>Ga0308160_10000811_pt1 | contig 51625 bp, 48 predicted proteins | sample PhyFR1_FD_201036 | JGI IMG/M metagenome (GOLD analysis project Ga0308160, IMG submission 201036) | Phyllosphere microbial communities from UC Gill Tract Community Farm, Albany, California, United States - DLSLF.R1 | ecosystem: Host-associated > Plants > Phyllosphere > Unclassified | place: USA...
AATAGAGCAGGCGTCTGTCCTGGACGCCCGACCACCGTGAAAAATGACTGGGGAACTTCATGAAACTCGCGATGCACAAAACAGCTACAGCCGGAGCCGTCTTCGCTTTGAGCGCCAGCGCAGTACTGGCGGGCGCACCCGCTGCCAACGCGTCAGGAACAGGAACCGCGTGCCCGACATCACGGGTGTGCTTCTACTTCAACTCCGACTTCCAGGGCGCACGCGCCGACTACGCCAACAGCGACGCCACCATGGGCAACGAACTGTTCACAGACGGCCCGGCTGGCCGGAACGGATGGGGCGTCCAGGTCAACAACAACGCAGCATCCCTGATTAACAACACCTACGCGTACATCACGATCTACGACAACCCCGGCTGCGAAGGCTACGCCTGGTACATCCAACCGGGCGAACGCCTCAACCTGGGCGCGATGAAAAACAGGGTCAGCTCAATCCACGTGGCTTATAACGGCGGGGCATGCCTCGACCGGGACCAGTCCTGGGCCTAGCCCTCCACACTGCCCGCCGGGATATCTCCCCGACCGCCTGGCGCCATATCGAAAAAATGGCACGGCGGTTGGCCTGTTCACAAGTAGGTAGCCATAGCAACGAGTGAATGGCCGGCACCCCACTGTTGAACTGGTCCCCGAAAGTTGGACTCTCGAACTTGTGAGATCTTCACTTTAGCGGGCAGTGATCGGCTCTTCACGGAAAGGCTTCGTCCCTCGTGGGACGGAGCCTTTCTCAGTGTGGGGACTTAGCCATCGTTAAGGGACGCTTTCGGCGAGCAGGATGACTGACGCCGTCGTGTACGCGTTCCTACTGACGGACTGATAAGAAAACAGCGGCTCCGACAAGGAGGCAGGCCAGTCCAAGGGCACTTAGGCCAAGAAACGCTGTCCGCTGCGCCCCCAGCGGTTCACCTTTCCGCCGCGGATTGTTGAAGGCATATATGGCCGTCGGCATCCCAAGCAAGACGCCAGTAATAATGAGTATCAGAGCCGTCTGCATGGGCTCATGATACTGGTCATGGAGTGCGGAAAGATTCGCCTGCGGAAAGCCAAGTCCCCGCGATTTCCGGGAGACTAAGGCAATTATTCAGGGGGTAGTACTGCTAAACGGCCGAGGCCACCTGGGCCTTACCGCGGTATTGAACGGGGCTTAGGCCGTTGAGCTTGGTGGAGATTCTTTCGTTGTTGTACCAGCGCATGTAGTCGTGCAGTGCTGTTTCCAGGGCTTCAGTGTTCATGAATCGGACGCGGTGGAAGAGCTCTTCCTTAAGGTGTCCGAAGAAGTTCTCCATGACTGCGTTGTCGTAGCAGTTGGCTCTGCGGGACATCGATTGGATAGCGCCCGCGTTCTGCAGGAGTGTGCGCCAGGAGGTGTGTTGATATTGGAACCCCTGGTCCGAGTGCACGAGCGGTTTCTGCTCGCTCTCCAGGGTGGTCAGGGCACTTCGCAATGAGGAGTTGGTCAGCTCCAGATTGGGCGAGAGTCCGATGGCGTAGGAGATGATCTGCCGGTCAAAGAGATCCATCACCGGGGACAGGTAAAGTTTCCTGTCGCCGACGCTGAACTCGGTCACATCGGTCACCCATTTTTCGTTCGGTGCATCCGCTTCGAACTGGCGCTTCAACAGGTTCGGGGCAACAACGCCCTGCTCACCCTGGTAGGAGTTGTATCGCTTCTTCTGCCGGACTTTGCAGACAAGCCGCAATGAACGCATCAGCTTCAGCACGGTCTTCTTCGCGACCGTCCAGCCTTGTTTAACTAATTCGATATGGACGCGGCGGTGCCCGTACCGGGCATGGCTCTTCTTGAAAATATCCGTGACCGCGGCTTTCAGCTCTGCTTGCGGGTCAGGAGCCAGCAGCCGAGCTTGGTGATAGAAGAACGTAGAACGGGGCAGCCCGGCAACGTCCAGAAGAACTTCCAACCGGTGTTGGGCCTTGAGAGCGATGACAGCGCGGACTTTTAGCGCTGTTCCTCGTCCCTCAAGGCGTTTACTTTTCCCAGGAAGGCCACCTCTGCCCGCAACCGTTCGTTCTCGCGGCGAAGCCGCTGCAGCTCCGACTCCGGCTCTGCCGGCGCCGTGAGATATGACAGTGGTCGTCCCCGTGGTTTAGGGCGCAAACCGTCTTCGCCTTCGTTGCGGTATATCCGCGCCCACTTCTTGATCAGATCCGGTGAGGAGAGCTCCAGTTCCTTGGCCAGGCTGACCTGGCTCTCCCCGGCCAGGAACCGACGGACCGCATCGAGTTTGAACTCGAACGTGAACTTCCGATGGGTTGATTTAGCCACTATCGCCGTACCTCCGCGAACTCTCCACAGGGCATGAATGCGAATGACAGCTTTAGAGCGGACCCCGATCCTTGTCGCCGCTGCCTTCGCGCCCCAACCCATCTCGAACAACGCTACCGCGGCCTCGCGCTGCTCCTCAGATAACGAACTACTCTCCTGCATAAAACTGCTCCCCGATAGAAGGACCGATTTCTCAGTCCAACTTTCGGGGAGCAGTTCATACGGGTGCCGGCCTTCGACGTTTTCGAGGCCCGTAATGGTGGTCTGTGAACCCTCCTGCTGCGTTCTGTGCCATTGCCTAGATTATGAGGGCCTTGATGAGTTGACGGTGACCTAAGTGTCGTCCTGCAGCTTGTGGTTGTCTCCGCCCCGTGCCGGCACAGGAATTCCGATGCGCCTTAGAAGCCGGCCACGTGCCCTGGTTTCTGTACGTGCCGGACCCTGGAGGCGCGCACCGGTTGTGGGCCGTCCTTCCTGGCAGAGGACTGGGCCGTTATGGCGGGGGGAGCTGCCCGCCTTAGTTGTGGTCCTGCGGGGAAATTGCTTGGCCCTGTCGGATCACCTTTGCAAGGTAGCTGTGCACTGCCACGGTCCGACATGCGCGAGGCTTGTGGCCTCGGAAAGAGAAGGACCGGAACGTTCCGGTCCTTCTCTTTCCGAGACGCCCAATAGGTGCCTGCTGCCGGCCACTTGTTGTCGTTACGGTGTTGGTGGAGGGGTTACTGTTCGCTGAAGGATGTGCCTGGGTCCTGCTCGGATCCCTGTTCCGTTCCGTGGGACCGCTTTCTTGTGCGACGCCGCTTGACCGCCGCCGGTTCGAGGCCCAGTTTCTTCAGTTCGTCGGCACTCCATCCATCGCGTGTGGCTTGTACGTAGGCGCGCTTATCATCGCGTTCGGCGGCAACAAGCTGGTCCCGCAAATCATTAATTCTCTGGCGGCTCTTTACCAGGGCAGTAACGGATTCGATGCGGGAGTCCAGCAGCGCGCGAGCCTGGTTTCGTGTCTGTTCGAGGTCGAGGGTAGCCATGGGATCCAGCCTAACGATCGCTCCGGCGCCCGCTCCGTCTGACTCGCCCATCCTGCCTCGGATTCTGTGCGTTCATCGGGAAATCTTCTGCCAAAAGGCGCGCGTTGCGCGGATCGCTAAACCAGTCCTGCAGGTACTCGTCGGAGTAGCTGACGGTCCGTGCCGTCAACTGGAAGTATTCGGGACCGACGCCACGCTGCCGCCACTGCCGCAGCTGCACCGGGGAGACCCCGTATTGCCTGGCCACTGTGGATGGTGAGATGAGAGCCAAAACTGTACCTTTCGCTAACCCTATGCCGCGTTCCTTTCGGCACGCTTGCCGAAACTTGGCCGGTGAAGGAATTGGCCAGTCGGAGTCAGCCGGACCGTGGAATACCGGAGCGGAGCGAGGATATGCCGCGAAAGCCGGTTGCGCAGACTTGCCAAGGAAGGACCGGGCAGTAGCCTCACCAGCCGAAACGGAACGACGCAGTCGTTATGGACAAGTCAGACGCGCAGCGTCCTGCAGGGCAGTGCCCAAGAACCACCACAAGGGCAGAAAACCGGGCAGAGACGACTTGCCGGAGCAAGCTAGACGATTATGTGCCATAACCCGCGTGTTGATCCACGGCCTGCGGCCGGGGATGCGGCACACTCGTGAGTGTGGCCCGGAGGTTCCGGGGCGCTGCGCTGGGCATTGGGGGAGGGGGCCGGGATGACTGAAGAGCCGAAGTCAGGACAGAAACCCCCGAGCCGGCTCTCCCGTCGCCGCCGGGCGAACATTGACGGTGATACGCACTACGTGCGGGTGTCGATGTCGACGTTTGAACGTGCGCAGTTGAAGGTGCTGGAGGAACGGACCGGGCGCAGTCCGTCGGAGATTCTGGTCAGTGCTGCCCTGTATGCGGAGAACTCCGAGTCCCTGGCTGAACGTCGGGCGGCCGCCGTGGAGTTCATCGCGGCCCGCCGTTACCTTGCCGCCCTGTCGAACAACGTCAACCAGCTCGCCCGGCACGCGAACGCCACGGACGAATTCCCCGAGGCAGCCCGCACGGTGTTGACCCGGGTGCGTGCGGTCGCGGACCGGATCAATACGATGCTGGATTCGATGGTGCGCTGATGATTCCCAACATCACCAAGGGCACCCGCATGCACGGGCTCATCGCGTACCTTGCCGGTCCCGGCCGGGCGAACGAACACACCGACCCGCACCTGGTCGCGGGCTCTCCGTCGGTCATGGCCTGGCACAACGACGACGAACTGAACGCCGACGCCGCCCAGGCCGTCGCCAAGGAACTGGACCGGGCCCGCAGCGTCCTGGGGACCGAGATTCCCGGCGGCCACGTCTGGCACTGCTCCTTGTCGCTGCGTGCCGAGGAAGGTGACCTGACCGATGCGAAGTGGGCGGACATTGCGCAGGACTTCATGGACGAAATGGGCTTCACGGAAGCGAGCGGACGGGCGCCGGCGCAGTGGGTGGCGATCCGTCACGGCCACAGCAAGGCCGGGAACGACCACATCCATATCGCCGCGTCCATGGTCCGCGAAGACGGCACGAAGTGGAGCAGCTGGCGGGATTACCCCCGCGCCCAGCAAGCCGCCCGGGCGCTGGAGAAAAAGTACGGCCTGGAAGAACTCTCGCCCACGCATTCCACCCGTGGTCTGCGGCCCGGTGAACGCGAAGCTTCCGAACGTCGGGGAGCCCCGGAACCGGAACGCCGGTCCCTCGAACGCAAGGTCCGTGCCTGCGCCACATCGGCCCGGGATGAAGCCGAATTCATCCGCCGCCTCCGCCGAGCCGGCGCCCTGGTCCGGCCGCGCTACGCGTCCGGACGCGACGACGTCGTGGTCGGCTACAGCGTCGCCGAACGACCCCCCAAAGGTGGCCGGCCTGTTTGGTTCGGCGGCGGCCACCTCGCCAAAGACCTTGCCCTGCCCAAGCTCCGCGCCGAATGGCCGGACAGCCCGCAAGGCGCCGGCGATGCGGTCGCTGAGTGGCAGGCAGCTGCACGTGGACGCCGCCCGGTCACGATCGGCCGCGAAGCCCACGAACCCGACCCGCAACTCTGGGAGCAGTACAGCGACGAAGTTGCCCGACTCCGTGAAACGCTGCGCTCCGTCCCGCTGGATGACCACGCGACATGGGCGCACGTTGCCCGCGAGACATCCGGTGCTTTCGCCGCCTGGTCCACCGCGACCGAGGCAACGCCCGGACCACTCGCGGCAGCAGCCGACGAGCTGTCCAAAACAGCACAGCTGCGCCGCTACCCGGTCCGCCCCATCCGCAGCGTCGGACCATCGGCCCGCGGAGCATCGCTCATGCTCATGGCAGCGTCGATGGGCGGCACCGGAACTGCCGCGCAGGCGATCATGCTGCGCCAGCTGCTCAACGTCGCCAAGGCCGTCCACGACATGCACAAGGCCTCCAACGACCTGCGCCGCGCACGCCAGATCAGCCACATGGTCAAGCACCACCTCAGCCAAGTCGCTGCAGCACTGCCACGCGTCCCTGCGACACAGCCATCGGTAGACGCCGAAGCGGCCGCGGCAGTTCAGGCAAGTGCTGCCGGTCAGGTTTCGGGACGCTCTGCCGGGTCCGTGCTGCCGCCGAAGTACATTCCGGCGCGCACCGACTCCATCCGAAGTACTACGGCCCGCCCGGACATCGAGAGATAACACCAAGGAGGGGAACCATGAGCGAATCAGACGGCATCGAAGAAGCAATCGAGGGAATGTCCCGCGTCGGGCTGACCGTCGCCGGCCGGCTCGGCGAGCAGCTGGCCCGGGCACGCGAGCAAGACCTGCGCCGCGCCCAGGCAGCAGAGGAACAGCAGGCCCGCGAACTGCGGGCCAGGTTCGACGCGGAGCGGGCAGCAGCCCGTGCCCAGCTCGCCCCGGTCATGGACAACCGGTGGTGGGACACAGCCACCGGCCGCGACATCGAAAGGGCACACGAGACTGCCACCGGATGGAAGGACCACGACCCGGCAGCGCGCGAGGCGGCCGAGCTAATCCGCGACCAGGTGCAGCGCCGTTATGGGTTGGACGTGGACAACCTCGGCGCCGATGAAGCGTCCGTAGCCGAGGCCTTGGCACAAGCCGAACGGGACCGCGAACAGGCGGGACGGGAACGCCGCGCCAGCAAAGACGAGAATGCCCAGGCTGCCCAGCTGCTGGCCGAGGCCGACCGGGAAGACCGGGACCGTGAACAAGACGTCTCCGAAGAGAACGAACGCCCTGAAGCGCTGCAGGAGGATGCCGGCACCAGGTACGACTCAGCCGAACGCCGCCAGGAACTAGCCGCCAGCCTGGACGGCGTAGCTGACCGCGAAGCTGTGCAGGCACGGCTCAGTGCAGACCAAGACCAGGGAACGCCGCCCAGCGCCGCCGTGGCCAAGGCGCCAGGACGCAGTCCGAAGGCCCGTAAAACACGCGGAGCCAACGGCCAGACGAAGCTCCTGCAGAAAGGTATGAGCCGGTAGGTTCCGTAGCGTCGTGCTCTTGGGAAACCGCTCTTTGGAGACCGCCTGACTCTGGCCTGGCATCGTGTCCCATGGTGGGACAGGACGGTTATCGGCATTCAAGTCCGTAGAGGGCGAGCACATAGGTGAGATCGGTATCGTTTCGGTGGATTTCCGCCTCGGCTTCGACCCGGACAGGGTCGGGGCCTAGCCGGTCATCCTGCCGGCGTAGCCAGTAAGCCCAGCAATGACCTCCACCGTACTTTGAGTGTGCCCGGACGCCGGCGGCGTAGTTCCCGTCATCCAGTACTTGCTCACGAAGCCATTCGGCGATTGCGGTGGTCGCGCCGCGGTCCTCGCCGGCAAGTGTGCCCAAGGTGATCGTGCCGATGCCGAAGGCATCGTCGAGTGCCTGCCCGAGGTGACGGTTCAAGGCGGCGATCGATTCGGCGGCGGTCAGGTCGACCCAGCGGATGGGTTCGTTGATCCGCAGCGTGTACATCAGGCGCCCGTCCCGCCAGTTTGCCGGCAACCAGCCCGGCACCATGTTGCCGTTTCTGGTCCAGTCGTCGTGAATCATCTTCTGCGCAACCTCGACAGGAAGGTCGAACTGCCGGGCCGCGAAGGCCACAGCGTCGCGGAAATCCTTGCCGACCCGGGCCATGGCCAGGGTTTCGGCATAGGCTGTGCGGCGATCTCCGGCCAGGTAGATCGTCGAGCCCGGGGTGTCGAAGCGTGACCAGGAGGAGCGATCGGGTGCTCCCGCACTGCGCGGCAGCGGGTTCAGGGGGCCATAGGACGATTTAGCGATTCGGTATCCAGTGATCGGCCCTTCAATGTAGGTAAGGCCGGTACCGGAGCAGATTCCCGTCAACCGGAGAACCTGTCCTCGGTCATGGCTGTTGCGGCCGCCATGACCTCTTTGGCGCGCATGTCTTTGATCGCTTCGATGGGGGAGACTTCATCCAGCCACGGGTTGGCTCCCACAAACCATAGCCGGGCCACGTGTTCGCCCTCCACGCTTGACACGGCTGTCCAGGCGCGGTGGGCGAGCTGCAGCCTGGACTGTGCTTCCGGCCGGGGCTCCGGTCCGTCGGTGCGGGCCCAGCGATAGCTGATCTTGGGGTCCTTGCTGCCGGCCAGCGCGGCGACCAGTGTGGCGCCGAGCGCGCTGTTCAGCTGCCGGACAATCTCCCGAATGCCCAGGCGTGCTGTACCGCTATGGGCCGCGCCAACATCAATTGAAATGCTCATCCATCCTCCTTCTCGCTTTAACCCTACCCCTTCAACTACTACTAAACCACTAAAAAACCACTGTTTAGCCGCGGGCGGGGGTCCTAGGAAGGGCGGGTGGGGGAGCGGCCCTGCCTCATGCGGAAGGAAGCCCGCGAGGGGAAGGTCGAGTACACAGTACTCGTGCGCTTCAACCCGCAACAGCCTGTACTGGTATATGCACTCCAGTGGTTTCCCCATGCCCAGGTGCGGACATTACAACAACAGAAGGAGAACGGCCGCTATGACCTCTCGCGGAGCCCAAGCCCCCGATACCCGTGCCGGGAGCGACACCGACGAGCCGCAGTACGAAGCTGTCGGGCGGTTGAGACCGCGTCCATGGCCAGTTGGACCGAGTGAAAGCTACGGGAAAGTCGACTTTGATGACGGCGAGGGAAACTCCGTCCTCACCCTCTATATTCAGCGGGCACCCGAAGAAGGTTACGTCCTGCACATCGAGCACTTGGCCGCGCCGCTGCGTGTGGACGGTACGCTCCTTCGCCTAAGCCCGGCGCCTCACGTTGACAGGAACGCGGCGGATTTCCGCCGGATAACTGCTGCCCGTACGGCTGCCGCGAAGGCCGAGGCTGAGCTGGATGCCGCCGTCAGCGCCGCTCGCGCTAACGGGGACTCCTGGGAGGTGATCGGTGCCGCCCTCGGCATGTCCGCTAGAAAAGCCCGGGAGCGGTTCGATCATGCGCAGAAGCGATAGCGAACTGGGCCGTCTACGAGGTGACGAATGTGCGCCTGAGTTTCTGCCGTGCAGGAGGACCAACTCCGCAGGGGCAAGCCCTCAGTTGTCTTCGGGTCGGCGGACCGCAGCGGCGGACACGTTCTCCCAGCGCTTTTGGGCCCCTTGTCGGCTGATCCCAAACGCCCGGCCAATTTTGTCCCAGGAAACGCCTGCCAACCTGGCGGCCGTCACGGCGTCGTCGAGCTGGGCCTCGAGCTCCTTCAGGCTCCGGCTGAGGGCGCCGATGGTGTGCAGCGACAGGTCGGGGGCAACATGGCGGTGCCACACGTCAAGGAATACTGGCTCCAGGTCTTCCCGATCGCTGATATCAGCGGCGTCGGCGCTGGCCGGCGGTCCGGCGTAGATGAGCCCCGCGCTGACGTCCTCGTCGTCCGGATCCCAGACCCGTGTCCATAACGGGTCCAAGATGACGTGTTCCCGGAAGGGATCACAGCTGCAGGCGACCCGCCAGCCGACCACCTGGGACGGGGGCCGCCACGCGCGCCGGTCTGGATCGGTCTCATGCGCGACCGGCCGACCGTCCGGCGTCATCAGGTCGATCTCCATCCACCTGCCGCCGGACCCGTACAGGCCGTCGGCGAAGACGCAGGCGACGTAGCCTTCATGCTCGCTGCCCTCGGTAAACCAGCCCATCGCACTTCCCTTCATCACCCGTCGATTGCTACAGCGAGTATGAATGCTAGCAACCTCAGTTGACAAGCAGGGGATAAGTAGCAACTGTCGCTGACATTCTTTCGATCCAAATGTCCCACAGCCTGTGGGGCATTTGCCGTGGGGCTACATCGGCACCCGTAGCGGAACACAGAGCACTTCCCGACGAGGGTCACCTCGTTGCCGCCTTGGAATAGGCCGAACCGGACTCCGAAGTAACCGGAAGCGCGGAGTAAGGCGCCTGTCTGATCGATCCGCGCACCGTCTGGCTAACGACTTCGACGACCAGCAGCGCGGGAACCAGCCTGAATCGTCCAGAGAACTTTGGACATTCAGCTGTTGTGCGCATCGGCGGCAGAGTGGCCGCCGACATAATTGCTTTGTGCAGACACTGTCTGCACAAAGCAGCATCCAGAATCGGGCATCCCGGGGGGGGTAGGAGCGGTGGGCAGCATGACCGTCCGGCTGAAGTCTAGGACCTTTCAGCGGAGAGTGTCGAAAGCCTGGTTTGCACCCTATTCTGACGCTTTTGTTCTTGCTTCCTGACGTCAGGTTGGGGTGTAGTTCACCCGGCCATTAGGCCGTTTCTCTTTGATCTTCATCCGACCCGCTGGTCAGTAGGCCCTCAGGGATAACGTCTCCGTGAATGCGGGCCAGATACTCTCGTGCATCGGCGAGAGATGCGTCGTGTTGGAGGCTTTCCTGGAAGTAAGACAGTCTGCGTGTGGCCTCTTGGACCAGCTCACCCCACGTCTTGACCCAAACGCGAACTTTGGCATGAGGTGCGCCGGGAAGCTCGGGTTCAAACGCAAGTCCCCGACTTCTGCCGCGCTGTGTGCGTTCCTGCTGAACGTCGTCATCAACTTTCGCTGTGACGAGCCAGAAGTCCCAAATTGTGTTGGTGTCGGCAAAACGGGGGTCGGCGGCGACCGCCTTTGCATAGGACTTGATCTGGCTCAGCTCTTTGTTCGATGCCACAATCTTCGGCGCCTTTAGTTCGACGACGAGGTGGCGGTTGCGGTCGTGCTCGGTAGCGGCCGCGGATAGCAGCAGATCGAGCCGGCCAACGCTTCCGTCCAAGCGCCTCACGGCGGCAGCATCTGTTCGTTCCTCGCCTAGCAGTTTAAGGTGCCTCTCCAGTGCGTGCGTGAGCCCCCGTTCGCTGACCATGAGGTTGTACTCTTCACCGAAAATCCAAAGTTCGTTTTCGAGAATCTTGTGAAGGTTCTCTCGTTCGTTGACCATCCCGTTTGTCTCGGGGTCAAAGACCATGAGTTCAAGGGCGCGAATAAATTCGAGACGATTCGTCACGCTGGTCGTTGCCTGAATGACGCGTGACAGGCTAGTGCGCCGCAGTAGCCTGTCGAGCTGTTCGCGTTCTTCAGCGGGTAGGCCCAGGAACTGATCTAGGAGAGCGCTGACGTTGGCTGGCCGTTGCTGCAGGGACTCTTTCAACAAGCCAAGAGTCAACTTCTGCTGTTTCTTGCTCTTTGGTACGTGTCTGCGGATGGAGGTGGCAACAACGTCAAATGTCGCCCTTTCCACCTTCTCCTCCTCAGATTCCGGTTCTCCTAGGTAGGGGTATGTTTTGTCGTTTTTCCACTCCTCGACCAATTCGCGCCGACGTTGTGACCTCCGGTCTTCGAAGTGCTCCAGGAGTTTTTGGTGGGCAGCTTTCACGAGCCCACCGACTTTGGACGGTTTCTCTTCTAGTTTGCTGAGGAGCCATTCGCCCTGATGCTCAGGCATAGCCTCCCACATGACGTAGGCCGAGTACTTGAAATCTGCGGCTGGCGGGGAGTCAATGTCGTCGACGATCACGCCGTCGGCGTCGCAGAGATGGACAGCTCGTAGGGAGGATTTCACCCATTCGATAACGCGCAGCGTAGCGCAATGATCTGTTTTGTCATGGGTCCATCTCAGCTCGTACGAAGTGTCGTTGTCGATGTTCTCCGTGGCGTTAAGTGCTCTGCCGTCGTATATGACCTCAACCGATGGATGCGAAATGAGATATGGGGCTAGAGCGCTGACGACCTTCGCGCGGGTTTCTTCTGTTTCCAGACGATCCAAGCCAGTCTTTCCTGCGGCTTCGAAGACGGTGCCATGGTCCCCGGAGGATGAGATGGGTTCGGTAATCTCGAAATCATTGCGAGTCGCGGAGTTGGCCCGGACTACCGTCCGTAGCAAATTTTTGGCGCTGTCCTCAGCGATGGAAGTCCAACGGACCTCCGTGCCGAGCGCGAAAGCACGCAGGCGTCCCTGACCTGATTTACCGTGCAAAGGTCGATTCTTGCCCTGGCTGCGGCGCGCTGCTCGTTTCCAGGAACCGCCTATCCACCGGAACGCGGATTGGGCCGCCTCTGGCGACATGCCGTGGCCATCGTCTTTGACGGTTACGCCGTCAATTCCATCGGATTCGTTCCGCCGAAAAGATACCTCGACGCGTTCAGCGTCTGCGTCCAAACCGTTCCAGACGAGCTCAAGGACTGCGCGAATAACGTCGCTTTCGTGTGCAAGTCCTTCCACATGATCGGCTGCGGCTTCCAAGTGCAATATCCCCATTGCCTTAGCATGCCATCACCACCAAATTTCATTCCGTTCATGACTGACCTAACTGCCTTGCGTGACCGTATTGAGCGTTTCACCGTAGGCAGGCTGCCCTAATCGTGGCGCCTGCCCACTCCCGTTGTACCTGATACGAGGTCTATCGCCTCGCCTCACTTAAGGGGAAGTCGGCTGGCATTGCGACGCCGCAGCGGAGAACTAGGCCCGTGCGGCCAGCTCGTCCGGGGCACCCGGAAAGTTAGTGATTGGTTCAGATATGTCGGCTTTAGGAGTCGGAGGACGCCGAGTCGTTTACCTTCCTGAAGCAGCGCAGGCACTTGGGATGTTGCAGAGATCCATGAGTAAACGTCCGGTTGCACCACCATCTGAAGGACGTCTTCTATCCGTTCCAGATTCTGTGGAAGCGCACTTGTGTTGCCAATCAGTGGCTCCATGTGGGCAACCCTGTTCCGAAGGTTATTCAAGTTCTCCATCCGGTCGTGCATCCAACCGCGACTGCGTCCTGGCACAACGGAACTAATGGCTTGGTTCCACAAGATGCTTGCCCGCACGGGCTCTGTGAGGAAGGTCCAAAAACCAAAAGTCAGGTTCGCGATAATCTTGCCTTCAGGTATCCCGGACGCAGGGGAGTGTTGGGTGCGCGGGACTCCCGCCTTCTCACGCGCGAAGTGCAGGCTGTTGAGCGCTTTATCGTTCAGCTTATTAAGTTTCTGTTGGCTGTTGCGAGGTACCCGGTAAGATCCGTCGTCGAAGAGTGCATTGTTCGGCGGTGCCGCGCGTGACGGCCGGGCAGACCAGAGCCAACCCGGATATTGCTGCGCTAAGGCGTTGTTGTACTGGTTGCGGATGGCAACCTCTAGATGGCCAAGGTCTCGGCTGCAGGCCGCAGCCATCTCACAGTTCCACGAATAGAGGCGCATCGCCGCCTTATAGTCGCCACCTGCCAAGCTCAAGTACGTGTTGAGGCGGCCCGTCGACAGCCAGGCTTCTGTGGCGGCGATAGAGGCAAATGCGGTTTGAGAGTTCTGAGACACTCGACTATTATTGATGTAAAGAGCTGCCCAAGGATTCACGTCCCTCTGGCTACGGAAGTGGCTAGGCACCTTGGGATTAAGAATATTACGGAGTGACCTCGCCAATCGGCGGGGTCACTCTGTTTTTCAGCCTACCCATCGACGGATATGACGACGCTCTGCCTCGCAAGATGCTTCCGGGGCCATCCGTCATGCAAAACTCCGTCCGCCGGCGTGACTCTCTCCACGCGAGCGACGCTTTGTAGTAGGTCATCTCAAGCCCAGGTGCAATGCCCGAAGCGACCACTGCGTGGAGTCGTGAGTTTGTCCGGCTACTTCTACTCACGGAGGGTTAGGGCCGGGACTGAGATTGGTCAGTAGCCGTCAGCTCATGCCCGTGCGAACAGACACCGCAAGAGGAACCGCTACAGGCCGCACGCTCCAGACTTCTCGAGGGGGCCTCCTCCTAGACGCGCGGGGACGTAGGTGATGGCGGCAGGTTGCAGGCCGGCCAGCTGTCCTCATCTGATGCGCGAAGTTCAACGCGACGATTTGCGTTGGGCGTCAGAATGGAGCGTATTTCCCGTTTTCCTGACAGCAGCCCGTGATGTTCTCAGATTTCACCCTGACAGTCTGAGGGGCAAGAACCCGGTGTGGGGTAGTCCGGGAACTATGGATTTAGTCCGAAGAATCGGGGATTGATGAAAATTGCTTCGGTCAAGGGCTGGCAATGTCCGCTATGCCTCTCAGCAGGTGCCTGCGAACAAGACTGGCCACGGCCGACAGCCGGATCGTCGCTGACCAGGCGCCCCTACGTCAGGTTGGGGTGTGATTCACCTTCGCGCACGGAGCAGCAACACTTGCGCCGGAAGTCCTCACGAGCTGAAGGGGTCGTGGACCGATGCCGTATTTGGGTCATCGCAGTGGGCATTTGCCGGGACATGCTCTGCCGCGGCCTCATCGACGGTGCCCTCCGTATGACTCCAACTAGCGCGGTCAGCGCTTCTTACAGGGATTATGGCTAAGGGGCTCGGTGGGAGGGGTAGTTGTTTCCTCAAGTAAGAATAATGAGGATGTGGGGCTACTTGGGCAACAGCCCCACATCGATTAGGCAGGGACGGAAAGGGCTGCGTCTGCGTCCTTGAGAACCTTAGCTGCGACTTCCAGACCTTCAATTCGGCCCAGTTCAACGTCTTCGTGTTCGATGTTGATCAGCATGTTTGGGTCTACTTCGTGAAGAGCCCTGAGGAATTCGGTCCAGTAAGCGGTGTCGTGGCCTTTGCCGAGGGCGACGAAGTCCCAGGCGGCGGGCTTGGGCCATTCGTTTGCCCATTCATCTCCGCCGAGGTTGGTGCGGTTCTCGTCAGGGGAGAGGCGGCGGAACCGGTTGTCGAGGACGCCGTAGATAGCGGCTGTTTCCTTGTTGACCCGGACATCTTTTGCTGCTGCGTGGAATACGAGCGGCCCCAGTTCGCGGACAACGGCTACCGGGTCCATTTGCTGCCAGAACAGGTGGGAGGCGTCGAGTTCGACGCCGACGTGGGTGGCTCCGGAGAGTTCGATGAGCTTGTATACGTCGGCGGGGTTGAAGACGAGGTTCTGCGGGTGCAGTTCCAATGCGACCTTCACGTCGAGGTCCGCGGCAAGCCTGTCAGTTTCCTTCCAGAATTCAGCGGCGACACCCCACTGGTAGTCCAGGACATCGAGGGCTGCGGAATTCCACGCGTTGACGATCCAGTTGGGAACAGTGGCTCCCGGTTCCCCCCCGGGAAGGCCGGACATGGTGACGACCCGGTTCTGACCAAGCCGGTGGGCCAGCCTAATGGAGCGGCGGACGTCCTCGGCGTGCTTCTGCCCGACTTCGGGCTTGGGGTGCAGGGGGTTGCCGTTGCAGTTAAGGCCGGCGATTGATACCCCGGTCCCTTCGAAGATCGCAAGGTAATCGTCGCGGGCGGCATCGCTTTCGAGGATGTCGTCAAAGGTGGGGATATGCACTGCGGGCAGGAAACCGCCGGAGTTGATCTCGATGCCGGTCAGGCCGAGGTCGGCGATGACCTTAAGTGCCTCGGGAAGCGGGCGGTCGTGCAGGATGGCGTTGTAGATGCCGAGTTTCATGTTGTGATTGTCTTTCCGTTGTTCAGAGCTGATTCGGTAACTGCGGCGAGCAGTTCCATGTTGCGGACGCCTACGTCGAAGGTGGCGCAGCGGGGCAGGGATTGTTCTTCGCTCAGGCCTGCTACTTCTTCGAGGAACGCGCGTGACTGGTATGCGAAGGCGTCGTTTTGGCCGAATCCGACTTCAGGGGCGTCCATGGCGAGTCCGCCGGCGATGTAGGGGTGGCCCGGGCCGAGGATGACCTGGCGGTAGCCGCTTTCGGTGCCGGAGCCGTCGTTAAGGAACAGTTGGATTTCTGCCGGGCGGCGCTGGTCGAACTTTGCGGAGCCGTTCTCGCAGAAGACCTCGAAGTTGAGGCTGTTGGCGTGGCCGGCGGCGACACGGGATACTTCGAAGCTTCCGGCGCCGTGCTCGAATTCTGCGTTGAAGGCGGCATAGTCGTCGTTTTCAACTGCTTCGAAGACGTCGCTGACGGCTGCGTGGTCGTGTCCGATGACGGCGCCCAGCGGCAGGGGCCGTTTGTCGATCGCGGTAGTGAGACGGCCGCCGCTGATGGATTTGATGTCACCGCAGAGGAATTCGGACACGTAGGCCAGGTGGCTTCCGACGTCGGCGAGGGCACCAGATCCGGGGCCTCCCTTGTACCGCCAGCTCATCGGCGCTTCGGGGCTGAATCCGTAGTCGGTCCAGTAGCGGCCGCTGAAGTGCAGGACCTTGCCGAGGATGCCGTTGCGGATGAGGTCGCGGATGTAGGCGATGCCGGGAGTGCGGCGGAACGTAAAGCCGATGCGGGCGATCGAGGAAGCAGTACGGGCCGCATCGGCCATTGCCCGAGCCTCTTCGAGGGTGTCGCTCAGGGGCTTTTCGCACAGAACGTGCTTGCCGGCGGCAAGGAGCCCTTCCACGACTTCACGGTGGAGAGAGTTGGCGATGACGACGCTGACGACATCGATGTCATGCGCTTCCGCAATTGCCTGCCAGGAAGTGTCGCTGCGTTCGTACCCGAAGCGTCGGGCAGCAAGTGAACCAAATTCTGCATTCACATCCCCGATGGAAACCAGCCTGACGGGTGGAAGACGCGGGTCGTATAGCGTCGATGCCGTCCGATAAGCGGCGGCATGCGCCTTTCCCGCCATCCCCGCCCCGATTACGGCAACTCCGATCCCGTGTGCCATGTATTTCTCCCTTGAAACGTTGAGGCTTGTAAGCGCTTTAGAGCGCTCCATAACCGTAGAACCGGACCTTTGTCCTGTCAATAAGTGAAAATATCTAACCGCATCGGTGATCGTTGGACGATCCTGATCATTGGCGCGATGGCTGATGAACCTGTCCGTTTCACCGATTTGCTGCACGCCATCGAGGGCATCTCTCAAAAGATGCTGACGAAGAACCTTCGGCTGCTTGAACGCGATGGCATCGTCGGGAGAACAGTGCACGCAACCGCCCCTGTACGGATTGAATACCAGCTCACAAATTTAGGCCAGACCCTACTCGAACCGCTTGCGAGAGTCCGGGCCTGGGCTGTTGATCACTTGGACGATATCCTGGCTGCCCAGGGCAGATACGAGGATGCCAGTATGGTCGGAAGCACGGCCAAACTGAATTCCCACCACAGATCTTAAGGGCGCGGAAGACTGCCGGAAACGCTCAACCTGTTGCGCGGCCGCTCCACTGCTCATTTTCGAACGCCGGTATTGGATATTCGGTCAAGTCACCAGCGGGTTGTGCCCGAGAGCAGAAACAGCAAGAGGACCCGGCATGTCGGAGGTCGCCTTACCGTATAGCCGACTGAACGGGGGAGAGGGCAGCGCGGGCAATTTGTGCGGCCGGCCTGCCTTGGCGTCAGAATAGCGAGAAGTTCCGTTTCATTGACAGTGACTCGCGATGTTCTCAGATCCAACCCTGACAGTCAGAGGGGCAGGAAACCGAGGCGCACTGGTCCGAGAATCATCGAATCATCCCAAGAATGGGGGCATGATGAACTCGGCTGGCGAAAAGGCCAGCGATGTCACCTCTTGCGGCTTGGCAGTGTGTCTGAGAACCAGACCGGAGCCCCACCGACAGGCGAGTCTTCCCTTGTCAGCGCAGGAGTAATGCTCGAAGGGGGCATGTTGCCGGTGTCCTCGGGCAGGGCATACCAGAGTTGGGCGCCGTGCAGGATGCCGGCGTCCGGGGTGGAGAACTCCGGTGAACAGCCAACTGGCTGTCGCCAGGCCGGTGTGTGGATGCCGCGGGACCCGCATGCCACCTGATTCCGGCACGAGGTCCGGGCCATAGTGGTTCAGGAAGCACCAAGAGCCAATCAGGCTGTGCTGCTTCTGGGGCAGGGTGCGACGAACCGGCATGGCGCGCGGGCCGCCCAGGGGAAATTCCCGAGGCACCAGGAACTCCACTTCGTTTGTGCCTGCACCTTCGTGCAGATGATTTCCTCGGGGACTGTTCAAGATTGCTCATGATGACACTCGTCGTTTGTCGCTCGGTGTGCGGTCGGTCTTTTTAGAGAGCGTAGGGCCCGAACCGGAGTATGGCTACGGTGATTGCCAGGGCTGCCAGGATGACGTTGGCGGTGATGTTGCGGTATTCACCGCGGCGGGCGTGGACGATGGCTGCACCGAGCATGAGCGCAGCGAGTGCGGCAGCGGAGACGGGGACGAGGACTGTGGCGGTCCCCAGAAGCGCCGGGAGAATGAGGCCCAGGGCGCCAAGGACTTCGAGTACACCTATGGTTTTGACACTCGGTGCTGTGAAGTCTTCGGTCCAGGGCTGGCCGGCACTGGCAAGTTTGGCTTTGGGCTGGGTGATTTTCATTGCCCCGGCGGCGAGGAAGGCCAGGGCCAGCAGGCCGGTGATGATCCAAAGGGTGATGTTCATTGGGGGTTCTGCTTTCAGACGAGAGGGCTCAATGGTCCGGGCCTGTTTGGCCCGGGAGGGGGTGACGGGGGAGGGAGCAGGGTCAGGCGGCGTCCGGGGTCAGGAGGTGGCCAGGGCGGTGGTGCCGCCTGCTGCGAGTTTCATGAGGTCGGTGTTGAAGTCCATGCCCGGTGTTGTGGTGTCCGGGCGGGCGCTTCCGCCCCAGTTGTGCTGGTAGCGGTCCCAGCCCTGGCCAGCGATTGAGGTCCGCAGTGAGCTGTTGATCATGGCTGCCAGTTCGGTTGCCGCGCGTCCGATCCGCCTTGTTAGTGCCGGGTCGCTCCAGTCCTCGGGGGCCGCGAATACTGATGTCGGAGCGGCGAGTGATCGCATGAACGCGAACAGCGGCCGGAGCTGGTCATCGATAACGAGCGCGTGGCGTGCGCTTCCGGCCGTGGCGGCCAGAATGACCGGTGTTGCAATGAGCAGGTCGTTGTCCAAGATGTCGATGAACGCCTTGAGAAGACCGCTGATGCCGGCTTTGTAGACCGGCGTGGTAACGATCACCCCGTCCGCGTTGACCAGCAGCTGGACGGCGTCCAGCAGGTCCCCTTGGGGGTATCCGGAGACGATGGCGTGGGCGATCTCACCGGCCAGCGGCCCAAGGTCGATGACATCGACAGCGGGGTGAACGCCGTGGGCAGAAAGCTGGTCGGCGGTTTTGCCCGCGATGCGGTCGGCCAGCAGGCGGGAGGATGAGGGGTTGCTGGTGCCGGCGTTGACAACAACGAGGCGGCGGGTGCTGTCGGAGCGGGTTGGGGTGGTCGCCGCCTGGTCGGGTGTGGTGGTCATGGGTGTCCTTGGTGGGTTGGTGCGCGGGATCCGGTGCGGGGGGCTTATCGGATGGTCGGGTACGTCGCGGCGATGGCGGGATCGGTGTCCTGGTAGGGCGAGGTGCCGGTGACGTTGTCGCCGCGGTTTGCGTTGGGTTGGGGTTGTCGCGGCTGCCCGTCGCCGTACTTGGCCCGCACGAGGCCCTGGTGGGTCGGGGCTTCGGCCGCGTTGGGGGAGCGCAGGGCTGCCATTTCCTTCCGCAGCACGGGGACGACCTCTTCGCCGAGCAGGTCGAGCTGTTGCAGTACCATCTTCAGCGGAAGCCCGGAGTGGTCCATGACCCACAGCTGCCGCTGGTAGTCGCCGAACATCTCCCGGAACTCCATGGTTTTGTCGATGATCTGCTGCGGGCTGCCAACGCTGAGCGGGGTGCGGTCCGCGTACTGTTCCAGCGAGATGCTGTGGTCGTAGACGGGGGCCTTGTCGAAGTAGGGGCGGAAGGTCTTGAAAGCGTCCTGGGAGCGGCGGGCGATGAACGCCTGGCCGCCGAGCCCGACGATGGCCTGTTCTTCGGTGCCGTGTCCGTAGTGGGCGAACCGCTCCCGGTAAAAGTTCACCAGCGGAAGGAAGTGTCCGGTGGGCGCAAGGATGTTGTTCGCGAAGAACCCGTTGCCGTAGAAGGCTGCCTGCTCCGCGATTTCCGGGGTCCGGATTGAACCGTGCCAGACGAAGGGCGGCACATCGTCCAGGGGCCGCGGGGTGGAGGTGAAGCCCTGCAGTGGGGTGCGGAACTTCCCTTCCCAGTCCACGACGTCCTCGCGCCAGAGGCGGTGCAGCAGGTTGTAGTTATCCAGCGCAAGCGGCAGGCCCTGCCGGATGTCCTGGCCGAACCACGGATACACCGGCACTGTGTTCCCCCGCCCCAGCGTCAGATCCAGCCGGCCCTTGGCCAGGTGCTGGGCCATTGCGTATTCCTCAGCGATCCGCACCGGGTCGTTGGTGGTAATGAGCGTCACCGCGGTGGAAAGGATGATCCTTTTGGTCAATGCCGCGACGTGGGACAGGAACGCCGGCGGCGAGGAGGAGAAAAACGGCGGGTTGTGATGCTCGCCGATGGCGAAGACATCCAGGCCCACCTCCTCAGCCTTCACCGCGATCTGCACCATCGCATCGATGCGCTCGGCCTCGCTGGGTGTGTTGCCGGTGATGGGGTCCTGGGTTATGTCGCTGACGGAGAAAATACCGAACTGCACTTGTTTACCTTTCCGAGGTGAGTGATCAGCCTGGCCTGCGGCTGGCTGTGATGACCCGTACGTCATCCCGGCAGATACAACAATACATGATTATTCATGTATTCCCGGTGAGGGCGCTTTTTGCCTAGCCCTGGTTTTTCTCGCGGACTGAGGCGGCCAGTTTGTCGCAGAGGGCCTGGAGCTGCTGCAGTTCCTCCGGCTCCAGTGCCTCGGCCATGACGCAGGTGACGGAGCGTGCGTGCGCGGTGCCGATTCGTCGTTGGGCGTCGCGCCCCTCGGGGGTCAGGCTGAGGCGGACGGCGCGGGCGTCGGCCGGGTCGGGTGTGCGGGTGATGAGGCGGCGTTCCTCAAGCCGGGCGACGAGGCGGGTGATACCGGTCTGGGTCAGCATGATTCGTTCGCTGAGGTCCAGCAGGCGCAGGCCGTCAGGGGATTTTGAGATTGTGTAGAGGACGTCGTATTCGCGGGTGGAGAGCTCTTTCCAGATTTCGTCGGTGCTCAGCCGCCGGGCGACGGCGACCTGTGCCCGCAGGAGGCTCTCCCAGCTTTGGTTGGCAAGTCGGGCCTGGTTGTTGGGCATGTGCGGGTCCTCCGGCGAAGTTGTTCGGGCTGGTGTTGACCCAACGTTCTCATAGTGGCCGGCGGCGCACAGCCCGCCCGAGCTGCGCGCCGCCCGTCCCTCAGGAGCCGGGGAGGCTGGTCAGCTGTCCTGGGGCAGCAGGCCGAATGATTGGTAGGGCCGGACATAGTCGCCGGTGTCCCAGTGCTCGGCGGCGGCGCCGTCCTCGATGCGCAGGAAGTCCGCGCTTGCGAAGTCAACTTCGCTGCCGCTAGCGCTCACCGTGCGGTGTTCTGCAGGTATCTTTCGGCCAGCGCACCGACCGCGGTCGCGATAAGAGCCTGGGCAGCAAATGCCTGAGCACGGTATTGCACCGGGCTCAGGCCCTTGAGCTTTGCCGAGATCCGTTCGGTGTGTACCAGAGGATGTACTCCTGCAGCGCGTCGACCCTAAGGCATCGGACGCGGCGGAAGAGCTCTTCCTTCAGATGCCCGACGATGCTGCTCCCCCGCCTTTTTAAGAGCCGATAACGGAAATCCGGTCAACCTGCCTCAGCCGGACAGACCGTGCTTGCCGGGGTCAATTCAGGTTATCCACGGCTGGACGTGGGAGCCGTTAAGGTAGCTCCCTGGCAGCCGTAGCGGTGGATAACCTATGCGAATTGTCCCCGACTGCGGGCGGGCGAACCAGACTTCTCGTTTAAACGTCGGATAACTTCCGGTTGTTCCAGAGCCAAGCACAGAGCGGTGTGTCAGCTTTGGGTGTATCTCAGCCTCACGGAAATAGGCCGCGATTTTCGTGGGTAAGATTCCGGCCGGTCGGGGCCCAGCAGCAGTTGCCAGTACCAGATGTCGTCAACATCAGTGGCTCTGTCAACTATTCCTAGCCCCGGTGGGCTCGACGTTGTTGTTGGGTGTAGTTTCTCGTATCGAGGAGCCGGGGTGCCCATGCTACGGATATGACAGCGAGTAGGCCGATTGCGCCGAGGACGGCGCTGGACGCGGTCACGAGACCGGTCATGTTGCCGATCCCCCCGATGGCTAAGACGACGGTGGCGGCTATGGCATAGGTAATGGCGGCGTAGAGGGAAGCCAAGGCTCCTTGCTGTGCGGGAGTCGTTCCCTTGGTCAGTGCGACAAGAGCTGCCCGGTATGCCAGACCGATGCCTGAGCCGAGAACTACGAATCCGGCGATTGCTACTAGCTCCGATGACAACCAGGCGCCGATGAGGATGCAGGTGATGCCGGCGGCCATGGCGAACGTGCCGCTGGCCCACGGTGCAGCGCGGAGCAGGAGGGGGCTGCAGAGTTGACCTGCTGTGCTGCTGATGACCAGGAGAATTGGGCCAACGATCTGGACGAGGCTCATGTTGAGCTCGTTGAACATTGCTGCTCCAAATACGGCCGCGATGCTGATGGCCGTCCAGGCAAGCGCCCCGCTGGTGAACAGCCGGAGCTTGGTCCTGTCCAGACGGGATGCTGCTCCTGTTCCGGAGAGCGTCTGCAGTGCCACTTTGTTGTGGTTTCGGCGTCTCCAGAGGACAACTGCTGCCGCGAGCGAGAGGGCCGACGTCAGCGCTGCATGCCCGATGAAGACAGCTTGTGGAGCATTTGCCGTTAGCACGAGAACGGTGATTTGAGCCCCGCTCACTCCAGCAATGCCCCCGATGGTGTTGCCCGTTGCTGTAACAGCGCGTCCCCGCGCCCCGATCGCAGCAACAACGAGAGCAGAGGCCGCTCCGGTGCCCAGTCCGCCGGCTATTCCGCCGAGCGCGCGGCCGATAAGGATCAAGTGTTCCTGGGCATGGGCCATGAACAAGTCAGAGGGGATCATCGTTCCCAGACTGAACAGCAGCAGTAGTGGAGCGTGGCGGGTGAAGCGGGGGCGGGCGAGGAGGAAGAGGACGGGGACCAGGAATCCGACATAGAGAGTAAATGTCAGTGATATAACGAGCGGGTCAAGACCGAGCGTGTCCCTATAGACCGGCAGCAGTGGATAGGTTGCGTTGGAGCCGGCCAGGAGCATCGAAAAAGATGCCGCGACGATGCCGGCTTGTGCTTTCGCAAGGCCAGTGACTTTAGGGACCGTGGTCGTTGTGCTCATGCGTCGTATTCGATTCGGTGCACCCAACCCCGGGGATATGCAGTTGGGCAGTACTGTAAATCCTCCCGTGCGTTTCGTGGTCCTAACGTGAGGTGACCAGCGTTGGCGGCGGATGCCGCGGCTACATCTCCGGCGTTCGGGAAAATGCGTCCGTTAGCTACTAGCAGCGCCAGGCGCCTGCTCCCTTGTCCAGCGGGGGACTGGCCGCAGAGCGCAGGCGGATCCCCCGGCTCGACGGTGATGTCCTCCCCACTCATTTTCTTCTGCACGAGGATCCCTTCTGTTGACTCCCGGCGCTAGACCGGTACCGCCACCGTCCGTCCCGGACTTGCATCGCCAAGGCGATTTTTGGCGGGGAAGGACGGCGGGTTGACGCCGGCCATTTCCTCCATCACGCGGACCACCTGGCAGCTGTAGCCGAATTCGTTGTCGTACCAGACGTAGAGCACCAGGTTCTTCTCGTTGGAGACAGTGGCCAGGCCGTCGACGATGCCTGCACGGCGGGATCCGACGAAGTCTGTGGAGACTACTTCGGGTGAGTCGATGTAGTCGATCTGCTTGCGCATGTCCGAGTGCAGCGACATCTCCCGAAGGTAGTTGTTGACCTCATCCTTGGTGGTTCCGTTTTCCAGGCTCAGGTTCAGGATGGCCAGCGAAACGTCCGGGGTGGGGACGCGGATGGAGCTGCCGGTGAGTTTGCCGAGCAGCTCGGGCAGGGCCTTGGCGACGGCCTTGGCGGCGCCGGTTTCGGTGATCACCATGTTCAGGGCGGCGGAGCGGCCGCGGCGGTCGCCTCTGTGGAAGTTATCGGTCAGGTTCTGGTCATTGGTGAACGAGTGGACCGTCTCAACGTGGCCGTGGACCACACCGAACTTGTCATTGATGGCCTTCAGGACCGGGGTGATGGCGTTGGTGGTGCAGGACGCGGCGGAGACGATCTGGTCAGTGTCTTCGATGCTGCGGTGGTTGATGCCGTGGACGATGTTTTTTAGTTCGCCCTTGCCCGGAGCGCTCAGCAGGACCCGGGCTACGCCCTTGCTCTGCAGGTGCTGGGACAGGCCTTCGGCGTCGCGCCAGCGGCCGGTGTTGTCCACCACGAGGGCGTTGTTAATGCCGTAGGCGGTGTAGTCGATGGTGGCGGGGTTGTCCGAGTAGATGACCTGCACCTGGACACCGTTGGCCGTGATGGTGTTGGCGTCCTCGTCGATGTGGATGCTGCCTTCGAAGGAGCCGTGGACGGAGTCGCGGCGCAGCAGGCTGGCACGCTTGGACAGGTCGTTGTCCGAGCCGCGGCGGACCACGATGGCGCGCAGCCGCAGGCCGTGGCCGCCGCCTGCTTTTTCGATCAGGAGGCGTGCCAGGAGCCGGCCGATCCTGCCGAAGCCATAGAGCACCACGTCGGTGCTGGTGCGCTCGTCAGCACCGCGCTTGCCGACGATGTCGGCAAGCTCGCCCCGGAGGAAGGTCTCCAACGTGGCTGTCCCGCCGTGGGACTTGAATTTTTCATTCAGCAGGGCAATGTCGATTGCGGCTGCTCCTAGTTCCAGCCGTGCCATGGTGTCTAGGAGTGGGGCTGTTTCCTCCAGGAGCAGCTCATCCTTGGTTATCCGCCGGGCAAAGCGGTGAGCCTTCAAAATGTTCATTGCCGAATTGTTGATCAGGCTACGGCCGTGGATGCTAGTGACGACGTTGTTGTCTCTGTAGAGTCGGCCGATTACAGGGATCATGGCTTCGGCCAGAGTCTCCCGGCGCATCCACTGGTCAAGATGTAGATCTGACGATTGGCTCATCAAAGTGTCTTCCTTGGAATTCAACGCGCGAGTTATCCCGTGGGAAACGTGAGATGTTTCGGTATCCAGGATCTTGTTCTGCGCACAGGGGGTTGGTAAGTGATTGGGCATATATCTAGCGCATGTGACCGGCGTCGACCACTTCGTACCCTTCGGCCTGGTCAAAAAGCCTGCGGAGGTTTACGCCATCCTGCGCGAGCCAGATGCGGCTTCCGTCCTCGCTCGCGGCTGCCACGACCCCACATCGCACAGTTCGTCCATTGTGCTTGACCTCCACACGCTGGCCAGGTTGGAACTTGCATCCGCTCCCCGCGCCCTCGGAGCTCGAACCCGCATGGTTGTCAGCAACGTCTCTCATGCAGATACACCCGGGTATTTGGGCCACTGGCCGGGCACGCAACAGGCTGCGCTCTCATGGTCGGAGATTTGAATTATCCGCCTGACATGGCGCTCGTCGTGGCTGAAGGGCTCATTGACGAACGCTTCAATGAGCGATGTGGCGTCCTCGACCGAATGCTGGCGGCCGCCCACGGCGATGACATTGGCGTCGTTATGCTGGCGTGCCAGGCGTGCGGTGTCCAGATTCCACGCCAGTGCTGCCCTGATGCCGATCACTTTGTTGGCAGCAATCTGCTCCCCATTGCCGGACCCACCGAGGACAACACCCAGGGCGCTTATGCCGGAAGCGCTATCCGCCACGACTGCCTGGGCAGCCCTGATACAAAATTCCGGGTAGTCATCATTCGGGTCATACTGCGCCGGGCCGTGGTCGACGACCTCGTGGCCGGCTGCCGTTAGATGCTGCACCAGATGTTCGCTGAGGCGCAAGCCTGCGTGGTCTGAGGCTATGTGTATGCGTGGCTTGCTCAATCGGGACTCCATTGATCCTAGTGACATGCAAACATTCTCGCACAGCAGACGATAAATTCGCTAGATGATAATTTTTCGCATGTTGGCGAGGTTCACTCTCACCAAATCTCACACAGTAGACAGGTCGTTCGCGCCACGGTATGTTTAAGGTCAAGTTGATCGACCAAGGAGGCGCGTGTCACATGAACGTGAAAGCCGTTGATCCGAGCGATTCGGATTTGCAGGAGATTATTAGGGAAGCTCGCTACAGGGTCATCGAGACCGTGGCGAACAGCAAAGCAGGGCACATCGGGGGGCCCATGTCCGCCATGGACATGCTCGTCGCCTTGTATTTCCGTCACCTGAAGATCGATCCGCTGAACCCGCACGATCCGGGCCGTGACCGGTTCATCCTTTCCAAGGGTCATTGCGCAATCGGCCTGTACACGGTTCTGGCGCTTCGCGGATATTTCCCTGTCGAGGAACTTTCTACGTTCGACCATGGCGATTCGCGCCTCCAGGGCCATCCGGACATGCACCTGACGCCCGGTGTCGATTCATCCACTGGTTCGCTGGGACAGGGGCTGTCCGCCGGGGCGGGAATGGCTCTCGGAGCTAAGAAGCTGGGCAAGGATTTTCACACCTGGGTGATGCTCGGGGATGGAGAGATTGAGGAAGGCATGGTCTGGGAGACAGTCATATCTGCTCCCCGGTTCGGGCTGGACAACCTGACAGCGATCATTGATGTCAACGGTCTTCAGCAGTACGGCTGGCCCAAAGGCGACGCTGACCGGTTCGACCGGAGCGAACCCATGGGGCACGTGAACCTGGAAGCGGTCTTTACAGCGTTCGGGTGGAACACCATCAGTATCGATGGCCACGATTTGAAGCAGATCTCGGATGCGCTGGAATTCGCCAGCTCCTACCGGGGGATCTCAGGAAAGCCCACTGTCATCCTTTCGATGACCACCAAGGGTCAGGGAGTTTCTTTCACCCAAGGAACGTACAAGTGGCATAACGGCGTGGCCTCACCCGAGCAACTGCAGATTGCCCGCGAAGAACTGCAGCAAAAAGTGAAAGTAGGAAGCGAAGCATGAAAGCCCAACGACAGGTATGGGGCGAGACCCTCGTACGACTGGCCGACACAGACGACCGGATCCTCGTTCTCGATGGAGATCTGGCCACGTCCACCCGGGCTGACCTTGTCGCAGACGCCCACCCCGACCGGTTTATCCAGGTCGGCATCGCCGAGCAGAACATCGTCGGAATGGCTTTTGGTCTCTCCACCTTGGGATACCGGCCCTGGCTCTCCTCTTTCGGAGTGTTCTTTACTAACCGGGCGCTGGACCAGGTCCGAATGCTGGTCTCGCAGACCAAGGCGCCGGTCCGAATTGCTGCTGGCTACTCCGGTCTTCTCAATGGTTCCAGCGGCAAGACCCATCAGGACATTGAAGACCTCGCCATCATGCGTGCCATGCCCAATATGACAGTGATCGCCCCGGCTGATGCCATCGAAGCTGAAGCTGCTATCGCCTGGAGCGCTGAGCATGACGGACCCGTCTACATCAGGTTCGCCCGTGATGCCGTCGCCAACGTCTTCGAGGCCGGCTATGAGTTCATTCCGGGGCAGCCCGTCGTCCTGCGGCAGGGAACTGATGTCACTGTTATTTCAACTGGAGTCCAGACCTCCCGCGTCGCTGAAGCGCTGGACCTGCTGCAGGGCGAAGGCATAACCGCCAAGCACATCCACGTTCCCATGCTCAAGCCGCTGGATGAAGCCCTGCTGCTGAAAGAAATCGGGCAGGCTCCGCTTGTCATCACCGTTGAGGAACATACCGTTCTGGGCGGATTGGGAAGCCTTGTGTGTGAGATCACCGCCGGAACCTCACCCACCCACGTAGCCCGCATTGGACTGCAGGACAGCTGGTCCGAGTCCGCCCCAAATGATTTCCTGCTCGATAAGTACGGCCTTTCCCCCCTGCGGGTAGCAGAACAGGTAAAGGCCACGCTTTCCAACCGGAAGTGAGCCCATGTCCACGCTAATGCTTCCTGCCAGAGCTGGATCATCAACGTCGCATTCGCGCGACGTCCGGGTGCAGAGTCCTCTCGCCCGGGTCGTGACCCTGACCCCGGCTCCGGCCATCGACAGGGTGTACTTCCTGGGCCAGGTGGAGCCGGGTCATGTCAACCGGGCAAGCACCGTCGAAACGTACCTTGCCGGAAACGGAATCAACGTCTCGCGGGCGCTCCACTTGGCCGGGAACCCCACTTTGGCCGTACTGCCCATCAACAGCGAGGACCTGAAGAAGGCCCGGACTGCCAATCCGGCATCCTTGCTTTCGTATCGGCAACTAACCATCGAGGCCCCGACGCGGATCAACGCCATAGCCGTGGACAGTAACGGCGTTACTACCAACTTCAACGAGAATGCTGCCCCCCTAAGCGGGAGCGAATGGACCCGTCTCTGTCAGCTGGTCGCTCGCTCAATCAGGGAGATCAAGTCCGACTGGCTCGTTTTGGGCGGATCAATTCCCCTCAACGGTGACACGGGGGGTGCCCTGGACCTCAACGAGCTTGTCTTGGCTGCACAGGATGCCGGCGCGTCAGTATGTTTTGATACGCCCGGAGCCGTACTGAAACATTGGGTCGAAACAGCCGGCCCCCTCGATCTCATCAAACCCAATGCATCCGAGCTATCAAGCATTACGGGTATGCAGCTTGAAAATCTCGGCGACGTTGTCGCCGCGGCGGAGTGGCTCAGGGAGCGGGGCGTCGGAACAGTACTGGCCAGCCTGGGCCCCGACGGAATCATTCATGTCGGCAAGCATGGCGCACTTTGGGCCCGCGGACCTGCTGCCCGCGTCCTGAACACAACAGGGGCCGGAGACGCCTGCCTGGCCGGCTTTCTTAGTGCCCTGCCACATGGAACGCGTGTACCCCACAGCAACGACGTGCTTCGGTCCGCACTGGGCCGGGCCGTCTCATGGGGATCCCTGGCAGTCCAGCAGGCCACCACTATCCTCCCGATGGTTCCGGTGCCCTCCGGCGTTCTTGTCACCGAACCGGACATGGCCCGGCGGCTCAGCGCCTGAAATACGTAGACAACTTATTCAATGTAGTGCACAATATGTCCGTCTTATGAGAAGATTGTTCTCGTGAACAAAGTTGAGGACACCAAATCCGGAATGGAGATTCTCTCTAAGGCCGATGCCGTTATGCGCGAGCTGGAGGGGCACGGGGAGCTATCCGTCGCCAAGCTTGCAGCCAACGTGGGTGAGCCTGTCAGCTCGACCTACCGCCTGATAACGAACCTCGCAGCCATTGGGTGGGTCGAGACAGGTTCCAAGCGTGGCCTCTACAGATTGGGCGTGTACGCCATGAGTGTAGGGGGACGGCTTGAAGACCGCATCAGCGTGCGCGACGCGGCCCTGCCCTTTCTGAAATCGCTGCTTGAAGAGACCTCGGCGACGAGCTTCCTGTGCGTCAGGCGCAGCTCGAGGGCGGTGTGCATTGAACGACTGGAAGGGCGTGATGTCCGCTCACTCGCTCTTGCCTTGGGTGATTCCTTTCCGCTGTACCGGGGCGCCGCCCCACTCGCACTCTTGGCGTTCTTGCCACGGAGTGAGCGTGAGGCGGTCCTGGATGGCTTTGATGACCAGCGAAAAACAGATGCCTCGGTCCCGGCTCGGAGCGCTATTGAGCGATCCATCAACACCATCAGGGACAATGGGTACTCCATGTCCGACGGGGACGTCACGCCGGGCATTGCATCTATCGGCGCCCCGGTTTACAACCATCGTGGCGAGCTTGAGGCAGCCATTTCCATTTCCGGCCTGAGAGAGGCAGTCATTGAGACGCCAGTTCCAACAGTTCGGCTTGTCCTGGAAGCGGCCGCCGACGTCAGCCGCTCACTTGGCTTCCAGGGAGAAATGAGCGCCGCATGAGCAAGCCGATCCGCGTTCTTACCAACACCGCCGAAGTCATCGATCTCCTGGCAACCCGGGGGCCGTTGTCGGTCGGAGAAATCTCGGAGCTGATCGACGTTCCGCGCCCCAGCGTGTATCGCCTCGTGGAAGCGCTCAATGGCATTTCGTTAACCGAAACCGGAGCTGACTCTCGAATTGACCTGAGCCGTCGGTGGCTTCACCTGGCCGACGCAACCAGGCGGGCGATGACGGAATGGAAATCCGCCCGAACCGAGCTGAATGGTTTGGTCGAGGAAACCGGGCAAACAGCCTTCCTCAGTGTTCCCCGCAGCAGCGGGGCTGTTTGTATCGACTGGGCGCAGGGCCGCGGAATCGGCGTCCTGCTCCTCAAGCCGGGCCGGTCGCTCCCGTATCACGCGGGCGCCGCCGGACGTATTCTTCTGGCCTATGGTGACAACCAGGATAACTATCTGATGCAAGCACCGTTCGAGAGATTCACCCCACACACGCTTGTCACCGCAGAGGAACTGGCCGCCGACATCGCCCAGTCCCGGAAGCAGGGATATGCGATTTCCGATGAGGATGTCACCCTCGGCATCGGTGCCATCGGCGTCCCGGTGACCGATGGTGAGGGCCAGGCCTGCGCAGCCCTGTCGTTGGGAGGCCTGGCTGGTGAGATGAAGGAGCGCCAGCAGGAGTTCATCCGTGCCCTCCGCGGCGCCGCAGCCCGTCTGACTCCCGCCAGTTAGCGGGGACGACCAGAACTACAACGAGCGGGCAGGCATTGCTGAGGCAGGGCAGACCGGACGAGCCGGAGTGCCCTGCCTCGGGCGTTCTATTCGCCGTAGAGTGCCGGCTTTTGGTTGAGCGAGACTTTAATCGGGTTTCCAGTACGCTGCGCCTCGAGGCCGGCCTCACAGCACGCCGCGGCGGCGTACCCGTCCCATGCGGTGGGGCCATCTACCCGGCCTTCACGTGTTGAATCGGCCCAGACCTGGAATTCCCTGTCGTAGGCTGCGCTGAACCGATCCTCAAAGCCTGCCGCGATGGAGCCTCCCCAGCGCCCGGCGGACCTGATGTAAGGCCCCGAGTCCCCACCGATGTTGACAATGCCCCGTTCGAAGACGGCTTCAGTGGCGACCTGATAGCCGAACTGCGCATTGACGAACACTTCAACATCCGCCAGCGTGCCTCCGGCAGTTTCAATGAGTACCTGCTGCGGATCGCTGAGACCAAGTCCCGGATGCCGCGTGGTGCGACCCCTGCGAACTTGAACGCCGGTGATTTCTTCACCGGTGAGAAACCTGATGATGTCGAATTCATGCACCGCGGCCTCAGTGATGACATTGCCCTCGGTGAAGTTATCCGGCACGTAGGGGTTCCGGTGGGCGCAGTGCAGCATCAGGAGGTCGCCCAGCTCTCCGCTTTGAATGATCTCGCGCAGCTGGCTGTATCCCTGGTCATAGCGGCGCATGAAACCGACTTGGATGAGTTGACGTCCCAGTTCCGCCTCCGCCTGGACGATGTTCCAGGAGGATGCGGCGTCCTGAGTGAGTGGTTTTTCACACAAAACAGGGAGGTTCCGCCTCAGCGCCTTGTGGAGGATGTCCTCATGCAGGAAGCCAGGGGTGGCGACCAGGACAGCGTTGACATCGGCACGGTCGAAGGCAGTGTCTGCCTCCGTCAGGGCCACAGCCCCGTCGATGCCTTCCACCGCCGCCTGGGCGCGTGCGGCGTCGACGTCGACCACAGCGGCGACCTCCGCGCCCCGGATCCGGTGATGCAACCGCTGGACGTGGTCGGTGCCCATGCGGCCGGCCCCAATGACGGCTACTCGAAGGTTCTCTGACATAACAAACCTCATTCTTTCTATTCCGAACGGGCCACCGGCGCCGGCGGTCCCGTGTGACGCACCCTCACGGCGGAGGGCAAAATTCTCGGCAATCGGACTACTCGTCCATTTTATGGTATTTTATGGGAAGACGCCATGGCCTCAGCAAGGAGGCCTCCCAGGGGCGCAAGTGATGCAGGAAAGGACCAATGACGACGATGTCAGCTGTCGAACATGTAGAACTGAATGATGGAAACAGGATCCCTGCGATAGGCTTCGGGACCTTTCCCCACCATGGAGATGACTCCGAGGTGACGGCCCTGAGGGCCTTGGAGTTTGGGTACCGGCTACTGGATACGGCGCTGAGCTACGGCAATGAAGCTGCTGTCGGCAGGGCAATCGCACGCAGCGAGGTCCCGCGTGAAGACATCGTGCTGACCACCAAGCTCCCGGGGCGCCACCACGGATACAAGGAAGCGAGGCGAGGCTTCTACGAGTCGCTGGAGAACCTCCAGCTCGACTACGTGGATCTGTACATCATTCACTGGCCGCTGCCGCGCCTGAACAAGTACGCCGAAACCTGGCAGATGCTGGCAGAACTGAAGCAGGAGGGGCTGATCCGTTCCATCGGGGTTTCCAACTTCACCCCTGAGCACATAGAGCGCCTCATCAGTGAAACCGGCGCCGTGCCATCGGTCAACCAGATTGAGCTACACCCCTACTTTCCGCAGCAGGACCAAAGGGACTTCCATGCCCGGCACGGCATCGTCACCGAAAGCTGGAGTCCGCTGGGCCGCGGTGGGGACCTGCTGGCGGATCCTTCCATCCTGGCCATCGCCGCCGAACACGGCGTGAGCCCGGCCCAGGTGATCCTGCGCTGGCATGTGCAGCTTGGAGCCGTCCCCATCCCGAAGTCCGCCGATCCGTCGCGCCAGCGGCAGAACCTGGACATTTTCGGGTTTGCGTTGGACGAGGTGCAGATGAAGGCCATCACGTCCCTGGAACAGGGCCGTATCTGGCACCAGGACCCCGACGAGTACGAAGAGTTCTAAACCCCGGAAAGACAGCGAAACACGAAAAAGCGCAGGCCGCTCATCAGCGGCCTGGCCTTTTCGTGTTCCAGTCCCGCCGGGAGGTGGTTTCGCGGGCCTGCATCAGGGCCGCTTCACCCCCCGGCGGTCCAAGCTATTCCGCGTGCGGGTCAGCAATGCCGATGTACTGGGTGTAAAGATATTCCTCGATGCCTTCGGAGCCGCCTTCCCGGCCCAGTCCGGACTGCTTGACACCGCCGAAGGGAGCCGCGGCGTTGGAGATGACACCGGCGTTCAGTCCGAGCATGCCGGTTTCCAGCCGCTCACCGATGCGGATTCCGCGATTGAGGTCGCGGGTGTAAACGTAGGCCACCAGACCATACTCGGTGTCGTTGGCCAGCGCGACGGCTTCGTCCTCGGTGCTGAACGTCACGACAGGGGCGACGGGGCCAAAGAGTTCTTCCTTGAGGAGATTTGCCCCCGCCGGCACATCGGTGAGTACCGTCGGCTGGTAGAAGTAGCCGGGACCGTCCAGCGCGCGTCCGCCGGTCAGCACCGTCGCGCCCGCCGCAACAGCCTCTTCGACGAGTTCGGAGATCTTGGTCCGGCTCTTGGCATCAACGAGCGGGCCGATGTCCGTCTGCGCCTCCGTTCCACGACCGAGGCGCAGCTGTCCCATTTTTTCCGCAAGCTTCGCGGCAAAGTCCGTAGCGAGTGATTTGTGGACAATGAACCGGTTGGCCGCGGTGCACGCCTCACCCATGTTCCTCAGCTTGGCCTGCATCGCGCCGGTTACGGCGGCGTCCAGGTCGGCGTCTTCGAACACGACGAACGGGGCGTTGCCGCCCAGTTCCATGGAGGTCCGCAGCACATTCTGGGAGGCATCCACGAGAAGCTGCTGGCCCACACCGGTTGAGCCGGTGAACGATACTTTCCTGAGGCGGGAGTCCATGAGTACCGGCTTCGTAACGCCGCCGGCATCGGTGCTCTGGATGACGTTCAGTACGCCCGCAGGCAGTCCTACCTCTTGAAGTACCTGCGCGAACAGCAGCGAGGTCAGGGGCGTCAGTTTCGCCGGTTTGAGCACCATCGTGCAACCGGCGGCGATGGCCGGCGCGATCTTCCTGGTGGCCATGGCCAGGGGAAAGTTCCATGGCGTGATGAGCAGGCACGGCCCCACTGGTTTCTTGGTAACCAGTAACCGGGACTTGCCATCCGGCGCGACGGAGTAGCGTCCTCCGATGCGGACAGCTTCCTCGGAGAACCAGCGGAGGAACTCGGCGCCGTACGTGACTTCACCGCGGGCTTCTGCGAAGGGCTTGCCCATTTCCAGGGTCATGGCCAGTGCGAAGTCATCTGCCCGGCGGGTGACTTCGGCGAAGGCTGCCCTCAACAGCTCGCCGCGTTCCCGCGGTGCGGTGCGGGCCCATGCGTCCTGTGCCGCGGCGGCAGCGTCCATAGCTGCCCGGGCGTCCTCAGGTGTTGCGTCGGCGATCGATTTCAGGACTTTTCCGGTGGACGGATCCTCCACGTCGAACGTGGATCCGGATCCCGAGGGCCGCCATTGCCCGTTGATGAGAAGGCCGGCAGGGATGCTGTCAAGCAATTCCTGCTCGTTGGGTAGTGGGAAAGGCATGCTGTGACTCCGTTGCTTTTTCTGCCGTCCGGGCGTCCCGTACGGCGGCTGCTTCAAGGGTGGGGTGCGGGGCTGGGCTCTTACAGTTGGATGATGACTTTGAGCTGATCCCCGGCAGGATCGGCCAAGGCGTCGAAACCCTTGGTCAGGTCTGTGAGGTCCAGGGTTTCGGTGACGATTTTTGCGGCCGGTATCTTTCCCGACGCCACGAGCTGGATAACCCGCGGCCAGCTCGTGACGGGGTAGCAGTAGGCGCCCTTGTAAGTGACGTCGCGAAGTGTCAGCTGCGCACTCGTATCGATCAGGACAGGCCTGGTGCCGAGTGCTGTTTGAACAATGGTGCCGCCAATTCGCACATTGTTGAGGCAGTCTGTCAGTGCAGCCTGACCACCGGAGCACTCAATACACACGTCAGCGCCGTTGCCGTCGGTGAGTTCACCGACGACGGCCTTGAGGTCTTCCGTGATCGGGTCGACCACTCGGGTGAGCCCGAGGTCGCCGGCGCGTGCGCGACGGCGCTCGTTAGGCTCTGAGAGGATGACTTGACCGGCTCCGAAGGCCGCGGCCGCCATGGCTGCCAGCTGACCGATCGGACCGCCGCCGGATATGAGCACTGTGTCTCCGGGCTGGACCGAACCCATATTGACAGCGTGGACAGCCACCGCCGTGGGTTCAATCAGGGCTCCTTCCATGTAGGACATCGAATCCGGGATGCGGAACACCTGATAGTCCTTGAACACACCGAGTTCAGCGAGCCCGCCCCACGCGGCAGAAAACCCCACCGCTGCCAAATTCAGGCAGGTCTGCTGGCGTCCGGCGACGCATTGGGCACACCTGCCGCAGTAGATCTGGGGCATGATCGAAACCCTGTCACCGGGCACAACCGTCGAAACGTCGCGTCCGACAGCCTCTACGACACCGGCGAACTCATGGCCGGGGATGACCGGAAGCTGGATGTTGGTCACCGGATGAGGGTCCTGCGGCGAGTAGATGGGACCATCAAAATATTCGTGGAGATCTGTCCCGCAGATCCCGCAGGCCTTGTTCCGGACCAGCACTTCGTCGGATCCGAGGTCCCCGTGGGGTGCGGGAATGTCCTCAATCCGCAGATCCAGGGCTTTGTAGTAGAGAGCGGCTCTCATGTAATGCCTTCCGGTCGCGCGGGGTTACAGGTAGTAGGCCTGGCCTTCGGCGTTCTTCTCGTAGGACCGCCGGATCTCCTGGGTGCCTTCGAGGGTGGAGACCTCAGCGACGGGCACGTCCCACCATGCGCCGGTCCCGCCGAAGCGTCCCTTCCTGTCAACACGGACGTGAATGACGGTGGTCTTCCCTGACCCGCGTGCCGTCTTCAGTGCTTCCTGGAACGATTCCCGGGTGTCCGCGTCGATGACTTCGGCGCCGAGGCTGCGGGCGTTCATGCTCAGGTCAATGTCGACGTTGTCCCCATCGAGCTGGCCGGTGTCCGTCCGGTAAAGGAACCTGTTGCCGAAGCCTTCGGAACCAGAGGCGCGCGACAGGGCCTCGATGGACCCGTAGCCCTTGTTGTCGACGAGGACAACAATGATCGGGGTTTTTTCCTGAACGGCCGTCATGATGTCCTGCATCATCATCAGGTAGGACCCGTCGCCGACCATGACGTAGACCGTCCGGTCGGGGGCGCCGATCTTCGCGCCAAGACCGCCTGCAATTTCGTAGCCCATGCAGGAGTAGCCGTACTCCATGTGGTAACTCTTGGGGTCGCGGCTGCGCCACAGGCGGTGCAGGTCGCCGGGCAGACTTCCTGCTGCGCCGACGACGACGTCGCGCGGATCGGCGGATTCGTCGACGAGACGGATGACCTCAGCCTGGGCGGGCAGTCCGCCGGTGCTGGGGCGGGTAAACTCGTCTGCCTCATCGCGCCATGCCTGGGCTGACGCTTCCACCGCACGGCGGTATTCAGCCGGGACGCGGTAGCCGCTGGTTTTCTCCGCGAGGAGGGCAAGGGTGTCGCGGGCATCGCCGGTGAGGGGGATGCCCGCGTGCTTGAAGGAGTCCAGTTCGGCGACGTTGATGTTGATGAACTCAACGTCCTCGTTCGTGAACATGGTTTTCGAACCGGTCGTGAAGTCCGTGTACCGGGTGCCGATACCGATGATGACATCGGCATTGTTTGCGTACTCGTTGGCCCAGTGCGTGCCGCTTGTTCCCATGGCGCCGACGTTGAGCGGGTGGTCGAACGGGAGGCTGCCCTTGCCGGCCTGGGTTTCGCCGACCGGGATTCCGGTTGCTTCGACGAACCGGCGAAGCTCGTCCGTCGCGTCGGAGTAGATGACGCCGCCGCCGGCGATGATAAAGGGACGTTTTGCGCCGGCCAGCGCTGCTGCGGCCCGGTCCAGGGTGCGGCGGGCAGGGAGAGCCCGCTGGATTTCCCAGACGCGCTCGTCAAAGAGACGTGCCGGGAAGTTGTATGCCTCGGCCTGGACGTCTTCGGGCAGGGCGATGGTTGCGGCGCCGGTATCAGCCGGGCTGGTCAGGACACGCATGGCATCCATGAGGGCAACGGTCAGCTGCTCGGGCCGGTTGATCCGGTCGAAGTAGCGGGAGACGGAGCGGAAGGAGTCATTGACGGTGAGGTCCTGTGACCACGGCAGTTCGACCTGCTGCAGGACTGGTCCCACCATTCTGGTCGCGAACGTGTCCGCGGGCAGCAGCAGGACAGGGAGTCGGTTGACCGTGGCCAACGCGGCACCGGTGACCATGTTTGTGGCACCCGGCCCCACGGAGGTGGTGCAGGCCAGCGTGCCGAGGCGGTTGCGCATCTTGGCGTAGCCGGAGGCCATGTGGACCATGCCCTGTTCATTGCGGGACTGCAGGAATCGCATTTCGTTGCGGTACTGCAGCATGGCCTGGCCCATTCCGGCCAGGTTGCCGTGACCGAAGATGCCGACCACGCCGCCGAAGAACGGCACCGGGTCAGATCCGTCTCGGCTGACCTTCTGGGCCGCGAGGAACTTGACCACGGCCTGCGACGTCGTCAGTCGCTCGGTCTCATGCCGTCCGGAACGCCGGACGACGGTATCCACTGTTGTCAAAGTCATCGAATCCTCCATTGGTATATCGATTCAAAGTTTTCGTACACCCCGGGTAATCCGGGGATGCTTCATCTGGGTTAGATGCTGTCGACGCTGATCCAGCGTCGTTCCGCCGCGGACTTATCCACGGCGTCGATCACGCGTTCGACTTCCCAGCCTTCTCGGAAGTCGGGGCCCACGGGAACGTCGTTCGCGATGGCCTGGACAAGGTCGTAGGCTTCGAAGAACTTCAGGTCGTGGATGCTGATGTTCACTCCGGGGACGGGCCAGAGCTTGCCGTAGTCACCGTGGCCCGGGCCGACCTGGACAGCGCGGAACGAGTGCGTGTCCGGGTCTGAGGCCAGCTGCACCTCGATCTGGAACATGCGCTGCTGGTCGAAGCGGATGGCGCCCTTGGTCCCGGTGAGGGTAAAGGAGACTTCGTAGGCCCGGCCAGCCGATACCCTGCTCGCTTCAATGGATCCGATGGCGCCGTTGGCGAATTCGGTCAGGAAGATGGTGACGTCATCATTTTCGACCGGCTTACGCGGAGCCGAAGCGTCGGCCTTTTCCCCGTAGCCGTACGCTCCTGAGGGCAGCGGACGTTCGGCAACACTGATCTTGGACAGGCTGCAGACCTGGCTGATGTCGCCGACAAGATGGCGGGCGAAAGAGATGACGTGTGCGCCGACGTCGCCGAGGGCACCTGTGCCCGACAGATTGCGGTCCTGCCGCCAGGTGAACGGCACGTCAGGATCCACCATGGCGTCGATGGCGAAAGCTCCGGTGAAGGACACCGGCTCACCGATTTCCCCGGCCGCGATTAACTGCTTCGCGAAGGCAACTGCCGGGTTGCGCAGGTAACTGAATCCGACAAGTGTCTTTACGCCCGCGGCCTCCGCCGCCTCGGTCATTTCCAGTGCATCCTTGGCGGTCAATGCCAGCGGCTTCTCGCACCAGATGTGCTTGCCTGCCTTTGCTGCTGCCAACGCAATGTCCTTGTGCAGCCAGTTGGGCGTCACGATGTCGATGACCTGGACATCGGGGTGGTTGACAGCTTCCTCCCATGACGTGGTCCACTCCGCGTAGCCGAACTGGTCCGCTCCCGCGCGGGCCAGCTCCTCGGTGGCATCAGCGAGGATAACAAGCTTGGGCGTCACCGGGACATCTCCGTAGACAGCCTGGAGATTCCTCCATGCCATCGTGTGCGCCTTGGCCATAAGGCCACTACCGATAATGGCTATGCCCAGGGAAGGCTTGCTGGTTTGTGCGTCGTTGCTCATAGTTCCTCTTCCAGACGGATGTTGATCACAGTTTATCTCATAGCATGGACATTTGATCCATTGTATTGAAACTTTTTATCTCGCTGTATGGACAACCTATCCGTATTGTGGCACATTTGAGTGCAGAGATGTCAACTAGGTCACATTGATATGCAGCCGCTGGCTGGCACCTTTTTACACATCGGGAAGTTCAACGAAGCACCCCCAGGAGGGACAATGAACCGCTTTCTTTCAGCCTCGGCGCTCGGCGCCGCAGCGTTGCTGGCTTTGGCAGGATGCAGCTCCAGCGCCGGCACCTCAGGCGGAACGAACTCTGGTGACAAAATCAAGGTAGGCCTGGCCCTGCCCGCTGGAAACCAGACGTATTGGAGCGCGTATATTAACGCCGCTCAAGAAGAAGCTGCCAAGCTCGGAGTCGACATCACTGTTACCGACGCCAAGAACGACGCCAACTCACAGAACGAGCAGGTGAGCTCCCTGGTTGCGGCAGGTGCCAAGGGGATTTCGATCGCATCCGTAGATCCGACCGCCAACAAGCTGTCGGCTACGACCGCCACGGACGCCAGCATCCCGTTGATCACCGGCAACCGCACCCTTGATCTTGAGTATGGCGGTGAAACGGGTGCTAACCCGCGGCTTCACGTGGGCTTTAATGATGTCGAGATCGGTAAGAAGCAGGGCGAACTGGTCATTAAGGCCTGCGAGAACGTCGACCCTTGCCAGGTTGTGCTGGAGGAGGGAACCCCGGGCTCCACTCCTCAGGTCCAGCGGACCCAGGGTCTCGAGGAGGCCATCAAGGGTTCATCCAACATTAAGATCATCGACAAGCAGAATAACGACTTCGACCCCACCAAGGCCGTGGAAGTCACGCAAACGATTCTCCAGAAGCACGCAAAGTTCGATGTTCTGCTAACCCACGAGGATCCCAGCGCTGTCGCTGCTGCCCGCGTGCTCGAAGGTGCAGGCCGGGCCGCCGGAATCAAGGTCATCGGTATCGGTGGAAGCAAGGACGGCATTGACGCCGTAAAGTCCGGAAGCCTCTATGGAACAGTCTGGCTGTCCCCGAAACAGGATGGAGCCTTCGCCGTCAACTCCCTGGTCTCGATCATCAAAGGCGAAGCCGTCAAGGACCTGAAGACCGGCGGAGAGCGTCCCACAGTGGAGGTTCCCACTGTCAGCGTGACCAAGGAAAACGCTGACCAGTACCCGGGAGAATGGTGAGCCCAGTGTCCCACAACACTGATGCACCACGGGTCTCGGCGAAGGGCATTCAAAAGCTCTTCGCCGGGGTCCCGGCCCTCAAAGGCGTCGACCTGGACTTGCATGCCGGGGAAGTCGTGGGCCTGCTCGGCGAGAATGGCGCCGGTAAGTCGACTCTGATCAAAGTTCTCAGCGGCGTCTATCGTCCTGACGGCGGCAGCGTTTATATCAACGGAGAGCCCGTTGCCTTTAAGGAACCGGCCGAGGCACTTTCCGCCGGGATCGCCACCGTCCACCAGCATTCAATGCTGGCGGACAACCTGACCGTCGCTGAGAACCTTGTCCTCGGGAAGGAACCGGGAACAAAGGGTCTCAATTTCTGGGTGCGCAAAAAGGAAATCATGCGCCGTGCCCAGGAACTCGTGGACCGTTCAGGTATCGATTTGCCGCTCACCACCCTCGCCTCAGAGCTCACTGTCGCCCAGCGGCAGCGAGTGGAGATCCTGAAAGCCTCAAGCGAGGCCGGGACCCTCATCATCCTGGACGAGCCGACGGCCGCGCTGAATCCGGACGAAGTCGATGAGCTCTTCGACGTTATCCGCAAGCTCAAGGCACAGGGGATACCCGTCCTATATGTCAGCCACCGTCTTGATGAGATTCCCAGGATCTGTGACCGGGTCGTCGTCCTCAGGGACGGGGCATACGTCGGTTCCCTGGATAAAGAGCACGCTGTCCCGGACGAAATCATTCCCCTTCTTGTTGGCCGTCAGCTTACCGACCTCTTCCCGGAGCTGCCTGACGTACGTGATGAGGTGGTCCTTGAAGTCGACCGGGTCTCCGGAAAGCGTGCCAAGGACGTCAGCTTCACCGTCCGCTCCGGTGAGATTCTCGGCATTACCGGCGCCATCGGCGCCGGGCAGCGCAATATCGCCCGGATCATCTTCGGAGCCGATACCGGCCACGGCAGCATCAAGCTCGCCGGAAGCCCGCTGTCCCATGGAAGGCCGGACCTGGCCACCAAGGCCGGGGTTGGCTACGTGTCAGGTGACCGCAAAACCGACGGGTTGATTCCCGTCCTGTCCGTATGGCGCAACGCCACCTTGGTCAAGTCCCATCGAATGGGAAGGTTTGGTCTGCTCAATCCCAACGCGGAAAAGAAGGCCGGCCTGGATCTCATCAAACAGTTCGACGTTCGTTCAGCGAGTCCAAACCAAGAAATCTCGACGCTCAGCGGGGGTAACCAGCAAAAGGCGCTGTTAGCGCGCTGGGCAGCCATATCGCCGAAGCTTTTGATCCTCGACGAACCAACCCTGGGCGTAGACGTCGGAGCCAGACGCGAAATCTACGACCAGATCGTTGCCCTGACGCAGACGGGCATGGCCGTCATCCTCGTATCAGCAGACCAGGCCGAGTTGCAGGGCATGAGCCACCGCGTTCTCGTATTCGACAACGGCCGCGTTGTGGCTGAAATGCGCGGCGAGGACGCCACGGAGGAAGCTGTCCTTCGTGCACGTATAGCCGCAGAAGAACCAACCAAGCAGGGAGCACAGAAGTGAGTATCCAATCAACCGCCCCGGCGAATACGCCAGTGGGCTCCGCTAAGCAAGCGGCACCGAAAGGCCAGGACTGGACGAAGCAGATCCGCCCCATCCTTCGGCGCAACGGGCTCATCATCTTTTTTGGCCTGTTGCTCGTCGTCTGCGCCTTTATCCGCCCGGAGTTCCTCTCCGAAGCAAACATCCGCAATATCCTGCTCAGCGCCTCCGTTATCGGCATCCTGGCCATCGGCCAGACTATCGTCATGCTCACCGGAGGGTTTGACTTGTCGGTGGCCCGGACAGCGGTCGTGGCGGGGATGGTCCTGGCACTCACCGCAGGCTTGGGAATGCCCATTGCGCTGCTCCTGGCAGCACTGTCAGCTGTAGCTGTCGGTTTCGTCAACGGCATCCTGATCGCCAAAGCCCGGGTGAATCCCTTCGTCGTCACCCTTGGCATGCTCACCATCCTGACCTCGGTGGCTCTGCTGGTGAACAACGGCGGTTCCGTGAGCGCGCTCCCGAAATGGCTGACCAATCTCACGGCCGGGGTTACCTTCGGTGTCCCGACCATCGTTATCTGGTTCATCGTCATCGCAATTGTCGCCCACGTCGTCTTGGCACACACCCGGTTCGGCCGGCATATCTACGCCGTTGGTGGCAATCTTGAAGCCAGCCGGCTCGCCGGCATCAAGGTGAACAAGGTCCTGACCACCGCCTACATTGCGTGTGCAGCGTCCGCCGGTATCGCCGGAATCCTCCTCACCGCGCGTCTGCAGACTGCTTCGCCGGTGGCGCTTCCCGGCGCCGAACTCGATGCCATCGCCGCAGTCATCATCGGCGGTACGCGTCTCGGTGGCGGTTTCGGTTCGATCCCTCGCACCATCATCGGTGTCCTCATTCTGTCAGCGCTGTCCAGCGGGCTGGTGCTCTTCGGGGTCGCGGCTTATTGGCAGGGCCTGGTCAAGGGCGCCGTTATCATCCTCGCCGTCGCCGTCGACGTGATCTTCAACAAGCGCAACTAGTACTCCAGACCCGACCAAGGAAAAGCACATGACTGAATACGTACTTCGCCACGGCGAATGGAAGAGACTGACGCCCGAAGACGCCGGGTGGACCTACGTCTCCTTCGAAGTTCCCAGCCTTGCCCCCGGTGAATCCGTCAGCTTCGAAGCCAACGACGAAGAGAGGGCCTTCATCCCGCTCTCGGGAAGCGTCACCGCCACCAGCCCTGCGGGGGAATGGACCTTCGGCGGACGGGCCTCAGTCTTCGACGGTTTGGCTTCCTGTTTGTACCTGCCCCGCGATACGGCTGTCACTATCACCGCCGGCGACGCTCCGGTAGAGATCGCGGTTTGCGGTGCCAAGGCAGAGAACAAGCTCGAACCAGTACTGATCACCCCCGATGATCTCGATATCGAGGTCCGGGGCTTCGGGAACGCGACCCGGCAGATCAGTACCCTGCTTCCTCCGGGCTTCGCCGCTGACAAGCTTCACGTCGTGGAGGTGTGGACGCCCGGGGGCAACTGGTCCAGCTACCCTCCGCACAAGCACGACGAACATGCCCACGACGAGTCCGTGCTCGAGGAAACCTACTACTACCGCACGCGCCGGCCCGAAGGGTTCGCCATGCAGCGGCTCTACAGCCCGAAGCATAATTTGGACTACACGGCGACGGTACGGGACGGGGACCTGCTGTTCATCCCCCACGGCTACCACACCACGGTCGCCGCGCAGGGCCACGATCTGTACTACCTGAACGTATTGGCCGGCCCCAACGAACACAGAACCCTGCAAGCTTCCGACGACCCCTCCCTGGCCGACGTCCGTGCACTGTGGGAAACACTGGACCCGGACCCCCGGGTGCCGTTCGTTCCTCGCTACCCGGAGGCAAAGTAGTGCCACGTATAGCTGCCGCCCCTATCTCGTGGGGGATTTGCGATGTTCCCGGATGGGGGCACCAACTCCCCGCCGAGCGGGTCCTCCGCGAAATGAAAGAGCTCGGAATTCAGGCAACGGAAATTGGACCGGCCGGTTTCCTGCCCTCAGACACCAGTGAAGCCAGGGCCCTGCTCAACAAGTACGGGCTGGGTGCAGTGGGGACCTACCTCGATCTGGTTCTGCATGATCCGGCGGTCGCCTGGGAAGAAGAGCTGACCCGGACCGTAAACTTCGTCAGGGCGCTGGGCGGTGACACGATCGTACTGGCAGTACTGGCAGCACCAAAGTCATACGACGGCAGCCCCGGCCTGAACGAACAGCAATGGGCGACGCTGCTGAAGAACCTGGACCGGGCCAGCGACCTTGCCGAAAGCAACGGCATCACTCTGGCCATTCATCCTCACCTCGGGACATTGGTGTGTGGTCCGGATGAGATCGGGCGGGTGATCCGTGAAAGCAAAATCGGCCTGTGCATCGATACCGGACATACCTACGTTGGCGGCGGGGATCCCACCGACTTCATCAAATTGGCAGGGGACAGACTGAAAGTTGTTCACCTGAAGGATGTGGACAAGACCCTCGCCGATGAGGTGAAGCGTGGAAGCGTCGATTTCTTGGGCGCCGTAGACCAGGGACTGTTCAAACCGCTGGGAGAAGGCTTCCTCGACGTGCACGGCATCTTCACCGCGCTGGCCCGCACAGGTTTCGACGGATGGATCGTCCTCGAGCAGGACGTCATGCTCAAGTACGAACCTTCAGAAACCGAAGGCCCTGTGCATAGTGTCCAGAGAAGCCTCGCCACCGCCGGTGAGGAACTTGCACAAGTCCACTAGGCTCCGCCACACCACACCACAAGTGCCCGCCCCCTGCCGCCACAAAGCGCGGCAAGGGGCGGGCACACCCATGTCCGAACACTTTCTACAGGCTGCACGAGGAGACACAGGAAATACCGTTCGCACACCATGAACCCAGGGATCAGCACATCATGATCGCGTGGGCCAGCTACCCCTACACCGGCGCCGTTCCGGCTTAGGCCGGGCCATCGCCCGGGCCTTCCTGGAACAAGGGGCCACGGTGTGCGCTGTCGGCAGAACCGAAACACCCCTTCAACAAACCGTCGAGGGATTTCCTGCACACAGGGTCCTGGTTCGTACCTTCGACGTCGGCGACCAGGCATGCGTCGAGGATCTCATCGACACCATCGCCGAAAAATTCGGCCGTCTTGGCGTCGTCGTCAACAACACCGGCATTTTCCTCGAAGGAGAGATCGACGACTACGACGATCGGAGCTGGGAACAGATGCGCAACACCAACCTGGACGCCCTCCTGTACGTCACGCGTGCCGCGCTTCCCCTCCCTAAGCAGTCCCCCCAACGGAAACCTTGTAGCCATCTCTTCCGTATCGGGGGTTCGCGGAGACTGGGGCCAGTTCGCCTACAACGCGATCAGGGGAGCGGTAAATGCCATGGTCCAAAGTCTTGCCTTGGACCTCGGCAGGCATGGTGTGCGGGCTAATGTCATTGCACCGGCCTTCACAGCCACCAAGCTGACCCAATCCCGCCTCGATGATCCTCTGTTTGCCGCAGCATTGACCGATCGGGTGGTGCTCGGCCGCGCCGCCACACCGGAAGACATCGCCCGCGCCGTCCTGTTCGTCGCCAGCCCCGACGCCTCCTACATCACTGGCGCAGTCATCCCTGTAGACGGCGGCACCACGGCATCTACGGGCCAACCAAGGCCACTGCCGGCATAAGAAGCTGCTTTTCTGCATCCGCCTGCAGCCCGAAGCGTCCCGAGGCCTTTGCCACTGAGGGGCACACCCTTAGTCGGGGAAACGAGGCTAAGAGCAGTGGGCGGGGCCCTCCACTGAGAGCCCCGCCCACTGCTTGCTTCAATACCCTAGGCCGTTAGCTTCAGCGAGGCCTCGAGCCTGGCGTCTGCTTCCAGCAGGACCTTGGCTGCGACCTCGAGTCCTTCGATCCGGCCCAGGGAAACATCTTCATGTTCGATATTGACCAGCATGTTCGGGTCCACTTCGTACAGGGCGCGTAGGAACTCGGTCCAGAAGTCGACATCGTGTCCACGGCCAAGCGCAACAAAATCCCAGGCTGATTTCTTCGGCCATTCGTTTGCCCACTCATCGCCGCCGAGGTTCGTGCGATTCTCGTCTGGAGCGAGCCTGCGGAAGCTGTTGTCCAAAACACCATAGAGCGCGGCGTTCTCCTTGTTGACGCGTACGTCCTTCGCGGCAGCCTGAAACACGAGAGGTCCCAGTTCCCGGACTACCGTCACCGGGTCCATCTGCTGCCAGAACAGGTGAGAGGCGTCCAGCTCGACACCCACATGGGTGGCACCGGTCAGTTCGATGAGCTTGTAGACATCCGCCGTGTTGAACACGATATTTTGCGGGTGAAGCTCCAGTGCGACCTTCACGTCGTGGTCCGCTGCCAAACGGTCAGTTTCCTTCCAGAACTTCGCCGCCACGCCCCACTGGTAGTCAAGGACGTCCAGCGCGGCGGAGTTCCAGGCATTTACCACCCAGTTGACGGTCGTGGCGCCGGGCTCGCCGCCGGGCAGCCCTGACATGGTGACCACTCTGTTCTGGCCCAAACGGTGCGCCAGGCGGATGGAGCGGCGGACGTCCTCGGCATGCTTTTCGCCGATCTCGCGCTTCGGGTGCAGGGGGTTGCCGTTGCAGTTCAGGCCTGCGATGGAGACGCCGGTGCCTTCGAAAATGGCCAGATAGTCATCGCGTGCTGCATCGCTCTCGAGGATTTGGTCGAAGGTCGGGACATGGACGGCGGGCAGGAAACCGCCAGTGTTGATTTCGATGCCCGTCAGGCCCAATTCGGCGATGATTTTCAGCGCTTCAGGCAGCGGGCGGTCGTGCAGGATTGCGTTGTAGACGCCAAGCTTCATGGTGCATTTCTTTCGGTTATTTGATGCGGATGTCAATATGGGCTGCGGCCAGGTTCGGTTGCAGCCGCCTGCAGCAGGAACTCCTGCCGGTCCGGGCAGTACGAGTACATTCGCCCAGTCGCCTGTCTTAGCGGACGAGTTCGCGTGTCAGGCCGAAGGGAACCCGGTCAGAAAGCGCGGCCGTATAGCGTCCAGGCTGGTGGCGGGTGATGAGGATTCCGCGCGAGCGGTCACACATAGCCGCGTCTTGAAGGTGCTTCACTGCGGCCTCAAGCCGTTCCTCGAGGACCGGGCGGCTGGTTACGAGGATGTCGATGGATTCATTTACGGTCGGCATGATGCGCCTTTCTGGGTATGCCGGAGGTCAGATTGTTAGCGGTGCCCGGAAACAGTCGGCTCCCGATCGGCTCGGAAGTCAGCTTCGAGTTCTTCGAGGGATCGGTCCTTGGTTTCCGGGACGAACTTCGACACGAAGCCGAGGGACACCAAGTTGACCACTACAAACAACGCGAAGGTTCCGGTGGAGCCCAGCGCCCCGTTGACGATCGGAAAGGCGAAGGATATTCCTGCGTTGACGGTCCACAACGCAAACACCGCGATTCCCATGGCGAATCCGCGAATCGCAAGGGGGAAGATTTCGGAGAGCAGCAGCCACACACAGGTTCCGATGAAGCACTGGACAAAGGCCACGAAAAGCATCATGGCGGCAAGGATGGTGTAGCTGACTGCATCCGACGGCGGAAGCATGAAAACGATCGCAAGGAGGGCCTGCGATCCTGCGACTCCGCTGAATCCTATGATGAGCATCTTCTTGCGGCCGATGAAGCCCAGGAGATAGATGCCGAGGATAGTGGTGAGCACGGATGTGACGCCGACGGCGATGGTGGCCACGAGCGAGGCGCTAACGCCCAGTCCGCTTTGCTCAAGGATGGTGGGTGCGTAGTAGTTCACCGTGTTGATTCCGGTGGCTTGCTGGACAATGGCCAGTCCAATACCTATCCAGAGGAGCTTACGCATCCATGGGTTGGCTTTGAGGTCGCGCAATGCGTGGCCGCGCTCCTTCTGGGCAGTTCCGGATGTCTCCACGATCTCTTTGAATTCCCGCTCGGCTTCTTCGGGAGTCCGGCTGAGATCGAGAATGCGACGGCTGTCGCTGAGACGGTTGCGGATTGCGTACCAGCGCGGTGACTCGGGCAGCAGGAGCATGCCGATCAGCAAGGCAACGGCAGGGACGGAGGCGATACCAAGCATCATTCGCCAGACTTCAGGATCCTGAATCAGGGCATCGAGGAGGGCGTTGATCGCGAAGGCGAGCATCTGTCCGGTAACGATCATCAACTCATTGATGGTGACCATTCGTCCACGGGCATGGGAGGGAGCCATTTCGGCGAGATAGAGCGGGCAGGTAACGGCCGCCGCTCCAACCCCCAGCCCCAGCAGCACGCGGGCCGCCACCATGGAGCTGACGTCAGGGGCGATTGCACAGCTGATTGCGCCGAACAAAAAGAGCAAGGCACAGATCAACAGGGTCACACGCCGCCCAAGCCAGTCTGCCAGACGCCCACCCAGCAATGCACCTACTGCAGCGCCGGGAAACAGAAGGGCACTGACCACCGTCGCTTCCTCAACTGCGTTCATGTCGAGGGAATCGTTCATGTAGAGAAGGGCCCCGGAAATCACCCCTGTGTCATAGCCGAACAGCAGGCCACCAAGGGTAGAAATTACGGTAAGGCGGGCCAAATACCCGCGTCGCTTGGAGCCTGCTCCAGCGTCTGATGAAGTGCGCAACGACATCGTTGCCTCTCTGATTTTCGGGGGCCATCGGAAGATGCCCTTTTATGCGGAGGGCCACCCATCCAGGACGACCAATCGATTGTTAGGCGCCAGCGCGGCCGTGAAGCCGGTACCGCAGTGCCGTTGTGCTCGTATCAGACCGACAGGCAAGCACTTGTGACTTCTCACCGTGTCTGTATTGCCGATCACATTAGAGCGCTCTAAATAGCTTAGAGCCTGCACCATAAGCTTTGTCAACACATATTGCTCGAAGACAGCGTGGATCCGGGCGCGCTCAACCTATTGGACTGCACGATGGAGGGCGCAAGCGTTGACCCGGAGTGACAACGCTTTCGGGATTGTCCGTCTTACTAGCCTGCGGTCGTAGCTGGTTATCGCCTGGGGGCGGGCGCAGCCGAAGTGTCCCGCACTACAAGGATGGGATCGATGTGCATCTTGCTCTGAGGGGAGACGGTTTCCCCCGCAAGGCGGCGCAGCACGGATCCGGCCGCGAGCCGGCCCAATTCCCTGGCATGATGATCGACGGTCGTTAGCCCAATCAACTTGGATTTCGCCAGTTCCGTGTTGTCGTATCCGACGACCGAAACGTCTCCGGGAACGGAGAGGCCCCGGCTGGACAGTGCGTCCAGCACACCCATTGCGACGACATCGTTGTGCGCAAACACGGCCGTCGGCACCTTGCCGGATTCCAGATATTTCTCGATGGCCTGTCGACCGCCCCGCTCTGTCATATCCGCTGCTATGACCACCGGCGTTAGACTCCGGCTCTCCATGGCATGAACGTAACCCAGACGCCGCCCCGGGTAAGGCAAACCCGGCGGTTTTGCTAGGTGCACTATGTGCGTGTGTCCCAGGTCCTGGAGGTGTTCGACGGCGAGCTGCGCGCCTCGGCGGTCACCTGCGGACGCGGAATCAACACCAGAGACATTGACCTCGCGGGTTATAACCACCCCCGGCGTTCCCCTAAGCATGTGCGCCAGATCCTGCGGCTTTCCGGTGTAGCCGGCCAGAAGGATTCCGTCCACGCGGAGATCGAGCAGGTTTCGAATGGCTTGCGCCTCTTGCGCGGGGTCAGTAGAGCCCACTGCGACCATAAGGTGATGCCCGCTTTCGGCCACTCCCTCAGCGATGCCGTCGTAGATGTCCGCAAAAACCGGATTGTGAAGGTCAAGCAGCAGCACGCCGAGGGTGTGGGTACGATGGCTCGCCAGCCGGCTTGCCAGACGGTTCGGCGTGTATCCCAACTCACGCGCTGCTTGGTGAACCATGGAGCGCTTGCTGGCGGAGACCTGTGGAGAGTCTCGCATGACGAGGGAAACAAGTGCCCGTGAGACCTGCGCACGCCGAGCCACATCCTCCATGGTTGCAGGTCGGGAAACAAATGGCTTATCGCTCACAAGTCCACTATCGCATGCTGTTGTTTCCCCTCCTGATCCATCCGCGGCTTCTCCTCCAGACAATGAAGTTTTTGATTGCATGTATTGACAAAGTTGTCCATGAGGCGCTGATATTGATGCTTAGAGCGCTCTAAAACGCGCTGCCTGTCGTTCAAGGGAGAACTGTTGAAGGTGCACGTAGCCTTGTAGGCAACCGAGGCTTCAAGTAGGCCTGGTCCGCTTCGTGATTCCCCCATCGGCCCTCAGGGTAGGCACATCCGGTGCATAGTCCGGGGACTTTCGCACCTGTTAGCTGGGTAAGCCAGCAAGGACGCGGGAGGGCCCCGATTTTGCGACTCGCCCACCCATAACGACACATGTAGGCGCATCAAGCCTTTCCGCTTGAACCTACGACTCCCGAAAGAAAGGCCATAAACCACCGTGACCCATGACCTGCTAACGATTGGGCGGATCAGCGTCGATATTTACCCGAACGACATCGGAGTGGGGTTGGAGGATGTCACCTCCTTTGGCAAATACCTTGGGGGTTCTCCCGCCAACGTGGCCGTCGCTGCCGCCCGCCACGGCCGCCGCACCGGTGTCATTTCGCGCACGGGCGACGACGCTTTTGGGAGCTACCTCCTCCGTGAGTTGCAGAAGTTCAACGTGGATGACTCATATGTCTCCCCGGTCGAGGAATACCCCACCGCCGTAACCTTCTGCGCAATCAAGCCGCCTGAAGATTTTCCGCTCTACTTCTACGGCCGCTTTCCCACGGCCCCAGATCTCCAAATCAGGGCGGAAGAGCTTGACACGGCGGCGATCAAGAACGCCGGTATCTTCTGGTCCACCGTCACAGGCCTCTGCCAGGAGCCCAGCCGCAGTGCGCACATCGCTGCCCATGAAGCGCGTCCCCGAGCTGGTATCAATGTTGGCCAGTTCACCATTCTCGACCTCGACTACCGGCCCATGTTCTGGGCATCAGAAGCCGAAGCTCGCGCTGAGGTTGCCAAGGTCCTGCCACACGTCACTGTCGCTATCGGCAACGACAAGGAATGTGCTGTTGCCGTGGGGGAGGGAACGCCCGACGAACAGGCGGACCGCCTGCTTGCGGCCGGTGTTGAGATGGCCGTTGTGAAGCTTGGCCCGGAAGGCGTCATGGCCAAGACCCGCACGGAGCGCGTCGTCTCCGCCCCCGTTCCGGTACAAACTGTCAACGGCCTGGGTGCCGGGGACTCCTTCGGCGGCGCTTTTTGCCACGGACTGCTGTCGGGTTGGCCGCTGTCCGAAGTTCTGGATTACGCAAACGCAGCCGGCGCGATAGTCGCCTCGCGCGTGTCGTGCGCAGATGCAATGCCCACCCCAAATGAGGTCATCGCCCTGCTCACCGAGCACGGACGGCCCATCCCCGGTACTTCCGTCACCCTTCAAAAGGAGCAGCGCGTTGAGCCCCAACGATGACCCCCGACGGTACGAGCACCTGAGTCGCACGCGGTTGGAGGATCCCGACGCTGTCGCTCGCGCTGCAGCCGTGCGGCGTCGCCACCCAGGCATCAAGCACCACACTCAGAATTTTATTGTCGCCGCCGACCACCCCGCCCGTGGTGCCCTGGCCGTGGGATCGGATCCGATGGCCATGGCCGACCGGCGTGACCTGCTGGACCGACTTCAGATCGCACTGGCAAACCCGGCCGTGGACGGCATTCTTGCCTCGCCGGACGTCATGGATGACCTCCTGTTGCTTGGTGCACTAGAGGGCAAGCTCGTGTTCGGCTCCATGAACCGCGGCGGCCTTGCCGGCCTGGTCAACGAATTTGATGACCGCTTCACCGGGCACACTGCCGCTGCACTGCAGGCTCTGGGCGCGGACGGCGGCAAGATGTTGACCCGCATTTGTCTGGAAGACCCAGATACAGTGGCTACCCTCGAAGCTACTGCCAAGGCGATCGACTCGCTGGCCGAGCGCAAGCTCATCGCCATGGTTGAACCGTTCCTGTCATTACGCGACTCCCACGGCAAGGTCCGCAACGACCTTCGTACGGATGCCGTGATCAAGTCCGTGGGTATCGCAGAGGGCCTGGGATCCACCAGTGCCTACACCTGGATGAAGCTTCCCGTGGTGGAAGACATGGAGCGCGTTATGGCTTCCACCACGTTACCCACCGTGCTCTTGGGCGGGGACCCCACCGGCGCGCCGGACGACGTTTTTGCCAGCTGGCAGAGGGCACTCGCCCTGCCCGGTGTTCGCGGCCTGACCGTGGGGCGAACGCTTCTTTACCCGCACGACGGTGACGTCGCCGCTGCCGTCGCAACTGCGGCATCCCTGCTCCACCGTACCGGCCTGCAGGACCTGCACCGACCATAAAACCCGAGCAAAGCTGCCCGACCAGACACTACAGACCAAAGGAAGTCCGCCATGTCGACGACGACTGCCCTGCCCAACGTCATCAATCACTTCATCAACGGCGCCGAGAGCGCCGGTGAGGGGGACCGGACCACTCGCGTGTACAACCCGGCCACCGGCAAGGTCACCGCAGAACTGCGGCTGGCGAACCGCGCCGACCTCGAAATCACCGTCGCTGCCGCCCGCAAGGCCGCCGAGACCTGGGGTGACATTTCCCTGGCCAAGCGGACCGCGGTGCTGTTCAAGTTCCGTGAACTCGTCGCCGCGCACGTGGACGAACTCGCCGCCCTGGTTACCGCCGAGCACGGCAAGGTCCTCTCCG
>Ga0308160_10000812_pt1 | contig 51439 bp, 59 predicted proteins | sample PhyFR1_FD_201036 | JGI IMG/M metagenome (GOLD analysis project Ga0308160, IMG submission 201036) | Phyllosphere microbial communities from UC Gill Tract Community Farm, Albany, California, United States - DLSLF.R1 | ecosystem: Host-associated > Plants > Phyllosphere > Unclassified | place: USA...
GCCCGCCCCTCCCTCCCTCCTCGTCCTCTCTCTGGCGATGCCCAGGTCCCACTCCTTCCTCGACCGGCTGCAGACCGAGCTCTCCGGCCGACGGCTCGCCTTCAACGGTCCGTTCCGTGCCACTTGGACCCTCTGCCTCCTGCAGCTAGTTAGCTGATCGACCGCGATATCGCCCAACCACCCTGCGGCCAGCCGTCTTCCACGGCCTCCACCTCTTCCTCTTCGCCTGGGGCTGGTATACCCAGCAGACGAACGAGCGTCTGGCCGCGCTCAACGGCCTCCGCTTCAGCGTCTGGACGAGCCGCGGCGCCGGGCTCGTCCTGGCCTTTGACGGCGGCCTGATCCTCGTCCCGAGTACGTCCACCGCTCCTCGTCGCCAGAGCAAGTGTTGCAGCCCGTACTCTTACGAGGACTTCGTCTTCTGACTGCCTTCTTCTGCTCCTGCAGTGCTTCGCAACCTAATCCGTATCGCCCGACCGAGGCTCAGCTGGCTGTTCCCTGCCGACGAGAGCATCTGGTGCGTCCGAGAGATCAGACCCAAACCAGCACGCCGACCCCGGCCTGACACAAAATCGCGCCCTTTCTCGCTCAATCTGCAGGTTCCATCGCCAGGTCGCCTACTCCATGCGTCAGTTCCTTCGCCATCTCGTGTGTCCTCGGGTGCTCGTTTGACTGAAGCCCCACCGCCCCGTTTCCAGTCTTCTGGACCATCGTTCATACGACGGCGCACTACGTCAACTTCATCAACGTCGAGCGAACCCGTTCGTCCGCTTCCTTTCATCCTCCAGTTCGCTCGTGCTGAGATCGTCTCGTGCTACCACATCACTCCACCCATCTCCCGCGGCAGAGGTCCGGAAGCAGACGGCCTGGGAGATCCACTACGCTCAGCCCGGCGGCGGGACGGGGCATGTGATGCTGCTGCTAATGGTGACGCTTCGCTCTCCGTTTGCATGTCTCTAACCGATCACGGCGTCTGACGCTTTGCTTCGCCGCCTGTGCTCAAGTTCCTCATGTACACGACGGCGCATCGCAAAATTCGCACGACGTGCTTCGAGGCGTTCTGGTCCATCCCCTCCGGCTATCGAGGCTATACGCTCCCCTCATCGCTGACAGAGGCGCTCCTCTGTTGTCCACAGGTACACTCACCACCTTGCCTTCGTCTTTATGATGTGCCTCGTACGTCTGCCCGGTCATTTCACGCCTCGTCCTCCTCACAACCAGAACTGACGGAGGGCGCTCGATCGCCGGCCTACATCAAGTACACGCACGCCACGGGCTGCTTCGTCCGCGACTCGGTCGAGCCCGACTTCACCTCAACATTCCCATTCTACTCAACCGAGCACTGTCTTGGTTACGAGTCGTGGCGCTTGTGAGTCTAGCTCACGGCAGAATCGCCGGTCTTTGCCCTCCGACTGAACCAGTGCCCTTGACCCTCCGCTCTCTCGCTCAACCCAATCAGCATCATCTGGACCGGTCTCCTCTACTTTGGCGAGCGCGTCCTGCGCGAGATTCGCGCCCGGCGGCCGACAGCCATCACCAAGGTCCTCCTCCACCCGGCTGGCGTTATGGAGATCCGCTTTACCAAGCCGAGCATGACGTACAAGAGCGGCCAGTGGCTCTACCTCCAGGTGCCGGCCGTCAGCCGCTTCCAGTGGCACCCGGTCAGTGCTCAACCATTGACTCGTTACCTTCCGTCCTGCGCCCTGACCTTACTTTTTGGCGGCGGCCGCAGTTCACCATCACGTCGGCGCCTGATGTTCGTAGCTGCGCCGCTTGGCCGACGCTTAGCCTGACGCCGGTCTTCTTGCTCGCAGGACCCCTACATCTCGGTGCACATCCGCCAGGTCGGCGACTTTACTGAGCAGCTTGGCACCGTCCTCGGCGCGCCGCCAACCCTCGCCGCCCAGCTGACGGCGACAACGGCCAAGGCGCGCGAGAAGCAGTCGGCGCTCGACGGCGACGGTCTCGCCGTCGACGGGCTTAGTCATGCGGCGGGCCGTGGTGGCTTTATCGAGATTGAGAGTGGGGCAATCGGCAAGGTCATGCCGACGCTGCGGATTGACGGTATGCGTCTGCGGCGTTGCTTGGAAGTCTGGGCACCTTGCTGACACTAAGCGCCGCCTCGCAGGCCCCTTTGGAGGTGCGGCTGCCGTTGACAGGCTTCAATTGATCTTGTCATGCTGACTTCCTATCCAGCTCCTGCGGAGGACGTCTTCTCCGCTGAGGTCGCCGTCCTGGTTGCCGGCGGCATCGGCGTCACTCCGTTTGCCTCCATCCTCCGGCACATCTGGTGCGCTCGGGCGTCTGCGTCTCCCACGCTCTGCTTTGCGAGGATCTGACTGGTGCACTTAATCGAACCAATAGGTACCTGCAGAAGCGGCGCAACCACGGCTCGCTCCGCAAGGTCGAGTTCATTTGGATCTGCGTGCGTCCTCGCAGGCGAACTCTGGTCTCTCATAAAGAATCGGGCTGATGGCGACCCTTGCAGCGCGACACGGGCTCCTTTGGCTGGTTTCAGACGCTGCTCGCCGAGATGGAGCAGGCGCTCGGAGACGGTCAGTCCCAGTTTCTGCATCGTCGACCTTTGACATGACAGCAACTGAAAATCGTCTTTGTCTCAGCCAAGCTGCTCAAGATCTCGGTCAGTCGGCCCGGCTCACTCTTCCAGAGAGGAGGTACTGACAGGTGAACTGGACCGTGAGTAGATCTACCTCACGCAGCGGCTGTCGCAGGACGACTGCTACAACATCTCGCTCAACTCGGTCGGCCAGCAGTTCGAGTGCGTGCCTCCGCGTTTGTCAGCGCTGACTTGGTCGCTGATGCCGTCCAATCTACTCTGCCAGCCCTCTGACGCTTCTTCGCACGCGCACACTATTCGGCCGACCGCGCTTCGACGAGATTTTCCCGAGTCTGACCGAGGCGATCGAGAAGGGCGGCTACCTGCCCGGCCGCGAAGCGAGTCTCCGAACCAAGGTCGGCGTCTACTTCTGCGGCGTATGTCGATCCTCCTGTCTTCTCTCTGCGTCACGAGCAGAAGGCTGACTGGCAAGCTACCCGGACGGTCCAGCCATCGGCCCTCGCTAAGGTCGTCAAGCGCGAGGCTCTCGCTTGCACGACCGAGACGCTCGCCTACTCGTTTTCCAAGGAGCACTTCTAGCTCAACTTCACTCGGCGAACCCCCTCACAAACGGTCCCGCTCTCGCGGCTCCTCGCTGGTCGAGGCCTGAAGCATTGGATCCCTTCCCATCCTACCCCTTCTTATCAACACCGACGATTCCCACACTCGCTTACAGTCCCACTCGTTAAATGTCAGCCCGACCCGCAATCCCTCCTTCTCCGACGATACCGAGTCATGGGGACGTTCCCTTCATTCTGCCCTCTTGCGCCGGAGATCGTTCTGCATGGGGTGTTGAGGTCATCGCAATAGCTGCTCCCAGAGCTGAGCTCGGTTGCCGACGGTCGACCCAAGCTGTGCCAGGCCGAGCTCGATCGTCGTGCGCGCGAGCGCGCGCGCCGGACCGCGCCGCTCGTCGTCATCGTGCACGAGCCGCCAGCCGCCCTTCGCGACGTCGACGTCGTCGAGTCGTTCGAGGATCGCCGCCGTCTCGGCCTCGCGATGGACCGGGTCCATTAGGCGCGAGGCTAACTGGAGCGCCAGCATGAGAATGACGGGGTCGTCCGCAAAAAAGTTGAGCGCCGGACGGAGCCAGCGCCGAAACTTGAGATGCGACAAAAGCTCGCCGCTCGCCGGCTTGACACTATTCTCGGCCTTCTGCCGGTTGAGCACCAGGGACGAGGCCCAAGGCAGGTGGAACTGGCTCGTCCGGTCCCGCTCCGCGCGTTCGGCTGCGTCCAGCGGGATCGAGCGCATGTAGAGCGCGAGCAGACGTTCGCGATGCCGGTGGACGTGGAGCAGCGGGAGGGCGTCGAACAGCGCGGCGTTCTCTTTTAACTCGGCACGGATGTTGTCGACGAGGACGATGGTCGCATGCGCCTCTTCGACCGAGAGCGGGCATGTTGCCCACTTGGCCGAGAGCTCACCGATAGACTTTTCTGCATCGGCGCGCGTCCGCTGCTCGATTGAATCACTGCTCGTGAGCTGATCGTAGGCGTTGAGCATCAAGGCCGTCATGAACGGATCCTCGAGATGCTGATTGCGGGCGAGCGTGCGGAAGGAGCTGAGCTGCTTGAGTGTGAGCGGCGGCGGCTCGAGCCCAAGCGGATTCTCGCCGGCAAAGAGATTGCGGAGGAGCGTCCGCAGGACGCGAAGGCGGGCGAGAGGTGGGATGCCAACACCGTACTGGCTGACGTTGCGCAGCATGTCGACGGCGATGTCTGGCGGGAAGCACTCTGTTGTGGTCCAGGGGAGGGAAAGGGGCGGTCAGCAACAGATTGAAAGGGAGGACGGGCATCGGCGTGACGAACCTGCGATGGCGATGGCCATGTCTGGGTGGGGGTGCCAACCCTTGCGGTGTGACTCGCGCAGGACCTCCATCGCGTTGGTCATGTCCTGCGGGCCCGACATCGCCCGAACAAGGTTGAGCAGAAGCTCTGGTGGGTCCTGATCTGGAGCAAGATTGGGCATGCGCGCGGCGGCGGCCTGGCCAGCCGCGAGGGCGTGCATGTCGCGCAAGAATTCGTTGCTGAGCGTCGACGAGAGCTTGGCGACGTCCGACTCGTACTGCTGGCGCAGGCGAGGGATGACCTTCGTCTTGAGCAGACGCTCGGCCTCAAGTCGTATGAGCTCCTGCGTCGGCGCGGGAGCTGGAGGGGCCACGGTGGTCCGAGGCACAGACGGCGACGTAGGCGGTTCCGGGACGTATGAGTTGGATGATGGCCCGATGCCGATTGGGAGCAGAGGCCTCGTCCCAGGAATGTCTTTGAACGCAGGGGAGGGGTCGGAAGGAGGAAGGGGGGCCGGCGGTGGTTTGGGATTCCGAGTAAGACCGAGAGGTTGATGCGGCGGTGTAGGCCTCCGAACATCGACGGGCTCATGCGGCGGCATAGGCGACAGAGCGCAGACGGGCTGCCTCACGTCCTCCGGCGGCGTAGGCATCGAGGGCTCTCCAGCATCATGCGCCGGCGTAGGCGACGGAGCGTCGACAGGCTGCCTCACGCCCTCCGGCGGCGTAGGCATCGAGGGCTCTCCGGCATCAAGCGCCGGCGTAGGCGACGGAGCGCCGACAGGCTGCCTCACGCCCTTCGGCGGCGTAGGCATCGAGGGCTCTCCAGCATCATGCGCCGGCGTAGGCGACGGAGCGTCGACAGGCTGCCTCACGCCCTCCGGCGGCGTAGGCATCGAGGGCTCTCCAGCATCATGCGCCGGCGTAGGCGACGGAGCGCGGACGGGCCGCCTGGGCCACTTCACGCTCTCCGGCGGCCGTTTCGGTCTGACCGGTTCGGAGGTGGGCGCTCCCGTCTTCGCGACCCAGAGGGGCAATGCGCGGGGTGCCGCCGCCGTCCACGACTGGCTGCTTGAGGCAGGGGTGGCGGGCAAAGGAGCCTGGCCGGCAGGTATGCGCCAGCTACCAGAACCCCCCGTGACCTCGCCTCTCAGCCGCGAGTCGTCGGCGCCTGATTTGGACCAGGGATGAAGAGCGGTGAGCGGAATACGTTCGCTGGCTCGCGCACTTGACAGAGCGCCTTGTTCAGACCGACAAGACGCACCGAAACGAGGCCGGTCGACCGAAGCGCTTCGCAAATCATTAGGCTTCACCCACAGAAGGCTCGCGTCCGCAGGCTGTGGCAACATCGGGTGAACGAACCTGGGTCGCGCCTGACCTGTAGGTCGAGCCGGGGACGACGGCGACGAGCCATTCGAGGTCGGTGGCCGACGACTGGAGTACGGCTCCGATCGATCGTGCCTTTCGGCCGGCGCCGCCGAGGCTCGGCTGGAAGGCCCTACCCGCCAGGCGTTAGCGGGGACAGCCGATGTCGCTGCTGCAGGGTGATCGGAGGAGAAGAGGTCAACCTCAGCGCTGGGACCCTCTGGGCGCGGACGAGGCGTCGACGACGGACCTTTGCGCCCGGTCGAGGCCGCCCGGTGCTGCAGCAGGCGTGGCGGCTTGCCGGGGCGCGACGACGAGCACGCAAACATGCAGCAGAAGGAGAGCAGCTAGCCGACCGAGGCGGACGAGCTCGACTCTCAAGGGGCCAAATGGTGAGACAGGTGAGAAGGCGAAGGTTGCAGGTAAGGGGCGGCGAGGCAGCCCAGCAGATCGAATTCTGCCTCTCTCTCGCGCGCGCGCGCGCCGGCGCAAAGGCAGGGCGGGTTGGGCGCGGACGAGATGACGGAGAGGGACGTTCGACACGACCGCCACGACCAGCCCATCTCGTCCACTCTTCCACCTCACATCCCAGCAGACCAGATACCCCTTCTCCACCCCCGTCAATGTCGGAATCAATCACCCTGCACAGTGCGTTCTTGACCGAGGGTCCGGGGCGGCGTCACGTCCCCTTTGAACCGCCCGCCCGGCCCGCCGCCGCTGCCCCGATCCCGGCGAGCTGACACCTCGGCTGCGCTGTGCCTACCCTTGCCAGTCAAGGGCCCCTCGGAGCTCAAGCTCGACATCGAGATAGCGACCGACAAGACTATTCTCGAGCTCAAGGAGGCAATCGCTGCCAAGAGCGATGTCGAGAAGGAGCGCCAGCGGCTGATCTACTCGGGTACGTGGCCCTCCACGCCAGCCTTCTCAGTCGAGCTTGCCGACCCTGCGGTGTGGGAGTGGAGTCGCTCGGCACACGGGTGTACCTGGAAGCTTCGTCGGAGCTGTGTGGCCTAGTTGCTGATGGCCGTCCGTTTGCCGATCTGCCTGGCAGGCAAGGTTCTCAAGGACGAGGAGACGCTCGCTACGTACAAGCTGCAGGCCGGTCACACCGTCCACATGGTCAAGGTCAGTCTTGCCTCCCGGACCCGTCTGTCATCTAGACGCTCAGCTGACGCCACCTCTTTGATGCTCCCAGGGCGCGCCCAAGACGGCGGATGCTTCGGGCTCGTCGTCATCAGCCGCGTCGGCCTTTGGCGCAGCGTCCGCCTCGCAGCAGCGCCTGCCGACGATGGCTGCTGGGCAAGGCCGGGACCCGCTTGCCGCGCTCGAGGGCGTTCAGGGCCACGGCATGGGCGGAGGAACCTTGTGCGTCTCCCCTCGGGCTACCTTGGTGGATCCCTACACGCCTCGCGGCCGCCGAGCTGATGCTGTGAGCGACCCTCGCGCGCGCGCTCCGCAGCAACCCTTTCGCCGACATGGGCCTCGGCAACCTGGCCGACCCAAATGCTATGACGGGCATGATGAACACGCCTCAGTTCCAGCAGCAGATGGCGTCCATGCTGCAGAACCCGGAAGTGCTCGACCAGGTCCGTCGACAGCTCGCTCTCTCGACGCGCGGCCACGCTGTCGTCAAATGCCCGAAGCCCGAACGACCCCGAGCCCGAGGAGCTGACGAACGCGCCTGCGCTGCCTTCCTCTACTTTGAATCTACCCGTCACAAAGATCATTGCTTCCAATCCGCAGCTGTCGGCCATGGGCCCTCAGATCCGGCAGATGATGCAGGTGAGTTGCTCGCGTCTGTCCGTGCCCTGGCGGGGCGGCTCGGCTCTACAGTCGGACATGCACTGATCGCTGCCATCTCCTCCCGGTCCTTCTCAGTCGGAGCAGTTCCGTAACTTCTTGACCAACCCCGAGTCGATGCGCCAGATGGCCCAAATGCGTGGCATGATGGGAGGCGCCGGCGGTGCTGCTCCCTTCCCCCCGGTGGGTCCCTGACACCTCTGGTCTTTGTGATGCGAGAGACGCCGAGCGCTGATCTATCGTTGCATGCCTTCACAGCCGGGTGCCTTTGGCGCTGCACCTCCTGCGGCTGGCGCTGGAGCCACCGCCGGCACTGCTCCGGCAGCAGGTGCCAACCCGTTCGACATGTTCGGCGGCGGTCCCGCTGGCGGCGCGCCCGGCGGCGGTCTCTTTGGCGGCATGCCAATGCCGACGCCCGAGCAGATGGCTCAGATGCAGGCGATGATGGGCGGCGGCGGCGCCGGTGGTGGCTTTGGTGGCTTCGGCGGCCCGCCCGCCCCGCCGGCCGACTCGCGGCCTGCGCACGAACGCTATGCCGACCAGCTCGCCCAGCTCCAGGGCATGGGGTTCGTCCTTTCGCTCTTTGCTCGTCATCGCTACCTCATCTGCGGTGGGCGCTTGCTGATGAGACCCTGCTCCGCCCTCTGCCAGCTTCTACGACGGGCAGAAGAACCTCGAGGCGCTGCAGATTGCCGGCGGCAACGTGTACGTTCAACTCGGCGAGCGACATGGCTGCGGTAGGGAGCTGATCTAGCGGCCGCTTCCCTTTCACTTATGCAGGTCTGCCGCCGTCGAGTACCTCTTCAGCCACCCGTGAGGAGAGCGCTCGAATCGTTCCGTCCCGAACCGTTGTAGCACCTGGCCCGACTTGCACGCAGCATCTACCCTTCTCCCACGCCCGTCTCTCTTCAGCCATCCGCCTCCCTGCCTTGCTCTGCGCATGCCCGCTTTTCGTACGCCCTGCCATGTGCGAGCCGACAGAGATGAGGCGGCCGAGGGGAAAAATAAAGAAATACTCCGCCCGCCGTCTCGGGCGAGCCGGCCGGGGCGCGCCGCCTGCGCCTCGGACGCACTCGACCTGCACGTCGAAGGAGGCCAGCCCCGTCAAGCAACGCCCAGCATGGAGAACGGCATCGACCAGATCGCAGAGCTCAACAAGAACCCGGCCGAGCCGGTCGACAACCCGCGCGCCAACAACAAGAAGGTTGCCTAGTGCGTCCTCCCCTCTCGCCTCCGGGCTGGCGGAGATCTGCTTCACTCCGAGCCTGGTCGCTGCCGCTGACGAGAAGCTCTCCTGAATTACTGTCCTCGCCCGCTCGTGCAGCTACTACGATCGTGAGTACACTTCTGGCTCGCCTGCGTCTAGTGGTCGCTTTTTGGACGCCGTCCGAGCGGGGATGCGGGAGAGGTCAGGGGAGGGCGTGAGCCTTGGTCAAGCTCGCAGCTGCGTCGACTGGGCCAGCTCCGACCCCGCGCGCTCGTCCGAGAGGCACCTCGCCAGGTCACGACCGGCCCGGCTCGCAGCACGCTCGCGACGAAGGAGTCTCCGGCGAGCGTCAAGTGATGACCAGCTGTCGCGACCGCGACAAAACGGGCTGACTTGCTAGCTTGAGCTAACGCGTATTCCTGTCTGCGCCACGCCCTCTGCGCCTCCCTGCTCCGCCACCCAGACGACGTTGGCAACTTCAACTATGGGCTCGGACATCCGATGAAGCCGCATCGGATGCGCATGACGCACAACCTACTCACCAATTACGGCGTGCTCGAGGACATGGACGTCTTTGTGAGTCGGCGGGATCGCTCGGGGCGCTGGTCCTCTTGGTCGCGTCGACCTTTCCTGCTCACCGCACGATCAACCTCGCCGCTGCCGCAGAGACCCACCCGGTCGACCCACGAGCAGCTTACGCGCTTTCACGTTCGTCCACTGACCGGACGTCCATCTCGAGGGAGAGGTAGCGACTAACGCAGAGCACCGACTGCGGCTGCAGACGGACGAGTACATCGAGTTCCTCCAGCGCGTAACGCCCGAGACGGTTGAAGAGCTCACCGGAAGCGGGTCGCGATGTGGGTTCTCTGAGGCAGCCCCGGCAAACCTGCCTATCCGAGCTGACCTGTCATCATTGATGCTACGCCGCAGTCCTTGTCGGCGATGACTGCCCTGCCTTTGAGGGCGTCTACGAATTCTGCACAATCTCGGCCGGCGGTTCCATCAGTGCGTCTGCCGAGCTGCGCCTTTCGCTCGCCACGCGCGCGCGCGCACCTTGCTCAACCTGACCACCCGTCCCTTCCCTCCCTCCTTGCGTCGCACAGGCGCCGCTCAACGGCTCAACTCTGGCGCGGCAGACACGTGTATCAACTGGGCCGGTGGCTTGCATCACGCCAAGAAGCGCGAGGCGTCCGGCTTCTGCTACGTCAACGACATCGTCCTCGCTGTCCTCGAGCTGCTGAGGTGAGCTTGAGCTGCTGCCACCTGCAGCTTCTGCCCTTCCAACAGGCCTCGGACAGCCATTAACCACCGCTCTCTTCCTTCGGCTGTCTGCAGGTTCCACCCGCGCGTCCTCTACATCGACATCGACGTCCACCACGGCGACGGCGTCGAGGAGGCCTTCTACTCGACCGACCGCGTCATGACGTGCAGCTTCCACAAGTTTGGCGACTTCTTCCCCGGCACCGGCGACGTCCGCGACGTTGGCATCGCCCGCGGCAAGAACTACGCGGTCAACATCCCGCTGCGGGACGGCATCACGGACGAGGCGTACAAGTCGATTTTTGAGCCGGTTCGTCGATCGTCGTCTGTCGTCCCTTGCGGCCCTTGGAGCCGTTGCTGACGCCGATCACTCTGGGTCCTGTCGCTTTCCAGGTCATCCAGCGCATCATGGACTGGTTCCGCCCTGGAGCCGTCATCCTCCAGTGCGGCGCCGACTCGCTCGCCGGCGACAAGCTCGGCATGTTCAACCTGAGCATGAAGGGACACGCCGACTGCGTCCGCTTCCTCAACAGCTTCAACGTGCCCCTCATGCTCGTCGGCGGTGGTGGCTACACGACCAAGGTGCGTTCCACTTTGCGAGCACGTACCGTGTAGGACGCAATCCGCTGACTGTTCCCGGTCCTCAACGCAGAACGTCGCCCGGACCTGGACGTACGAGACGGGCGTCGTCCTTGGCAAGGAGCTCGACGAGAACCTGCCCTACAACGACTAGTGCGTCTGTTTCGACTCCGGCTGAAGTGCGCCCGCAATGAAGCTGACTCTGCGCCTGCCTGCATTGCCTTCGAAGCCTCGAGTACTTTGGCCCGCGTTTCAAGCTCGAGGTCATGAGCAGCAACATGGAGAACCAGAACACGAAGGAGTACCTAGACAACATCCGGTGCGTTGGAACCTCTTTGGTCGACATGGAAACAAAGCTGACCATCACGGCTGCATCCTACAGAACCCGCGTCTTTGAGGCGCTCCGGAGCATGCCGTTCGCACCATCAGCGGGCATGCAGGAGGTGCCGAAAAAATCAGTCGGCCAGGAGCTTGGCTTCCTCGCCGACGATGACGATTCCGGCGACGAGAGCGACATCGACCGACAGATCAACCGTTAGTCGCTGCCGAGCCGGGACTGACGTCGTTGGATCGTTCGCTGAAGGGTATCATTCTCTCCTTTGGCTTGGGCAGAGCGCATCCGGCAGATCCACGACGCCCAGAGCCGGTCAAAAGCAGGCTCATGGCGCGACAACGGCGATTCGGACTCGGACTCGCGCATGGACACGGATGAGGAGGACGGCCGCTCTCAGCGGTCACGACCGGCCGGCTCGCGCGGCCACCAAGCCTCGCGAGCCTCGTCATCGCACTCGCACGCGCATTCGCACGGCCAACAGCAGCCGGTCGCGTCGTCCTCGCGCTACACGCCTGGCACGACCTTCAGCGATGCGCTCGCCTCCAACTTCTCGGCCCGTCGCGGCCAGTCGGCGAAGCGGTCGCCGCAGGTCGTCGAACCGTACGAGGGTGGCCTGGGAAGCGGTCTTCCTGGAGCGCGGAGGAAGCGGTCGTTCTTTGCGCAGCTGCCGGGCGGCAACCCGGCCGGCAGTCTTGCGGCGCTCAGCGCGGCAGCCAACTCGAGTGGCAGCGCGATGCAGGTCGACGGGGGTGACAACGGAAGCGGGTCAACAAGCGAAGGCGGAGCGAGCGGCGCCAGCGCAGCCTTCCCCATCTCGGCCGGGGGCGGCTGGTAGCGTTCGCCGTCGCGCCGCCCGCGCTCCATTTCCGCCACCTCTGACCTGCCATCCGTTCACGACCCACCCTCTCCGATCCTGTGTCTCTTCCTTGCCCTGATACCACGCTCGCACGTTTGCCCATGCCATGCCCGATGGCCACCCGACGAACGCGCCACAAAGCGAAACAGGCCATCGATCGAGCTCTATTTGGCGATCGACTTGCTCTTCTTCTTCTTCTTCTTGTTCTTGGGCTTGGAGGCCACCGTACCATCGCCGCCGATGGCAGCGGTCTCGTCGCCCTCAGGCGTCGCCCCGGCATCGTCGTCGGTCGCGTCCGCCGAGGCCAGGCCTTCTGTCGACGTCTCGTCCTCCTTCTCTGGCGTCGTCCTGTCGGCTAGAGGCTCGACCAGGTCCTCGGCGAGCGTAACCTCCTCGAGCGTCTCCTCTGGGCTGGCCTCGACCTCGGTCTTCTCCTCTGAGGGCGTCGCGGCCTCGAGCTCGGCGGCCGGTGTGATGGCACCGTCTCTGGCGACAGCTGCATCGTCCGGCTCGGGCGCGCCTTTAATGAGCTCCTCGGCCATCTGCTCTTCGACAGCTGCCTCTGCCGGGGTTGGCTCGACCTCGCGCTCCTCCTCCGCAGGGGTAGAGGCCTCGAGCTCAGCCGCTGGAGAGACGGCAAACGAGGGCGCCTCCTGCTCCTCCGGCGGAGGCGAGAAGACGAGCTCGGGCACCGAAGGACGAGGGCGCTCCTCGACATCGCTCGACGGCGCGCTTGGCTCGGCAGCCGATTCGGAGCTGGCCGCCGCGACGGTGACCGTCTCCGGTGCGTTGACGTCGACCACTTCGAACTCAGCCGACGGAGCGGTCGGAGTATTGTCCTCGACGTACTGCGCCGCGCTCGGCGCAGCGCTTGCCTCGGCGTCAGAGTCATCTTCCTGGATGATTGCCGGCGCGGCGATAACGGGTGAAGGTGCAGCAAGAGGCTTGACCGCAGCTGAGTCGTCGTCCTCCTTCTGCAGAGGCAGCGTGTCGGTCGAAAGAGGGAACCTGGCGAGCGATGACCAGACAGTCAGCTCACAGCCCTGACAAAGACAGGGGTCGTGGTACGCACTTGAAGCCGCGGTTGAGTTTGCCTCCCGTCACGCTAGGAGGACGCTCAAAGACGGGCCGAGCGTCCTCCTCCGGCGCAACCGATCCAGGGCTAACGGTGTCGGGGATCGAACTGCGAGCTCGCGTCTCTGGGCTCGGCTGACGCTCGATTTCAGCACCAGCCTGCGCAAAGGTCGCGCCCTTGGGCGAAGTCGGGTTTGATCCAGATTGGAGGCGCGCAAATGAGGCGTTGTTGATCGGACTGTATGTCGAATTGGAGCCGAGCAGGTGCTGCGAGATCGGCACCATCCTGAGCGACGGGCATGCCGGTCAGTGTTGGTTTTGCACGGCCAGCTAGAAGCTGGAACTGACTTCTTCTCCTGCATGCAAGCAAAGATCCATCCCGGCTCGACGACAGGCAGCGTCAGCTGCAGCGCCTTCTGATACTCGACGCTCGGGCCGCTGAAAGGTAGGACGGAGCAAGGCCCAATGCGTCAGCAATGAACATCAGCTGGCCGGATGTGTGGAGAGGGCCGCACCTGCCCGTCGGCCCAGCCGGCGTCGTGCAGACAAAGTGCGTCGTGTCGATCTGGATCTTGTCGCTGTAGCGCGCGCCCATCTGGTCGAGGGCGACCTGCGCCTGGTGGAGGAGCTTCGGATCCTGGACGTTGCCGAAGCAGACCGAGATGCCAGACGTGTCGCTGCACACGCAGGCCACAGAGACGTCAGCGAACTGTTCATGTTCTTCCTGATGGGAGCTTGAGCGGACCACGCACTTCATCGTGTGAGTCCGGACGCGGATCACGTTGGACGGGAAGGTGCCGGCAGTCGTCTTCCTGCGTACGGCAAGGCAAACGGGGTCAGCGAGCGTTTGGAAGGTAGGAGCCAAATTTAGTCGTCGAGTCGGTAGGTACGGACATGACGAGCTGGAACGTATAGTCGGTGTCGAGCTGAAGGCTGCTGAGCTTGGTGCTCGTGTTGACAGCTGGGTTCGGGATGCCGGCCAGGCGCGAGCCATTCCGGTAGATCTCGACGCTGCGCAGGCTCGCGCTCGCGAGGTTCAGCCGGCCCCATTCGAGCGTGACGCTTGTCTGCGTGGTGTTGAGGAGCGAAAGGACGGGTGCCGTCGGCGAGTGCGTGCCGTAGGCCTCGAGGATGCCGTCCTGGAGGCTCGTGAAGGCGGCGGCGTGGCTGCGCTCGGCGGCGTGGTCGCGGAGGACCGAGATCGAGACGATGGAGCCCGAGACGGTTCCGGCCGGCAGGAGGAGCGACGGGAACTCGATCAGGTGGGCGCGCTCGCCGATGAGGATCTGTTGGGCGCAAAGGGGCATGGGTGAGCTCTTGCACACGCCTGACGGATTGAGGGAGGGCAAGGCAAGAGGAGGACTGACCGCCTGAGGGTGACGCGATGCCGTCCAACGAAGAGAGTCAGCAACTGCGATCCGAGCATGAGACAGCTTAAAAGCCAAGCGCGCACCATTCCCGCATCGAGCTGTCAAGGAGGATACAGCGATGTCAGCACCCGTGAAGCAACCGAATGGCTAGAGAGATGACACTCGGATCGCGCGGGCTGGGCTCGGTCGGCCAAGTAAGCCCGCCAGAGCCAACCCCAAGGCTAACTCAAGGCCAAGTCTTGAAGCGGACTGTGCGCAAGCTCTTATAGTAGCAGCATGTTACGTACCTTGCCGACCGTGAAAGATTGCTGTTGGTGCGGCGAGACGGGAGGATAGGCCGACGCGATGAGGCGGCAGCCGAGAGGATGTCGAAGCGTCAGCGCGGCTCCGGTCCCAAACGGACTCTTGGTCCAGAGGGCTTTCGCAGCAACCAGCAGAGCCAGCCGTGCCTGGACGTACGAAGTGCTTGTTCCGAGAGACAGACATGCTGGGCCAGAGAGAAGGTGGTAAGGAGAGGGAGGCCTCGGCAGGAAGGAGTCGCTATCGAGGGCGTGGCAGCCGAGCCGTCGCGCTGCAAGGTCGTCGCGTCCCGCCCGCCGCCGCCGCCCGCCGCCGCAGCATCTCTCTGCCGCATCATGTCCTACGCCAGGGCACAGCGCTGGTCATTGTCCGCGGCGTCTCTTGCTGCATAATTTATCGAGAGCTGCATGGCAGAGCTTTGCTACAATGAGACAAGAAGCATATCTTATGCTCGGGTGGCTTCGCGTCGCACGCGCTCTGGCTCATCGCGGCACGCCCGTCTATCCGCCTCGGCGGTCACCTGCCCTGCCAATGGCCTCGCGCTGGCCTCTCGGGCTAAGTGTGTCCGTGTTGCCTCATTACCGCGTGTCGAGACCGATGCCGCCGCCGGCGCCAATCGCGTCCGAAAGCTCGAGCCCGAAGGCCGACTCGTATGCCTCGCCAAAGTAGAGGAGGGCGAACAGAAGGAAGAGGACGGCGCCGATGATTGTGACTGCGGCAGGAGCATCGCTTGGGGTCAGCTTACGCGCGGTATGGAAGGATCGACAAAGATGGACGACGACGCACTGTACTTGACCGAGATTTTGGTCGACAGCCAGCGGCCGCCGATGACCGCACCGGCCGTGCAGAGGCCATGGCCGATGATGGTGCCGAAGGCAATGATGTAGAGGTTCTGGATCAGAAGCAGAGGGAGTAGGGGAGGTCAGAGAGACGTCCGGGTCCTAGGAAGGAGTTATGAAGAGCGTACGTGGGCGGCGGCGAGGGCGATGGTCGCGATCTGGCTGCGGTCGCCCCATTCGCCGAGGAACGTGAGCATGAACGCCTGGACGAAGACTGGGCTGGCAACGAGGCCAAGGTACGACTGCATGCGGTCGCCGATGCTCTGTCCGGCGGCCGGCCCGCTTCGGTCGCCCCAGGGAGAGGCCGGCCGCGAGGGCGAGGCTCGGGACGACTTGCCCTCTTCGAGGTCGTCGAGCGGGACCGCGCCCGAGAGCTCCTCCTCGACCTCGCGGATCTCCTCGGCCATCTTGTCGGACGAGTCGGACTTTGACATCGTCAAACCCTCGTGCAGCATGCGCACGCCAAAGACGAGGAAGAGACCGGCGGCCTGGAAGAAGGTGGGCGTCGTCAAGCAGCGGTACAGCCGGTGAGACGGCAGCTCGTCAGGACCAAGGTTGCTGACTGAGCCCGGTCGCAGAAGCCAGCAAGGAGGAGAGGACGCACGGCAAACTGGGTCCACTCTTTCGGCACCAGGCCGATGACCCGGCCCATCGCTGCCGACAGGATGCTCATAATGACCAGGCTCGCGAACGCTCCGGCGAAGACCGTCAGTCGGGGCTGCCGGCTTGCAAGGATGGCCGCGATGAGAAACGTCTTGTCACCAATCTCCGACACGACCTGGAGGTTCGGACAGCGAGACGAGGTCAACCGACTGGGAGCAGCCAAGCGTGTAAAAGAGAGCGCAAGAGGCAGGATGCACGATCATGATGAAAGCCTGCCAGAGGGCTCCTAGACGGACAGGGACGCGAGGGAAGGTCGAGCCCCCAAGCAGACGGCAGTCAGCTTCCGGGCTCAAAGACCACAGGTCGCAGACGGTCGAGGAGGCCTTACCAAAGTTGGTGACATCTTCCGCAGCGTCGGCCATACTAAGCGCGAGGAGAGCGAGGTGGGGGGTGAGGAAGGGGGTGGTGGTGAGAAGGTGGCCGTCGTCGACTCGTCCATAGGCGGGGCCTGCCGGCCGGCCGCCGGCCTGCACTGCGTGGGGGCGGTGCCGGCGGCTTGGGGTCGTCGCCCTTCCCGCCGGCCCAATCAGGTCGCCGGTGTCTTTCGCCGGGCAAGAAGATGAGACGCGTCTAAGCTGACAGGCTTAGGTCGCTCGCAGGCACTTGCACAGATCGCAGGTCGTGCGAGGTGTAGGTAGAGCACGGCATGGCATACGAGGCAGGCAGATGAAGGAAGGCGGGCAACGCGCCGAGCCGAAGCATACCGTTGGCTCAGCCCAGCAGAGCCAACCCCTTCCCTACCCAGCACACCATCTCCTCGCTCGCTCTCGCCCGTCGACCAACAAGGACGACGTTGGCGGCGCGGGAGGATGTCCCGACTCGAAAGATATCATCCCGCCCGCGTATAGACGCGCAGGCCGAAGTTTGAACCCTTGCCGGCAGCCCGCCCGAAGGTGGGCTCAACGCTTGACCTTCTCACACGCTCCGTAGCGCCTCGCTACTCCGCGAAAGGATAGAGGCAAAGCGACTCTGCAAGAGAGGAGACGGCAAAGGGGAAGATCAGCGAGGGCTCGTGATGATGACGAGGCGGCCATGGGCAGGGAGGGCGCACCTAAGGGAGGTGTTGGTTGGAGGCCAGACGATGCCGGCGTGCCGCCCGGCCGTTTTCAGTCGCGGCGGCCGCGCTAGATGAATTTCGATTGCGACGCGTTCTGATCAACCCTTAGATAGCTCTCGCCTACACGCGGTGGCGGCATCGTCCGCCCGGCCGGCCCGCAGCGCGCGCGTGTGATGCTCGCTTGCCCGCCGCCTTCCCTCCGACCCTATCCACCACCACCGATCCATCCACCGCACTCGCACCCGTCCCATCACCTTCCTCTTCTTGCCGCCACAGCATGCGTACCGCTGCTGCCTTTGCCTCGGTGCTCGCATCGTCGGCCCTCCTCGCCGCCGCCGCGCCGCTCGTCCTCCAGAACCAGCAGCAGGCCGTCCTGTCGGCTCAGCCCGATGCGGCCGTCTCAGACGACTTTGTCGCCCAGCTCGCCCAGTTTGAGGGCGGCGTCGAGGGTACGTTCGAGTCTCCTGGCCTTCGGATGTTGATGCGAGAAGGCTGACCACCGATGAGTCTGCGCTTTCTCTACGCCAGGCTTCGATCTCGATCTCGACGCGGCCCGGCTCGTCTCGTTCAGCGAGAACGACGACCCGGTCTGGATGTCGGAGCGACAGAAGCTCATCGAGAAGTCCAAAGGCCGCAAGTTCATGGACGTGTGCGTCGCCTCTCGCCAGCATGGCGAGCTGCCGTCGGTGCTCGACTGACCGACGCTCGTCCTCCCTCTCCTGCCGCCCAGCACCGAGACCGTCTCGCTCGGCTCGTTCGCTAAGGACCTTACCCTGACCAAGTCGTATGAGTACCCGACCCCGAACTCGACGCACGCCGTCAAGCCGATCCTCAAGCTCCTCTCGACGACCGAGCCTCGCACCAACCTCGAGAAGTTCACCTCGTTCTTCACGCGCTACTACCGGTCCAAGACCGGCACCGAGTCGTCCGAGTGGCTTCTCGCCAAGATCGAGTCGTACGTGGCTAAGGCGCCCAAGGACGTCCAGAAGCGCGTCACCGTCCAGGCCTTCCCGCACACCTCCTGGTCCCAGACGTCGATCATCGCTCGCTTCGAGCCGGCCTCGAAGGACGCTCGCAAGGAGCCGGTGACGATCGTCGGCGCCCACTGCGACTCGACCAACATGCTCCCCTTCCTTCGCTCGCCCGGCGCTGACGACGACGGCTCGGGTACCGTCACCACGCTTGAGGCCTTCCGCGCCATCGTCGCCTCGGGCTGGCAGCCGGCGACGCCGGTCGAGTTCCACTGGTACAGCGCCGAGGAGGGCGGCCTGCTCGGCTCGCAGGCGATTGCGCAGCGCTACGCCGAGGAGGGCATCAAGGTCAAGGCGATGCTTCGTGCGTCGTCGTGCTGCCGGCTGCTCTATCCTCTGGGCCGCCGCCGCTGACTCCGGCCCTTTCTCGCCGCAGAGATGGACATGACCGCCTGGGTCAAGGCCGGCACGACTGAGAGCGTCGGCGTCATCACCGATTTTGTCGACCCCGCTCTCACCAAATTCAACCAGCAGCTCATCGACAAGTACCGTCAGTCGTACCGTGCCTTCGTCAAGCGCTCACTGCCTCGCCCCCTTCGCTGACAAGCCCCGCTCGCCTTCTCCAGTCGACATCCCCTGGGTCGAGACCAAGTGCGGCTACGCCTGCTCTGGTGTGTTCTTCCCTTTCTGCCTCTTGCTCTGATGTAGCCTGCTGACGAGCATCCCTTCCTCGCCTCTCGCAGACCACGCCTCGTTTTCGAAGGCGGGCTACCAGTCGAGCTTCACGATCGAGAGCACGTTCGAGGACTCGAACAAGAACATTCACTCGGGCAACGACAAGCTCGACATTAGCGACGAGTTCTCGGTGCGTCGCTCGGCCACCCCATCGCGTACTCGCGAGCCCGGGCTGACGCACTCTACGCGCGTCGCCGCAGTTTGACCACATGCTCGAGTTCTCCAAGCTCGCCGTTGCGTTCGCCGTCGAGCTCGGCGGCTCCAAGTGAGCTGCGCGGCATTCGCGCGCGCCTATCAGCCTACTCGGCCAGCTTCGGAACGGGCGACAAGGTCAACGCTTCTGTAGCACATCCTCGCCGCCCGACTGGCCTCGAGGCGCTCCGCGACGAAGGTCGCGTCGGCTTGCTTACGACGCCGTTCCGCCCGGACTTGTACATCTGATGACCTTTTTCACCTGCTCTGACCGCCGACTAACCAGAGGTGCCGAAAGCGAAGACATTCTCGGTCGCACCAGGAAGGGCCTCGCCTCGCCAGACGACTCTGAAAGCGCGACACGCGCCGGGACGCGACGTAGGAAGGACGGTCATGAATGTAGACAGCGGGAAGGCTTTGAAAGGAGAGCGGGCACAAGAACAGGTTGGACGGTCTCGCAGAGGCGACGCAACTCAACGAGAGAACTAGAGAGCTAGAGGGAGAGATAAGGAGAGAGATGGGTTCGAGGCAGAGAGGGTCGAGACATAGACGGGAGCTGCGGTCCGGTGGCCTGCGACGACGACTCAGATCTTGCCGACACCGGCGTGGGCGCGGACGTAAGCCGGGACCGACGAGGCGTCCTCGGCGGCCGGAGCGATGTAGCCCTTGTTCTTGAAGTCGGGCAGGAAGCCCTGGTCGTTGGCCGAGAAGGTGCCAGAGTTGACGAGCACGTTGGGCTTGCACGACCGGCCAAAGGCGAGCGAGCACTTGGACTCCTGACCGGCTGGGACGGTGAACATGGCGCCCTTGTTCTCGAGGAGCGGCGTCGTCACCGCAGAAAAGTAGGAGCCCTCGACGATCACTTCGGGCCCGGCCTCGCCGATGTCGAACGAGTGGCCGCTGACGTTTTCAAAGAAGTTGTTGACGGCGTGCAGGAGGACAACGCCGCCGACCTTGGGGCCGCGGCCAGAGAGGTTCTTGAAGTGGCAGCTGTCGATTGTGACGAGGTCGGACTTGCCGAGCTGTGTGATGGAGGGGATCAACCAGAAGCGTCAGCAGGATGCCAGCGCTCGCGGGGGGAGAAGCAGAACGAGGCGACCTACAAGGAGCACAGACCAGTAGTGCTGGGGAGGAAACGGGGAGTCAGCATTGAAAGAGGGACCGCTCAAAACAAGACAGCTCACCTTGCCGTTGCACTGCGCGCTCGTGGTCGTGGTGCCGTCAAAGAGCGAGTTGCTGATGAGGACGCGACGTGCTGCTTCGTATCCTGTTACCAGCATTTGGCGGCCCACCGACGTCAGGGTCACGTGGTCAATCCAGATGCGGTCGGTGCCGACGAGAGTGATGGCGTCGCCTCCCCAGATCAACTAAAAACGAGATGGTTCTAGGTCAGTACATTGCTCGCGGGCGGCGGAAGGCACAGCGGGGGACGGCCGTACGCTGGGGTTGAGGTCGTAGATCTGGAAGAGGAGAAGACAGAGGTCAGTGTCTCTCCAAGACGGTCGCTTGACGAGGCCGCCCACGCAGGCGGCCGTCGCACGTCTCCGTTTCCGGCCTGACCTTGACGTTCTGGATGATGACGTTGGTCGAGCCGCTGATGCGGAGACCGCGGCCGCGGAGGGCAGCGTTGGCACCGACGCCGACGAGGCTCTTGTTCGAGCCCACGGCGATGGGCTTGAGGCCAGCCGGATCGTACTTGACCGTGATCGAGCACTTGGGGAGAGCGTTGAGCTTCGAGTCGGTCGTAGCAGCACACTCGGAAGAGCGGCAGCCGGCGTTGCCGTTGCAGCACCAGTCGGCCTGGTTGATCGCGTCTTGGCCGGAGGTTCCGCACTTGTTGCTTGTCGGCCGGCACCCCCAGGTCGTGATGGGCGCTCCCTCGGTCGTACGGAAATCTTGCTCCGAGTTGATGCTGGGAGCGTGACAAGTCAGCGACTGGCGATGCAAGATGACTTAGATGACGGTCGGCTCAGCCATGAGACGTACAGGATGACACGCGGGACGCTGTCCTCCAGCCACTGGACGAGCTGGGCCCGCGACGAGGGGTACGCCTGAGGGGCACGACAGAGGGCAGGGTCAGCACGTCGGCTTGCTTCCCGGAACGATGCGCGCAGCGGACTGGACGTACGCCGGCCACGTTTCCGCCGCCGGTCGTGCCGGTCGCGAAGCCGTACGCCGAGCCAGTGACGCCGGTGACGGCCCGCTTCTCGACAGCGAGGTCGCCCTTGGTGGGGGACGATGCAATGGCCACGGCCGGTAGGATGGCGGCGAGGAGGAGGGCGAGCTTCATCTCGCTCGACGTTTGAGGAGGTAGAGGGAAGGAAAGGGGGGAAGCGTGTGGGGTGTGAGGGAAGAGAGTCGAACGGTCGCCCAACGGAAGGTCAGCTTTATAGGCCGAGCGTCGGGCCGTAGCGCAGCGGGGCTCGACGGGGTCGACTGTGCAGAGGAGCTGCCCATCACGTCCCCTCGAGGGAGAGGAGGGCCAAGAAAGGGGCGTGTGTGCAGAGAGAAGGAACGGGCGAGAGGGCGGGCCGGTCCGTTGCCGTATAAGCGCCGAGGGTCGAAGGGGCTAGCGCCGATCGTCGACTGCACGGCCGGACCGTGCCCGAAGGCAGCCTCAACTCCTTGCAAGGCCTGAACCTTCGTCGACGTCGTGTAAGCCGCTAGCAGGCGACGGCGTTTACCTGACGGAGCCGCGCCGTACGAGCCGGCTTGAGGGGGGAGCGTGCCCGGTCAGTAGTAGTTCATCAACTTCTCGAGCGCGCAGCGCAAGCAGAGACGAGCGCCTCCTCGCGAAGCCCCTTTCCCTGCCACCTCCCCCCTGTCGCCGACGTGAAGGCGCCTCAGAGAGGGGAGAGCCCGCCACCGCAGTGTGGCGTCGGTAGTAGGTCGACCGATGCTGCCTCTCCTGACCGAGCCTCTGCGGTGGCTCCCTCGAGCTCCCGCAGCACAAAGATGCGAAAGCAGCCTAGCCGGCCCGCCGCCGCCGCCGCCGCCTTCGACCGACGCCTGCCGACCGGTCAACGTGCGGCCGGCGTCAACGGCCGAGCAGCGGCGTGCCCCCTTCCCTCCGGCGCAGATACGGCCACAAGAGCCAGACGTTTGAACGGGCGAAGTCGCTGGTCAGCAGGTCTACTGGTCTTGTACTCGAGCCGGTGAGCGGGCCGGCCTCGCACAGACAGGCAGGCGAGGCAGCGAGCTTATCTCGCCGAGCTCGCAAGCTCTCCGGCGGCGGCCCGGGGCGGGACGAGCTGCCTGGCGCTAATTGTAGGCGACCCGATGCTCGCATAGCTGATGGCGGCTGGCCTGGGCGAGTGCCGGAAGCAGGCTGCGAAGGGTTGTCGGAGGCGCGAGTACGGCTGCTGGGGCTGCCGCCGACGATGCTTGCGGGGGGGGAAAAAGGCGGAGGGGCGATCGAGAGGTCGCGCCCGTCGCCCCGCCTTCGCGCGTGCGTACGGATGCAGCGGCACTTTGCCTCGGCGGGTGCCGGGCAGATGCCGAGGTGGGTGCGAATCGCACGGAGGATGGGCGGCAAGCATGAATCGTTCAGGGAAAATCCAGCACATGGGCGTTTGGCCAAGGGGGAGGGGAGGGGGGTTAAGGATCGGCCAGTGCGAGCGAATGGACGAGCAGAGTCCAGGGGCCGACTCAGTCTTGCCGACGCCGGCGTTCGGAATGCCATAGGCGGCGACCGTCGAAACGTCCATCTTAGCCGGGACGGCATCACCCTTGGTGCCAAAGTCGGCAAGGGAGCCTTGGTCGTTCGACGAGAAGGTGCCCGAGTTGACGACCTAGTTGGACTTCCACGACCGGCCGAGCGCGACCTGGCACTTGGATTCTGAGCCGACAGGGACGGCGAAGAGGCCGCCGCCGACTTGACCGGACCGGCGACGAGCCGTAGCCAAGTAAAGCGGCCTAAGGTCAGGCATCGTCAGTGGGAGAGGGCAGTTTCTAGGTCAGCTGTGGCGAAGGGTGCGAGGGGCCGTCGCGACTAGGCCCGGAGGTCGCCGCCATCACCGACGAGGAAGAAGGGCTGTTGGGGAAGGTCCGAGCGCGGTGGGGCCGAGATGCAGTCGGGATGCAGTCGGGCCTAGCGACAGCAGGCCGGGCCCGTCGGGTTGCGGACCCGGGTGCCTCGAAGACGGCCGGGAAAATTTGTGAATGTCGAGTGCGAGGGTCAAGTTGTTGGCCCGGGCGCGACCGACGATGCCGCTCGAGTAGTTGGGAGTTTGGCTCGGCCGGAATTGTAACGGCGCCGGGCCGAGGGCGATCGGCGCCCCGGGCCGGCTACGGATGCGTATGGGCGACGCGCCACTCGTGCGCACGCCGCGACCGGCTGTCCTGCAAAGCCACGGGTGAGCACACCGGGGTGCAGCTGAGCGTGAGCGGGATGCGTTAGTAATACAAGCGGCGGCGTTGGCTGCGTCTTGAGCCGGGACCGTCGCCGACCTGCCCCCTGGCCGGTACGGCGTCGTCTCGCGATTGTCGCGACACCGTTGGCCGCTGGTGCCGCTCGCCGTATCGCGGGGGCGCAGGCTCTCGACGAGACGGTTATCGGACGCGTCGCCCGCCTCGCGTGCGTCCCGGTCAATAGGCCTGACGGACAAGCCTCGTCGCGAGGTCGAAGCAACTGAGGGTGACTGGCGGCATGCATCGAGATTGGGCTACCTCATGCCCTGCATGAACTGTAAAGGAGCAGGTCGAGGTCCAAGGCGGTCAGCCTGCTGGCCTCCCGCAAGCGCGAGGCAGACGGGCGAGAACATACCGAATCAAAGTCAAAGTCGTGAACGGGCCCGCCACCCGCAGCGGGGTACATGCCGAGCCGCTCGGGCTCGCCATAACCGAACGCGCCAGCCGCGCCCATGCCAAAGTTCGGGTCGGACGTCCATGACGAGAACTCGTTGAAGTCGGACGGAAAATTGGGCTGGGCGGCGATCGCCTCGTCGAGCGTCGTCGGGAAGAAGAAGCCGTCCTGGCCCGGGGTCGCGAGCAGAGGTTGGTCGGGCGACCCAGCGCTGCCGGCCTCGGCTGGGAGGGAGAATTGCGCGGCGACCAAGTTCATCTGCTCGAGCGCGTCCGGCGGCAGGTCGTGCATCGGCACCGAGTTCGGCAGACTGGCCTGCTCGGCCGCCAGAGGGGTTGCTGCAGTCGCGGACGCCGGCCGTCCGACTGCCGGCTGACCGTGCGTGCCCGATCGCCGGCGGTGCGAGTCGTCGCCGATGAGGTCCAGGTCATCCGTCAAACCGTCGTTCGCCGGCTTCAGCACCTTTTTGCTCTTTTTGCCCGAACGATGCAGGACGAGCTTCTCGGCCGCCCGATCGCGCAGCCGCTTGAGGATCGGCTGGAAAGATAGCGGCAAACGATCGAGTCAGCAAGCAACGCTAGTCGCATCGCAGACGGAATACGACGCACCAACTCGTCCCGTGGTCGCGAACCGACGCGAGCCGACTCGAACAGGGCGACGCCGTTCTCGAGCTCCTGCCGGTTCGAGGGCGAGCGCCGAGCTCATCAGCAGGAAAAGGGGTGCCGAAAATCTCAACAAGGCAACGCACCTGGAAGGCGGAGAGCGCCAACGAGCTCGTCGGTGCGCGAATGACTGACACGGCCAGAGAGGTGGATGCGCTGAAAGCGTGGCTGCACAGACGTCGAATGAGAAGCACAATCAGGAGACGTCAGCGTGAGGGCGGGGACCGGTTTTGGAAAGCAGGGTGAGGCGGGACTGACAAGAAGAAGAACCAATGCCGGGTGACGAGCGATCTGCGTCCCGATATCGACAGACCACATCGGTCAGCTCGAAACTCGGGCTAGGGCAGGTAAAGACGGCGCGGCGTACCCTTGAAGCTGCAGAACGTCCTTGACGACCGAGATAATCGTCTTGCAGCTCTCCAGCTCGGCGATGTAGCTTCGGCTCCACCGAGCCTTGAGCGGCTCGTCAGGGAAGTCTCGCAGAGCGCGCGCGAACCTGATCAAGCGAGCACGAAGCACAGGCGCAGATGGTCAGCAGCCTCGACGACGACCAAACGCGTCGGCGACCGTCATAGGTCACGCACCAGCCGCGATGAAGGAAGAGGAGCGACTCGTTCTTGCGTGAGAGCAAGCGAAGATGTAGTCAGCACCACGCCAAGCACGACTAAACAGAAGCATAGGGCCTCACGATCATGATGAGCATCGCGTGCCGCTGAAGGATGAACGTCTTGTCGATCCAGCCGTTGCCGTCCGTCGGAAGCACGCACGAGTCCTCGGAGCAGTGGAGCTCGGCAGGCAGCTTGCGCTCGACTGACACAAAGCAAGGCCAGGGCCGAGTCAGCGACGCATCTTGACGATTGGCAGGCGCAGTCAGGAGCGACCCACAGGCGCGGAACTCCTGGTCGAGCGTGATGATCTGGTCGTACGTCGTCGGCGTCGTCTGCACCTGGAGGTCGTTGACGCGTTTGATGAGCGGCAGCAGCTTGTACTGGTGAAGCAGCGGGCGGGAGCGGCAGTGAACGGGAGTTCGTCAGCGGCAGGTACAGCGACACAGGATGGCGAGTGCGGACCGACCTTGGCTTGGTGAACTGGATCAGTCGGGAAGATGTGGGGAAACGTCAGCCATCGTCAGGCTAGGCGACCCGCAAGCAGAGCGATCCCTCGAGATGACGCACAGATCGACTCGCTCTTCATGTCCTCCTCCGAGTTGCTGCCTGGGGCCTTGGTGTCGATCGCGTGGCTCGCAAGCGACCTTGGCCGGCCGAGGCAGAGCGCCTGGAGCGTCTCGTAGACGTCGAGCTCAAAGAAAACGCGCCGGCGCTCGTCGACCTCCTCCTTTGGCAGGTTCCAGTTCTGGCCGTCGCGGTGGAGGCCGAGCGCGACGGCGTGTTTCATTGCGAGGCCAAGAAGGGGCCAGAACTCTTCGCCGCCGCGGGTCGCGTGCGAGTGCTCGTTCAGCAGGAGCGTGCCCATCAGCATGATCGTCTGGACGTGGACGACCGAGCCGGCCGAGTCGAGCGCGAGCGCGGCCTTGGCGAGCGCATAGTAGCGCTTTGAGAGCTGGTTGTACGGCGCCGAGTTGAGGTCAAAAAGGGCGCCGAGGCACAGGACCATGAAGAAGAGGGCGAGTTGGTGCGGCGTGATAGCCGGCCGGCCGGCCCCGGCGCCGACCGAGGGGAACGCGAGCGGGAAAAAGTCGTTGTCGAACGTCCGGCGCTTGATGACACAGTACATCCACGAGCCGTTGCGAAAGTACGAGTCGGACAATGCCCAGGCCTGCTCGCGCGAGGGCAGCTGGGCGAGCAGGAGGTCCATCTCGCGCGCGATCCCCGCGCTCGCGACCGCAGCAGAGTGTGCGGCGGCGGCGGCAGCGGCGCTCGACGGGAGGGCCGAGGTGACTGAGGAGGATCCGCCGAACTGGGGTGAAGCGTGCGAGGAGCCGTATGGGGTCGTCTCGGGCGGTGTCGCCGTCGGTGACGCGCTCTCGCTCTGCGCGAACGGAAAGGAGGAGGAGGGTCAGCCGCGGCTGCCTTCCAACCGGAGGAGGACGTAGCAGGACGCACGAGCAGGTACGCCGAGCCGGCCGAGCCGCCAAAGAAGCGGCCAGCCGATAGACGGCCGATGTTGTCCTCGCCGACGCCCCTTTCGGCCGGGTTCAGCAGCTCGCGGCCTTTGCCCTTGGCTCCGCCGGGGCCGCCGGCGAGACGCGATCCGCTCCCACTTGCCCCGGCCCCTTCGGCCGCATGATCTTCACCTGCGCCGGCCGAGCTGCCGCCGTCCAGCGGCTCATAATGGAAGCTCGAGTCGAGCAGCGGGTGCGTCGTCCCTGCGCCCTCGCGGCTGGCCTCGCCGCCCGAGGAGCTCGAGCCGACTCCAACGCCCCCGGCCCGCGTGAGCTGGGCATGGCTCTCGTGAAGGGCGCTTTCGAGGGCCGAGATGCGCGCGTGGAGTTCCTCGGTATCGGCAAGGATGAGTCGTTTGCCCTTGCCGCCCTTGAGCTCGCCGTTTGGGCAGATGGTCGCGACGCCGCGCTTCTTGCAGTCTGGCGCGGAGCGCGCAGCGTGAAGGGTAGATGTCAGCGACAGGCACGTCTCTTGAAGGATAAGCTTTTGACGTACTCGAGCAGGGCCAAACGCGGTCGCACTTCAGCTTGACTGGTGCTCGCAGCGAGGGCGGGGGGGGGGGGGGGGTGGGGGATGGTCCCGGGAGTCAGCGCGCGCAGTTCGGTCGACGCCGTAGGCAGCAACTAGCGGGAGCCTGCCGGAAGGGGGCGACGCACGTCTTCGGCACTCGGCGCACGAGAGCGTGACCTTGTTGTTACCGTTCTTGATCTCCTTCTTCTCCTCGGGCCCGACCGAAGACGACGCCTTGCGCTTGAGGCCGCTTGGACCGGCGGCACCACTCGCCGACGCGCCGGCAGGTCCTGAGCCATTCGACGTCGCCGAGGCGCCTCCCTCAGCGCCTGCAGGCTGGACACCGGGCGTGCCCGAGGTATTGCTTCGTGGACTCCCGGCAGCAGGGAGCTCGTGCAAGTGGTAGGAAGACGAGATCTTGGCCGGCAGGTCGGACGAAGCGGCCGCAAGCAGGTGTAAGAGCGACGACGACGACGACGACGACGAGCCGGCCGCTGCCGGCGGCGAGGTCCCGCGCGGCTCGGCCGAGGAGGTCGGCTGAGGCGGAGGCGGAGCCATGGCAGTCGACGCTACGTGCGGTGGCTGGATGCCGAACAACGGCGATGGTGCTGCTGGTCGGCGGTCGGCCATGCGAGAGGGAGCGTAGTGGATGGTGAGGTCGGTCGAGCATGAGTGCTCTCTGGCCTTCGTCCGCCGGCGCGGCGGAGCAGCTCGGTGGCAGGCGACTTTTGTTTTTATCCCCCCCATCAGGGCTAGGGCGCCCCGCGCCGCCGCCGTCTCTCCGCGTTGTGCGAGACAGAGCGCCTCGAGGGCGAGCGAGAGCACTTCTGAACCCTCACCCACCACTCCCCTTCCCCCTCTTCCTTGTAAGTACGCCACTCGGCGGTGAGTGGTCGACGGAGTCTCTGCAGCGGCCTGCGACGTCGCAGCACTCAAAGCTCTCGGAGCGCGTCTTGTGCCTCGGCGCGCGGCGTGCCTGCTTCTCAGCCCTCGTCGTCGTCCCTCCGACGGCCGGGTCGCTCAACCGGCTGGCCGTCACTCGCCCGGCTTTCGGCTTGGCGAGCGAGCGGGCGGCCTCGGACGATGCCTGACCCGGTAGGCGACCGCCTCGCCGTCTCTGCACGTCCGGCATGCTTGTGGGAAGCCGGCGGCGGCAGAGATGGGGCCAGGTCGGCCAGGGAGCTCTCGCTCGATCCGGCGGCCACCCTCGCGGGCGCGCTTGAAAAGACACGGAGGGCGTTCGCCGCTGACGTCCCAACCTCTCCTCCCCATCTCGCTGCAGCTTCCTCCGCACGCTTCATCCGCCATGGCTTCGCCCGCTACCTCCTCGCCCGCCCCGTACGTTTGCGTCCTTTTCCTTCCCTTCCCCTTGCCCCAGCGCCTTCGCGAGCCCGAGCCCATCGTGCTGCTTGTTTGCGCGACGGCCGCTCTGGGCCTCGGAACGGCCAGCCACCATGGCCGGCGCGCGCGCGCGGGGAAGCTGCTCGGAGCCCCCAGACGGCAGCCGCCGCCACGCAAAGTAGTGACATGCAGGCAGGGCGCGTTCGCCGACCCGAGCCGGCGGCATCTCCCTGCCTTGTTCAGCCCGCCCGCCCTTTGCTTCCTCCCTCCGGACCGTCTGCCTTGCCTTGCCTGCGAGATCTGCCGCTCACGCCTCCCTTTCCTCCTTTACGCCCTTCAGTGGCAAGCCCACGCGCCGCTACTCCGTCATGGTCAGCCCTGTTCTCGCCTTCGGGTTGCACTCCCGCCTCCGAGATCTTGAGCGCTGAACGTCCTAGCCTTGCCCTCCCGCCTCTGCAGGACGCCAAGCTCGCCGGCATCGAGAACCAGTCCAAGGCCATGCAGGCCGAGCTCACCCGCATGATCGACAACGTCTCTGACGAGAAGGAGAAGGCCGTGCGTGTCTAGCTACCTCAAGAGTGCCAGCCGCGCGAGCTCCCGCTGATGCTCGACCTGGCCCCGCCGCTCCCTTTGATCTCTTCATTTTTGCCGAGGACCTTAGAGCTTCAAGGCCCAGATGGACTCGTTCCACTCGCTCTTCCACCGCTTCCTGCTTGAGAAGGGCAAGGGCGAGAAGCTGTGCGTCCTGGACCGATCGCCTCCATCGCGCGCGATCTCCTCATCGTACTGATGCGTTTCACCGCTCGTGCCCCCCTCAGCGTCTGGGACGACGTTCACCCGCCGGCCAAGGACGAGATCATCCCGTACGCCGACCTGCCCAAGGCTGACAACGCGGCCATCCTCGACACGCTCGCCGTCCTCAAGCTCAACGGTGGCCTCGGCACGACCATGGGCTGCGTCGGCCCCAAGTCGGTCATCGAGGTCCGCGACGGCATGACCTTCCTCGACCTCTCGGTCAAGCAGATCGAGGCCCTCAACGCCGAGTGTGCGTCTCGCCGCCTGCTCGAGGTCAGGCGCCTGGGCCCGGTACACGCCTGCTGACGCGCCTCACTTCCGTGCTCCGACCGCAGACGACACCGACGTCCCGTTCATCCTCATGAACTCGTTCAACACCGACGACGACACCTCGCGCATCATCCAGAAGTACAAGAACCACAACATCGACATCCAGACGTTCAACCAGTCCAAGTACCCCCGCGTCGACAAGGAGTCGCTCCTGCCCTGCCCGCGCGAGCAGACGTCCGACAAGGCCAACTGGTACCCCCCTGGCCACGGCGACATCTTTGACGCCCTCTACAACTCTGGCCTGATCGACAAGCTCATCGCCGCCGGCAAGGAGCACCTCTTTGTCTCGAACGTCGACAACCTCGGCGCCGTCGTCGACACCAACATCCTCCGCTACATGGTCGACTCGGGCTCCGAGTACCTGATGGAGGTCACCGACAAGACGAAGGCCGACGTCAAGGGCGGAACCGTACGTCCCACGGGAGCGGAGCTGTAGGTGGCCGCTCGTCGTTGGGTCGCTGACCCTCCCTCTCTCCTTCACAGCTCGTCAACGTCGACGGCCACATTCGCCTGCTTGAGGTCGCCCAGGTGCCCGACGCGCACCTCGAGGACTTCAAGTCGGTGAAGAAGTTCAAGATCTTCAACACCAACAACCTCTGGGTCAGCCTCAAGGCGATCAAGCGCGTCGTCGAGGCCCGCGAGCTCTCGATGGAGATTATGTTTGTCGCGCGTTCCTGCCTCGCGCGCGCGGCGCAAAGTCATGCATCGCTGACCCCCTTCCGCTTTCTCCTTTCCTTCGCTGCAGTGTCAACAACAAGGTGACGGACGACGGCCGGGCCGTCATTCAGCTCGAGACGGCCGTCGGCGCCGCCATCAAGCACTTCAAGGCGGCCAAGGGCATCAATGTCCCCCGGTCGCGCTTCCTGCCCGTCAAGTCGTGCTCGGACCTGCTGCTGATCAAGTCGGACCTGTACGACCTCAACGAGGGCGCGCTCGTCATGAACGCCTCGCGGCTCTTTGCGACGACGCCGGTCGTCAAGCTCGGCGACACCTTCAAGAAGGTTGCCAACTTCACCAAGCGCTTCAAGACGATCCCGCACATCCTCGAGGCCGACCACATTACGATCAACGGCGACGTCGTCTTTGGCAAGAACGTCACCCTCCGCGGCACCGTCATCATTGTCGCCAACGAGGGCAACCGGATCCAGATCCCCGACGGCTCGATCCTTGAGAACAGTGCGTTTGACTTGACTTGGCGGCCGCGACTTAGAACTTCCCGGCTGACCCCCCCCCTCCCTCCCTCTCTCCCCCCCCCACCCTCCTCCTCCTCCTTCTTCTCTTCGCTCAGAGCTCGTTTCGGGCAATCTTGCAGTAATCGACCACTAGGCGCGCGCTCCTTGCCGTCACTCTGGTCGTGCTGTTGGCCGCTTTTGTTGGCTCGCCCTTGTTTCGCGCGACCCACTCTCCTTCTCCCTTCCTGCTCCCCCTCCTTCTTATGAATCGCACAGACTCTCAATGGCCCTTCTCTCCTTGCTGCTCTCTCTCTCTCTCTCTCTGGCCGGCTGCCGACAGGAGCGCAAAGAGGCGGGCGGCGAAGCGGAGCGGGAGCGATACAATAAGTCATCAATGTCATCACCAGTCGTCCTCGCTTTCGACGCCGCGGACAAAGTCGGCCACCACGGTCGCGAGCTCCTCGACGAGCGCCGTGCGATCCCAATCTGCCCGCCGGCGCCAGATGGCATCAGAAAGGAGCGCCCGCAGCTGTTCAAGCTGCTCGATGTTGAACGCTGCTGTCCGGTCCGAGATGGTTCGCTCGAGCGCAGAGAGCGACGACAGCGGCAACACGAATGGCGGCGGAAGGGACGGGACGACCGACATAACGTCTGGCTCGACCGAAGCCGTCTCGGGCTTGTCCGGCGAAGCAAGAGGCAGGCCGATGGCAAAGGGCGCGCAGAGGGTCACATCGGGTGCCTTGACGGCCGAGCCCTGGTGGTCGGATGCAGCCCGGACGAGGGCGCCGTTGGGCCGAGGCGTCGTCAGGTCATCGGCCGAGACGATGCCGTTTGGACCGACGCCGGCGCCGCTTGCTTCGCTCGGCGAGCACAGGTCCATGATCAACATGGACCGGTGCGCCGACTGCTGGCGCGGCGTCGTCTGAAGCGCGAGGGGTGCCGACGACGAAGCTGACGGGGCGTCCATTGCCGCGTCGGGGGCTGACGGCTTGACGGGCGAGTCGAGGACGAGAATCGTCGATGTGTTGGAGTCGAGACTTGTCATTGGGCGCAGGCCATTAATGCCAGAGCCGTCGTCGCCCTCCCCGCGCGGCTTTTTGGTTGCCGGGAGGTCGCCATCGATGTCCATGCCGTCGTCGATGTCAATCCGGATCGGCTCGGCCGGTCCGGCCGCGTCGAGCGAGACGCCCCGCGAGCGCTTCAGCGACGCCTCGGGGTTGTCCATCGGCGGCATGAGACCGTCGGCCGGCACGCCGCGGACGCGATGGCTGTAACGACTGCCCCTGGGGTCGGGCTGGCCGTCGGCTGTCTCGCGGCCCTTACCCTTCTTGCCGGTGCGCGAAACCTCCTCGGCTTGCTCTTTGGCCGCTTCGGCCTTTGCCTTGCGCCGGTCAATCTCGCGCTCGGCCATGCGTCGGCACTCGTGCCGGAACTGGGCATCGCACGACTGGTCGACGAGCAGCTGGGCGTGGTTGAGGAGCTGCTGTGACCTGAGCACGCGGTCGGTGTGGCCCTTGTCGAGGTGAGCGTTCTCTACAAAGACGTGCATGTCGGCCAGGAAGGCCTCGACCGTCAGGTAGCGGTCGTAGTAGAGCTTCGAGTGGATCTGCTCGAGGTTGATGTCTTCCGGCATGGGCGGGATAGTGCGCAGCGGCTCCTTATCCGGGGCGTAGGTCGAGTGGCCATCGTCGTCCGAGATGGCGATCGGGTCGTGCGAGTTGGCTGCCGCCTCGTGGTCCTCGATGACCTCCTTGCGGTACTCGAGATATAGCTCGAACTCCTCCTGCTCGTCCGCGAGCGACAAGGGTAGGGGTCAGCAACGGTATAAGCCGCTCGGTCGGTCTGCGGACGGACCTCGACTGGCTTGGTAAAGCGCTTATGCTTTCGCTTGAGCTCGTTCAGGACAGGGCCGAGCCGCCACTTAAGATGCTCGCGCAGGCGGCCGTCGTTCTCCTCTTGCAGCGCGAGCTCTGCTGGACTCGGTTTGCGCGGCGGCGGGGGCGGGGCAAGCGGGAGGACCTCAAGGACGCGACGTCGTTTCGGGGCCGCATCTGGTAGCTCGCTCGGCGCTGTGCGCGCGAGCTCCAGGACGCCGTCGAAGAACTCGGCGCGCTGGTCCTGCAGGGGGGATCAGGGCTCGTCAGCAAGGGTGGCTCTGATCGACTGCTGAATGGTGGACCGGTCGGGACGAACAAGGCTGGGGAGGGTGAGTGCGACACGGTTCTCCTTTGCGTGGCCGAACCAGGCCTTGACGTCACGCGGGATGTCGATCACGTTGACATCGACGACGGCGAGCAGTAGGACTGGATCAGAAGGAGCAAGGCTGTCGAGCAGCGACTTGAACGTCGACCGGGCCGTCTCGGTGACGGTGTTGACCCATTGCGTGAGTGAGGGGATGAACAGGACAGCTGGCTTGTGGCGCTTGGCCTCGATGAAGAGCTGGACGATGGCAGCCTCGAGCGTGCGTGTCGAGTCGCCGAGCAGGGTGGCAAGGTCCATGCTCTGGACGTGGAAGCCCTCGAGGTGGTGCAAGACGGCCGAGGCGAGGTAGCTCTGGCCGAGGCCCTCGTCGCCGTGGATGATGAGACGCGGGCGGTAGACTCGCGAGGCCTCAAATTCTTGGAGCCGGAGCTCCTTCTCGTAAGAGCCTTCGGCCGGGTCGTCCGTCTCCCACTCGGCGTCCTCGAGGACACTCCGCTTCTTAGCCGGAGGCAGCGCGCGGTCGATCGCCGCCGTCGTCCGCTCGAGCGCGTTGGCCAGCAGCGGAACGAGGTGCGCCGGCAGAGGCGCCGCAGCCGAAGCTGTTGATCGGGCTGACGACGGAATCAGGTTCTTGACCGAGACCATGAAGTCTTTGGCCTGGACGTGAATCGAGTCGGGCTGGAGGAGCAGCCGCTCGTTCGTCTTGTAAATCTGCGGATACCGGCGCTGTATGGCGTTGAGAGATGCCTCGGTGCACAGAGCCTAAAAAAAGAGGGGGCGAGCATGCGGACGTCAGATGTGTCGCCCGGATCGGCAGGGACAGCCAAGCTGGGGACGGACCCGGAGATCGGCACCACCGTAGCCCTTGGTGACGTCGGCGAGGTTGTCGAGAAGCGGGCCGGCAAGCGCCGGCTCCCATGTCTTGGTGTTGATCTCGAGAATCTTTCGCCGGGCGACTTTGTTTGGGAGCGGGAAGAAGAATTCCCGGTCGAAGCGGCCCGGCCGGCGAAGGGCCGGGTCGACGGCGTCCGGCCGGTTGGTCGCGCCGATAATGATGACCTGGCCACGGCCGTCCATGCCGTCCATAAGTGCGAGCAGGGTCGAGACGATGCTCGCATGGATCTGATCTTGCTTGCTGCTGCGGACCGGCGCGAGACCTGAGAGGTGAAGGGCGTGTCGTCCAAAGGGGGTCAGCCCGATCCGACTCCATCATGAACCGTCGCCGCCGAGGAATCATCGCACCGTCGATCTCGTCAAAGAAGATGATGCTTGGCTGGCAGGCCTTGGCCTCCTCAAAGAGCAGCCGGAGCTGGCGCTCGGCCTCGCCGACCCACTTGCTCAGGCAGTCGGCGCCCTTGCGCATGAAGAAGGAAATCTTGGTCCCCGTCGACGAGCACGAGGCGGCGAGCGCGCGGGCGACGAGTGTCTTTCCTGTGCCAGGCGGACCATGGAAGAGGACGCCTCGCGGCGGGGTCACATTGAACTGCTGGAAGACCTCGGGGTAGAGCAGCGGGAGCGAGACCATCTCCTTGAGCTGCTGGATGTCTGCGAGAGGGTAGCGCCGCGCAGACATCGTCAGGTCAGCTAATGGGGTGGCTTGAAAGGCTTTTTTCAATCGGGACGGACGCTGATCCAGGCCGCCGACATCTTCAAACGTGATCTTGGTGTTGACGCCGAGCGGGTCTGCATCGGATAGAGCTGAGTGGGAGGCCGACGATGATGAGGGCGTCAGGGGACTGACTTGAACGCCGAGCAAGAGTCGGCCGAGGCGACTCACAGGCATCGCCGACCTTGCCCATGTTGCTCGGCCCGCCGGCCATGTCCATCGGCATGGCCGGGTTAAAGAGACCGCCGCCTGCGCCAGCGCCAAACATGCCGCCGCTGCCCCCCGCTGCAGCCGTCTTGCCGGCGGCGCCTTTGGCAAAGTCGTCGTCCGAGTCGTCGCCCTCCTCCTGGAGGCCCATGTACTTCCCGAGCTCCTTGCCGGTCGAGCCCCAGGGGATCCGGTTGTAGCCCGAGCCGCTCTTGCGACCGCCGCCGACGACCGTGCCGTACGCGTTTGCGCTCGACTTCTTCTTGCGTGGCGAGGCTCTCGAGATCGCCTGCTGGTCCGCCGGTGGGATCAGCTGGTAGTTGGGCCGGTTCTTGCGCTCGCGCAGCGATCGTTGGTTCTGCTGCGAGGACGACTCGCCCTCCGAGGCGGAGAGGGCGAGACGTTGCGAGTTGCGCGTCGCCCGCCCGGTCGACTTCTGATTCGACCCGCGCGTGACGCGCTGGCCGAGGCTGCGGACCGGATGGTCGTCTGTGCGGGGGGGAACCAGGTGCGTCAGCGTCAGTAACTGCCGAGGGACGCACTGGAGACAAAAATGAAGATCGACCGACCCTCGTCCTCGTCGTCCTCATCGTCATCCTCCGTGTCGTCGGCGATCTCCTCGACGTGGAACTCCTCGTCGGCCGACTCGTCAAGGTTGTCCTGCGCGGCCCCGTTGACATCGCCCTCGGCCGCGTCCGGGCCTCCAGCCGGTCCCGCCCCGCCGCCGAGAACGCCGTCCGAGCCGTCAAAGCCGGCAGGCAGCTGATCCGCCAAACGCATGATGTCCGGGTCGACGGCCGGCCCGGTCGACCGCAGGCCGCGCCGGTTCGAGGTGATGATGCTCTTCGGGACGGGCAGCTGCTTGACCGCCGCTCGTGTCGGCGCCTGCGCTCTGAGCTGAGAGGCCGACTGCTGCGAGGCCGAGCGCGTGCTCCGAACGGGCCGGTTCGACGAAGGCTGGAGGCCGCCCGACTTTGACGACGACCGGCGCGGGCGAGATGACGCGCCGAGACCGCCTTGCTCGTCGTGGCTGATGGAGTCCCACTCGGGCAGGTCCTCGTCCTTCGAGATGAAGTCGAATGAAGCTCTGAGTGGCGAAGCGTCACACGCGCAAGGAGTGGAGGCCAGAGAGCGAAGCGGGAAAACCAGGCAGTCAGTCAAAGTGTCTCTTGCGCCAGACCAGGGGCAGTGAAGGGCCTACGCACCGCTTGCCTTTGCCCTTGCGGTTGCGCTTGGGCTGCGGCTCGTCGTCCTCGTCTATCTCGTCGTCGGTGAAGTTCATCGAGGTGACCTGCTTGGCCAGGTGAGCAGGTGGCTTGCTCACTCGACCCGACCGCGAGACACGAGGCGAGGCCGAGGCGAGGAAGGCAAGCGACGCGTCGTCCTGACCATCATCGTCGTCCTCGTCGTCCTCGGCGTAGCTCGGTGCCGAGCGGCGGGCAGAGGAGCGCCGGCCGTTGGCAGCTGACGCGGCCGGGCGATTCTGGACCTCAATCTCGGACTCTCCCGAGTCGTCGTCGTCGCCGTGGTCGTCGGCGTCGGTCGTGCCCTGGCCGTCGGCGGTGCCGTCGTCGTCGTGGCCTCGGCCGATTTCGACCTCGGGCTCACCGTCCTCGCCGCCGGCGGCAGTGCCCTCGTCGTCCGTCTCTCCCTGAGCATCTTCGGCACCTGCCTCGCCGTTGAACGCAGTCTCAGAAAGCGCAGAGAGGGTGGCGTCCGCTCTAACTGGGGCGCCCGACGTCTTGAGGATGATCCGGCGCGGGAGGAGAGCCGACGGCTGCTCGCCGCCGAGGGGCTGAGCCGGGAAGGCTGGACGAGGTGCCTGGCCATCGACAAACATGGCCCCGGAAAGATCCTGCGCGTCCATGCCGGCGAGATCGTCCGAGTCAGGCGGAGGGGCGAACGACGTCTGTTGAAAGAGGGGCGGCAGCTGCTGGTGCTGGCTGAAGAGGGCGGCGGCGGCTGAGCGGGGCGGCGGCGCGTGCGCCGACGGGCGTGGCGGCGGGGCGGGCGAGCTGAAGAAGTTGAGCGCGTCGGAGGACGGGGCGCCGGGCGAGCTGATGGTGCGGGCCATCCAGCGGGACCGAGGGCTGGAAGGACGCGCAGGGGAGCAGGCGTCGAGGGCGTCGAGCGTCGGGTGCTGGAAGGTCAGGCCGAGCGAGGTGCGGCCGATGGAGGAGGACGCGACCGACACCCACCAGCGAGGAGACGCGACGGGCTCGATAAAGTGGGCTGCTTCCCCGGCTGGGTTCGCCTTTCCCAAGCACCTGGGCTTGCGACTGGGCAACCGTACGGGCACGAGGCAGAGGCCCCTCTGCCGGTCGGCGCACATCTGTCCTGCTCGCCTGCATCGCCATGGCCACGCCCGACGAGCGCCTCCTCGTCGTGCACGTCTTCGTGCGGTTGTCACCCCCTCGTGCCGGCCGGCAGGGCTTTGTCGTCGTCGGCAGCCGTCTCTCGGCAGTAGTGACGGCATTGCTTGCTGCGCACGCGCGCACACAGCCACCTGCCGCCGCGGCCGGCCGCTTCCGTCGCTGAGCCGCCCGTCGTCTACAAAGAAGAGGCCGAGCCCGGTCGACATCCACCATCACCGGCCACCACGCCCTCGCGCCACCTCTCCGCTCCCACCTCCTACCCGTCATGTCGTACTACCACGACCCCAACCAGCAGCAGCAGCAGTTCACGCCCTACCAGCCCGGCGGCCCGCCTCCCCAGGTCCGTCTCAGCCCTCCCCCTCCCGTCCTTCCGATCTCGGTCGGTTCCGATGCCAGCTCGCCACCTACTCCCGCCTGCCAGGCAAGAGCTCCTAACTGATCTATCGCATCCTGCGCCTTTAGCCGTACCAGCAGCAGCCTTACGGTCAGCAGCAGCCCTACGGCCAGCCGTCGTACGGCCAGCCGGCCGGCTACCCTCAGCAGCAGCCATCGTACAACGCGCCGCCGCCCCAGCAGCAGCCGTCGTATGGCGCACCTCCGCCTCAGCAGTCGTACGGCGCGCCGCCGCCTTCGCAGCAGCAGCCATACGGTCACGCTGGCGGCTACAACGCTCCGCCGCCGAACAACGGTGCCTACGGCGCTCCGCCGCCGCCGGCTCCCTATGGCCAGCAACCCGGCGGCTACCCTCAGCAGCCGCAGCAGCAGCAGCAACCGGCTTACGGGATGGCGACTCAAGGCGCGCCCCTGTTTTACCTTGGCTCGGTCGTGTCCCCTCTCGACGGTATGAACATGGGCCAGCCGCTCCCGCCGCCGCCGACGTACAACGCCTCCTTCGACGCCGACCGGCTGCGCAAGGCGACGAAGGTGCGTCGAGGCCATCGGCTGCTCTCACGCATAACTGACTGTGTCCCGATCGATTGCCTTGTCTCGCAGGGCTTCGGCACGGACGAGCGAACCATCATCGACACGCTGTCGCCGCTCGGCGCAGTCGAGATGACGGCCGTTGCGCGGACGTTCGAGGCCCAGGTCGGTAAATCGCTCGTCAAGGTGCTCGAGAAGGAGACCAAGGGCTACTTTGAGTACGCCCTCCGGGGTCTCGCCATGGGCCCTCTCGAGTGGGATGCTTGGCTCATTCACCGGGCGTGCGCCGGCGCGGGCACGCACGAAGAGTACGTCTCCAACCGCCATCCTCTGATCCCGATCGCCGTCTTCGGTCGTTGACCATCCGTCCCTCTTGATATTAGCCTGCTCAACGAGATTCTGCTCGGCCGGACGAACAACGAGATCTACCTGCTCAAGAGCGCCTACCAGGCCCTGTACAAGAAGGACCTGACGCAGGTCGTCAAGGGCGAGCTGTCGATGAAGACGGAGCGCATGGTGCGTACCCCTGTCGATGACCGGATCCGTCCCAGCCGCTGATCTGCTTGATCCGTCTCGTTGCGGCAGTTCATCATGGCGCTCATGGGCAACCGCGACGAGTCATTCCAGGTCAACCATCAGGCCGTCATGCACGACGTCCAGTCGCTCCACTCGGCCGCCTCGGGCATGGGCACCGACGAGATTGCTATCACGAGCGTCCTCGTCACCCGCTCGCCCGCCCACCTCGCCGCCGTCAACCAGGCTTACATCCAGCAGTACCGGCGGCCGCTGTCGCAGATGATCAAGAGCGAGTTCAGCGGCCACATGAAGGGTCCGTTCGCGCTTGAGCCGCGTCATCATTGGCTTCACCGGCCACTGCTGAATTTGATCGCCCTCCTGTGCCTGCTCGTCCAGACGCTCTGCTTTTCATTGCCGAGGCGGCCGAGAACGACGGCCAGGGTGTCGAGCGCGACGCCGAGATGCTCGAGGCCGCGATGTCGGGCCTCGGCACCAAGGACGAGCGTCTAGCGTGGCGCATCATCCGCGGCCACTGGGAGCGCAACCGGTGGGAGGCGGTCAAGGCAGCCTACCAGCGGAAGTACGGCCGCTCGCTGAAGAGCCGCGTCAAGGGCGAGACGACCGGCGACTTTGAGAAGATCCTCTGCGCCGTCATTGGCAACTGAGGCCCCTCCCCCCTCCCCCCCCCCCTTCTCCCCTTCCTACTCTCTTCCGGCCTCCTCTCGGAATGTAGCCACTGCGCTGTGTATCATGACCTCTGCTGAGATTGGTCGATCGAGAGAGCGCAGAGGGGCGGGCGCTGCTTGCTGCGCGCACTTGGCCGTCTCGCCGCTCGGCCCTCGTTGCGGCGAGCCCTCTCGACCGTCGTCCCCCCCTTCAGGACCTTAGCTGGCCCGGACGACACCTGTTATCCCGTCGTGACCAAGCACCAACAGCTGATCGAAGCGGCTGATGCCGTGCTCGAACCAGGCTTGCCGGCAGGACTCTACCCGGCGAGCCGCTCTCAGCCATCGACCTCGAGGGTGCCTGCCTCTCCGTGTCGCTGCAGGACGCGACCCGGGCGTGCCTGGCCCGCCGACCCGCCCCCCCCCCTCCCTCCCTGGAGCAGCCAGATCGATCCCGGCCCGCCGGGCTGATCGCGCCTGTACCCGTCGACGCCCATCAGCTCGACCTTCCTCGCCTCCCTCTGCCAGCAGCTGAGCGTGATCGCTCCCTCCAGCTTGCCATGTCGCTCAAGGTCAGACGCTTGTCTGCAGACTGACAGCACAAGCTGCAGGTCGCCCATCTCCCACCGGATCCGAGCAGGCGCTGACACGCGCGCATCGCTGGCTGGCATGGATGAGCAGGCCGAGCTCGAGCAATGGGTCGCCGCCCTCGAGGCGTTCGACACGGGCGACCATCAAACGGCGCTGGACGTCTTCTCCAAGATCGCCGGCTCGTCCAAAGTGCGCACCTTGTGTCGCTTTTGTCAACCTGGCAGTCGAGCAGCCGAGAGCTGAGCCTGCGTCGGACTAGATCCTCTTCAACATGGCGGCCATCAACGCGACCGTCGGAGAGCACGCCGTTGCCGTCGACCTCTTCCGGGCCGCGATCGGGCTGGACCGGTACCTCGCGGTCGCTTACGTGCGTTCAATCGTCTGCGACGCGTACCCTCGGCTCTTCTTCTCGGCTGATTCTCTCGCTTTCGCCACCCTTTGCAGTTCCAGGCCGGCGTCAGCCAATACCACCTCGGGCGCTTTGGTCTCGCGCTGCGCGACTTTGAGGAGGCCCTGCTCTATCTGCGCTCGAACCAAGATATGTGCGCTCGCACCCTCTCCGCTGCATTAAGGCTCGCAGCTGATCGCTCTCGGCACGCCTCTCACGACCAGCAACTATGAGCAGATCGGCCTAGACTTCCGTCTGCACGCAGCCGAGATCCGGTACAACATCGGGCTCAGCCTCCTGGCATTGGGCAATCGGGTGCGTCAGAAGAGACAACTCGGCCTGGGCGACACCCGCGCTACGAGCTAATCTTGCGCCCGGCCATGCAATATGCTCCAGAGAGACGGCCTTGCCGCTCTCGCCGACGCCATCCGGGTCAAGGCCATCAAAGAGCACGAGGTGATCGACGCCTGCCTGCGCGATGAGGGCCGGGGCTACACCATCTTCAGCGTCGTGCGTCTTCCACCGGCGGCCGCCTCCCAGCCTGCGTGCACTGAATCCCCAACGCCTCAGCCCGCCGGCGTCGTTTTCCGCCCGCCTGCAGCGAAGCTCAAGAACATCAAGGCCAAAGACTATCTCGGCAAGGCTGTGCGATTTTCTGCTCGCCTTGCGCCGCTTCAGCTTACGGGCTGACCGCACGCGCTCTCTGACTCTGTGACGGCTTGATCAGCGACTGGTGGCAGCCTCTGACGAGCGCGACGCCTACACTGCCTTCACCGGCGTCACACGGCTGAAGCTTGGACTCAGTCCGACCGGGGCGCTTCTTGGAGACGACCGGGTCGCCTCCCTGCGCAGTGAGGGCCTTATAGCCCGGTCCACATCCGATCCAGGTCTACGTGCGTGCCCTTACCATGGTTTTACCTGCGGTCAGCCTCCCTGACCGCAGCCTCCAATCGAGCAGCACCGAAGTCGCCTATCCGACAAGCGATGCGGGAGGAGGCCCGACGCGGCATTGACGCTGACGAGGGCTCGGGAGCGCTGGCCGCTTCCTCCATGACCCGTAGCAAATCGTCGGCGGCTGGCGTCTTCCGCATGACCGACAAGGCCGATCGAGGTCATCGAGCGCGTGCACAAGACGCGGACCGCGTGACTGAGCTTTGTGCGTTTCTGTCGCTGCTGCAAGTGTGCCTCTCTTCTGACGAGCGCTTCGACTACTGCCCCCTCCAGACGACGACTATTACCGCTTCGCTCCAGACCTACCGCCGCCGGCTCCGCGGATTCGGTCAGTCCAGGCCTGGGCCGTTGATGCTCGCGATGCATCCCCTCCGCCTCCAGAGGCGAGCATCTCTCGGTCGACATCGGGCTCAACTCTGCCGCAGGTCGCGACCCCGGGCGCCGACTCACCCGCAAGCTCTACCACGAGCCCGCCATCGTCCTTCCGATGCCAGGCGCCCCTCCGCCTCACGCCAAATGGGCCAGGCACCCGACGGCCGGGGCACGTCGCCTTCAACGGTCTTCATCGGAGCGGCAGCGGTGCCTCCGAGCAAGGCCGATCCATCACTTTCGGTTCGTCGCTCGGTTACGGCGATACCGTCGAGGACAATGATGCCTACAGCGGCATCGACGATGGCGCGAGTGCGACGTTTGAGATGACCAAGATCAGACTCAAGGTGCAGCCGTCGCTCGTCCCTCGAGCGAGGCAGCGACAGGGCTGACCCTCCCAATGACGTTGACCTCTTGCAGATCCACTACGAGAACGACATCCGCGGCCTCAGTCTGACGCCCGGCATGTCGCACGCCGACTTTTTTGGCCGGATCGCCACCAAGTTTGGCTTGCGCGGGGCCGCGGCCAGCCGCCTTCGCATCCGGTTCCAGGACGAGGACGGCTGCCTCGTCTCGCTGGTCGATGAGGTGCGTTACCTTCGGTTGGTATCGACTGCTCCCTCGTTGACAGACGCCTCGATGTTCGTCGCCCACCCAGGACGACTTTGAGTCGGCCATCGACGTCGCCCGCGCCCAGGCGCAGGGCCGGCCGGAGGGCAAGCTCGAGGTCTGGCTCAGCACGACGGGATAGCCGGTTGTACTTGAGCTTGTCCAATAATTGTTCTCGCATGCGACTCTCGCCGGTTTTGACTGCAAACCGGGTGGAGTGAGGGAAGACAGACAGCTGCAGGATGGGCGACTGCCCCTTTTATGCGGCCAACGGACGGGCCGAGCTCCGACCGACGCCATCCGACCCGAGCCGCCTCTTGTGGGGAGAGGGCAGCTGCTCGCAACGTGTAGACGTGGCTCCTTGCCATCGTCGTCGCTGACTGCAGGCTGAGCTCTCTTCGAGATGGGCCTCTTCTCGCGCAGAAAGGAAGCCGCTCCAGCCGTTCTACCTGCCGCTGGTGAGCTAGACGGTCGGGGACTCGGCCGTCGAACCGCCGTGGCCGTTTTGCGTGTCAATCTCTGGTCGATCTGACGTTCATCCTGCCTGTCCGTCTGAAATTGCAGCAGATGACGGCCTGGACGAGCCGTATCTCCATCGAGACTCGCACTCGCTCGCCTTCCGACCCGACCCTATCCCGGTCGCCCCACCGGCGGTCGCCTCTATGCCGCCCCAGCCTTACTACCACGCGCCACTCAGCGGCGGGCCCGCCCACACGTTCCTAGGCCACCCGACGCCTGTCCCCACGACATCCCTTGGCGTGGCCGAGCCTCCTGCTGCCTCGACTGCGAAGATCGCGTCTCCAGCCGGCCCTCCCGAGGTGGTCTCGAACGCGATGAGGGCTGCCGCTGGCCTGCCGCCCGGAGCATGGGTCCAGCAGCTCGCGTCAGTCCCTCAGACGCCGACGCCGCCGCCGCCTCCGTCATGGCTGCCGGCGCCGACAACGGCGGGAGCCGCAGCCATCCAGTCCAAGGTCCCTGCCGCCGCCAATTGGCCGTCTGTAGCCTTTGCCATCCCTGCCGGCGCCGACAACCGGTGGGCGAGCGTCGACTACCTGCTGCCGCGTGAGACCCGGGAAGGGCTCGGCGGCGAGCACCGCTTCGCTGAGCAGCGCAAGTTCAGCGCCACCTTACGGCGAGTCCGGCAGCTCGGGTCCTCGTCGTGCGGGCGCATGCTGATCAACGGTCGCCCTGGTCCAGACACGCCCTCTTTGACGCGTGAGCTAGGCTGCGCCCCTCGGCTCCGTCGGCGCGGCCGCCCTGTTGTCGCACGAAGCCTCCTGTCCTCTTGCCTTGTCTGCTGAGGCGATTTTTTCCCTGATGAAAGCAATGGCTGTTCGACGTCGCTTGTACGCCGGTCGCGATTGCTGGCTTTGTCTGGCACCTGGTCGATGCTGAGCAGAGCCGTCGGAAGGAGCCGGCACGCGTGGCGCAAGCTTCGGCCGCGCCTGCCGAGAGGTGGCGGCGAGCGCCGGAGCGACCGGCCGTCGCCGTGGCTGCTGGGCTGAGCCGCAGGCTAGAGGACGCTCCCTCCGACTCGCCACGACCTCGCTCCTCGACTCGAGCTCGATCCCTTTGCCGACGACTCTCTCTCCTCCTCTGATCCGGTCGTCCAGGCATCCGGACCCGCCGTCGATCGAGATGTCGCCGTCCTTCCAAGCGATGCTCCACGCGCCCCTCACGCTCTTCCTGCCCTCGCTCCTGCTCCTCGTCCTCCCGCCGGCCGTCTCGTACGGCCATGCCCTGCTGCCTTCGGCCAGCAAGAGCTCGCTGGCAGCGCCGTTCGCGTACCTCGCCCGCTTCTGCTCACTCGACGAGATCTACCCGAGCCGCTCGGGCGAGCGCGCGCGGGCGGCCGGCTGGAAGGTCCTCGTCCTTGTCCTCGTCGCGGCTGCGATGGCCGTTCGCTGGTTTGCGACGGCCGGTTGGGATCTGCTCCGGCGGCAGGGGACGACCTGGATCTGGGACGGTCTGATGGGTCTGCTCTGGGTAAGCACATGTTCGTTCTACTCCGAAGCGAGACGAGTCCGGGAGGGTGCTGACCTTTGCTCCTGCCCGCGCGTCTCGCCTCGCCCTCCCGATTGACCACCGTCTGTCCAGGTCGTCGCTGCTCTATCGCCCGTCTTCGCCATCATCGAAACGGCAAGCGCATCCCTGACGCTATTTTACCTCGTCCAGGCGATCTATTCGTACGTCTCATGGAAGCTCGCATGTCACTCCAGCCTAACCGACGCGGCTGACGCGCTCGCACTTCCGCCGCGGCCCGTCCGCAGTACGCTCGTCCTGCTGGCGGCCCTGTACCAGCTGTCGCTCCTGCCGCCCGTCCCGCACGGCCCGGTCATCTCGCTCGGAGCCGTTATCGTCGAAGTCTACTCGATCGTCTGCTCGGCCGTTCTCATAGGGACGAGCCTCAGCTTGCCCGTCTCGCGCGTGCCCGAGGCCTACCTGGCCGACAACAAGGCCGAGATTGACGCCGGCACGATGGGTGCCAGTCCCGAGGACCGGTCGTCGGTCTATGGCTGGCTCACCTTCCGCTGGGTCTACCCGCTCATCAAGTGCGTCAAAAGATCGGGCCCTCTCGACAGGCAATCCCTTCCTTCCAGCTGACACAGCGGCGATGCGTTTCTGTCGCAGGCTGGGCTCCTCCGGCTATCTCCAGGATTCGGACGTCTACACTCTCAGCCCGACGCAGCGGAGCAAGCCACTCTACGCCGCCTTCCAGCGGATTGCCGCATCGAGCCTGCTGCGCAAGATGCTCAAGACAAACGGCCTCGACCTCTTTCTTGACGCGGCGCTCACGGCCGTCTCGGTCGTGCTCAACTACTCTTCACCCTACTTCATCAAGAAGATCATCGAAGCCCTGACAGCTCCAACGCCCGAGTCAATCGCCAAAGCCTACACGTACGCGCTGCTCGCGTTCCTCGCCACGCTTGCCAAGGCCCAGTGCGACCTCAATCACCTGTGGTTCTCGCGCCGGGCGGCCGTCCGTGTCAAGAGTACGCTTACGAGCGCCATCTACGAGAAGGCGCTGCTTCGGGTCGACAAGTCTGGCGTCGGCGAGTCCAAAGGCACGGCCGGCGTTGGCAAGGTCGTCAACCTGATGGCGGGCGACACGAACCGCATCTCGAACCAGGTCTCGTCGCTGTACATGCTCTACGCATCGCCCTTTGAGCTTCTCGTCTGCTGCACGTTTCTCTACTCGGTGCGTTCCTGGCGGTCAAATCCTTGGAGCCTCATTTCTGGGAAGGCTGACCGACGCGCTTGCTTCTTGACCCAGCTTCTCGGCTGGTCAGCATTTGCCGGTCTTGCCGTCGTCGTCGCTTCCATGCCGATCAACAAGGGCATCTCGTCACGGTCGGTCGTCATCCAGAAGGACTTGCTGGCCGCTCGCGACACGCGCATGAACATCATGGTTAGTCGGCTCTCGCATCCACCACGTTGCCTCTTCCACCCTCGTTCCAGCCGCCTGACCCAGTCTAGAGCGTTTGCCCATAGAACGAGTTGATTGGCGCCATCAAGTACATCAAGGCCTTTGCCTGGGAGCGTCAGTGGTCAAAGCGTGTCATCGACGCTCGCAAGGTCGAGCTCAAGGTCGTCATCCGCGACCGTATCAACAACGTGAATCTGATGTCGAGTCCTTCTGGCAGCGGTTCGTCCAGTTCATCACTGACACGCAGTCTGGCGCTCGGTTACCTGCAGGTCTTCTTCACGCTCCTCTGGACAGTCACCCCGATGCTCGTGACCCTCGTCAGCTTCTTCTTTTTCCTCAAGGTCCAGAAGGGCGAATTGACGGCCGCCGTCGCCTTTACGGCGCTCTCGCTCTTCAGCATGGTGGGTGTCTTTCGCCCTCACCCGGCAATGGCTGCTCCACCCCTGCGTTGCGTCGACTGACGCTCCTCGACGCTTCTCCAGGTCCGCATGCCTCTCACCGTCCTGCCGATGTTCCTTGTCGGTCTCCTCCAAACTAAGGTGGCCATCCAACGCATCGAAGACTTTCTCGGCGAGGATGAGGTCCCGACATACGTTTCGTCGCTCAAGCTGGCCGCCGAGCCCACAGAGGCCTCCGACGCCGCCACAGACGACAAGATCGGCTTCTCGGGTAGCGCAAGCTTCCGCTGGAACTCGGGCAAGGAAGGCGACACTGCAGCTCCGCCCGCTGTTGCAGCCTCCGAGGACTCCGCCCCGAAGCCGTCTGCAGACGATGCGGCCGCGGCGGCTGAGACGGCCAACGAGGACATCCGCTTCGAGCTGGACGGCCTCGACTTCCTCTTCCCGGATGGGCTCACAATCATTTCGGGGCCGACGGGCTCGGGGAAGACGGCCCTCCTCTACGCGCTGCTCGGCGAGATGGAGACCGTCCGAGGCAAGGTCCATCTCCCGAAGCGCGCTGGCCGCTTCGACGCCCACGGCCTGTCGGACTCGGTCGCCTACGCGGGCCAGGCCGCCTGGCTGCAGAACATGAGCATCCGCGACAACATTCTCTTCAACACACCCTTCGATCAGTCTCGTTACGACGAAGTCATCAAGGCCTGCTGCCTCACGCCCGACCTCCAGATGCTTGAGGACGGCGACAGTCAGTCCAGCCCCCAGCCTCCTCTCGAGCCTCCCGAATGCAGCTCTGACCCTCCGATCCCCTGCAGGCACCGAAATTGGCGCCAAGGGCGTCTCTCTGAGCGGCGGGCAGAAGGCCCGGGTCGCTCTCGCACGCGCCATCTACAGCTTTGCCAAGAACGTGTTGCTTGACGACCCTCTGAGCGCCGTCGATGCCCAGTGCGTCTCATTCGTCGATCGTTCGGCGACTCTCTTTGCTAACATAACCTACGACCACAGCACCGCCGCCTCGCTCGTCAACGACTGTCTGTCGGGACCGCTGCTCGCGAACCGCCGCGTCATCATCGTCTCGCATCACGTCGAGCTGCTCGTGCCGATCGCACATTCGCTGCTTCGCATCGTCGACGGCCGTGTCGAGACGCAGGGCTCGATCGACGAGCTCCGAGCCCGAGGCGATCTCTCATCCATCGTCGCGACAGAGCAGACGGCCGTGCCGGACGAGGCGGCAGTTGTCCCCGAAGCCCCGACCGAGGCTGACACGGTGAAGGCAGTCGCGCAGGCCTCAGAGCCCAAGAAGGAGGCCCGGAAGCTCGTCAAGGACGAGGAGCGCGAGGTCGGCAACGTCTCGTGGAAGACTTACTCGGTCAGTCGACTCTATGAATGGCAACTTGAGGCTGCAGGCGCTGACCTGGATCGGGACGCTCCTGCCAGCTGTACTTCCGCTCGAGCGGCTACGGCGTTTGGGCAGTCTCCCTTGTCCTCATGTTCATCGCCAACAATGCCTCGATCTTCGAGCGCGCCTGGATCCGGACCTGGACGGGCGCTTACCCGGCGGCCCAGCATCCTCCTAAGGAGCAATTTACGGCGTCGGCCTTCACGCACCACCACCACGCCGCTGCCTATGTTGCCCACGGCCACATCGCCCCACAGTCAGCCTTCGCGGCCGGCTTTGGTGCGACCAACAAGTCGATGAGCATCGCCGCCTACCCGCCGGCCGACACTCATCCGTTCTACTACCTCCTGATTTGGACGGGTGCGTTCCCGCCGTGCGATTGCGCCTTCGACACGGGAAAGGCTGACGTCCGCGACTCCTCTTGCCACAGCCATCCTTGCCGGCGCTGCCTTCGTCACCCTGATCCAGGCCATCGTCGGCTACTACGGCGCCTACCGCGCGTCTGTCCGGATCCACGACAATATGCTTGAGACGGTCATCCGGTCAACGTCGCGCTGGGTCAGTCCGCTGATCCATACCGCATGATCGAGCGAGATGCTGATCACCTCTCACAAATTCCAGTTTGACACGACGCCCTCGGGCCGGATCGTTAACAGATTCTCGCGCGACATCGAGACAGTCGACTCGTCTCTGTCGCAATCGCTGCGCGTCGTCGTCGCCTACTTTTTCGCCCTAGTCGGCGCCCTCATCGTCGTCACCGCCATCACGCCGGCCTTCTTTATCCCGGCTGTCTTCCTCGCGGCAGCTTACTACGCCCTGAGCTTGCAATACATCCGTGAGTCTCCTTCGGTGCCTGCCGATACAGGCCCAGACTGATGCTCTATGTCGCTCAGGCTGCGGTCGAGACCTGCGTCGAATGGAGTCGACCGCCCGCAGTCCCATCTTCTCGGGCTTCACCGAGACGCTCGAGGGTGTCGTCACAATCCGCGCCTTTGCCAAGGAGGCCCTGTTTCTCGACAACCTTCAGAGCCAGGTCGACAAGTCGCACGCCTGCTGGTGCGTGTCGTTGCTCAGTTGCTGCAGCTCCCGCTCATGTACTGATCCTCTTGACGCTTCAGGTACTTCACCTGGATGCTCAATCGCTGGCTGCTTCTCCGCTTTGACTGCCTCGGTGCATTGGCCGTCTTCATCACGAGCGTCCTCTCGCTGGCGAGCGGCATCGACGGCGGTCTCGGCGGCATGGCCATCCTGAGCTCGCAGACCTACGTCAGCTCGATCTACTGGCTCTGCCGGTGCGTCCACTCCATCTGTTCTTCCTGCCCTCCTTCGTCGCGATGCTGATTGGTCATCACCCGCTTTTTCGACTTCAGCTACTGGTCGCAGCTCGAGATGGACCTCAATTCTGTCGAGCGCGTCGAGGAGTACCTGCACTTGCCTCAGGAGCCGCCAGCGATCGTCGAAGGCAACCGGCCGCCGGCGTACTGGCCGTCGACGTCGTCCAAGACTCTGATCCACGTCGAGGATCTCGTTATCAAGTACAGCCCCGAGCTGCCGGCCGTCATCCACGGCATCTCGTTCGACGTCAAGCCGCGCGAAAAGATTGGTGCGCTCCTCTATCCTCTGCGACTTCCTCATGCTTGGCAGCTGATGTTCCCCTGTCATTCCCTCTTTCTCCGCCGCATTCAGGACTCGTACGTTTTCTTCCGTTCCGCTGACTTTTCTCTGTCGCTTGGCAGCTGACTCTGATCGCCTTTGCATTGGCGTCCGTCACCAGATTGGCCGCACTGGATCTGGAAAGAGCACGCTCGGCATGAGCTTCCTCCGGTTTGCCGAGCCCGCTGGGTGCGTCCGCTCTCCCATCGTCACATACGCGTTTGGCCTTCGAGCTGACTTCCTCCGACCGATGCTCCAGCGGAAAGATCGTCATTGACGGCATTGATATCTCGACGATTGGACTTGAGGACCTCCGGAGCCGGATCACGATCATCCCGCAGGAAGCCGTCCTCTTCTCAGGCACGATTCGCGACAACCTCGACCCTTTCCACGTCCGGTCCTTCCTTCTTCAATCCGTGCCTTGCGCGCAGTCAGTCTGCTGACTTGACTCTCACCCTCTTCAGGAGCACACCGACGAAGAGGTCCTCGACGCGCTCCACCGCGTGCAGCTCGGCACGGGCTCGACGACGACGACGGCCGCACCGAGCCGCTCGGCTTCGTCAACCGCCCTCTCTGCGCTCGACAACGGCGGTGAGGCCTCGTCCTCGACGGCAGCGAGCGTGACCCCGACGGCGACGGCCAAGAAGGCGGCGATCCGGCTCGAGACCGAGGTCTCGTCCGGCGGGGCCAACTTCTCGTCGGGCCAACGCCAACTGCTCGCCATGGCCCGGTCGCTCCTAAGGAACTCTTCAATCATCATCATGGACGAAGCGACGGCGTCGGTCGACTTTGAGACCGACACGGCCATCCAGCAGACGATCCGCCAAGAGTTCGACAACTCGTGCTTGATCACGATTGGTGCGTGCTTTCGCCGGTCGGCTCTCGCAGTTGCAGACGCGTCCTGACGACCCTCTGCCCCGCAGCTCATCGGTTGTCGTCCATCATTGACTACGACCGCCTGCTCGTGCTCGACCACGGCCGGCTGATCGAGTTCGACACGCCTTACGCGCTCCTCACGAAGGAAGGCGGCGAGGACACGGCCATCTTCAAGGGCATGTGCGCCAAGAGCGGCAAGTGGGACGAGCTTTTGCGGAGCGCCGAGGCTAAGCACCAGTCGTCGGTCGCCGCCGGCCAGGACGAGAAGGCGTCGGCTTGATGAAGGACGGGAGCGGTGGACGGGATGCCGGTCGGGCTCGCGCCGCCATCAATGCGTCCTTCCAGTCACGGCGCACGACGAGAGCGAGAGAAGGGCGAAGGCGGCGGTCGGGAGGGCAGGTCGCCGCTGGCAGCGCGCGCCCCCGCTCAACGAGCGAGGAGCACGCGCCAGGCACAGAGGGAGAAAGCGATCAGACAGTCCCCGACGCCCCGATCTCGCCCGTCGGCCCCTCGCAAGCGAGAGGCGTCGGGGTCCGATCCACTTCATCGACGGCCCGGGATCCTGGCAAGCCAGGAAGCCCTGAAAGCCGCATGTCCTCCGTGAAGGGGCGCGGGTGGAGCATCATCGTCTCGCTTGAAGTTGTGTGGCTAGTGTAAACTAGCAAGACCAGTTATCTCTCTATAGAAATGAATCCTGCAGAGCTGGAGGAGGGCGGAAGGGTAAGGGAGAGGAATGTCAGCTGGAGGAGCGAAGCCAAGGGGTAGGGGGGGTCGGCAGGGACGAACTGTGGTCAATGGGGAGCCAGCCCTCGGTGCCGGCGGCGGCCGAGCTATGAGGGGTCGAGCGCTCGAAATCTGTGTGGCTGAGCCCGCCGGCCGAGGCGCGCACGAGCGACGCACCGCTTCGACCTCTGCCGCGGCAGTCGCGCGACGGCCGTCACATGCGAACGGTCGAGCCGTCCTGCCCACCGAACGATCCCCTTTGTCGGAGCCAGTAATTGGCAGGCTGAACGAAGATCACCGCTCGCTTGTCGATTCCGGATCACTGCGTATGGCCTCCAGGACGCCAGCACGACGGGACGACACTCGGCCGTCTCTCGACCATTCCAGGCGACGCCTAAATCTGCTGCGTGCGAGCGCTCGACAGTAGGCTCTCAATCACCCGCTGCCGCCATTTCGCTTCCACTGCTCCTTGCGCACATTTTCCAGACGTCGGATGCTCGGCACATGATGAGAAGGTCGAAGCGAGATTCCATCGAGCGCTACCCCGTCCAGCCCCGGCTCCTCGCCCGGCGCTGGCACTCCTCCTCAGCCTCCTCGCACCGGCCGGCGAGCCAGACGCCAAAGTATTTTGACCGTAAGAAGGCCTCGTAGAAGGCGAGGCCCTGAGCCGCCTCGCTCTGACCGCCCGAGAGAAGGGCGGAGCGGAAGGTGAGTGGATGGCCGTGCGACTTGAGCGAGGCGATGAACGAGGTGGCGAGGAAGGGCTTCAGCGGCGGCAGCCGATTCTGTGCGTCGGGCGAGCTGAGAGCACGGGCGGCGGGAGG
>Ga0308160_10000814_pt1 | contig 51293 bp, 23 predicted proteins | sample PhyFR1_FD_201036 | JGI IMG/M metagenome (GOLD analysis project Ga0308160, IMG submission 201036) | Phyllosphere microbial communities from UC Gill Tract Community Farm, Albany, California, United States - DLSLF.R1 | ecosystem: Host-associated > Plants > Phyllosphere > Unclassified | place: USA...
TGGTGGTAAGAAGCCCTGCTGAGGGTTCCCAGGGCATCGCTCGCAAACAATGGCGAGTTTAATGCATCATAAACACTTGCCGCAAGTTCGTTAGAATATAAAGGAACTTCATCCAAATTAACAGATGAAAAGTTTTCAAGCCCAGCTACAATTGTCTTTAAGCTCCTTAAAAAAGCTTCAGCCTCAATGGGCTCAAAAATTTCTGAAGAATATTGCAAAGTTAAATGGTAAGTGTTTGCATATTCCTTTACATTTAGTGTCAAATCCAACCGCTTAGTAGAGTTACTTTGTTTATAACACTCGGTAAGTTCAGTAGCCAAACTTAGTTGTTCATCACTTCGCTCAAATGTGTTCAACATTACATCAAACAATGGGTTGCGACCATAAAATCTGCTGATCCCTAATTCGTTAACAAGCTCCTCAAAAGGGTATTCCTGATTATCGTAGGAGTCGAGAATAATCGAACGCAGCTCTAAAAGATAGGGTAATAATTTTTTCCCTTTCTCTGGAAATGAAACAATTGGCAAAGAATTAACAAATAAACCAATAGTCCGTTCAATATCCTTATGGTCTCTTCCCGAAGTTGCCAAACCTAACACAACCTCTTCACTATTGTATAACTTGGATATGAGTATACTCAACAGGCCGAAAAAAAGCATGTTTGCAGTTAGCTTATTTGTTGACGCAAAATCTCTAAATACTTTATTCTCCTGCTCATTTAAGAAAACTCCAATAATATTTCCAAAACCATTATCTGTTTCTTCAAACTGTGCCTTTCGGGGTAGGCTATGTGATGGAATGCCTTTAGAAAACTGGGCTAACCAGTATTCTTTTTTAACAGCCAACCTATTTTGATAATATTGTGAGTGCTGCCACTCAACATAATCTTTATATTGTATGATATTTTCCTCAAGTGTACCGCCTTCATACAGGGTACGAAATTCTTCTAATAAAATACCATTGGAAATCCCATCGGTAACGATATGATGTACGTCTATCAGTATAAAATTTTCATAACCGGTACTCTTAGGCCGCCTTACTACAGCCACACGCAAAAGAGGTGCAAGCCCTATATCAAAAGGACGGATAAATGATTTTAGGATATCATCAGTATCATCTTTTGAAGTTTCGAAAACCTCTACAGCAAATTCAGGGCTATTTTCTACATGTTGAACAGGAATATCATTAATCTCAGAAAACGAGGTTCTTAATGATTCGTGCCTTTCAATCAGAATCTTGAAAAGGTTATTTAGTTTGTTGATCTCTAAACCTGCATCTAGCCGGATAATATTTGGCATATTATAATCCAGGGAGGATGGATTTAACTTAGAGAGAAAAAATAATCGCTGCTGTGCTGAAGAAAGTGGATAAGGGGACGGTTTTAGCGTTTTAACGAGGCCATTAAAAATTGCCGAAGGCCTGGTTTGTATAAAACCTGCAAGAGCTGTGATATCCTGATGAACAAATATTTCTTTTAAAGATACCTCAACACCCAAATCCCTTAAAATTTGATTCGACAAAATAGTTGCCTTCAATGAATTTCCACCTATCTCAAAAAAACTTTTATTCAGATTTATGTTTGCTTCATTTAACCCCAATATTTCTGACCATATTTCCTGCAATCTTTTTTCAAGCAGTGAGGCAGGTGTAAAAATCTCGTTTGAAGGATTAATAGATGGTTCAGGAAGAGATTTAAGATCAAGCTTTCCATTTACAGTAAGCGGAAAAACTTTAAGCCAGATATAGTAAGATGGAATCATATATACGGGTAACATTTCTTCTAATTCACCTCTAATCCGACCTGTTTCCAGCGCATTGGCAGAAGTATAATAGGCAACAAGATATTTATCAGCATCTTGTCCCTTAACTATAACTGTAGATTGCCCTATCTCTACACATTTGTTAAGGCAGGCTTCAATCTCGCTAAGCTCAATCCTGTAACCGCGTATTTTTACCTGACTATCTGATCTTCCAACAAAAACAATACGGCCATCATCGAAGCGAACAGCATTATCTCCTGTCCGATACATCAATTGATCGGTTGAGTAAGGATTTTGGATGAATTTCTGATTGCTCATATCACTGTTGTTGAGATAACCTTTTGCAAGCCCATCTCCTGATATAAAAATTTCACCCTTAGTACCGTTAACTACCGGTTTAAAAAACTCGTCGAGCAAATAGATATAGGTGCCAGTAATAGGTTTACCGATTGGAACATAAGGCCCCGGATCATTTTCATCGAACTCATGTATCATGCAGCCAACTGTTGCTTCGGTTGGTCCGTACTCATTAAATATTCTTACCTGTCCTCCGAATTTTTTATAGATTTTAAGTGCTAAACCGGAGCTCAGATTCTCTCCGCCGACAATGAACTTTTTGGCTTTTGTAACAGCCTGATCTAATGAACTATCGGCAGCAATAATTTCCAGATGCGAGGGCGTCAATTTGATCACATCAATTTCACTATTCGCCACTATGCTATTTATCGACTGTTCGTTCCCATCTTCTTGATAAAGAAAGATTTTACCCCCACAAATTAAAGGAGTAAAAATAGAGGTTATGGTTAGGTCAAAAGAAATAGAAGTATAAAAAGCAAATGATGCAGAAAGATCATTCACGTAATACCTGCTTGCCCAGGTAATATAATTGCAAAGCGAGCCATGAGAAACCATTACGCCTTTGGGTACACCTGTAGACCCCGAAGTATAAATTACATAGGCAATATCCCCTGGTTTGGATTTGTAGCTTTTAAATTTATCAGCGTCAAAATCATAATCATCAATAGAATTAAAAAATGCTTTAACGGTAACAGTGGTATAGGGTTCAGTATCTGCAATATCATCAATAGAATCAGTATGGATCAGTAAACTGATTCCTGAATTATTAAGAATAATTTCTTTCCTGTCTTTAGGGTAATTGGGGTCTATAGGAATATAAGCTGCGCCCGCTTTTAGTATGCCTAAAATTAATGGAATTATATATTCATCCCTTTGGGTCATTAAACCAACAAAATCTCCGGGTTTGACATTGTAAACTTTCTGCAGCAGAAATCCTACCTGATCGGATGTGTTTTTTAAAGATTGATAACCAACTATCCCACGGCTGTGTACAATCGCGGTAAAGTCCCAATGTCGTATTGCACTTTCATCAAATAAGGTTACAATAGTATTTTCAGAATCTGGCAGCCTGTGAAATTCTGATTGGTGAAGTAATTTCTTGATTTCAGAGGATTTTATCAAAGAAACCTGCGAAATCCTTATTTCGGGTTCAGCTATGATATGATCAACAATCATCCTAAAATAATCTGTCATTTTAATTATTGTATCTGGATGAAATAAAGCGGTTGAAAATTCAAATCTTAACAGGATGGAATTTTCTCTGGAAATTGCTGAAAGTGTTAAATCGAACTGCGAAATACCAGGTTTTACAGGGAATGGCTTTAAAGACAGTCCCGGTATTTTCAGTTCTTCGATTTCGAAATTATTATAAGAAAACATAACGTCGAACAACGGGTTTCTGTTAATCTCCCTTTGAATCTGCAGGTCATCCACAAGATTCTGGTAGGGATAATCCTGGTGATCAAAAGCCGATAGGATGGTATTTTTAACCTCCTTTAAATACTCCGCATAAGTAACATTTCCATCAGGAAAATTTCTTATAGCGAGGGTATTAACAAACATGCCCATGATGTTCTGCATATCTTCATGATCTCTTCCCGCTGTACTTACCCCCACAACCAAATCTTCTGTTCTGCAAAGTTTTGATAGTAAAATGGTATAAACCGAAAAAAGCATCATGAACATTGAGGCACCTTGGGTATCACAGATTTTTCTTAGTGCGGCTATTTCAGCCCCCCCAATTTCGAATTCAACGATATCACCACTATCGGTTTTTAAAACTGGCCTTGCGAAATCGTAGGGAAGATCCAGTTTATGATCATAACCTTTGAATTTATTTAACCAGAATGACCTCTGTTTTGCAAGCCCGGCCTTAACCGTTTCTTTCTTCCATTCAATAAAATCTATATATTGAAGGTGCTGGGCTGGAAGTGTTTGATTGTTATAGAGCAGCATAAATTCTTTGACGAGGATGGCCCTGGTAACCCCATCGGTAATAATGTGATGCATATCCAGCATCAATATGTACTTTTCTGTTTCAAGAGAAATTAACCCAACCCGCATTAAAGGAGCCGAACTTAGGTTAAATGGCCTGATAAACTCGTTTATAATGCGTTCAGAATGTTCTAAATCAGCCTTTAAATGTTCTATTTCAAAATCTAATTCGTCTAAAATACACTGAACCGGACTTAAACCTTCGGTTTTAAAAAATGTACGGAGTATTTCGTGTCGTTTTATCAGTTCAGAAAAAACCGAGTTAAGCTTGGGAATATCCACTTCCCCTTCAAGGTGAAAAATTTGGGGAGAATTGTATGCTACAGAATTTTTGTCGAACTGGTTTAACACATAAAGCCTCATCTGCGCATCCGAAAGTTCGTAAAATGGCGCTCTATTTGCTTTTTTTATCCTGGTAAACTTTTCGGTAATTGAAAGTTCTTCGAGGTATTTTATGAGATTTTCTTTATGCTGTTTTATCTCTGTGAGGATTTCATCGGTAACCACCCCGTTTTTTGCATTGATTTTAAGCTTATTATCAACTACACTTAACTGTACGTTTAGTGCTCTTAGTTTAGTAAGTAGGGAATTCATAGGTATTTTTTTAGATGATTTTATTCTAAAATAAATTCATTATCAACATCTTCTGGTGCAGCAGTTTTTATCCAGTTCTCATTATCGATGTACTCTGCCATTAGCTCGATAGAATTGAGTATAAAAATTTTCTGGAGAAGAATTTTAACTCCGAAATCTTTGAAAATCCGACTAACTAAAGCGGTAGCGGTAAGAGAATGTCCGCCCATTTCAAAAAAGCTTTTGTTTACGGTAATTTTATCCAGATCGAGCTTTAATATTTCTGCCCATATTCTGCTTAATTCTTCCTGCGTCTGTCCATTAGGAGATTTGAAAGCTGCTACATCAGTAAAATTTGGGTTAGGCAATCGGTTTCTATCTATTTTTCCGTTTGGCGTAAGCGGAAACTCGTCCATTTGGGTAATTATATTCGGAATCATAAAACTTGGTAGATGCAGCTGAAGAAACAAGTTTAGCTCTTGCTGGTCAACCAACTCTTTTGATATCACGTATCCAACAAGTATGGGATTTTCCTGATCGGCAGCTAGCAGCGAAACAACCACTGCTTCATCTACCATTCCACTTCTTAAAATTATATTCTCAATTTCGCCCAATTCAATTCGATGACCTCTGATTTTTACCTGAAAGTCATCTCTTCCAATCATAATGATATTGCCTTCATCTGTCCATTTTGCGATATCGCCGGTTTTATAAATGATCTGACCAGGCTGGTAAGGATTTTCAATAAAACGTTCGGAGGTTAACTGATGATTGTCCCAATATCCTTTTGTTACGCCATCGCCCCCGATGTACAGGTCTCCTGAAATATGTGGCGGAAGTAAACGAAGTTTATCATCTAATATTAAAATATTTGTGTTGGCTATGGGTTTGCCTATACTTACCCCATCAGATGGATTAACAAACTCATAAACTGCCGACCATATGGTTGTTTCTGTTGGCCCATACATATTGAACAGTTTGGCATAGACCGTTTTTTGGAGTTTTCTTATCAATGTATTCTGTACTGGCTCTCCCCCAATTAATATCGATCTGAGCGAATGAAGAAAGTGCCCCGAAGTTGCTTCCTCATTCATCAATAATTTAACAAAAGATGGAGTAGACTGAAGTAGGGTAACCGGTTTGTGCTTATTAATTTTCCCAATACCAGAATCGAAATAAGATTTAACTTCATTTAGGTTATCAAGCGCCTTTTTTATTTTATCTTCATCAATGCCAAAATCAACCAAGCAGGCTATCTCGTTTACTCCAATTAACCTTAAATTCTGAACAATTTCTTTACAACGTGCTTTAGTACCGATTAAAGAACTCGTTTTGTAATAACGCTGAAATGCATTTTTGAGGATTATTTCCTGATCCACTGTCGAAATATCTGATTCTTTCAGGCCTGCCTCTTCCATTAGGATTTTACCCAGGCCCACAGCGCTTTTCAGGTATTCTATAAATGGTACTTCAACCGTTTGCTCAATATCTTCTGTTTCATCGCCTACATAAGTATGGAGCATCAGCCCTACCTTTCCATCTTCCGGATTATATCCATTACTGGCTCTGGAGTTGCGGTAGAGCTTAATTTTATTCGAAAGTTCATTAATATCCTGTCCTAAAAAATGAGTTAATATATTTGCTCCGATTTTTCCGGCACTAATAAATGTTTTTTCATCCTGGGCTGCCGTTATCCATACAGGAATTTCTGGTTGTACAGGCTTAGGAAAAACGGATAGTTTTACTTCCCTTCCGTTTCCGTTTTTACGCATTACAGATTCGCCTTTCCACAATTTCTTTACTTCTGATATTTTGGCATACATCACCTCATGCCTGTTCGAAAATTCATCATTTGATAGTACAAAATCATTTGGATTCCATCCTGAAGCGAAAGAAACGCCGATCCTTCCACCAGATAAATTGTCAACCACAGACCAATCTTCAGCAATCCGGATAGCATCATGCAGGGGGGCAACCACGCTGCCACTCCGTAGTTCGATATTTTTTGTTACCATCGATAGTGCAGAACAAAGTACTACCGGATTTGGGTAAAGTCCTCCAAATTCATGGAAATGTCTTTCTGGAACCCAAATGGCTTTAAAGCTTTTTGAATCGGCATACTTAGCCGAATCTAATATAAAATCGTATTTTCCTGATACACTTTTATTGTTATAGCTTGAAAAAAACAGCAGACTGAAATCTATTTTGCCAGTTTGAACGGGCAGATAACGATTTAGGTTATACGAAAGGGCATCGCTGGGATGAATGACAATTTGGGTACCACTACACAGTGTCCAAAATAATTCTAGCACGGATATATCAAAAGATATACTTGTAATCGCCAGCAGGCAATCATCGTTTTTTAAAGGATGGACGCTATCCATAGCGGTGAAAAAATTTACAACGTTACCGTGTGTAACCATTACCCCTTTAGGGTTTCCGGTTGAACCGGATGTGTAAATCATGTAGCAGAGATCGTTTCCGTCATTAACGGCTGTTAATCTGGGATGGAAACTGGTATTAAATCCGGAAATTTTTATCAGTTTACCGATGTAGTTAATCTCTGAGGATACCTTATCTCCGATTAGGAGCACATTTGTACCCGAATTATGCAGAATATATTCAATTCTTTCTTTTGGGTATGTGGGATCGATGGGCAGGTAGGCCGCACCAGATTTTAATATCCCCATCAGGCCCATCATCATTAACTCAGAGCGTTCGCACATAATTGCCACTATGTTGCCTCTGCCAACCACATGTTCGTGCCGCAAATGAGCAGCGATTTGATTCGATTGATTTTCTATTTCTCCATAGGTAATGTATTTGTCTTCGAATGTGAGCGCAACCTGAGCTGAACGGATGTTTACCTGTTGCTCAAAAAGTGAAACGATGGTTTGATTTTTATCATAAATTACGCTGGTTTCATTAAACGTTTCTAAAATCAGTTTTTTGTCTTCCTCCGTTGTAACTGATATTTCGGATACCGGTTTATCGGGTTGCAGAATAAACTGGTAAATTACATGTTTCAGCTGGTTTGCAATTTGTGCTATTAAAGAAGCACTGTACACATTTGCATTATAGTTAAATTTAACTTCGAGGTTTTGTCCTGGTACTATAGCCAGCCAGAAATCGTACGGGTTTTGCTCGTAAGCCTTTACACCGGTAATAAAATAATCCTTATCCTCTGAATTTTTTCCAGATTTCAATATTTGAGAGTCGATGGGGTAATTTTCAAAGATTAAAATATGATCCAACAAATCCCTACCAAGTGTGCTTAGCGATTGAACCTCAGCTAGCGGGAGGTAGGAAAAAGGTTCGCTATCGGCAAAGTCTTGCTGAGTTCTTTCAATGATTTCCTTGACTGATAAATTATTATCATACCTGATTCTAACCGGAATCGTATTAACGAACAGCCCCATCATAGATTCTATCCCCTGAATTTCGACAGGTCTCCCTGCTACCACTCCTCCAAATACTACATCATTTGTTAAATTGTATCTGGAAAGGATAAGCCCCCAGGCTGCCTGAAAAATGGTATTGAGTGTTGTACCAATATCCTTTGCCATTATATCCAGAGCAGCTACCATACTCCCTTCATAATCAGAAACGTAAGTACGGTGCAAGTATGTTCTGTTGTTTACCTCTGATAAATCAAGCTTTGGCAGGGTTGCCAGCAGATTGTATCCACTGAGGTATTTCTCCCAATAGTTCAGATCAGCTTCATTATTCCTGTTTCCCAGCCACGAAATATAATTTGAGTACGAACTAACTGTATCATTAATCTGGCGGGGCGCCCCTATTTGGTTTACTTCATAAAAAGATTGAAAATCTTTCATCAATATTCCCATACACCAGCCATCCATGATGATGTGGTGGTGGGCCCATATAAATTCAAACGCATTCAGTTCTGTTTGTATAACCCAAACTTTAAGCAGAGGGTTATGCTCTAAATCAAACTTTACCTCCCGCTGATCAATTCGGTATTTTTCAATTATCTGTTCTTTCTCCTCTATTGAAGAACCCGGAGTTATTTTTATAAACCTAAAATCTAATTTTCTTTCCTTTAAAACCACCTGAAGAGGCACATCAAACTCATCAGCGATAAAGAGTGTGCGAAGTACATCATACCTTGAAACAAGATCATTTAATGTTTGCTTTATTAAATGCTCTTTTAAATTACCAATAAAGGATACCGTCATCTGTTCAAAATAATTTTCAGAATCCTTTTCCAACAATGATTGATAAAGCAATCCCGACTGCATGGGCGAGAGCTTGTAAACATCTTCAATGGTATATCTATTTTGCAGGCTTTCGAGTTCTAAAAAGGAGAGTCCTTTAAATGTTAGATCAGAAGGCGTTAACTCTGCTTTTTGATCAGAACAGCAACGGTCAATCAAGTTTTCCAGATCCTGTTGATAAACCGATTTCAATAGGTTTATTGTCTTCTGGGTGAATCTTTTTCCACCATAGCAGATCTCTAAATGCAACTGTCCATTAATAATTTTACCTAAAAATTCCAATTCATAAAACCTTAACTCCTGAGGAGAGATATTTTTACGCCCGTCTGATTGTGATAGCTCAAAAGATTTATATTCATTTTCAGAATCGAAGTTTCCTAAAAAATTAAAACATATACTTGATCTGATCTCCTTCCACCCATTCGGCATACAATCTTCGTTGTCTGCATACTTTAGCAGTAAAAAATCAATCCCATTATTTGGCACTTTTCTGATTTCCTCTTTAACGATTTTTAAATGAGTTAGGGCATCAGCAGACCTGCAGGGCAATACGATTGGATAAAAAGTGGTAAACCAACCTAATGTTCTGTTTATATTTTCATCATTTAACAGATCTTCCCTACCGTGGGTCTCAATATCTACCAACAAGTCCATTTCGTTAAATACTTTACACAGTGCAGTAGAAAGCGCCGTTAAAAGAATATCGTTGATTTTGGTATTGAATAATCTATTTGCCGTTTTTAAAGCCAATTGTGTATGCGTTTGGCTTAGCACGATCGATTCGGTAACTGAATCGAAAACCGTGTTTTGATTTTCAGGAAATTGCACCGGCAAAACCGAATAATCCCGTTTTAGGTTATCTGCCCAATATTTAGCCCCCCGCCCCGCCATCTGTGAATGTGAGTACTTTGAGAGGATTGCCGGCCAATGTATAAATGGTTCTGTTTTTAGAGGAAGGTTAAGCGGTTGTTTTGCAAGCTCTAACTGCAGAAGGGAATTAAAATCTTCAATTAAAATTCTCCAAGAAACGCCATCGATAACCAAATGATGGATTACAACGATAAGTTTAGCACCCAGATTATGGTTAATTAGCCCAATCTGCATCACTATTCCTGCTTCTATATCCATCGATGATTGCAAGAGATTTGCCATATATTCAACTTTGACGGCTAATTCATCGGCAACATCAACAGTGATTTGGGTGAGTTTGATCGGAACCTCGTCCAACAAGATTTGCGCTATGTGCGAATCTGTAGTTCTAAAAGCCGTTCGCAGGGCATCGTGGTGTTCAGATAATTTTTTAAAAATATTATTAAGAAGCGTTACCTCCAATTGATGTGAAAAATCAAAAACCACCGATTGATTAAAGTGGTTACGGTTTGACAGACCGGCACTAAAAAACCACTTTTGAATTGGAGAAAGGCCTGATTTGCCAACCACTTTGCCCTGTTCGCTAATTTTAGTTATCGGTACCAGTTTTAATGCCAGTTCGTTAATGTTCTGGCTGGAAAAAATATCTTGAACACTTAACGCAAAACCAAGCTGATGCACTCTGGAACAAACCTGGATAGACTTTATCGAATCCCCTCCAATGGCAAAAAAATTATCATTTAAACTTATTTTATCCAGTCTGAGTACTTCTCCCCAAACTTTTACCAGTAAAATTTCGGAAGGTGTGCCCGGAGCGAGGAAATCTTTACCGGAGCGGGCTTTAATTTCTGGCAGCAACTTTATATTTAGCTTGCCCAATGCTGTATAAGAAAAACTCTTCTGATAAATAAATACCAATGGGATCATATATCCAGGCAAAAGTTCCTGAAGAAATTCCCTGAGCACCTTCTCTTCAACTTCATTTTCCGAAACATAATAGGCCACCAAATACTTATCCTCTTTCTCCTCTTTTACCAAAACCACACAATCGGTAACATGTGGCGACCGGAGTAATTGAGCTGCAATTTCATCTGGCTCTACCCTGTAACCTCTTATTTTTACCTGGTTATCGGCCCTGGATATTATTTCTAAGTTACCATCACTACGCCAACGGCAAATATCACCCGTTTTATACATGAGGTAATCGGCATGAAATGGGTTAGGGATAAATTTTTCATCCGTTAGGGCAGTGTTGCCCAAATACCCTAAAGCAACACCTGCACCCGAAACATATAGTTCGCCCTTTGCACCGAGCGGTAACAACTGTTTATCCTTGCCCAAAATGTACATCTTTACATTTGAGATTGGTTTCCCTATATTCGAAACATTCTCTTTGCTTAAATTACCGTTGTGAGAAGCAGCAATGGTTGTTTCTGTAGGTCCATATTCATTTTCTAACCGAAGCTTGGGAATCAGTAACCTGCTTATTTCAACTATTTTACTATTTGCTTTTTCTCCTGCAAGAACAACAAATCTTAAATGATTTTCTGTTTCTGATAGCACTTCTACAAGTTCGGCATACATTCTTGGCAGCACAGCAAAATTGGTTACCTTGTTATCTGTGATAACTTTTGAAAGATACCTAATATCTAACTTCTTATCTTCATCTATCATTACCATGTTACCACCTGATAGTAATGTTGCATAAAAATTAGCCCCGAAACCATCAAAATTGTATGGCACCATTTGAAGGGCACAATCCAAATCTGTCAGTTGATGGTATGAAATCCGCCAAAGAACATAATTACTTAAATTTTGATGACTGATGCATACGCCTTTAGGTGTGCCGGTAGTACCCGAAGTGTAAATTACATAAGCAAGATCTTCTGGCCGGATTACCGGAAAATCCACCAATGGGTTTAAAGTTCGATCAACAAGTTCTTTGACACTTACCATCTTACCAAAAGGTATGCCCAGCTCCAGGTTTAAATCTGGGTGGTAAATTTGGGTGGAAACAATGAGCAGGCTAGCCTTGGCATCTTCGAGTATATATTTATTCCGATCACTTGGATTGGCGGTTGATAATGGCAGGTAGGCATTGCCAGATTTCAAAATAGCCAGCATACACACACACATTTCAAATGAATAATCAAAAAGCATTCCCACGATGAGTCCTTTTCCGCCATTCAATTGCATGGATATGTTGGCTGCCACATGATCGGAAATAGCATTTAACTCTTGATAGGACATTAGCTCGTTTCCAAACGTAAGCGCCGTTCGATTACGATGATCGGCCAAGCCTAAATTTAAAAGTGATGGTATTGTTTTTCCAAAAAATTCCTCTTGGGTGGTATTATTGAAATCACTAAGTAATTGTTGTTTTTCTTTGGCATCTAAAATTTCAATATCTGAGATCAAAATATCTTCGTTATTGATTACCTGTTCTGTTATCCGATGAAAGTAACGTGTAAATTTTTCTACCGTTTGCTTTTTGAACAACGATGTTGAATATTCAAAACACAAAGTAAGTACATCTCCTTTTTCTACCGCAATAAGGGTTAGGTCGAATTTTGAAACAACGTGGTCAGGCGTATGTATGGAGATTTCCATCCCCGGGATCTTAAATTCTACTTCTTTGAAATTCTGGTAAGTAAACATTACATCAAACAGCGGATTCCTATTTGTTGAACGTTCTACTTTTAAATCTTCTATAATTGATTCATACTGGTAATCTTGATGGACCAATGCCAATTCAGACCGGGTTTTCACCTGCGAGAGGAAATCGACGAATTTTGCATCTGGCAAAACCTGATTGGCCATCGGAACGCTATTCACAAACATGCCTACTACATCTTCCAAATCGGGATGATTTCTACCCGAAACCGCTACCCCAATGGTCACATTATTTTCATCACATATTTTGGAAAGAAAAATATTGTATATGCTCAGGATTATGGAGAACATCGTTGTCCCATTTTGATCTGCCCGAGCTTTTAGTTTAAGCTTATTTTCTGCGTTAACTTCAAATTCTAAACGGTTGCCATCAAATGTATTGATTATAGGTCTCTCAAAATCTACAGGAAGTTCTAATACTGTTGGTGGTGTTTTAAACTCGTCTAACCAGAATTGTTTACTTTTATCCCTTCTGTTTACCTGCTCTTCTTCACTTTGCCATTCTGCATAATCCTTATAGGTAATTTTTACATCATCAAGATGCTCATCCTGATATAAGGCCATAAATTCTTTTATGAGTATTTCCTGCGAAATGCCATCACCGATTATATGGTGCATATCAACAATTAGATAGAAAAGATTTTCATCAACACCCGCTACTGCCGCACGGAAAATGGTTGGCACGGATAGATCAAATGGTTTAATAAATGTATTTATAAACGGTTCAAGATCATTTTTATCGATATTTGCATGAGTAACCTTAAAACTTACACTGCCGGATACCAGCTGTACAAGCTCTCCACTCTTATTTAAAAAGTATGTCCTCAGTATATCATGTCTGTTGATGAGCTTTTTAAATGCAGATCTTATCCTTTCCAGATCTAAAACACCCGCTATTTTCGCAACAAATGCACCATTGTACGCAGTTGATTTTTTATCAAACTCGTATAGGAAGTAGAGCCTTAACTGTGATGCCGAAAGCTTATAATGTTCTTGAAGTGATTTAATGCTTATTGGCTTAAATTCAGAGTTTACAGCTTTATCAATATATTTTGCGAGATTAGCCAGCGTACTGATTTTGAACATCTCATTTATTGGAATCTTTACATTAAATTCTTTATGAATACGGTTCAACATTAAAATCATCTTCAACGAGTGCCCCCCCAGCTCTATAAACTTAGACGAGCCGTAAATATCATTCGTTTTGAGAACTTCTTCCCATATCTTTTTTATCTTAATTTCATTGGATGTCATCGGAACAGCTTGTGCAACCGCTTCTGATTTTTTAGCCATTGCCATCAGTAAATCTCCGTCGGGCTCGCCGCTAGCCTTATAAGGAAATTGCCTCAGGTATATAAATCTATCCGGAATCTGATGATCCTGAAGTCTCAACTTTAAGAAACTTACTATTAAATCTGGTTCTACTTCGAATTGTGCAACATAAAAGCAAAGTATAGTGTGGGTACCATCAATAACCTCATTATATACTATGGCATCAGCTATTTGGTCGAAGAGTTTAACGGCATAGGCAATCCTTTCAAGCAAAATGGATTTCTTCACGCCATCAGCAGCTAGCTGTTTATCATCTTCTATTTCAAGGCAACCATCATTGCTCCATTTTGCAACAAGTTGTGTATTAAAAATTCTGTGCTCACCAAAAGTATCGTTGTTTGTAAAAAAATGAGCTTTATTAAGTTCATCATGGTTTAAATATCCTTCTATTAAACACTGTCCAGAAATATGCAGTGTTCCTTTAATTCCCCATGGGAGTATATTCTTATAAATATCAAGCACATAAAATTTCGTTCCGGGAAGTTCTTTAATAGATTTTCTAAAAATGCCATCCGGTTCTTTCAATGTCCGAAAATGGGGTAAAACGGGGCTGTTTGTATTTTCAACCATCGATTTGTAAGATACCACCTCTGTATTAGGCAAGAGCGTTTTACACAGCATCCATTCATCTTCGGTGCTATTTTCACCGGATATAAAAATATGCCTAATACCAGTCATCAATTTTGCACCGTGGTGATTGATAAGTCGGGAATAAAATGTATCAGTAAGATAGAGATGGCTTATCTGAGCATTGGAAATATATTTCAAAAACAATCCCGGCTCAATAACCGGCTCATGGTTTACTAAATGAAGCTCCCCTCCTGCCATAACCGTTAAAATAGCTTCGAGATAGCCAAACTCAGATGCGATAGAGGTGGATAAAATTGTTTTTGAGGTACCGGCTAATTGCGTTAGTTTTTTAAACCAGTTAAAATAATTTATCAGGTTTGCATGCGAGAGGATAATTCCAAGAAATGTTTCACTTTCTGATGGCTTTGGTATTACGTAACAAGCTTGTTTTTCTGAGAAGGCTGTTGCCGTGTTTTCTGGCCTAAAAAGGCTGAGTTGTGTTTCATCAACATAAATTTCTTGATGACCTTGCTGCAAGATAAACCTACCATCCACCGATCTCATTACCATCTTGCAACCGGCTTGATCAGTCAAATTTAAAATTCTGTCGTTTCCCAATCCACGTTTTATTGGTAAACAGGCTGCATTTGCTTTAAATATTGCAATTGTAGCAATTATCATTTCAAAATCGGTTTGATAAACGAGCGCGATCAGATCGTTTTTTACAACACCATTTTTTATCAAAAAACCTGCAAGCTGGTTAGCTCTCTCGTTTAAAACTTGATGGTTCAGCTGCTCTAAGCCCTTAACTATCGCAACCTGATTTGGGAAAGATTTAGCGTGTTTTTCAAAAAATCTGATAGGATGGATTTCGGGTTTCTTGGTTTTATCTGCAAGGTTGAAGTTTAAAATAGCCTCCTTTTCGGCACCCGAATTGATCAGGCTTAGCTTATCAAGTTCTATAGATGAAGATTCTACGATTTGAGAAAGCACGGTTAAAAAATGTCCTGAAAACCGCTGCATTTCTAAATCACTTATTATTGCTGTTTTATAGCTAAATTCTATTTCGAGTTCATTATTGAAAAAAGCCAAAACAACCAATGAGGCATTCGTATTTTCATATATGGAATGTAAGTTGATTTTTAAACCTTTTATGCTATTTACTATTTCAGGATCGATTGGATAATTTTCGATTCCTAAAATAGAATCAAAAATACTTTCGCCGGGTTTTATATTTAGGATCTGATTGATATCGTGGAGGGAAGAATTGTTATGTGCATTTCTTTCGATAAGTGAGCGGTTAAGTTGCTTTACAGCCTCTAAAAGAGTTAGATTTCCATTGGTTATAAACCGGAGAGGTATTGAATTTATAAAATTGCCCATTACAACTTCATTTCCCGGATAAGAAGAATCTCTATTGGAAATTGTTGCGCCATAAACTACATCTTGTACATTATTGTATTTTTGAAGTAGGATTCCATAGGCTGTATAAATTATAGCGGCCTGGGTAACCCTGTTTTCTTTCGCAAAATGCGCTAGTTTCGACTTATCAAAATTTACCTTGACTTTGCGAACGCCTTTACCCCCGGTTAATGGAGAGTTTAAAGACCGATAGAAATGTGGTTGGATATTATAGCCTTCTAAATATGCTAACCAAAATGAATTGCTATCGCCTGAAATCATGGCGCTCTGAGTTTGGAGCATCATATCCTTATAAGCAGGTTTTACTGGTAAATTTACCAGCTCACCAGATACAAGTTGATTGTAATAATAGAATAACTCTTTAAAGAGAATGCCATTGCTCCAGCCATCAAAAAGAATGTGGTGATAGGTAATATTGAGCAAAAATTTGTCTTTACCAGTTTTAATAACCCTTATTTTAACCGGTAAAGTTTCAAGGTCAAATCTCTCTTCTCTATCTAAAGCAGAGAGATCTTCCGTATTTTTTATTGCAATTTCGACACCTGCTCCGCTAAAATCGTTATAAAAATAATTTAGTGAGCTTTCCTTCAATATAATCTGTATCGGTTTGGAAACTTCTGTCCAACGGAATACGGAGCGGAAAGATTCATTATTTGATTGTACCGATAAAAAAGCCTTCTTTAAGCAATCAATGTCTAATTTACCGGTAATTTCCAGTGATAATTGGATATTATATAGATTTTGCTCAGGTTCTTTTAAGAAATGGTATAACATACCTTTTTGGATAGCATTCAATTCAAGTATCTCTTGAACGTTCGACTTTGCAATTTTCTCTTTCATGAATTGATTATTTCAAACTGATGTGGAAATATTTATCGGGGAAACTTCGGTTTAATCGGGCTGATAATTTCTGGCCATACCAACGAGTACTTTCCTTTCCCCTTCAAAAGGCTCTCTTCCATGGGTAAACAGCATATTATCCAATAATAGCAAGTCGTTATTTTGCCAATCGAAACTAACTTTTGTAGTATCGTAAACACGGCGTATCTCATCTAAAGCGCTAGCATCTATCCTGCTGCCATCAGCGAAATATGCGTTTCGCGGAATATTCTCTTCGCCAAGCAATGCAATAAGCCCCTCTTCCAGTTCTTTTTCTAAACTACTTACATGAAATAGATGCGCCTGGTTAAACCAGAGCATTTCTTTTGATATCGGATGAGCAATAGATGCCAGGCCAACCTGCTTGGTCCTCAAGCCGGCCTCTGTCCATTCGCAATGGATATTGTTCTGCTTACAATAAATTTCAACAGCATTCTTTTCATGGGTTTGAAATACTTCAGTCCAGGGCAAATCGATGTTTGAGTAATTTCTAACATACATCAATTTTTTACGCTCGAATTCCTCCCTAATCTCTTTTGGGATGCGCTGGTATGCAATCCTGCTATCAGAAAGTGGCGTATTGCCCATTTTTCTTGCTTTTTCAACACATAAAAAACCTATTCTTAAAGGCCACGAATTCGCATATGCATTTTCGTTGTGCTGGGAAATTGTTTCGGATGAATGGTATTCTGTTGCCGTGTACACATTTTTTTCGATGGTTGTCCGTGGTGTAGAACGATAGGTATATTCCAAAAGTTCAGAACCGAATAATGTGCTCAATATTTTTGCAAAATTGGGGCTATCTATATAACCGAGCCCCCGTACCAAAAGGGCTCCCCTGGTATTTAAAACTTCATCAATTATGGACACATTCTCTATTGCCCATTCAAGAGGATTGTTACCAACACCTTTTTCCAGATGCAGAGTTTCAATCCCAAACAAATTTGTTAGGTTATCCATGTTCGGTAAATTTTATATTTCTTGATGTAGATTATTGAAAAAGAGCATCTAATTCTTCATTACTTAAATCGGCCGCTTTAAAATCGGAAGGCGTGAAATAAATGTTATTTTCAGCGCTAATGTGGTTTAGCACAAAATCAAGTTTGTTTGCAAAACCATCTAAAAGTTTATTGGCAGTTGAGCTGGAATGAGCCGTTTCATTAAATATCAACTCCATTACCAATTCTCCATTTGAAATTAGCAAGTTGTATTCTAATTTCACATTCATATTATTTTCAGGGTCCGATTCTACACCGATCTCCTGCTGTGAATGGGAAAAAAGTTCATTGTTCAGCTCCGAGTTAAATTGGCCCAAATAATTAAACCTGATTTCGGCGGGGGCCATGTACGATGGACTATTTATAACCTGCTTATAAACCCCATAGCCAATTCCATTATCCGGAACATTTCTAATAACCTCTTTGGTGTTCATAATATGCTGCCCAATAGATTCTGCACCAGCAACAACCTTTAAACAAACCGGATATATGGTGGTAAACCAGCCGAACGTTCTGGAAAGATCTGTATCTGATAAATGGCGGCCATAATTTTCAAGCTCTAAAACCAAAAGATCATTTCCACACCATTCGTGGATAGAGAGGCTTAAAGCGGAAAGCAATAATTCCTGAGCATCGGTTTTATAAGTTTTGTTTGCACCTTTTAAAAGAAATGAGGTTTTTTCTGCGGAAAATACTTTGCGTACTTTCCTTGAATGTTTGATTTCCCAAAACTCATTTTCATGATCTTGTGGTATTTTGAAGCTGGCATGGCCAATTTTTTCCCAATAGTTCTGTTGGGAACGAAATTTTTCAGACCAGGAATACTCATTCAGAATTTTATTCCAGTCAACTAACGAAGCGGTTTTCGATGGTAAAGAAACATTTCGCCCTTTCTCGATAGCCGTGTAAACGGAGAAAATATCTTCTAAAAAAAACCTCCATGTAAAAGCGTCGATAATTAGATGGTGAACAGTTATAAAAAGTGATTCTCCTTCTTCGTTTTTTATATTCGCAACTTTGAACATCGGACCACTGTTAATATTCAAGCCAGCCTTTAGTTGTTTAAAAGGATCCTCGTTAAGTCCACCGAGAATAGTTTCAATTGAAAATTCTTCTTCTATCCAATCTGAATAAAAAAAGTTGTTCCGATTTTGATTAAACTTAACCCTTAAGGCATCATGATGTTTTATAATGATTTTAAATGTCTGGGTGAGCAGACCGATATCAACTTTGCGGTGTAATTTTAAAAGTATAGATTGGTTGTAGAAATTTTGGTTATTTAGTTTCTGATCAAAAAACCATCTAGCAATTGGCGAAAACTCGAATTCACCTGATAGCATGCCCTGTTCATAAATTTTAGCATTCGCGTTCTGGCTCTGAACCGCATACAAACTGATCTGCGCAATTGTATGAAATGTTAAAATATCCTTTACTTTTATAACGATTCCCTGTTCGGCAAGTTTTGAAGTGATCTGAACTGCTTTTATTGAATCACCACCAAGATCAAAAAAATTATCTTCAACACTTAAATTTTTGGTATCAAGAACATTTTCCCAAACCTGCAGAAATTTTTCCTCAATGTAATTTTTAGCGCGAACAACATGTCTTTCAGCTTCTAACTGGCTGTTTGGAAGAGCCTCGAAGTCAACTTTCCCATTTGGGGTTAAAGGTATATTTTCAACAGCAATATATCGCACAGGAATCATGTAATTGGGAAGACGATCTGCCAAATAATTTTTAAATACATTGTCATCTATAGTGTCGATGTTTTCTGAAATTATAACGTAATAGGCAATTAATCTTTTTAAGCCTTTTTCCTCCAGTTTAACTACTACATCAGATACAGCATAATGAGATGAGATGGCGACCTCGATCTCGGAAGGTTCAATTCTGTGTCCATTTAATTTTATCTGCTGGTCAGATCGGCCGAGGTATTCTAAATTCCCGCTGGAAAGTCGAATGGCAATATCGCCGGTATCATACATTCTCTCATCACTATCATAAGGGTTTTTTATAAATTTATTGTCCGTTAGGTTTTCATCATGTAAGTACCCTAGAGATAAACATTGCCCTGAAATAAATAATTTTCCTTTCACCCCTAAAGGAACAGGATTATAAGCGTCATCAAGGAGATAAAGCTTGGTATTTGCTGCAGGCAATCCAATCGGAACGTTGTTGCTGATCTCTTCTGGATCAAAACGGTGTATCATGCAGCCAATGGTTGCTTCGGTTGGGCCGTATTCGTTATATAACTCAACCCGTGCTTCAAATTTATCGTGAATTTCTTTTGCCAGATGATAATCTAACTGCTCTCCTCCAACAATAAATCTTTTCAACCTGCTTTCTGATAAGGCTATTAAATATGGTATATTTTTTACAATTCGTAGGTGAGAAGGGGTAAGTTTAACCACATCTACTTTATTGTCTCTGATTACCTGCTCTAAAACAATGTGTGGTTCATCATTAGGATAAATGACAATCGTGCCCCCTGAAACCAGTGGAACAAAGATCGAAGTGAGGGTTAAATCAAAGGATATCGAAGTGAATAACGGAAAAGAAATCAGTTCGCCTTTTAGGTAACTTTTTGAAGCCCACTCTACATAATTTATTAATGAATGATGCCCCACCATTACCCCCTTCGGACGCCCAGTGGTTCCGGAGGTATATATTATGTAAGCCAGCGTATTTTTTTCAAATGCCTTTGTGGCAGTATTTGCTACTGTTTTTATTAATACCCCGGTTTTAATATCTAATACATTACTTTCTATTCCAACTAAGTCCAATTTCCCAATTTCCACCAGTTCTTTATCGGTAATCAATAAGTTGCTCTGGCTACTATTTACAATATGTTTAATCCGCTCTGTTGGCAATTCCGGATCAATTGGAATGAAAGCCTTCCCACTTTTTAAAATAGCAAGTAAGGCAATTAATAATGGAAAAGATCTTTCAAGTAAAACGGAAACAATTTGTCCCTGCAGATTTAGTAATTCGAGAGAATCTTGAAAATCGCAGACTTTTTTTTCGAGCTGACTATAAGTTAACTCCTGATTGCCAAACTCCAGGGCAATTTTATCTGGAGTTAATTTCGCTTGGTTAGCGAATAAATGGTAGATATTATTGTGGGTAGAAACTACTCTGTCTGTTTGGTTGAAGTTAGTGACGAATTCTTCTTTTTCATAATCAGATAAAACACTAATATGCCCGATAGGTTTTTCTGGATCATCAACAACCTTACCAATTAGCAGTTCAAAATGTTTGGCAATATTTAAAGCAGTATCTTTTTTAAATAACGAAGTTGAATATTCTACAGCGTAAACAATTCTATCTGCATTATCGTCAAAAATTTCTACTGAAAAATCATACTTGGAAAAACCTGGATTGAAGAAAAACCGACTAATGGATAGATTACTTTGGTCAATTGTTGGAACAGCTATGTTCTGATAATTAAACATATTGTCGAAAATGAGATTTCTACTCATATCTCTTTTTGTTCCTGGCAGCTTGGAAAGTTCCTCAAACGGGTAATGTTGGTGTTTAAGGACATTTTTAATGTTATTTTTTTGAGCAGATAAAAAATCAAGGAATGAGCAACCATGTCCTAAGGTTGTTCTAACTGGAATATTATTAACAAACATTCCAATTAATGGCTCTAAACTCGAAAATAATCGTCCGGAGACAGGTATTCCACTGATGATCTCATTTTGGCCTGTATATTTGAAAAGTAGGAGCTGATATAATGAAAATAGCAGCACATGCATCGAACAATGAGTTTTACCCGCTAATAGCCTAAGTTCCGCTGTCAATTCACTGGTTAATTCAAACTCAATTTTTTCGCCCTCAGTTAAGAACAAAGAAGGCCTTGGATAGTCATTTGGCAATTCCAAAAAGGGTAATTTTCCAGAAAGATATTTCTCCCAAAAAAGATGTGCTTCTTGATGGTTTACTGATTCTTCAATAGTTTCTGCGTAATCTCTATAATTTACGGAGATCTCTTCCAAACTGATATCTGAATAGGCCATTAATACTTCTTTTAAAAAAATATGTACCGATTGGCCATCAGCGATGCTGTGATGAAAATCTAAAAAGAGGATATTTTTAGCTGAGCTAACCTGTATCAGTTTAACTCGAAACAATATATCCTCAGCCAAATCAAATGGTTGAACTAATGACTTTAAAAGACTTATTGTTTCTGGCTCTTCGCACTCTAAAATCTGCAACTCGAAACTAAGATCAGTTCGGAGCCGAAATTTCGGATTGGCCCCTTCTATAAAAGAAATTTTAAATGCGTCATGTCTTTGTGCTACCTTTCTTATTGCCTGCTGTAACTTTTCTGTATTCAAACTACCCAGAATAGTAAATGCTAGTGGAATATTATAGCTGATCGAATCTTTTGCTAAAGCCCAAGAATAATAGATACTTTTTTGAGCACGAGATAACCTATAAAAATCCTGATCATTGATCACGGCTAGTGGTGCCGGACGATTACTCTGCAAAATGTTAATCTGTGTTGAAATTTCTTTGATAGAATTATTGTTATACAGCAGATTAAAGGGAATATCAACAAGAAATTTTTTCGAAAGTAATACTCCTAATTGTGCTACCTTCAGCGAATTACCCCCAATCTCGAAAAAGTCATCAGTGTACTTAATTTTTCTATCCTTAAACAAATCCTGCCAAACCCTCATCACTTGTTTTTCGGTTGATGTGAGTTCTACTTCTTGATATTCATTTTCACTTTTAGCGATAAAAATGGATTTCAGACCGCTTAAAACTTCATTGTATTCACCATTTAGATAATTACTAAATAACTTAAACCTTTGCAGTTTACCACTCGTTGTTCTAGGTATATCTTTCACCGGTATTATGGCATCGGGTTTAATACTAAATTCTAAAGAAAGTAATTTAGTTAGCTCAGAATGCTTTTGAACAAACGAGTTTAAATTCGATCGGTGAAAAACAAATACAACCACTTGTTCAATTTGCAATTCGTGATTAAAGTTTCCACAAACCGCAATCTTATTTAATTCAATTCCATTTATTTTTAAAGCAACATTTTCAATGTCATGCGGATAAACATTTTTACCATTCACAAACAAAATATCCTTTGCTCTCCCCGTAACAAACAGGCTATTGTTATATTGAAAACCAAGGTCGCCTGTTCGAAGCCATCCATCAGGTGTAAAAACTTCTGATGTTATCTTCGAATTATTATAATATCCTTGTGTTACGTTCAATCCCGATATTTGAATATAGCCAACAATACCTTCTTCTTTTGGATTATCTGCATCATCGGTTATCCTAAAAGAGCAGTTAGGTATGGATTTTCCAAGATCAAGTAAGGTGATCGAATTTTCATGACTGGGATTTAATACAACATTTTGTCCCGGACTTAAAAAATCTCTATCCACCTGGATCATTTTCATTTCCTCATGTATATTTGACATAGTAACAGCAAGGCTACCCTCGGCAAGGCCATACACCGGACAAATAGAGGACGGCCTTAAGCCATAAGCTTTCATCCGCTGTGAAAATTCGATACAAATTTTTTCAGATATGGGCTCCGCGCCATTGTAAACCAACCTCACATGAGCTAAATCCCATTCGTAGGTCATCTCATCGCTTAAATTTTTTAAAAGATAACTGTACCCAAAATTTGGTGAGCACAAAATTGTAGAACGGAGCTCATTTGCCTTTTCAATCCAGATTTTTGGATTTCTTATAAAAGAATTAGTTGGAATTATTGCTTGATCCATACCTACAAACAGTGGGTTTATATGAAAACCTATAAGCCCCATATCATGGGTAAGTGGCATCCAACTTAGCGTAGAATCTTCCAGTACGTACTCGCCCGAATCAGCAATAGCTGAAACATTTGAGAGTAGATTCTCGTGAGTTAATATAACTCCTTTTGGTGAACCTGTAGATCCCGATGAAAATTGTACAAATGCTATTTCACTTGGTTGCGGTTCATAAATATAGCAGGCAGTGCTCGAAGATAAAATAACTTGGTCTGTTAATAACATTCGCTTAGCAACCGCATCAGAAACCTCTGATAAATCATTTGATTTTCCAAACTCCATGATTTTTTTAGCGTCTGCGGCAGAGGAAATTAAAAAGGGTGATTTCAGAGATCTCCAAATATTAAATAATTTCAGCCTGTGATCATCATTCTGACCAATACTTAACGGAACCGGAACAATACCACCAAGTATACAGGCCCAAAATGTTTGGATAAATATCTTGTTGTCGGCGATTTGAAAAATAAGTTCATCGCCAGCACTTAGTCCGTGGGCTTGAATATTAGATAAAATATTTTTTGAAGTTTCATAAAGCTCGTTGTATGAAATAAACTCCTGGATAGAGCTATCGCAAACAAAGGTGATCCCTTTTTTGAGCAAATCTTTTCTCTGGTGAAAAAGCTGGCTTAATGTTTTTATTAGCATAATATTTAATATCTAAATAATGGCTATTACGTTTTTAATAATGTCTCACCAATAAAGTCCGGTTTATTACTCGTATAATTTTTTCAGCTTCCTCGTTGATAAAGAAATGCCCCCCTTCGAAAAGTATTATATTGCAATTCCGAGTAGAATATTTCAACCACTCATCTACTCGATAAACTAAGGCATCTTGTTTACCTGTGAGTATTGTAATGGCGCTATCGAGTGGGATATTTGTGTCTTTAGTTATTTTCTGTTCTGACAGTTTAAAATCATTTTTGATCAATGGGACAAATAAATCCATAAATTCTTTGTGCTCGAATAGCTCAGGCGGGGTTCCTCCCATTGAAATAAGATTTGCCTTGAAGTCATCATCACTCATCAGATGATATTTATCAATGTCATCTCTTTCGATATGAGGTGCATTTCTGGCTGAAAAAAATATGTGGTCAGGATTAGGAAAATTTTCTTTATGTATTTTTTTGCATAATTCGTAGCACAACAACGCGCCCAAGCTGTGGCCAAAGAGTGCATATCTTCCTTTAAGTATATCACTTTTCATTATATCAAATAAATCCTGAACAGCCTGCTCAATGTTCAGATAGGGTTTTTCTAATATTCTGGCACCTCTTCCTGCTAATTCTATTGGTACTAATTCAATTTCGGGAGATAAATATTGCTTCCAATTTCTATAGATCATGGATGATCCCCCCGCGTACGGAAGGCAAAATAATTTGAAGTTCATAGGTATATAATTGCTATGTTTTTTATAGCATAAATACCCTTCGCATCTGTTAATGAGATTAACAGAATCCTTATAATTTTATTTCGAATAATTTTATTTCGAAGGGATTCAGGAATGAATTATAATTTTACAACAGTTCCGATAAAATATCAGGCTGGGTAAAGTAGATATCAAAATTTAAATTAAAGCTTCGCTAAAGTTATGCTACAGAAAATTTGTGCTAACTATTGGAGAGTTGACTATTGAAATTATTTAATTTCAAATTTAGAATATTTTTTAAGATTCGAACTATTTTTCTAAAAAAACTCGATTGTATAATTCATAACTCATAAAAAATAATAATTTTGAGCCAAGACAATATCCCTATTCCTCAAAAACTTACATCTTTATAATATTTGAAAAACGCCAAAGTTATCTAAACATGAAACCATTAAAGAAAGACTATTTAGAAATAAATGAAAAAGATAATAATGTTGTTAAACGTCTCTTAATACTGTACGAAGAAAGAGTATTTTTTATTGGCGATAATTGCCTAAAACTAGACAAACTTGCTTTATGCAAAGCACTATATCCAAATGCTTATGTCCACATTAATTTTAAGCCAAAATTTTTAAGCAATTATATTGCTTTGATAAAAAATAATCCAAATTTTGACAAGATTTCAGCAGATGAATGGGATGATATCGATTTTGAATCTTACGACATGATAATCTGCGCCAGTTATGATGAGCCTGATTTTCAAGTCCATTTGGCGGATAGGTATTCGCACACTACTAAATTACCGCTTATTCTCTCAACTACAAAATACCTTTTGGATCCAATTCCTGATATAAAATTGATTTATCCAACTCACGATGAACTTTTCGATTTTGCGAATACAACACACAAAAACAAACCTCAAGAAATTCATGTTTCTTTAGAGGAAAAAACATGGGCGGATAATTGGCTTTTAGAGAATGGCCTTAATAAAGATAATGATTTAGCAATACTGATTGACTCATCTACATCAAAAAACAAATTGTTACGTATTGAGGTCTATTTTGATTTTCTTGAACATCTATTAACGAATAATTTAAAAATGAAAATCCTGATATTTGATGAAAAAAATATTGGAAAAGAGGATTTCTATAGTGCATTTCTAGGAAAGCCCGAACTTTTTGAGCGGATAATTTTTTCTAAGGGGCTTAAACTCAGGGAAGATATTTCTCTAATAGCATCGAGCTATACAAAGTTAGTATTCGGCCCCTGTACTGGGTTGCTCCACTGCGCATCAGGTATTTTCAATGCTCAGAAATCTAGCGGTATTCCTAACCAGCAGTTACCAAAAATAATTGTATACACGGGTAAATACTTCACAAAAAATAATAATACGGCTAAAGATTGGTGGAGTAATTCTCCTCTGGTAGAATGCTTAATTTTAAAGAAAAAAGACAACTTGAAAGTGGTTAATTTACTTAGAAATTGTAACACTGATGAACTCAATTCAAAAGAAGATTTACTTTTATGTGAAGATTATGAACTTGACCTGTTGGTAAGTCAAATTTAAGAATTCAGCAGTTTTATTCATCCGTAGGTTTTAGGCTAGTGATTTCGCTAAAAGTGATTCTTTGTCTCATCGTGCTACAGCTTGCCATTAAAAACAAAAAATGGCAAGCTGTACATCTACAAATCCAATCAGCGATCCGTAACGGTATTGAATATTTTGCAGGATTATTAGCCACATTCTTGATATACAAAAGCCAGTCTGAGCAGACGTATTTATGAAAGATGCTTTGGTGATTATCTTTGCAGAGATATTCGTCGGTTAAGAAATTTGCCAGAAAATTGCAGCATTCAGAAAATAGCGCAATTGTTTTATCTTCCTCAGCTACCTCCCATTGCATCATAGATTTCTTTCGCCACAATAGCGTCATTTAGATACCCCTCAATACCATGTCTATTATCTGTTTGATTCTTAACATGATTACTATTAACAACAGGTGGTTCAACATTAAAGTTCCGCTCATCAAGCGGCTTTAATGCAACAAAATCACGTTCATCGTATGCATTATACCATCCATTCTCTATGCATTCAGGCATTACAAGGGGCGTTGTTAGTTTAGATCTAACCGCTTTTACACCCAGAGGAGAGCCAATGGTAACATATTTTTTAACATTCAGAAAGCTATTATTCTGGAGTACATCATAAGCGACGACAGACCCAAGAGAGTGGCCAACGACTATGCAAGGGCCTTCATCAAAAGCACTCAAAACAAACTCATTGATCTTTTTCCTAATGGCAGGCACAGTTAAATACACAAAAACATCATAAGTAAACTTGCGAACCGAAAAGTTCCCCATACCACTACTAAGATCCAATACCTTTAAGATAGATTGAACCCATTCCCAGTTCAACACCCCGCGCTCTTTGTAATTAGCATTAAAATGTTCACTGATTTCTGCATTAGTAACGCCTGCTTGTTCTGCGAGTTCGTTAACCAAGTCATAATAGAAAGAAAGTTCTCCCGAAACTATATCTCCCTTGGCAATCACACCATTAAGGGCTCTCGGATCTGCTGCTTCTTTTATCAGTTGATCTAACAGGTCACCATAAAATGGAAATACAAAATCTATATCAGATGGAACAGACAGCTTCTGGCTTTCTAGACCTTTTTTAAAAGTATCTATCCAAGTTTTCTTTAACGCCGAAGGATCATGTCCCTGCTGGTCTCGGCCATGTATCATAATAACTTTCATTCTCCTTGATTATAATGTTCCTCAACTAAGCGTGTTCCTTCTTTTGTGAATGTCGTCCAAAGCCCAGGTACCCTATGCCGATTCAGCCAAATGAGTTCCTTATCGTATCGGTTAGGATCCACTGCCAAATATGACCAACCTTGGCTAAGCATAGGGCAGAATGGGGAACTTATTCCCCCCAAATCTACGTTTCTATCAACCCCTGAAAACTCATACAGCATCGACACATCAAATGGTATCCGGGTAAGTTCCTTTTTCATATAAGAAAATACAGAAGCTACATCATTCATACTCCCTGCCTGAGCATAAGCGTATGCAGAATACAACCCAAGTGTCGGATCATATTTCTTATCATTTCGGAGATAACTCGCAGAACTGATTAATTCATCTTTGTTTTCTGAAATACGGAACACCCCATGCGAGCTTTTAGCAGCGATCAGCGCCCGTTTTTTTTCCAAGTCAAAAGGAATATAGGCATTAGGGAAAAAGCGATTCGACCTGCTTGGTCTGTAATTAATGTTGACCAGTGTATCTTCTTTAAATACTGCAACCCCAACGTAACCCTTCAGTATCGCAAGAGGCACACTGCCACCATTTGGGAGCCTCCATAGCAGATGGGTCTTTCGAGACATTTTTTTTAGACCAATAAGAAAATACCCCTCCGCGAAGGTTACATCAAAATCATCAAGTGGAATAAACTGATCCGTAACAGTTGACCCGGTAATTACAAAACCAGAATTAAAGTTCCCGATAGGAAGGTTGTTTGCACTCAAGATCAGTTCCGTTAGAGGCAACAGTTCCAATTCTTCATACATTCCCCTTTCCAAGTCAACGACATCTTCAAATTTAATTAATCTGTCTAAGGACTTAGGCGGGATAGAATACATTAATGGCTCTTCTAGTTCTTCATATTTATGATCAAACCTGCTGCTCCAATAGGTTAGGTCCAATGTCACTTTCTCACGCCTTTCAATTGCAAATCTCGAAAGATACTTGGGATCTCTCGAAGTTATTTCCGAATGAGGATTTTGAGAGAGCTTGATACTAATTTTTTCGGCAGCGGTTGGTACAGCTTTTGTTAAATACACCTTTAATTCATAGGGCATAACGGCATTAAACTCTTTTTTTCTCTCTTTTATTTTCTTGATAACTTCCGGAATCTTTCCATAAAGCGCCTCAAGTAAACATTCTGTATAAATGCCCTTAAAGTTTTCGGAAGAAACATCCGTTGCAACTTCGTGCGCAGGATTTCCAGGACTAGACGCATAAAACATATCCAAATCAACCTGCTGATCCTTAGGTGCAACATTCGGAAAAATTACAGACCCCAGCATTTCATTAAGCAATGGATCATCTGGCCTGGATCTACAGGCATCGGAAATAAAGACAATATGCGGAATTCCCGACCTTCTGGCAAACATAGAAGACGGTTGAACATTCACTGCTTCATTAAGGTCATCAGGGGCATCCGAAAGCAACCACTGTTCATCCGAAGCACTTTTCAGAATACCATGTCCAGAGAAAAAAATAATCATTACACTGTACGTCTGCTTATCAACAAAATTCCTGATAGCAGCCTTGATCTCTCTAACAGATATAACTTTATCTTCATCCGTGAGCAAAACAGTATCGTAATCCTGCGATCTCGACCATGCTGCAAAATCCCTTGCACCACTTGCCGCAGCAGAAAGCGTAGGAAGCTTACCTGTTTTATTCACTCCGATAACTATAGCACATTTTTTCATTAGAGCGTATTTAATTTAAAGTTTAGATGAGAAAATAGATAAACAAATAAACCAAATTTAAAGCTCCAATACAATAGGTAAAGTTTGTTAAAAAAAGAAAGTTGTACTTCTTCTAATTTTTGAGTGAGTGCTAAATCACGAAAAGTCAGAAAATAATAGAAATCTGTTAATTAACTAATAATTAACCGATTAATATTCAAAACCAATCAATAATCTACTAAATCTATAGGATTATTTACCGATACAAAACTTAGTAAAAATATTCTCTAACAAATCGTCCGTAGTTACAGTCCCTGTTATCTCCCCAAGGTAATGTAAGGCCTGTTTAATATCCATGGCCAAAAAATCGGAAGTAACCGGATTATCTACATTAGCCAATACCCTTTGCAGCGCATGTTCCGTTTGTTTAAGGGCTTCTACATGGCGGATGTTAGTCACTAAGGTTTCACTGGTATTAATATGGTGTAGATTAACCTGTTCCAGCAAGGTTGTTTTTAGTTCATCAATGCCCTGTTTCTCTTTAGCAGATATAAAAACAGCATTTAAACTTTCAAAAGCTTTGCGTTGATCAGCAGAAATCAGGTCAGCTTTGTTTACCAGAATGAGATAAGGAATAGCCAGTTGATCTAAGCCCCTCACCTGCTCTTCAATTTCAGAAATACTTTGAGCAGCATCGGCCATATAAATGATCAGTTTGGCCTGTTTCATTTTCTCTAAAGTACGTTCAACACCTAAAGCTTCAATAATGTCGGCGGTATCGCGGATCCCGGCGGTATCAATAAAACGAAAAACAATGCCGCCAATGGTCAGTTCATCTTCAATGGTATCGCGGGTGGTACCAGCAATGTCTGATACGATGGCGCGTTCTTCATTTAATAAAGCATTAAGTAAAGTAGATTTCCCCACATTAGGTTTACCTGCAATTACAATCGGTACACCATTTTTAATTACATTTCCCATTTCGAAAGAAGAAATCAGCCGTTGTAAAACGTAATTGATTTTGTTCACCAGGTTTTTTAATTGCTCTCGGTTGGCAAACTCTACGTCTTCTTCGGCGAAATCGAGTTCAAGTTCAATCATTGAGGCAAAATGAATCAACTGTTCACGCAGGCCTTTTAACTCATTGGCAAAACCGCCACGCATCTGCTGCATGGCCACATCATGCGAAGCCTTCGAATTTGAAGCAATTAAATCGGCCACGGCTTCAGCCTGACTTAAGTCGAACGCACCATTTAAAAAGGCACGCAAAGTAAATTCGCCGGGTTTGGCCGCACGCGCCCCCTTGCTGATTAATAGGTTAATAATCTGCTGGATAATGTAATTGGAACCATGGCAGGAAATCTCCACCACGTTTTCTTTGGTATACGATTTTGGCGCGACAAACAAACCCGCAACCACTTCATCAACAATATGATCGCCATCTTTAACCAAACCAAAATGTAACGTATGGGTAGCCTGCTTTTCTAAATCCTTTCCTGCAAAAACAGTATTGGTAAGCGAAATAGCATCCGGACCGGATAAACGGATTACGCCAATGGCGCCCGATCCTGAAGGAGTAGATAAAGCAATAATGGTATCTTGATCGTTGTTCATGTGTTGTATTAAAGCTGCAAAAATAAGCCTAATCTGTCGGTATATCGTGTAAGGGAAGTAATTTTTTTGAAGTTGAATTGTTGGTTCATTGATCAATAGTTTGATAGTTGATAGCCTAGTGGTTAATTTGTAACATTCGATTCATTTAACTCCGGACTACCGACTTCGGACCTTTTTTATAATAAAACCGTTGGATTGCTTTCCTAACAACTAAAACCTTAACTTTCTAAACTTCTTAATGGTCAGTGATTAACTATTTGTACTACTGATCTATAAGCCCTTCGAATCCGCTACCATAGACAGAATCCATTAGCGAGACCGTCATTCCCGCGCAGGCGGGAATCTTAAAGCGTTTGCATTACGATTCCCAATCGAGTTGGGAATGACGATCTCGCGCAGCCTGCCATTTTACCAAAAAAATCTGTCTTTATATTGATTTTATGAAATAATTATCCCTCAGGGTGACACACCGAGGGAAAATCAATTAATCGACTCCAAACCACAAACTCCCAACTCAAAACTGCTTATCTGTTAATCTACTTCGGACTCTGGATCGCTGACTTCGGACTCTTGACACTTAACGTCAGGCGCAATACGCTAAACACCCAACATCATCCATCCTACCTGTTCCGTTTTACATCGCACTAAAACTTTTTCACAACGAATGTGTTTAAATGCTAATCAGATAAACTTTTTTTATGACTAACAATTTACCCCTAACCGTTAAACGATCTATTGAATTATTGGGTCTTATGGCCATTGTAGCGGTGATGGTGATCGGTAGAGACATTATTATGCCCATGTTGATGGCCTTTTTCATCAGCATTATGCTGCTGCCTGTTTATCGCTTTTTAAAGAGAAAAAAACTTCCTGAAACCCTGGCCATTATTCTTCCGATCTTACTGGTTGCGCTGTTTGTGGCCCTGATAGTATGGTTCTTTTCTAACCAAATTGGCATGTTGGTGAAAGATTTTCCACAGATTAAAGCAAATGTAACACAGCACATTAATTCGTTAAGTGATTGGATCAGCCGCATTACCCATTACGATGATAAACAGCAAAAAGCTTTCATAAAAGACAAAAGCGATGACCTGATGAATATGGGCACTTCGCTTGCAGGAGGTGCCGCAGTAACCTTGAGTGGTATTTTTGTATTTATTGGCCTGCTACCAATTTACATCTATTTGATGCTTTTTTACAAGGACATTTTATTGCGTTTCATTTTTATGTGGTTTAAAACCGATGACCATCCTAAGGTGAAAGAAGCCATTTACGAAACCGAATCGATTATTAAAAGTTACCTTATAGGTTTATTGATCCAGATTACCTATATGACCATTTTATTGGGTGGAATATTGATGTTAATCGGTATTAAACATGCTTTATTAATCGGTGTAATTTTCGCCATCCTAAACCTGATCCCTTATGTTGGGGCTTTAATCGGTAATGTAATCGGCGTATTATTAACCCTTACCTCCTCACAGGAATTATGGCCGGTAATTACCGTTTTAGGTGTAATTGCTTTTGTTCAGTTTCTGGATAACAATATATTAATGCCGCGCATTGTAGGTTCTAAGGTTAAAATAAATGCTTTGTTCGCCATCCTGGGGGTATTTATAGGCGGAAGTATTGCAGGCGTCTCCGGAATGTTTCTGGCATTGCCTATTGTGGCAGTGCTCAAAATCATCTTCGACCGTACCGAATCATTTAAACAATGGGGTGTACTATTGGGCGATGAGCGTCCGGCCAAAAGCCCTATGATGTTCCCTACCTTCAGGAAAAAGAAACCTGTTGTAACGAAATCGGGGATTGAAGGGAAATAGTCTTTAGTCCATAGTCCCAAGTCTTTAGTCTTTAGTCTTTAAATAGAAAAGAAAAAGCATCGCTGGATTAAACTAGCGATGCTTTTTTATTTTTTAATGTCATTCTGAACGCAGTGAAGAATCTTTTTTGCTAAAGAGTTTTGTAGATCTCTCCATTCCGTTGCACTACAGTCGAGATAACGTATATTCCACTCCAAGTGCTATCCGCTAAACGCTCCCCCCCATCATCCATCTCACCTCTTCCATCTTACATCCTCTCCGGCGAAGTAATCCCTAAAATCAACATCCCTGCATTTATAATGTCAGCTGTTTTTTTGCTCAGGTTTAAACGGAACTGTTTTACTTCACCTTCCTCTGTTTTTACGATCGGCGGTACCTCATGGTAAAACTTATTGAACAGTTTTGCCAGTTCGTATAAATAATTGGCCAAACTTGCCGGACTATAAGCTTTAGCAGCAATCGCTATTTCTTCAGGGTATTTAGCCAATTGTAAAATCATTTCCAATTCTACATCGCTAATTCCGCCAAACTCCAAACGCCCAACGCTGAATTTATAATCAGATTTGCTTAATAAAGATTTAATCCTCGCATGTGTGTACTGGATAAACGGTCCTGTATTTCCCTGAAAATCGATACTTTCGGCAGGATTGAACAATAAACGTTTCTTCGGTTCAACCTTTAAAAGGAAATATTTTAATGCACCTAAACCGATATTTTTATAAAGTTCTTCTTTATCTTCTTCGCTAAAATCGTTGGTTTTACCCAATTCTTCCGTTTTCTCGCGGGCAGTGGTTACCATGCTTTCAATCAGCTCGTCGGCATCAACAACGGTTCCCTCACGACTTTTCATTTTACCGTTCGGTAAATCAACCATTCCATATGATAAATGGTATAAACCTTTCGCCCAGCTTTTGCCCAGTTTCTCTAAAATCAGGAACAAAACTTTGAAATGGTAATCCTGCTCGTTACCAACCACATAAATCGACTCATCCATATTGAAATCGTCGTGTTTCATTTCTGCGGTACCCAAATCCTGCGTAATGTAAACCGAAGTTCCATCCGCACGTAAAACCAGTTTCTGATCTAAACCATCAGCAGTTAAATCAATCCATACCGAACCATCTTCCTTTTTAAAGAAAACGCCTTTGGCCAGACCTTCATCAACCGTACCCTTTCCTAATAAATAGGTATTGCTTTCGTAATAGAATTTATCAAAATCTACGCCCAGGTTTTTATAAGTCACATTAAAACCTGCGTAAACCCACTCATTCATCGTTTTCCAAAGCGAAACCACTTCTTCATCACCCTGCTCCCATTTCAAAAGCATTTGCTGTGCTTCTTTGATTAATGGCGCATTTTTCTTCGCTTCATCTTCTGTTTGTCCTTCGGCTTTTAAAGCGTCTATTTCCTTTTTGTATTCCTTATCAAAAATCACATAGTATTTTCCAACCAAATGATCGCCTTTCAAACCAGTACATTCAGGTGTTTCACCATTCCCCCATTTTTGCCAGGCCAGCATCGATTTGCAGATGTGGATACCACGATCGTTAACCAGGTTTACCTTTATCACATCGTAACCATAAGCTTTTAACAGCTCCGAAACCGAATAACCCAATAAATTATTACGTACGTGGCCCAAATGAAGCGGTTTATTGGTATTTGGCGAAGAATATTCTACCATCACCTTTTTACCATTCGGTGCATACACACCAAAATCGGGTTTTAAAATTTCTTCGTTAAACTGTTTAAGGAAATAACTTTCGGCAATACTTAAGTTCAAAAAGCCTTTAACCACATTAAATTTGGTTACATCGGCTACATTGGCAACCAGGTATTCTCCAATTTCGTTTGCAGTCTGCTCTGGCGATTTCTTCGAAATTTTAGTAATCGGAAAAACAACAATCGTTGCCTGTCCTTCAAATTCCTTACGGGTATCTTGTATGTTGATTACACTTTCAGCAACTTCTTCCTGATAAAGTTCAAGAATGGCTTTCTGTGTTGCGGCAATAATAAAATTCATGTGCCAAAAATAGAGAAAAAAGTCCGAAGTCAGGAGTCTGAGGTTCGAAGATTTTTTAGCTAAAATTTCAATTTTCGCCGTTTTTAAAGGGTTAGGAAAGCTATGCAATAAAAAAGTTAGGAGTCGGAGGTCCGGGGTCGGAAGACAGGATGCCTATACAATAGACCTCATTGGTCTTCTAAATTTTCCATCACTTATTTTCAAACTATATCTTCTGACTTTCGGACCCCAGACATTCGGACGCTCAAAAATTTTAATATTTCACTTAAAACCTCAGTTTTCACTATTTTTAATGGGTTTTGGAAAGGTGCTGTAGTGCTTATCGGTGCCGATAGTCCTTCTTTCCGCTGTAGTCCCGATTGAAGGAATCGGGAGCTGCCGCTACAATAAGGTTTATTATATTTAGTTCTGTGCAATAAAAAAGACCGAAGTCCAAGGTCCGGGGTCGGAAGACAGGATGCCTGTAACATAAAACTGATTAGGCTTCAAAATTTCAGACATCTACTTTCAAACTATATCTTCTGACTTTCGGACCCCGGACTTTCGGACTCTCAAAAATTCTAATAGATTTGTAACAACTAACTTATTTATGAACGAGCAGAATCAAAACTTTAAAGTGAGCGTAAACACCGAAATTGGCAGGTTACGCAAATTATTGATACATAGTCCGGATAGCGGTTTGGGTAAAGTAGTACCCTCTAAGGCACAAGATTGGCTTTTCGAAGATATTGTACATTTAGACACCATCCGCAAAGGCGAATACGATTACTATATTAAATTGCTGATGTATTTTCTTGATCCCGATAAGATTAAAGGAAAACTGGCCGAAATAGATTCAGAAGCGTCTGAACGTAATTTCTATAAACCCAACCACCCTGACTTCCACAATTCTAAATCCGTAATCGAGATCCAGAACCTGTTAAGCGAAATGCTGGAGAACGAGTCGATCCGTAAAAAACTGGTTGCGGCAGTTTGCGCCATCGAAGGTTGTACTTATAAAGTGCAGTTAGAATTGACCAATACCGATCCGAAACAACTGGCAGAGATTTTTATCTCCGGAACATTGGCCAACGATACGATGATTTTTGCGCCAATTCCCAATCTGATTTTTACCAGGGATGTGGGTACAACCATCAATAACCACATTTTATTAAACAAACCGGCAAAAAAAGCACGTGTACGCGAAACGCTTTTAATGCGCTATATTTTCTTCAACCATCCGTTATTCGAAGGCTACAGAAATAACATTTTGGAAATCCCTGATGTAACCATGCACTTTTTACGTCCCGGCGACGAACCTGCTTTCAGTACCACTTTGGAAGGTGGCGACGTGATGATGGTAAGTCCAAACCACGTATTGATTGGCTGCAGCGAAAGAACTTCGGAGCATGGCGCCAACGAAGCGATTAAATTATTATTCGATCAGGATGTGGTAGAAAAGGTAACGGTGGTAAAAATCCCGAGCAAACGCGATTACATGCACCTGGATACCGTTTTTACGCAGGTAAAACGCAATACCTGGGTAATTTTGAATTCCATTGCACATTCTCCGAAATACAATCCTTACGAGCCGATCAACTTTTTAAAAGAGCCCGAAAAACTCGAAGCAACCACGGCCATCCAGTTTACAAAAGCCAATCCACAGGAGCCGAAACATTTCGAACATGTAGAAGCTTTGTTGAACGATATTAGTCAGAACGACTTAAAAAGCACTGAACCAACAAAGATTATCTACAGCGGAAACAATCAGTTCCCTTACGATTCGCGTGAGCAATGGACAGATTCCTGCAACCTGTTAGCCATTAAAGAAGGTGTGGTTTTAGGTTATGACAGGAACGATAAAACGGTAGAAGCCTTTAAAGCTGCCGGATTTGACGTGGTAGATGTGAAAGATTTAATACAGGATTTAGAAACTGGTAAAGTTAGCGCCGAAACCATAACCGATACGTTGATTTTAATGCCTTCGGCAGAATTATCCCGTGCACGTGGTGGTTTCCATTGTATGAGTTTGCCGATATTTAGAGACGATTTAGTTCAATAGTTCATTAGCCATTGGTTCATTTGTTATAGTGCATAGCTTAAACGCCTAGTATGACGATCAACATGAACCAATGAGCAGCCCACTAAATGAACTAGTGAACAAATGACAAGTGAACCTATAAATCACCAAGGCTATGAACTATCAAACCATTGACTAATAAACTAATGACCAATGAACCAATCTACCAACCATATCCTCATGATCCGCCCTGTTGATTTTAAGTTCAACGAGCAAACGGCTAGAAATAATAAGTTTCAGATAGCCTCTACCGAAACCAATGTACAAACAGAGGCCTTAAAAGAGTTCGATGCTTTTGTTGATCTTTTGCGTAAAAATGATGTCGACGTTACCGTAGTGGATGATACTTTGGAACCTGAAACGCCAGATTCTATTTTCCCGAACAATTGGGTTTCTTTTCACGAAGATGGCTCGGTGTACCTTTACCCTATGTTTTCTGAAAACCGCAGGTTAGAGCGTCGCAAGGAAATATTAGATGGACTGAAAAACAAATTCGAAGTAAGCCACATTAGCGATTTAAGCTTTTATGAGCACCAACACGCTTTTTTAGAAGGTACAGGAAGCATGGTCTTAGATCGCACGAATAAAATTGCCTACGCTTGCTTAAGTGTGCGTACCGACGAGGAAGTGCTGAACAATTTCTGCATGCTTACGGGATATGAGCCAGTGGCTTTCCAGGCGGTTGATGCTACAAACTTCCCGATCTACCATACCAATGTAATGATGTGCATTGGCGACCGCTTTGCGGTGATCTGCCTCGATTCTATTAAAGATCCTGAGGAAAAGTTAAATGTAAGTATCAGTTTAAAAGGATCCGGAAAAGAAATTATAGAGATCAGCCTAGAGCAGATGAACAAATTTGCGGGCAATATGCTGCAGGTATCAAATATGGAGGGTGAGAGTTTATTGGTGATGTCCGAACAGGCTTATTTATCGTTAAATGACGAGCAGATTGCATCGCTGGAACAGTACAGCAGAATTATTTATGCACCGCTTTATACCATCGAAAAAAATGGTGGTGGCAGTGCAAGGTGCATGCTGGCGGAGATACATTTGCCAGGTAAATATTAATTTCCCGCCATGGTTCGTGTCTTCACGAACCATTTTTATTTTTGCCACGGAAACACGGAAAACACGGAAACACTTAGCGTATATATGTACTCGCTATTAAATCCTCTACCCATGGCTGGTGGCTCACCATCATGCCAAATAAATATACATGAGATTGGGGAGCCACCAACCTTGGGATTAGTTCTAAAAATCAGTCGTCATTTCGACTGAAGCACAGCGAAATGGAGAAATCTTTGAACTATATTTATTTTAGATAGTTCAAAGATTTCTCCACTGCGGTCGAAATGACGATTTATCTTAAGCTGTTATTCCTTCGCAGTCGTTCGTGTCTCCAAGAACCACTTTTATTTTTGCCACGGAAACACGGAGAACACGGAAACACTTAGCGTATATATGTATTCGCTATTAAACCCTCTACCCATGGCTGGTGGCTCACCAGCCATGCCAAATAAATATACATGAGATTGAGGAGCCACCAACCTTGGGATTAGTTGTAAAAATCAGTCGTCATTTCGACTGAAGCGCAGCGAAATGGAGAAATTTTTGAATTATATTTATTTTAAATAGTTCAAAGATTTCTCCACTGCGTTCGAGATGACGATTTATCTTAAGCTGTTATTCCTTCGCAGTCGTTCGTGTCTCCACGAACCATTTTTATTGTTGACACGGAAACACGGAGAACACAGAAAAGATTTATGCTGGCGGAGATACATTTGCCAGGTAAATTAGTTTTCCGTCATTGCGAGAAGGCTTTTTCAGCCGACGAAGCAATCTTACAACGATCGCTATTATTAAACGCGTTAAGATTCCTTCGTCGTTCATCCTAGCAATGACGACTTTTTCTTTAAAAATTATCCCACTCGCTATTAAAACGTAAATAGCAGCACTACCCTAATTTCAATAAACCTGATCGGAACGAACATCCCGAATTTTCTTCGGGATAAAGTGTAGAGCAGGGCCGACCCCAACCTATAAAAAACAGGAACCTGCTTTCCAAATCACTAAGCAAAACACAATCCATTATCTAACTGTACTACAAAGCATTACCAAAACAACCCACCCCATTTTTTCGCAAAAACAATTTGTGCTGAAATTTTGTAGTTAGGCTAAGCGTTTCTCTACAGTAAAAATATTTTTATTAAAGATTAATTCTCGATTTAAAATTACATTTTTGCAAAAATTATTTAAAAGTAAATGCAGAGTTACTCAGAATTTCTTGATCTAAGTGTTGGTTTCCCGCAAGAGGGTTTCGATGTGATAGATGATGAATTATATTTTCAGGATTTAAACCTGATGGAAATGATTGAAACATACGGTACCCCCCTACGTTTCACGTATTTACCGATGGTAAGCAAGAAGATTCAGCAGGCGAAGATTCTTTTCCAGACCGCTATTTTAAAGAACAATTACCGTGGCGATTATAAGTATTGCTACTGTACAAAAAGCTCGCATTTCAAACATATTGTAGAGGAAGCTTTAAAAAACAACATCCACTTAGAAACTTCTTCGGCTTTTGATATGCCAATGGTTGATGCTTTGGAGAAAAAAGGAGTATTGACAAAAGATACCACCATTATCTGCAACGGCTTTAAAACCTACCAGTACAAGCAGTATATTATTGATATGCTGCACGATGGTTACACCAACATTATCCCGGTTTTAGACAATAAGGAAGAATTTAACCTTTTTGATGATGAGGTGGATATTGATACACCTTGTAACCTGGGTATCCGTATCGCAGCAGAAGAGCAGCCAGATTCGCAGTTTTATACTTCGCGTTTGGGTGTGCGTATGGAAGACATTATTGATTTCTACAACAATAAAATCGTACATAATCCTAATTTCAGGGTTAAATTATTACACTTCTTCATTAACTCGGGTATTACTGATTCGCCATATTATTGGAACGAGCTAGAGAAATATGTAACACTTTATTGCAAATTCAAAAAAATCAATCCTGATTTAGATACGCTGGATATTGGTGGCGGTATGCCATTTAAAGATTCATTGGTTTTCGATTTCGACTACGAATATATGGTAAACGAAATTGTGAAAAGGATCAAAGAAATTTGCGCCATCCACGAAGTAATGGAACCGGATATTATAACCGAATTTGGTAAATATACCGTTGCCGAAGCTTCAGGTATTCTTTACAAAGTATTGGGACGTAAACAACAGAACGATCGCGAGCGCTGGTTAATGCTGGATGGTTCTTTCATCACCAATTTACCTGATGTTTGGGCATTGAACCAAAAGTATATCTTATTACCGATCAACAACTGGGATGCGGAATACGAACGGGTTAACTTAGGTGGCATTACCTGCGATGGACAAGACTATTACAACCAGGAAGCGCATATGAACAGTGTATTTATGCCTAAAACGCGTAAAGTACAGTATTTAGGTTTCTTCCATACAGGGGCTTACCAGGAGGTATTGAGCGGTTACGGTGGTATCCATCACTGTTTATTGCCAAGTCCGAAGCACGTGCTGATCCGTAGAAATCGTGATGAAAGCTTCAATTTTGAGGTTTTTGGGGAGGAACAGAACAGTAAGCAAGTGCTGAAGATATTGGGTTACTAATTCAGTTTTCAGTTGGGAGTTTACAGTTTGTAAGATGTTCGAAAAGTAAAATTTTATATCACATTACATAGATACCTCAGTTTTTTAAACTGGGGTATTTTTTTTTTATTTGAGTATGGCGCAAGAACAGATTGAGTTATTTGACCGCATCACTTCTACAGATGGTTTGATGGGCGGAAAACCAACAATACGAGGATTAAGATTTCCAGTTTCTGATATACTTGAATTATTGGCAGCCGGTATGAATGAAGAACAAATCCTTGAGGAACATCCAGTATTAGAAAAAGAGGATATTAGGTCAGCTTTGTTATACTCCGCTCAAAAAGTGAATGAGGCATAATTGACTGCGTCCAAGATAAACTTTCCACAATAAGCTAAAGCAAAGCACAAGTTTCTTATTTTTACAATATATAAATACCTTAGTTGAATAAGCTAAGGTATTTTTTTTGCCTTAAACCTTTTACCTTACACCTAAAACCTTTAAAAATGCAATTCGGTAAAGTAGACGACCCTTCGATTATAGATTATACCCTTCCGGCTGATGCCCCTGAAACAGCATCAATTTTAGCAACAAATAAACCTAAACAGGATTTTAAGGCATTTGTAGGCTGTGCAAAATGGAATAAAGCCGATTTAAAAGGTTTTTATCCGAAAGGGACTAAAGATGAGTTAACCTACTATTCAACCCAGTTTAATTCGATCGAACTAAATGCCACCTTTTACGGCATGCCAACCAGTGAACAGGTAATTATGTGGACGCAAAAAACACCTGCTGATTTTAAGTTTTTCCCAAAACTCACTAATACCATCAGTCACTTCAAAAGATTGATCAACGTTAAAGAACCTGTTGAGCAATATTGCGATGCCATCAGTAATTTTGAAGATAAACTGGGCATGGCTTTTCTTCAGCTTCACGATAATTTTAAACCAAAAGATTTCGAGCGGTTAAAAATCGTAATCAACGAATTTCCAAAGGTAATTCCACTGGGCGTTGAAGTGAGGAATACAGAATGGTTTACCAACCCCGCCATTGCAAACGAATTTGCCAAACTTTTCGAGGCTAACGGTATAACCAACATCATTGTCGATACTTCGGGCAGAAGAGATATGCTACACATGCGTTTAACCACTCCAACGGCTTTTGTACGTTTCGTGGGTGCCAACGATGATGTAATCGATAAAAAACGCTTAGATGATTGGATCGAAAGGATTGTGAACTGGAAAGAACAGGGATTGCAGAACCTATATTTCTTTGTACACCAGAACGTGGAACTTTCTTCTCCATTATTTTCTGCTTATTTTACCGAAAAACTGAATAAAGCAGTTGGAACCGATTTAAAAATCCCGGTGATGGCCAATCAGGCTCCGCCTAGCTTATTTTAAATGATATATAAACCTATCAGGTTTTTGAAACCTGATAGGTTTGAAAGTACTTTATGGTTAGTCGAGATTTGCAATCTCGTCTTTATGAGTTGTGGATTTGTAATCCACTTAAAGAATTTAAAGGTCGGGATTACAAATCCCGACCAACAATATCTACACAATATCTACTCTTTTATAAACCGTTTCCGTCGCTTTTGCCTCTTCCCCTTCCGGCGAAACGTTATAGGCCGTTAATACAAATTCATTTTCATTAATATTTTCTAAAGTTGTACGCCAGCCCCAAAGCTGCTCCCCATATTCAGGACTCCCATATTCCCCAAAAACCGAAAAACCATTTGCTGTTGCCTCACCACTCGAAAGCATCATCTGTGTGCCCATGTGGAAGCTATCTACCCAACTCGTAGTAAATCTTTGATAAGGAATATCAAAACCAACGATCATCTTGCCTTCGAAAGGTTTTCCCTCTAAACTTCCATGATAATCAAGAGAAATAAAGCGATCGCCTAGAATAGATGTAATTTGTGCTTCAGACGGAGATTCGTCTGCCAGAACATCTTTTTCGAACCAAGTTTTGGTTGTTCCACGCCAATTTCCAGTTAACCGTTGCAATTGTTTGTGAGCGCCATCTGCTAAAGATTGCTCAAATTTACTTATCGCCATAATCAAAGCTATAGAATATTGTTGTTATGTTAAATTATTTATCTACGAGATTATGAAATGAAAATCGTAAATTGTTTATTGAAAACTACTTATGTATGCTAAAGGCGTTAGATCTCAATCAGGTAATGGTTATCGATATCGAAACTGTTCCGCAATACCCGTCATTTCAGGATGTACCCCCACATTTTCAGGAACTATGGGAGCAAAAAACACATTATCAGCGAAGTGCAGACCAAAGTCCTGAAGATTTTTACGAAAAAGCAGGTATTATGGCCGAATTCGGTAAAATCATCTGCATCAGTCTGGGGATTTTTAATGTACAGGACCATTCTTATTCCCTGCGGATCAAGTCTATTTTTGGTCACGACGAAAAAGAAATGCTTTTGCAGTTTTCCAGTCTGTTAAGCAAACAAGCACCAACTTTAGTGTTCTGTGCGCATAACGGAAAAGAATTCGATTTCCCTTATTTATGTCGCCGGTTATTGGTTAACGGCATCGAAATTCCGGTCCAGCTGCAACTTTCGGGCAAAAAACCATGGGAAGTAAACCACCTTGACACCATGGAACTCTGGAAATTCGGCGATTACAAACATTTCACTTCATTAAACTTGCTGGCAGCTATTTTGGATATCCCAACTCCAAAAGACGACATTAATGGCTCGCAGGTTCGTCAGGTTTATTATGAAGAAAAAAATCTGGAACGGATTGTTACCTATTGCCAGAAAGATGTAATTACTACCGCACAGGTATTATTAAAATTCAAGGGAATGGATATAATTTCAGCAGAAAACATTACCATTGTAACCTGATGCTAAACGTTGAAAACCTAAATATCGATTTTTATAACCAGGAAGATAAAACCTGGTTTAAAGCTGTAAAACAGATCAGTTTTAACGTAAAAAAAGGAACTGTTTTAGGTATTGTAGGCGAATCTGGCTCCGGAAAATCGGTTACTTCTTTTTCCATTATGCGCTTGCACGATGAAAAAGCTGCAAAAATTACAGGCAATATTGATTTTGAAGAGATTAGTCTGCTTAACCTCAGTTCAAATGAAATCCGTCAGATCAGGGGAAACCAGATCTCAATGATCTTTCAGGAACCCATGACTTCCCTCAACCCTGTTTTTACTTGTGGTAATCAGGTGGCTGAGGCTATCATGCTGCACAGAAAAGTAGATAAAGCGGAAGCAAAAAAACATACCATAACCCTTTTTAATGAAGTACAGTTACCCCGTCCCGAAAAAATATTCGATAGTTATCCGCACCAGATTTCCGGCGGACAAAAACAGCGTGTAATGATTGCCATGGCATTAAGCTGCGATCCGAAATTATTGATTGCCGATGAGCCAACCACTGCTTTGGATGTAACCGTTCAAAAAACAATTCTTCAGTTGCTTTTAAAATTAAAAACGGAGCGAAACATGGCAATGATTTTCATTTCGCACGATTTAGGCGTAGTAAATGAAATTGCCGACGAAGTTGCCGTAATGTATAAAGGTAAAATTGTAGAACAGGGTAATGCAAAATCCATTTTCGAGAATCCTCAACACCCTTATACCAAAGGTTTGCTTGCCTGTCGCCCTTCCCCTAGCCTGCAGTTAAAAAAATTACCTGTGGTGGCCGATTTCCTTACCGGAAAAATTGACGATGCCTCAGCGCACCTACAGGCCTCGAACCAATTAACACTAGCTGAGATTTCAGAAAGAAGAGAAAAATTGTATGCACAACAGCCATTACTTCAGATAAAAGACCTTTGCACCTGGTATCCCATTAATAACGGTCTGTTCGGTAAAACTACCGATTATGTAAAAGCCGTTGATCAATTGAATTTCGAAGTCTTCCCCGGAGAAACATTAGGGTTGGTAGGCGAATCGGGTTGTGGTAAAACCACCTTGGGGCGCACCATTTTAAGATTAATCCAACCCACTTCTGGTCAGATTATTTTTAATGGAGAAGACATTACGCACATCAATAAAACTGATCTCCGTAAATTAAGGAAAGACATCCAGATCATTTTTCAGGATCCTTATGCTTCTTTAAATCCGCGGTTAAGCATCGGTCAATCTATTTTAGAACCCTTACAGGTGCATAAATTACACCGTAACGATGCCGAACGCAAACAAAAGGTATTAGAGCTACTCAGTAAAGTAGGCTTAAAAGAAGAACATTTTAACCGCTATCCACACGAATTTAGCGGCGGACAAAGACAGCGTGTGGTAATTGCCAGGGCTTTGGCTTTAGAACCTAAATTTATCATCTGCGACGAATCGGTTTCTGCCCTTGATGTTTCCGTGCAGGCACAGGTCTTAAACCTCATCAAAGATCTCCAACACGAATTCGGACTCACTTATATCTTCATCTCCCACGATCTTGCTGTTGTTAAACACATATCAGACCGCATTTTAGTCATGAATAAAGGAAAAATCGAAGAAGAAGGTTTCCCCGAACAGATATTTAATACACCGAAAGCAGAATACACAAGAAAATTAATTGAGGCCATTCCGGGAAATTAATACATCTATGTTTAAGGAAAAAATAATTTCATTTTTCATTACCGCTCTATTTTCTTTTACCTGCATCGCTCAACAAAACACAGAGGTTCGGATCATTACAAGAGAAAAAATTTTTGATCAGGCACCATTTGAAGCTTGTCATGCCTCTACGCTCTGCCAGCTTAAAGACGGTAAGATAATGGCTGCGTGGTTTGGCGGAAAACACGAAGGAAGTAATGATGTGGCCATCTGGATAGCGACAAAAGATGGTGCCCAATGGAGTGTACCTGTTGAAATCGCGACTGGCACCACAAATACCAATCTTCCAATAGCATGTTGGAATCCGGTATTATTTAAAGCCAAAAACGGAACTTTATTTTTACACTATAAAGTTGGCCCAAACCCAAGGGAATGGTGGGCAGAGTACAAAACTTCCACCAATGATGGTAAGACGTGGTCTGTGGCAAAAAAGCTCCCTCCCGGCTTTTTAGGACCAATAAAAAACAAACCCATTCAGCTTAAAAACGGAACGATCCTTTATCCATCAAGCACGGAGAGTCTGGATGAAAAAACATGGAAAATCCATATCGAAAAATCAGATGGCCAGGCAAAAAACTGGAAAAAAATCGAAATCAACTGCGATACTTTTGGGGTTATACAACCCTCCATTTTAACCTATCCTAATGGAAAACTCCAGTTATTATGTAGAAGCAGGCAAAATGTAATTGTAGAAAGCTGGTCGGGAGATAATGGTGAAACCTGGTCTAAATTAAGAGCTACAGCCTTACCCAACCCAAATTCGGGCAGCGACGCCGTCACGTTAACCGACGGAAGGCAATTACTGATCTATAATCCCTTAACATCAGGCAAAAATTGGTGGGAAGGCCGTTCTACCTTAAAGCTCGCCATTTCTTCGGATGGTAAAAATTGGAAAGACATTTACACTTTAGAAAAGCACGATAAAGGTGAATACAGCTACCCGGCCATTATTCAGGATAATAAAGGGAACATCCATTTAAGCTATACTTCTGAAAGAAAGAGGATTACTTACGCCGAGATAAAGTTAGTCCGTAGTCCGTAGAATGGAAAGGAATTCAGAATAAAGGTTTAAAATGAAATATTATTTATTTGGTTTATGGTCGATAGTTAATAGTCAGATTAGCTAAGCTCCTCAGCTATCAACCATGAACTATAAACCGTAAAATCGTCGGCAATTTCAAATACCAGTGAACCAATGGCCAATGAACTGCTGAACCACCTCAGCTATCAACCATAATTCCACCAAATAGGCACTCACGCTACCAATAAACCAAGGGTCAATGAACTACTGAACTCTCCCATTATCCATTTTCCATCCCCCATCTTACATATTTTCTGTATCTTCGGTAAATTCAGTATTAGCGTATGGCAAAGAAAAAATCGGCAAATATAAAATTGGTTCTGAATCAATTGGTTAGTGATGTTTTTGAAAAAAACAGTAATCAGCTGCTTAATTACAAGCAGGTTTCGGCTAAATTAAATTTGAACGATCAGGAATCGAGAGAAACCATTCTTGAGATCTTAAAAGAAGGGAAAAGTGCGGGAATTTTCTTAGAACCCGAAAAAGGTAAATTTAAACTTAAAGAGCTACAAAACTTCATTATTGGTACGGTTGATATGACTGCTGATGGTTCGGCTTATATTGTTCCGGAAGATGAGTTTGAAAAAGACGTTTTTGTTGCTCCCCGAAAACTTAAAAATGCTTTACATGGCGATACCGTTAAAGCTTATGTTTTCGCAAAGAAAAGCGGTCGTAAAAACGACGGTGAGGTTGTCGAAATTATTAAAAGGGCAAAATCAGATTTTACAGGAGTTATTAAAATTTCCGATCGTTTTGCATTCGTAATTGCGGATGATAAGAAAATGATGCATGATATTTTTGTGCCATTGGCAGATACTCACGACGCAAAAAATGGTCAGCGGGTATTGGTAACTTTGTCTGATTGGCCCGAAAGCGCCAAAAATCCGATTGGTATAGTTAAACACGTATTGGGTAACCAGGGCGAGAACAATACCGAAATGAACGCGATATTAGCGCAATATGGCTTTCCTTTAGAATTCCCACCACAAGTGGAGCGCGAAGCAAATGCAATTCCTGAAGAAATCCCGGCGGCTGAAATTGCCAAAAGAAAAGATTTTAGAAACATATTAACTTTTACGATAGATCCGGCTGATGCGAAAGATTTTGATGATGCCATTTCTTACCAAAAGCTGCCTAACGGAAACCACGAAATTGGTGTACACATTGCCGATGTTTCGCATTATGTAATCCAGGGAACTGATTTGGATAAAGAAGCCTATAGTCGTGCAACTTCGGTTTATCTGGTAGATCGGGTAATCCCAATGCTACCCGAGCGTTTAAGCAATGGTGTTTGTTCATTACGTCCGAACGAGGATAAATTATGTTTTGCAGCTGTTTTTGAGCTTGATGAACAGGCCAATATCCAAAATGAATGGTATGGCCGTACGGTAATCCATTCTGATAGAAGGTTCAGTTATGAAGAAGCACAGGAAGTGATCGAGAACAAAGCTGGCGATTGTGCTACAGAAATCCTGAAGTTGAATGAGCTTGCTTATATTCTCCGCGATCGTAAATTTAAGAATGGAGCGATCAGCTTCGAAAGCACCGAAGTTAAATTCAAACTTGATGAATCAGGAAAACCGATTGGTGTTTATGTTAAAGAACGTAAAGATGCCCATAAACTCATCGAAGATTATATGCTGTTGGCTAACCGGAAAGTGGCCGAATTTGTAGCCAAAAAAGTAAAGGGCAAAAACAAACTGACCTTTGTTTACCGTGTGCACGATTCGCCAAATATGGAAACCCTGAATACCTTTGCCACATTTGCTTCCCGTTTCGGTTATAAAATCAATACCAAATCGGATAAGGAAATTGCCAAGTCATTAAATAGCTTAATGGCTGATGTAGAAGGTAAAAAAGAACAAAATATTCTTACTTCTCTGGCCATCAGATCAATGGCTAAAGCGATCTATTCCACTAAAAAAACCAGTCATTACGGCCTGGCTTTCGAATATTATACTCACTTTACTTCCCCTATCCGCCGTTATCCTGATGTAATGGCCCACAGGCTTTTACAAACTTATTTGGATGGTGGTAAATCTGCTGATGCTGAATTTTACGAAGTAGCCTGTGTACATTCATCGGCCATGGAGAAACGGGCTGCCGATGCCGAACGTGCATCTGTTAAATACAAACAGGCCGAATATCTTGAAAATAATATTGGTACCGAATATAAAGGCATCATTTCAGGTGTTACAGAATGGGGTATGTATGTAGAGATTGAGGAGAACAAATGTGAAGGTATGATCCGCTTACGCGATATATCCGACGATTTTTATGTACTCGACGAGAAAAACTACTGCATTATAGGTCAACGTAAAAAGAGAAAATACCAATTAGGGGATGAAGTGATGATCAGGGTTAAAAAAGTAGATTTATCTAAACGTCAAATTGATTTTACCTTAATTCCTGATTAAAAATTAAGACATTTGTGCCCGAAAACACAATGTTCAAAGCAAAGCATGCATACTACAGAACAATTACAGCAAATTTTAGATACTGCAATACAAAATTTAAAGTTTCCGGATCACCCTAAGCAACTTTACGATCCGATTACCTATATCATTAACCTGGGTGGAAAACGTGTAAGACCATTGTTGGTTTTAATGGCTACCGAGCTGTTCGGCGGGGATGCAAACCATTCGGTCCACGCCGCTATGGCTATCGAGGTTTTCCATAATTTCACCCTTGTTCATGATGATATTATGGACAATGCCCCACTCCGCAGAGGACAGGCTACCGTACACGAAAAATGGAGTACCAATGTAGCCATTTTAAGTGGGGATGTAATGATGGTTGAAGCCAATAAAAACCTCGCCAAAGTAAATCCAATCTTTCTTAAAAACGTATTGGATACTTTTAATGCAACCGCTCAGGGTGTTTGCGAAGGTCAGCAATTGGATATGGAGTTTGAAGGCCGAGATGATGTAAGTATCGACGAATACATTAACATGATCAGGTTAAAAACGGCTGTATTGCTTGGTGGTGCATTAAAACTGGGCGCTATTATTGCCGGTGCTTCAGAAAAAGATGCCGATTTAATCTATCAGTTTGGCGAAAATATCGGAATTGCTTTTCAGTTGCAGGATGATATTTTAGATGTTTATGCAGATCCGGAAAAATTCGGAAAACAGGTTGGTGGCGATATTATTGCCAATAAAAAGACATTCTTACTATTAAAAGCTTTCGAATTGGCCGAAGGAGAAGCCCGTGCATCATTAGATACATGGACTGCCTATAAAGAATTTAACGCACAGGAAAAGGTAGAAACGGTCCGCCAGGTTTACGATACTTTGGACATTCAGGAAATTGCCAAAGAAAGCATGAATTTCTACAGAAACAAGGCTTTAGCGGTATTTGCGCAGATTAATGTGAGTGATGAGCGGAAAGCAAATCTTTTAACACTTACTGAGCAATTAATGGCCAGGGAGTATTAAAGCGTTCGTCATTTCGACTGTAGCGCAGCGAAATGGAGAAATCTATAAAGATGATTTTATTAAAATAGATTTCTCGACTACGTTGCACTCCGCTCGAAATGACGTGATTTTATTTAAGCTTTCACCAACTTATACTTAATCCAAAAATCTGATGATTTGGCGGAAGATTCGCCACCTTGCATTGGTCTCTGACCGCCGCCACCGCCGCCCATTCTTCCACCACCGCCCATACCGCCACGGCCACCACCGCCCATGCCTCCGCCTCCCATTCCACCTTTACCCCCAGATCTGCCTCTTCCACCATTTCCTCCTTCAGGAGCACCTTCTCTTTTAAAACCGGATTTACCCGGTTCGTTAATTTTAATATTGTAAACAAGCGGTTTTTTAAGATCTAAGCCCACCTGTAACTGCGCTAATGGAATACTTAGTTCGTAAATCAGATCCCTGTTTGGATGAATGCTCATTCCAGTTTCAATACCATCCTGATTAATGGCAGGTAACTCTCCATCAGCAATATTTTTAAAGCCTGAAACGCGGATGCCTTTATTCATCGCTGCCGGATCATGGATTTCATTTTCTCTTTCGGTTGGTAACGTAGCATGATCGTGATGTTCTTCGCCCTCTTTGGGCATCGGTGGTCTTTCCATTAACGGAAAAGTTAATTTCATACCATCTTTCTTCTTTCCTGCGGTATTGATGTTTAAAGTAATACCACCTCTTAATACACTGAAAGTTGTTTGAGGATCCAACGACTCGATAATGATGTACAAATTTTTATCATCATTAGCCAGTGCAAAAGCCAGCTTGGTGGCATCGTTGTACTGGTTAAGTGGTTCATTCCATTCGTTCGATATACCGTCGGCTTTAAATGGTTTTACCATGCGGATATTGTCTTCCACATCTTGTGCATGCAATGAACGGCCAGAAATAAGTAGTGGGATTAATAAGGATATTGTTTTCAGATTCATTTGGATTGTTTTTAAATCAATACTCAAATCTAAATCGGAGAAATGTTAATTTTTGTTATTTAACATGGTTTAACATTAGTTAGGTTCAGCGCTGGGCGTTTGGTGCTTAGCGTCAGTTAACCAATTTAAACAATTAACCGATTCCCCGCGATATGTCATCCTGAGCGGAGTCGAAGGACTAATACGAGTTTTGAGTTGGAAGTTAGGGTTTGAAGTCAATAAACCGATTCAAAACAATAACTGCTAGGCTATGAACTATCAAACTAATGACCAATGAACTAATGACTACTGAACTTTCTATAAACAAAAAAAGTCCCGATTTGCATCGGGACTTTTTCTTTATAACTTGATTACTAATTATTCTGCAGGTGCAGCTTCTTCAGTAGTTTCGTCTTTTTTAGCTGCTTTTTTAGCAGGCGCTTTTTTTGCCGGAGTTGCTTCAACAACTTCTTCTGCTACAACTTCTTTCTTTGCAACCGCTTTTTTAGCAACTGGTGCTTTAGCTACTGCTGCTTCGATTTCAGCGTCGGTGATAGGAAGGATAGAAACATAAGATTTGTTATCTTGTTTCTTTCTGAAAACTACTGTACCATCAACTAAAGCAAATAAAGTATGATCTTTACCGATACCAACACCTTTATCAGGGTGGTGTTTTGTTCCACGTTGACGTACTAAAATGTTTCCAGCGATAGCTAATTGCCCACCGAAAATTTTAATACCTAAACGCTTACTATGCGATTCACGTCCGTTTT
>Ga0308160_10000815_pt1 | contig 51229 bp, 59 predicted proteins | sample PhyFR1_FD_201036 | JGI IMG/M metagenome (GOLD analysis project Ga0308160, IMG submission 201036) | Phyllosphere microbial communities from UC Gill Tract Community Farm, Albany, California, United States - DLSLF.R1 | ecosystem: Host-associated > Plants > Phyllosphere > Unclassified | place: USA...
GGCGGATGTGGCCCGGAAGTGAGGAGGGGAGGGAGAGTGCTGACGGGGAGGGGGGAAGAGGGCAGAGGGGGGGAAATGAGGCGAGGCGCTGTTTGGACGAAGCGAAGGTCAACGGGCGCGCGCGCGCGAGGAGAGGCGAGGCGAGGCGAGGTGACGGGCGGGGTCGAGAGTCGCGGGAACCGGCAGTCGGACAACGAGGAGGCGGAGGACGAGGAGACGAGCGAGGCAGGGCCTACTGCTACGAACGGGGGCTCTCGGGGGTCGGTCGGTCGGCGTGCAGGACGGTCGGAGGGGGGGGGGGGGGGGCGGGGGGGGGTGCCGGGGCGGGGGGGGGCGCGCGCCACCGCCGTCGTCAAGGGCACTTTGGCCCGCGCAGTCGACCGACCGCCCCGCCCGCCGCCTCGCAAAAAGGCCCGGCCGGCCGACGTCGATGCAGAGCCACAGACGGCCAGCCAGCGCGCGGCACCCAGACCGACCCACCCTCGATGCGACTCCAGGGCTGACTCTCCTCTTCTCGACGCGAGGACGGACAGGAACGCCAGGGGCCCAAGCTGATCATGCTGACCTCCTGCCCTCGCGCGACGGCTGGCGACCAGGGCAGGGGCGCCGGCTGGGCGGGCCGAGCAGCGGGCTGAAACGGCTGGCGGCCCCGTGTTGATCGACCGCTGTCGGCCAGTCGCTCCGCCTGCCCTCGAGCGCACGACCGACAGCTGCTGCTGCTGCTGCTGCTGCTGCAGCGCATCACCCACCGGCCGGCGGGCGGGCGGCCCTTCCCGGTCGCCATCTGCGCGTGAAGAAAAAAAGAGGAGACGGCGCAACAGGGGCGGGGTTGCCAAAGAGAGGGGGCGCCGTCCTTCTTCCTCAGCCGGCCGTCAGTCTCTCCTGTCTCTCCGAACGACGACGACGACGACGCCTCCTGCTCCTCCTGAAAAGAGCCTGGCCTCCTCTCGTAGAACGCCCCCCTCTCTCTCCCCCTCTCTCCTCTGCCCATCCATCTTCCCTCCGACCTCGATCTTCCGTAGCCCATCTGCCCTGCCTCCAAACGTCGTGCCTCTCTCGCCCCGAGGTCCCGGGCATCGTCTCCCGTCCTCTCCTTGAATCGCTCCCCCGTCTCTGCTACAAACGCCCTTGGTACGTCTGTCCTGCAGACCCCTCAAGGTCCGACCCTGCTCTTGCACCCTCGTCTGGCGGCCTAGGCTGACGGGCTGCGTCCCTCATCCGGGCTCTCAGGCACCCAGCCAGACCCAAGGGCCCCGTGCGCACGCGTCTCTCCCCCGCCGCCCCCGGTTCATCCTCAGCCGTCGCTCGTGTCGCCGCTGACGTCGACCTCCCCTCCTCCCCTCCTCCGCAGTCGACCGACCTCTCTCCCACCAAGCCAACAGCCACCCGGTTCAGATGTCCGACTCGTCGTCGGCCCTCAGCTCGCCCGGCTCGAGCCACTCGCTCCCCTTGACCGACGACCGGTCGCTCTCGTCCGCTCCGTCCTCCGACGGCCCGACCGCGCCCGACACCGGTGCCGCGGGCAACGACGACGACGACGGCAACCACCTCTCGCCCTCGGTCGTCGACGCCTGCGCCGCCGTCGTCCTCTCTTCCTCGTCGTCGGTCTCGTCTCGCTCGGCCTACCGTCCTTCCCCTGGGCAAAGCGATGCTGTACGTCCGCTTCCTCTGCTCAACCGCTCGCCTGGCCCTCCAGCCTCGCTCATGACTGACGACCCGCCGCTGTCATCCCTCGACCTTCAGCGGCAGCAGCCGCAGCCGACCATCGTCGCCCTCCCATCGCAAGCGAGCGTCCTCCCCTCAGGCCCGGGCGGCTTCGGTCGTCATCGCGGCCTTCTCCTTTCCCGGCCGTCGTCCGCTCAGGCCGTCCAGCGACGGACGTCAACGCCGCTCTCGGCCGCCGCCGCCGCTGTTGGCTCGCCAGGCCGGCCGATGACCCGCCTCCAGCTGCAGCAGCAGCAGCAACAGCAGCTTCAGGCGGCGCATGCAGCGGCGGAAGCAACGTACGACGAGCGGCATCTGGCCGCCCAATCGGTACCGATCGCCCAGAAGACGACGACCCGTCGCGCAACCCAGAGCCGGTCGAGGGCGGTCAATGCCGACAGTTCGCATCCGCCCTCGCTCCCACTCCTCCCGGCCCGACGGCCGCTTGCCGGGCCGAGGACCATGGAGGCGGTGATGGATGACGCCCCGGTCGAGCCCGTCCTCGCCCCGCTGGCCCGCCTCGACGCCGTCGCCTTCAGCAGTCACCCCGCCCATCGGCCCGACCAGCGCCGGGCGGTCAGCGATCCGACGCTCTTTGACGGAGGGCTACCGACGGCGATGCCTGCGCTCTTCACGGCGAGGCCCGCGCTCGGGCCGCCGCTCGATGCGATGGACGACGGGAGGCTGGCCAGCGACGGGTCGGACGCCGACGACGAGGACGACGGCCCGTTCGCTCCTGGACAGTCGACCTCGGCGCTCTTCGACGGCGCTTACCAGCAGCAGCAGCATCAGCAGCAGATCTTCCTGCCCCAGCCGAGCTCGCATCAGCCCCATCGACCGCGGCTCGACGTCTTCCACGACCGGGGCCGAGCCGTCAGCTCGCCTTCGTCGACGGCCTTCCCGCGCCCGTCGTCGTCGTCCGACCTGTTCCTCGAGCACGGCGCTTCCTTACCGCCGCCGCCGGGGGCCGGCCACCCAGGCTACCCATCCTATCCGGCCCCGTACGGCTTCCACCCGGCCTATGGCTTCGCCGGCGGCTACCCGTATCCTCCGCTGCACGCATACTCGTATGGGTCGTACGATCCGAGTGGTCTGCAAGGGTACGGTCCACCACCGCCGCCAACTGGCCATCCTGCCCATGCGCAGCCTTATCCTCACCCATCCGGCGGTCACTGGCGGCCACCGCCGTTTCCCGCCGGCGGAGGAGGGTGGGGACACCCGTACGCTCCGGCCGCCGCCTACCATCCGGCACAGCATGCGTACGCTGAGGACTCCTCGCACGAGGCCGGCACCGAGCAACTCTCGACGTGCGCTCCAGTGCTCGGAGGCCAGACGGGCGCCGACGGTGGCGGAGAATCGTCGGTCGACCCACACGCGATTCAGCAGCAGCGGCAGCAGCAGCAGGATGAGCATGCGACGACCGCCGACCGAGGGCCGATGGCCTCTACATCGCAGCACGCCCGGTCGTCGTCCGACTGGTCGACCCTCTCTGGCGAGATTGCCAGTCGGTCGCTCGGCCACCATGCGCCAATCTCGTCGTCCGAGACCGACGACGTCGAGGCCGAGGTCGACCGCCTCAACCGCGGCGGCCGCGCTCACCAGCTCGTCCGGATGGACTCGGACGAAGAATCGGACGACGACGAGATGGAGGGCAACGTCCAGTACGTCTACGATCACGTCGACCGGCCCCCTGCCGGCCCGACCTCACTTCTCCAGCGCCGGCAGCAGCGCAACCTTGCCTTCGGCAAGGGTGGCGGTGGCGGCCCGTCGTTCGCGCCGCCGGGCGGCTACCCGCACCTCTCGTACGGGTTCAGCCATCCGGCCCCGGGCTTCTACTTCCCCTTTCCGCCCGAATCCGGTAGCGCCGGCGGCCCTCCATTCTACTCGGCCCCGGGCCCATCGCCGGCTGCTCCTGTCCCTGCAGCGCCGCCGAAACCAGCGGCGGCGGCGTCGGCCAGTCTCGCGGCTCGGCGCAAGAAGTCGAACGTCCTTCGGCTCAAGCTCGCTCCGTCTACAAGCGCAGCTGCGCCCGCACCCTCCAGTCGGTCCTCCGTCCTCTCGGGCGGGATCAGCAAGAAGAAGAAGCGCGGCGGCGGCGGCGGCGGGTCGGCATCGTCGAGTGCTCACCCGCGCAACGTCGTCCTCCGGCCGCTCATCGTCCCCAACCTCAACAAGCCGACCCGAGGCCGGGCCGTCCCGAGCGACCCGGACGAGGTCCGCAAGCGCCGCGGCAACGACAACGCCAACGTCTACACCTGCCCGGCGACCGGCTGCGGCCGGTGTTTCGCCCGGCCAGAGCATCTCAGACGGTTCGTCTCCTCCCCTTCCGGGTGCTGGCTTGATCCGAAGGGCGCACGCTGACCCGTTTCGCGCTGGCTCGCGCCCTTCAGGCACGCCATCTCGCTCCACACGCACGAGAAGCCATACGCTTGCGCCTTCCCGGGCTGCACGAAGCGCTTCGCCCGGGGCGACAACCTGTACGATCCCACCAGCTCGCTCAAACTAAGCACCGACTTGTACCTTCCAAGTTGACCCTTCGCTCTCCTCCTCGCCGCCGGGACCCAGGAAACAGCACTTTATCGTCGTCCATCGTGACAAGCCGGTCGAGCGCAAGAAGAAGGGCAAAGGCAAAAGCCGCTCGGGCACCCTCACTGTGCGTCTCGCGAGCATCTCGCCTCTCTCATCGTCCCGCGCCCTGACCCCTGTCTGCCAGCCTCTTCAGCCCTCGATGGCTTCCTAATCAGGCTCGCTCACCCAGCCGCTCAAAATCTGAGGCTTCTGCCTCTTCCCGCACACGACCGCACCCATGCCACGCCGTAATTGGTCTCCCTCTGCTTCACATCTGACGACACCGTACTCTTCTGTTCTCCTTCGCACTCGCACCCGTTGCTTTCGTCCCCCTCACGACCTTTCGCTCCGCTCTTCGCCTCTTTCCGCTGCAGCTTGACCCCTACGACTCCAACTCTGATACCCCTCACGATCTCGGGCGCCCATCCTTCGCCTTCGACCTCGACAACCCTCTACGACCTTCCGCCCCGCTGTAGCCCTTGCCTGAACGTCCCCGACTTCTGCATCATGACCCTCGTTTCCCGCTGCCATTGGGAGGCGCTGGGCATCCAGGAGGCTGCGATGAGTCTTTGTTACGCATCCGGGCCAAGCCAGGTCCGACCCGCGTCCCGACGACGGCCGCGGTCACTCGACCCCGACCACCATCTCGCCCTCCCGAGCCCCTCACTCGCTCCCAGCATGTCGCCCCTGGCCTCTTCGACCCCGACCTCGTCGCCCGACCCGATCAACGACCTCGTCTTCACTCCGCCGCCCGACGCCGCCCTGCCGCCCTCGAACCAGCACCAGCAGCAGCAGCGCTTCGTCTATGCGCAGCAGGCCACGCCGCTCTCCCCCTCGGTCAGGCCGCCGGCCAAGACTCGGCCGGTCAAGGTCGAGCGCTCATCGCAGACTGTCTCTGGGGACGCGGCCGAGAGCGGATCGACCGAGGACGAGCCTGACGAGGACGCCCAGGAGGGCTTTGGCCGCTCGCGCGAGGAGGAGCAGGAGGTTGAGCAGGCCGTCGCGAGCGATGACGGCGGTGGAGAGGCTGCTGCCGACGGAGCTGCCGTGGACGACCTGACGGTAAGGCGCTCGGACGACAACGACGAAATTGATAAGAAGTCTGAGGTCGAGGAGGTCGAGGAACAGTGGAAGGATCTCAGGCCCGACTGGGGCGAGGAGCGACTCGAGGACGAGGTGCGTAGCTGCGCTGTCGCTTCGTCTTTTGCCCCGCTCACTCCCTTCCCGCCCGTGGTCAGATGCGACCGCTCGAACTGGATGCCACCTTTTCTGAGCCTCTGCGGCGCTACCAGCTGCAGCAGGAAGACATCGTTCAGGGTGTGTCGGCCTGGCCCTTCGTCCTCTCGACCGCCAACGGCTGACACGTATCGGTCTGCCAGACTACATGCGCGGCATGTTTGCGTGCATGCTTCAGTCAGAAGGTGCGCATACAGCCGTCTTACGAGGGATCAGTGGGCCTGCCGTTTGCCCTTCGAGGCTGAGCCGGCTTCGGTGCCTTTCCAGTTTGGGCGACGACCTACCTGCGCAACCAGTCCGAGGCACACGCCCAGCAGCTCGACGAGGCGACGGCCCAGATTGCCGAGGAGGAGGTCTACCAGGGTATGTCGTTCGACGCAAGTCCCCCGGGCCTCTCCTGTCAAATGATGCGAGCCAGCCGCACTCGCATCTCGCAGAGAACATGCGCCAGAATCTGTTGCGCGTCAAGGAGCAGGTCCAGAACGCGATAGAGCACCTCGCCGGCATGCAGTCGCTCGCCCTCGTCCGAATCCACCAGCGGAGCGAGTCGGCCGAGCCTCGTAGCGCGCCAGGGGGCGCCCGGAAGAGGGCTCGGACCCAGTAGGTGGGCCGGGTCGTCGACACATACGTCTGGCTTGGACGAGCGCCCACCGGTCGTTATGATAACCCCTAGTGTCGCCTCCGGCATACCAATCGACAGCCTGCGCACGTATCCTTCCGACGACTCTCGAGCGCCCGAGCAGATACTTGCAGTCAGCTTCCATTTCGCTCTCATCCCCACGTCGACGACTACTTGGGCTCGCCGGGTTGCAGCCCTACACTACGTCGCGCTGCCGCACGCAGGCGCGACCCTTGCAGACCCGCCCCTCAACTTGCGCCGCCCCTCGCCAGTCCTGCATATTGTCGATTCCGATGCATGGGCTCTTTCTCAGCTGCTCACCGCGAGCGACTGCTCGGCCAGCTGATCCGAGTCTCGTCTCGAGTGGAGTGCGGCACGAACGGACGCATGGCCCAAGTCTACCTGCTGAGGTAAGCCGCTTTGTTTCTGGCCGGCCGGCCCATCGCAAGGGCGGCCGCGCTCGCGTCCCTCCTCCCTGGCCCTCCCATACCCCCCTTCCGCTCCTGCTTCGACCTCTTCTTCGCCAGTGTCCGAGCTAGGTCCGTCACCCTGTCCTTTCGCCACGGCCATCGTCTTGACCACGAGCTGACGCCTCGCATGCGTCACGGCACTCCTGGCTCGTCGACAGCGCCTTCTTTCTGCCCGCTCGCTCGTCCCTTCTACCTTCCGCGGACCCGCCTTCCCATCTCGCCTCGCGCCCGCCCTCTCCTGCCTTTGGACCCGCGCATCTGAGAAGGCTCGCCCAGCATGCGGATGCTCACCAAGGTGCGTTCTCTCGGATGTTGTCAACGAACATCCGCTGCAGACCGACATCGGCCGGCTGGCGTCCTCAGCGCGACGGGCGCTCGAGCTCGCGCCGAGGGCTGAGATCTCGAACGGCGTGCTGACGCCTCTCCGACAACCCCCCCCCCCTTGCTTGGCCGCCTCAGTTCGAGTCCAAGTCTCCTCGAGTCAAGGGGGTCGCGTTCCGTGCGTATCTCGGCCCTTTCGCTACACCCGTTCTGTGGCCCCGCGCGACGACTTGGAGCTCTCGCTGACCTCGCCGGCTCGACCCCCGCTCCCTCCGGCCGCCGCCTACAGACCCCAAACAGCCGCTGCTCGCGGCCTCGCTGCACAATGGCACGATCCAGCTGTGGAACTACCAGATGGGCACGCTTGTCGACCGCTACGAGGAGCATGACGGTGAGTCCTCGCTTCGCTGCAGCTCTTTACAGCTGCCGGACGCGGCTCCGAGCGCTCAGGAGGCGCGGCGCCGGGCAGCGCGGTCGCGCGAGCCAGGCTTCCAGGACGAGCGCTCTCGAGCTTGCCCGGTATCGATCGGCAGCCTCCCGTTCCCCTGTGTCGACGAGGTGCCAGGTGCTGAATCTGTTCCAATCGTCTGCGCTTCTCCTCTCCCAGGCCCGGTCCGCGGCATTTGTTTCCACCCGACTCAGCCCATCTTTGCGTCGGGCGGCGACGACTACAAGATCAAGGTCTGGAACTACAAGACGCGCAAGTGCCTCTTCACGCTCAACGGCCGTACGTCCCTCGCCAAATCTAATTGCACCTGGAGCTGTCGTGTGCATCTCAGGTGCGTGTGCTGACGAGGCCGGCCGACCGCCTCCCAGACCTCGACTACGTCCGGACCGTCTTCTTCCACCACGAGTACCCGTGGATCATCTCGGCCTCGGACGACCAGACGATCCGGATCTGGAACTGGCAGTCGCGCAACTGCATCGCGATCCTGACCGGCCACAACCACTACATTATGAGCGCCCAGTTCCACCCGAAGGAGGACCTCGTCGTCTCGGCCTCGATGGACCTGACGGTCCGCGTCTGGGACATCTCGGGCCTCCGCAAGAAGAACATGTCGCACCAGCCGATGTCATTCGAGGAGCAGATGGCGCGGGCCAATGCCGGCCAGGCCGACCTCTTTGGCAGCACCGACGCCGTCGTCAAGTATGTGCTCGAGGGCCACGACCGGGGCGTCAACTGGGCCTCGTTCCACCCGACGCTGCCACTTATCGTCTCGTGCTCGGACGACCGGCAAATCAAGCTCTGGCGCATGTCCGACACCAAGGCCTGGGAGGTCGACACCTGCCGCGGGCACTTCAACAATGTCCTCGTCTCGCTCTTCCACCCCCGGCACGAGCTCATCCTCTCGGCTGGCGAGGACAAGACGATCCGGATCTGGGACATGGGCCGGCGGACGCCCGTCCAGACGTTCCGGCGCGAGCACGACCGCTTCTGGAGCCTGATCGCCCACCCGGAGCTCAACCTGTTTGCCGCCGCCCACGACAACGGCGTCATCGTCTTCAAGCTCGAGCGCGAGCGGCCGGCCTTCTCGCTCTACCAGAACACGCTCTTCTACGTCCGCGACAAGACGGTCCGCATGCACGATCTCGTCAGCGGGTCCGACGTCGGCGTCATGAGCGTCAAGAAGCTCGGCCCAGCCTACTCGCCCCCGCTCACACTGTCGTACAACCCGGCCGAGAAGGCCCTCCTCGTCAACGAGGGCTCCGACGGCGGCATTTTCGACTTCTTCCGCCTGCCCCAGGAGGGCGTCGTCGGCGACTCGGCGACCGACGCCAAGCGCGGCCAGGGCTCGTCGATGCTCTTTGTCGCCCGCAACCGCTTTGCCGTCTTCTCGCGGACGGCCCAGACGATCGAGATCCGCGACCTGTCGTTCAGCACGACCAAGTCGCTCAAGGTCCCCGTCCAGACCAACGACATCTTCTACGGCGGCACGGCCTGCGTCCTCCTCTCGTGCCCGACCTCGGTCGCGCTCTTTGACCTCCAGCAGCAGAAGATCCTGAGCGAGCTCACGACGCCGGCCGTCAAGTATGTCGTTTGGTCGGTCGACAACAGCATGGTCGCGCTCCTCAGCAAGCACAGTTCGTCCCCGTTGCGCGCCGTCCGCGAGCTCGCCGGTCGTCGCTGACATCAGTCCTCTGCGCAGCCATCACGATCGCCAACAAGTCGCTCGAGCAGAGCTGCCTGATCCATGAGACGATCCGCATCAAGTCGGCCGCCTGGGACGACTCGGGCATCCTCGTTTACACGACGCTCAACCACATCAAGTACGCCCTGCCGTCGGGCGACACCGGCATCATCAAGACGCTCGACCAGCCCGTCTACCTCGTCCGCATCAAGGGCCGGACCGTCCACTGCATTGACCGGAGCGGCCGGCCGCGGACGATCGACATCGACCCGACCGAGTACCGCTTCAAGGTGGCGCTCGCCAAGGAGGCGTACGACGAGGTTCTCCAAATCATCCGGACTTCGAACCTCGTCGGTCAGAGCATCATTGCCTACCTCCAGAAGAAGGGCTACGCCGAGATTGCCCTCCACTTCGTCCAAGACCCGAGCACGCGGTTCGACCTCGCGATTGAGTGTGGCAACCTCGAGGTCGCGCTCGAGATGGCGCGCTCAGTTGACAAGGTCGACGTCTGGAAGCGGCTCGCCGCCCAGGCGCTCAAGCAGGGCAGCCACAAGACGGTCGAGATCGCGCTCCAGAAGACCAAGAACCTCGAGCGGCTCTCGTTCACCTACCTGACGACCGGCAACACCGACCGGCTGCGGATGATGCAGGCCATCGCTGGCAAGCGCGGCGACCAGATGGCGCGCTTCCACAACTCGCTCTACCTCGGCGACGCCAAGGAGCGCGTCTCGGTCCTCTCGCAGGTCGGGATGGACCCCCTTGCATACTGGGCCGCCAAGACGGCTGGCCTCGAGGACGAGGCCCAGGCGATCCTCGAGGCGGCCGGCATGACCGAGGACGAGGTCCCCCAGCTCGGAGGCGCGCTCGCGTCGTCGTCCAAGCTGGCGCCGCCGCAGCCGCTCAACCCGAGCTTCCGGCAGGACTGGCCGATCCGGCCGATCGGCGACTCGTTCTTTGCGCGCGCTCTTGCCAACGGTCACGGCAGCGCCGAGCAGGCCTCGGCCCTCACCGGTGAGGCCTCGAACGAAGGCGCGGCCGAACTCAGTGCCTGGGGCGCCGACAACCCGCTCGCCGTCGAGGACGGGGCCGACGAGGACGATGACGAGGACGGCGAGGGGTGGGACATTGACGTCGACATCCCCGACGCCCCGGTCGATGTCGCCGAGGAGAACGAGGTTGAGGAGGCCGTCCCAGAGGACGGCATGGCGCCCGGCACGAGCGAGAGCGACATCTGGGTCCGCAACTCGCCGTTAGCCGCCGACCACGTCGCCGCCGGCTCGTTCGAGACGGCCATGACGGTACGCGCTCGCTTCCCTGCAGTTCCTCGCTACGTTTACCCGACTGACAATTTCGGCCTTCGTTCATCCTCGCAGCTGCTGAACCGGCAAATCGGCGCGACGCATTTCGAGCCGCTCAAGCCCTACTTCCTCTCGGCCTACCGGTCATCGCACGTCTACGTCCAGGGCAACCCCTCGCTCGACCCGATCCAGCTGCACGTCCGGCGCAACCCGAACGCGACGGCGACGAACGAGGTCTTCCCGGCGATTGCCTTCACGCTCCAGGCTGCCCAGGCCCAGGTCCAGGACGGCTACAATCTCGTCAAGAAGAACAAGATTGCCGACGCGCTCGCGACGTTCAAGACAATCATCCAGACGGCAATGCTCGTCGTTGTCCAGTCCGACTCGCAGGAGAGCGACGTGCGTTCACTTCCTCTGCCCCACTGGTTCCGGCCGGCCCCTGACTGACCTCCTCTTCCATTCTCATCGCCAATCAGCTCCGCGAGGTCATCAATACCAGCCGCGAGTACATCCTCGGCCTGACGATTGAGCTCGAGCGCCGGCGGCTCGTCGCCGAGGAGCCCGAAAGCGTTCAGCGGCAGCTCGAGCTGGCCGCCTACTTTGCGCACTGCAAGCTCCAGCCCGTCCACCAGCAACTCGCTCTTCGCTCGGCAGTGCGTCCCTGACTATCTTCTGCTTCAGACCGACCGTCTGCTGACTACCCTCGCTTGTACCCTCCCTGCAGATGGGTGTCTGGTCGAAGGCCCAGAACTACGCCACGGCCTCGGTCTTTGCCCGCCGGCTGCTGGAGCTCAACCCGTCCGATGCCCGGAGCGTGCAGAACGTGCGGACCCTCTCGCCAGCTTATGTCGCGTGCTTGATACTCTGAAGCTGACCCGCTATCGTCTGGATCGCTCGCAGGCCCGGACCGTCATCGCGCAGGGCGACCGCAACCCGCAGGACGTCCTCAAGACGTCTTACGACCACTTCACCGAGTTCGACATCTGTGCGGCCTCGCTGACGCCGATCTACCGCGGCTCGCCCTCGGTGACAAGCGCCTTCTCGCAGGCGAGCTACCTGCCAGAGTTCGCTGGCTCGATCTGCAAGGTCGACGACGTCGTCCAGGTCGGCTTCGTCGGCAGCGGCCTCCGCAGCCGGGTCTAGAGTGAGGGTTTCCCAGAGGGGCGCGGTGCGATCGCAAGACTTTCTTACGTCTCATTCTGCCGACGGGGAAGGAGTCGCATGGCGATCGACAGAGGCTCAGCGCGCGTAATAGCTTTCGCCGTCGTATGGATCCGGGTAAGGCCGGCGGTCGCCGTAAAGACTTTCTGGCGGCCTGCGGCCCACCGATTCTGCCTCCCATCGGCGGCGCACCTCCCACTCGTCCTCCGCCTCCCATGGACCGAGACCGCGGCCGTTGCGGAATTGCGGCTGCGGCCAGTAGTCGTCGCGCCAGCTGAGCCCTCTTTGCTCGTCGACGTACCCCTCCTCCTCGTGCGACCACCCTCGGTAGTACTGCCGCGCGGGGTCGACCAAGGGTGGCGGCCGCTCAGAGCGGTAGCGCCCATCGGGCGACCATCGGCTCGGTGCGTACGGGTCCGGCCGGGCGTAACGCTCCGACAGCGCTTCGCGCATCGCGTCGAACTCGTACGGATCGCGCTCGTATGCCGCCCGGTGGCGGTCGTCCTCAACGTAAGCCGCCGGGTGTTGCCGCTCATCCCTCACAGGTGACCGGCCAGAGTAGTATGCGTCGCCTGAATAGCGGTCGCCCGCTGCGTCGTCTCGGAAGATGTCGGCTGGCAGTCGAGACCGTCGCGAGCCGAGCGCGTACGCGTCGCTCGCAGTCCAAGCCTCGCGCTCGGCCTGCCGCCGTCTGCGCTCAAAGCGCTCGATCTCGTCGGCTGGGACGTGCGCCGGTGGCCGACGGCGGTAGTACGATTCATCGCCGTCGTCGATGATGCTGTCGCCTGGGTAGATTGTCTCGTCCTCGCCTGGGACGTGGAGACCGACCTCGCGCCGGCGGCGGGAGCGACTCGGCGGTTCAGGGTAGAGTGGGTGTCGGCGAGACCGGTGAGCGAGGACGTCGTCAGCAAGATGAACATCGCGCTCGACGCGTGGACGGCGGCTCGAGCCCGAGCTCCGATGATAAGAGTCGAGCTCTCTCGGCCGGTGGAAGCCGTGAGGGTCGTACTCGTCGTAACGAGCCTGGGAAGGGTGAGGGTCTGGACCAAGCAGCGTCTGCGTAGGAAGGCAAAGGCGCGACGTGTTAGTACCCGCAGAGCGTGGTCCAGAAACCACATCAAAGTCGCACAGGGCCTCGGCGTTGTTCAAAGCGCCACTCGTGGTCGTCAGAGACGACGCGCCGTCGGTCGTCGCGGTGGTAGCGTCCGTCGAAAAGGTAGTCGTCCCGCCCGATGGGCCGCCGACGATCGTCGTGGCGTCGGCTCCCATCCCTTAGGTCCGGCGCACCACCGAGTCCGAATAGACCCTTGACCGAGTCGAGAAAGCCACCGCCGCCGCCAGACGGCCGCATCGCGTTCTGGGCTCCGCCCGGTCCTTCGAGCCGCTCGCGGCCGCGTTCGCGCCGATGCCGCCGGCGGTCAGCGACGTCTGGTCGAAGTTCTTGCGTCGGCGTTCGCGCGTCAGCTTCACCGAACGAGTGAGCACGACGGTGCTTGGTCTTGGATGGCTTGTGGTCCGGCAGCTCGACTGGTAGAGGCTCGAGAGAGTGGGGGAGACAGGGGCCGTCAGTAGCGCGTCGAGGTAGGGTCCGACGGCCAAGGCCGGCCGAAATGAACGTACTGAGCTTCAGCGGCTCCCGTCGTACGACCGCCCCTCCCTGAGCTAGCGATACAGAAGCTGCCGAAGTACGGGGGCTGGGCGCCGGGCTGATGCGTGGTAGAGGAGGCGGGAGTGGTGAGCTAGCTCGCGAGGGGGCAGTCGGGCCTGGCGCTGCCGGTTGCAGCGAGGGCCGAGGGGAGGGCAGCGCCGGCTTTGGCGGAGGGAGGACGGGAGGTCGAGGGGTTGACATCTGGCGTCCTCTGGGTGAGAGGCAAGCCAATCTTAGAGTGAGCGTTAGCAGAGAGGGAGCAAGAGCGACCGACGGCCGACAGCAGACAGGGGTCAGGTCGAGCGCCGGCCGGCGGGCGACAGGGGTCCAACTCGGATCGCTGAGGGCCAGCCGTCAGCGAGGTAGCGCCTCTCTTTGGAACGAGAGGAGGCAGCAGTAAGACTGAATGCCTACGCGAGTGGCACTCAGTTTGTGCGACCTGAATGGCTGACGGAAGGATGGGAAAGGGACGGCCGAGAGCTCGCCGGCACGGCAGGTCGACCAGCGGAGCCTGCTGCGCGCCGCCCGAGGCGGGCCTCTGCAAGTCCCGCCAGTGACAACCTGCCTGACAGAAGTGAGGGCGATGCGACGGACGAACGACATCGATCGAAACGGGCATAGATGGCTTGTCCAGCGACAACGGCTCCTCGGAATTGTGCGAGGAGATGAAGTGGGGGAGGCACCCTGGAACGGAAGCGGCGCACGAGTCGCGCTCGCGTCTATAACGAGGGCGAGACCCGGCCGATAAGACTCGCAGGTCATGTCCGATCGCAGCAAGGCTAGCTTCGTTTCCGCTCGGTCGGATAGGGCGTTCTAGGTGATCTCGCGAACCTCGCCGGCCGACTCTTCAGCGCGAGCAGTGATGAGGCCGAGGCTGCAACGGGGCGCAGGAAGGGACGGCGACCTTCCAGCCGCACCTTCTGTCCTCATCCCGCGACTCAGAGTCCCTCAAGCTCGCGGAGGAGTTTCTCGAGCTCGTCCTCGCCGGCGTCCTCGATCAGCTGGTCGACCTCGGCGTCGTCCTCTGCCGCTGATGGGCGCGCTTTTGTCGTTGTCGCCGCCGTCGTAGTCGGCTGCGCTTCGGCTCCCGATGCTGACGATCGCACCAGGGGCTGGGTCGTCACAGTCGCTGTTCCAGTCGCCGACGAGGCAGCAGCAGACGCAGGGGACGTCGACGAGCTCTGATTTGCCTTCGGAGGGATGCCGGTATACGTTCGAGGAGCGACAGGTGGGGCGGGACCGGGCGGGTCGATGCCGAGGAACTCTGGCACGCGACCGTCCTCGACGGCGTACTCGTACTCCTCAAGCGACTGTCAACCAGGTCATGATCAGTGTCAGCGCAGGCACGAGATGAGGCACGCAGGTAGAGCCGCCGTCTGTCGTCCTTGCGAAGCCGCGAGGAGACAGGAAGGGAGGACGTACGCCGACATACTGTCGACAGGAGCCGGGTGCGATCGCGCAGCGAACAAGTGAGCCCGGCGGAGAAGGCGCGTCCAGGAGAGGTTGAAGGGAGGCGTCAGCGATCTTTCTCAGTCAACATACAGACTACGACCGAGTCAGACCCGAGGACGCACCTCCTCATCGACGAGGAAGCCGGGGAGCCGACCGTCGGTCCGACCCCGCCGGCGCCAGAGCCGCTTGCCGGCCTCGTCCATGCTGACGTCGCAGATGGTGAACGGGATGCGGAGCGTCGACAGCGTCCGGAGGAGGTGCTCCTGGATATGGGAGTGCGCAGTAGAGAGACACAACGAGCTGTCAGCACAGCGAGCAGAACCTGGGCGGCCAGCCAGAGGCGGTCTAGCCGGGCTGGAGGGCTTCGGAAGGAGAGGACGCGCCTGGAGACCGCGCTGCCGTGGCGGCTGGGTGATGGAGGTTGTCTGGCGAGGTCGACGGTACCGCATATCAGCAAGCGGCAGCTGTTTTACGGAGCTGAGCGGCGCGAACGACTGACATAGACGACGACCGACATGGCGAGCTGCTGAGACGAGTGGCCGGCGGGAAGGACGGGCGTTGGGAGGACAAGGTCGAGCAGGCGGCAGCTCATGCTGCATGCTGCTGCGGCCGGCCCAATACTGTACAGTAGTCGGCGCAGGCGGTCGGCTCTCCCTTTCAGCCTCATACCGTCGACCCTGCCTCGACGACATCGCTAAGCCATGGCGCTTCCCCCGCTGCCGCGCTCGGCTCTCGCGCCGCTTGTGCTACTGGCGGTCCTCCTGGTCGTGCTGTCGTACACCAGTCGATCGGCTCCGGCCCCAGCACCCAAGCTGCCGTCGAGCCCTGCCGGCGACGACCGACCGGCTGGCCCGCCGGCGTTCACGAAGCAGATCGTCGCACTCGGCGACCTCCACGGCTCGCTCGCGACGGCCAAGCGCGTCCTCCGGATGGCGGGCGTCATTGGTCTCGCCGATGAGTGGACGCTCGGCACGGGCACGCTCGTCCAGTCGGGCGACATCGTCGACCGCGGAACCGACACGGTCGCGCTCTACCGCTTCTTCGAAGACCTCCGGGTCGACGCTGAGGCCCAAGGTGGAACGTTCACCAGCTTGCTCGGCAACCACGAAGTCATGAATGCGCTTGGGGATTGGCGCTATGTCACCAAGGACGACATCGACACCTTTGGTGGCCTCGCCGCCCGTCGGGCCGAGATGGCTCCGGATGGGTCGATTGGCCGGGCCTGGCTCGCCAACTACTCACTGACGGCCCGGATTCCGTTGCACTCGCTAAAGTCGGCGACGCTTGAGGCCAACACGGCCGCGCTCTCGGTCATTCACGCCGGCCTGCCGCTGACGACGCCGCTGTCGACGCTGCTACCGTACCCGGACCGGCCAAATAAGCTCGCCAAGTCATTCCTCTACAAGGCGCTGCTCGAGGAGGCTGCGCCCTATCCGCCCGGCCCGTGGCCTGGGATTCCATCCTCGATGACGGCCGAGGAGGCCGCCCTCTGGGACGGTCAGGGGGTCTGGTGGTGGCGGGGCAACGCGCTTGACGACGAGCGCAAGGCCTGCGAAGACGCTCGCCGCATGGCCGAGCTCATCGGCGTCCGGCGGCTCATCTCGGGCCACACGCCCAACTTTGACGGCATGGTCTCACGGTGCAACGGCACAATCCTCCTCATCGACACGGGCATCTCGCCGGCGTACGGTACGTCTCGCGCAGGCCGTCCCTTCGACCGCAGGATGAACAGTCGATTGGGCGCTGACATTCGTTCATCGGTGCGGCGTGGTCGTCAGGCGGCGAGTTGACAGCTCTGTCTATCAAGACGACGCTCTACCCTCATCGCCCGGACGGCAAGCACAAGGGCGACCTTCGCAAGCGTCGCCCGTACCCGCCGTCGGCTGGAGCGCAGCAGGCTGCGTTTGGCACAACGTCAGCATCTGTCGCCGACGAGGTCAACGACAACGAGCATTCTGTTGAGGTCGAGGCCGAAAAAGACGAGCCGTACTGGCTCGAGGTCGAAGAGGTCGAAGAGCTGCGGCTTCCTCGACGAGGCGAGGATATTGCTGACGGCGCGGAGCGCAAGGCGCGAGAGACGCGCTGGCTCGCCGGTGGTGAGCGCATCGTCCGTGGCTGGCTGCGATAACGGATGCGCATGCCACTTATTTGTCTCTTAGCCCTGTGACTTGAGAAGGACCTGACGATCGAAAGATGGGTCGGGCTCAAGTGCTGGGCAAGTATAAACGGCGACGCACGCGCTTGTCGGCCGGCACACGACTCCGCCCTTGTCACTCGCCGGCTCCCCGCCCTCTGACCACCACCACCAGCAGCATCACGCCTCTCTCAGGCACCTCGCCTGCCCTCCTGCCTCGTAGCTAGCCTCGCAGACGTCTAGGTCATCGTCGCAATCTCTGCCATGAGCTCGCCCGTCCCGCCGCCTCCTCAGCCGGGTCAGCCCCAGCCCAAGGTCGCCCGCCGCTTGCCGTTCATCCGTCGGCACCCGTTCCTTGCGTTCGGCGGGCCCTTCCTCGCCCTCATCGTTGGCAGCAGCTTCCTCCTCCAGAATGTCACGCGGACAAGGTGCGCGCTGTCGAGCTGTCGCCTTTAGGCGACCGCCTTGAGCTCGCCTCCGGCTGGCCGAGCTGAGCCAGGCTAGAGCTGACTACCGGCCCACGCTCGAACGACTGACGCGAATGCGTGCACCGGCTCCCGACGACGCAGGTATGACATCCAGAAACAGAAGCAGGGCTACGTCCGTGTATCTTCCTTTGTCATGTCTCGGAGTGCTTGCGTTTCGCAGCTGACATTCTCGTGATCGCTTCGGCTTGGACTCGCCAGATGTCGGCCGACGAGCTACGCGACATCGAGGACCGGCCGTTCGACATCCGCGAGTTCTACTACGTGCGTCCCCGGCAGCAGAGTCAGAGGCGGCTCCTCGTCAGCTAAGCAATCAGCGGAGCTTCCCTCATCGGTGTCGAGGCCGGTCTCCAGCTCATGTCATTGTCCCGGGGCTGACCGGGAGGATGTCGCTCGCTCTCGTCTCCACCCGCGCAGCGGCTCTCCGAGACGGCCCTGGCCGACCCTGACCGGCACGTCCCGCCCATCTCGCCCGCCCGGCGTCGCAAGCTTCCCAAAGGCACGGATCTCTTCTCAGCGGAGGCCGGCGCGGCCCAAGATTGGGAGATCAAGCGCGTCGAGCGGCCAGAGGGCGTTGCAGAGTGGGGGCAGGCGCCGCTGACCGCCGAGGAGCGCCGGCACGAGCGCGAGCGCAAGCTCGTCTGAAGGACGACGACGGCGAGCTAGAGAGGCGCTCGTTCTCGACGACGGGAGCGGCGTCTGTAAGAAGGAGGACGACATCTCATGACGACTTATGACGACCAAGCCGGCGGTGGACGGCGGCGGTGCGTCCCGGGCGAGCGAACGACGCGACTTTGAACGGGCAATTGCTGCCCGCACAGCTACTTCCCCTCGGCTAAGCAGGACGCAGCGGTGTTTCGAAAAGCAGGCCAGTCCATCGATCCAAGTAGGTCGCAGAGGGGGTCGAGTCACTCTGCGGCCTCCTCCGAGTCGATCGTCCGGTCCCGCCACCTAGTCGACGTCCAGAGAAGAGGGGATCGCCGCCAGCAGCTCGACTACGAGAGTCGAGCTCTCCGTCTTCCACCGATCCTCCAAGACAGATCTCCCTTCCCCTCGTCAGCTTCCCGCACCGGATCCAATCAAGGACCGGCTGGGTGTCGCGTGCGAGGCGGTGGGTGATGTAAAGGGGAGAGGGAGGAGTCTGGAAGAGACCGGTGGAAGAGGAAGGCGCCGACAGCAGAAAGAGCCGAGAGCGCGCAGGGGGCGAAGGGAGGACGTTGACGTGGGCGAAGCGGGAGGTCGGGCGACCGAGAGAGCGGAAGGTCAGGGAGAGGTGTGTGGCGGTGGGTTGATGCTCGACGCTTCTTTAGAAGATGCGGAGGGGCTTGCCCATCGACGACTTGATGTGGAGCGACTTGACGTTCTGCCAGTTCTTCTTGAGGAGCGAGACGAGGAAGTTGACCGACAGCATGACGTTGGCAAGGACCTGGTCCTCGGTCATGTTGCAGTGGCCGACGGCGACGCCCATGCAGAGAACCTTCTTAAGCTGGAACTTGATGGTGGCGCGGACGTCGTCGACCTTCTTCTGAAGGTCCTCGGCGTGCGAGACCGGGGTCGGGAACTTGCCGGCCTTGGAAAGACCGGGGCCCAGCAGACGAGGGATCTGCTTGATGAGAGCCTCCGAGGCAAGGAACTGGTCGTACTTCTTGGCGAGCTTCTTGACGAGCTTCTTGTTCTTGTTGAGCTTCTTGAGGTCGTCGACCGACATGTCTAGAGGGCGGCGAGCGAAGGGAGCATCGTCAGCCAAAGCTGGGCGCGCGCGCAGCAACGGAGCCATGGAGGACGCACACTCGAGCTCAATCTGCTTGGCGCGGTCAATATCGGCGGCGTCGGCAAGAATGCAGATGGTCATCCGGGGGCGGGGGATGTTGGGGAGCTTGACGGTTCCCGAGAAACTGGGCAGAGCGGTCGAGGACGAGGTGAAAGGTCAGCTCGCATGATCTGCCTGACCCGGAGCGCCCCATCCTCCACCCGCTGGCCGCGAGCCAGGCTGGCCAGCGCCGGGAGCGACCAGCAACACGGCCCATCGTCTTCGCGCAAGAGAGGGACGCACCGCTTGTCACGCTGGGGGTCGTAGTTCTTGAGGCCGATCTGGAGCTCGATCGTCTCGACGAAGTTGCGCTTCTTGCCGTCCTCGAGGGACGAGGCCGAAAGAAGCGTGTTGATGAATCCTCGCACGCTGGAAGCTGACAGCTTAGACATCTTGAAGGGGACCTGGCAGGCGGGTGGGCAAAGGAGGCAGACGGGTGTGACGGAGGTTGCGCGTGCGAGCAGGAGAGCAAGCGGCGACGACGGCGGCGAGCCGAGGAGAGCGGCGACGGTTCGAGACGAGCCGGGAGGTGAAGGTTCGGGTACGAGCAGGGAGCAGAGAGCGAGCGGAAGACAGTCAGCAGGGTGTCCCAGATGCGATGGCTATGCTGTCCAGGCAGCCAGACGGACCTGTAGGGGAGGGTACGGTGAGTCGGGGCTGAGGAGAGGGCTCGAGCCGGGCCAGGTAGGCGGCAGCTCTGGCGGTGCGCGGCCCAGGCGGAACTTATTGGGGCAAAACTCAAATGTGTGGGCTATTACGGAAACATCTTCTGTGAGCTGAAACCGACCGTCATCAACGTCCTATTGACGCCGCGGGTAATCATGACCAGAACCCCACTGGGGTCTCTGCTGCCCAAGTAAACCCCCACAGCAGCGAAGGCGGCAGCGCGAGCAGCACTCCGCCCGGCGCGGGCGCACGAACGGAGGGGGAGCGAGAGCACGCCGCCGCTGCTCGCACCTACCCGCCAGTCTTCAAGTCAAGTTCTCAAAGTGCGTCAAAGGGCGAGATGGGGTCGGCCCATGCCGCGGTAGACAGACGGCATGCTGACCGTGCACGTCGTCCTCTTGATCCTATCCTCACGTGGCTGCTTGCCGTCCGTCTCCCTTCTTGCTCGCTGCTTCGCTCGTCGCCTACGACCATCGACCTGCTTGCTCTCGTCGACCTCGTGTGCTCGTGACGCACCGCACCCCCTTGCTCGCGCCCGAACCCGCGCTCGTCCAACCCCTGCTTTCCCCTCCAACTTCGATCACCACCCTCGCCTACCCCTCCTGCCCCTCCGCCCGACCGGTTCTGCTCGCCGCACAGATGGTGTGTCTTTGCCCTCCATCCTCCGCATCGCCTACCCCCAGCAGCTCGCTCGAGGTCTCCAGCAGGCGGCGCCCACCGGCGACCAGGCGCCTCCCACAGGTCGCCCGGGCCGCTCTCGCCACCGCCTGCTGGGGCACACGCAGGAGAGAGGGGAGAGAGTGAGGAAGGGCGGTGGCGCTCGGGCACAGGTGGCATGCTGTCGGCTGGGCGAGCGAACAGTAGCACGCGTCTGGCACGACGAGCTCATGCTGGTCCTTCGGGGCAGGCCATGCTTGTTGGCCCGTCGTGAAGGCTCTGTCGCTCGCATAGCTGGAGGCACCCCCGAACGCTGCCCTGTCGTCGACGGCAGCGGGCTTGCTGTCGGGCGACGCGTCGTGCCTGTCCCTCGAGCCGTGCGGTGACTCTTGTCGGCTGCTGCCCGCAGAGAGACCTGCCGGCATGCCGTGCAGCGGCTCGGGGCTTGCCTCCCACCCGACATCACGTCCCTCCTGCCGTCGTCAACGAGCCGGGCTGCCGTGCCGATCCGTCCCGTCCGGCCATAACAAGCACACGTGCTGACCGCCGCCGCCCGTTCTCCGTCGCCGCCAGGTCAACGTTCCCAAGACTCGCCGGACTTACTGCAAGGGCAAGGAGTGCCGCAAGCACACCCCCCACAAGGTCACGCAGTACAAGAAGGGCAAGGACTCGATCTTCGCCCAGGGTAAGCGGCGTTACGACCGGAAGCAGTCCGGTTACGGAGGACAGACGAAGCCCGTCTTCCACAAGAAGGCCAAGACGACCAAGAAGGTCGTCCTGCGGCTCGGTGCGTGCTCTCCTCTTGCTTTGCGCGTCAGAGCGGAAGGTTGGTTGTCAGCAAGCCGGCTGACTCCTCGCTGCGCTGCTGCGTCTCGCCCTTTCCCAGAGTGCTCCGTCTGCAAGGTCAAGCACCAGATGGTCCTCAAGCGCTGCAAGCACTTCGAGCTCGGCGGTGACAAGGCGCGTGTCTTTCCGTCTCCTCTACAACCCGGACCCTGTCACCCAGAGCTAACTACCTTGCCCCCACGGGCTGCCCAATTCAACAGAAGACGAAGGGCGCTGCCATCCAGTTCTAAGGGTCGCCACTGTGCTCGCCTTGCTGGATCGATGATGACTGGACTCAGACCGGGTGGGCCTCGCCCAAGGGAGGGACGCCCTGTTTCCCCAGGGATCACTCGCTTCATAGTTGGGAGCTGGGCAATCGGTTGGAGTGTGAGAGCTATGGGGTCGGAGTGAAAGGGGTCCGGTTGAGCTGGGGTTGGCGGGCTGGGCAAAGCCTGCGACTGTGAACCCTGCTGGTCCCGACACCAGATCAAAGCGCTGACCTGACTCGTTCAACGCGACGGGACGCTGTCGAAGAGCCGGCCGATCGCTGCGATGGCCGAGCGGCGTGCGACAGCCGGCTGACTGCGCACGGCGACCGCTCCCTGAACTTCGACCTCGGCTGGGACCGACCTGCCCGCCTCGTGCCGACCGTCACCCTCTCTGCACCCATTGCAGCCCTCCCGAGCAGCAGGAAGCTCTCGATCTGCTACCAGCCTGTCCAGCTTCCCTTCAGACGCTCAGCCACATGGCCCTGACAACCGCCTGCTGGCCTGCAGGCCGACGCCTGGACCCCTTTCTTTCGCCGCTCTAGCCTTCCATCGCATCGGCTCGCCTCGCCACTCGCCCGGGATCCAGTCGTGGAGAAAGAACCCATCAGCTGCATCATGTGAGTCTGGCTCGTTCCCTGTATGCGCCGCCGAACGAGCCGAACGAGGCTGACACTCAGTCTCGCTCAAAAAAACGCCGCTTTGCAGCACTGAAACTGAGAAGCCTCATCCGCCTGCCCGACAAATCGTCCAGACGCTTGGGGCCGAGAGCCATGTCAATCTCGGTTTGGCGCACAAAAAGAAATCGTCTAGAGGAAGGAAACAGGGGGCGTCGTCGCGATCACATGAAGTCGTCGTCTCCGCTGGAGGCGGACGGAAGGAAGACGTCGTCAGCATCGGGTGGCAGGGAAGCCGCTCCAGTGAAAGCGTGAGCGGACGCACTCGTCGAGAGCATCCTCGTAGGCGTTCGTGTCGGTCCTGCAAGACGGCGACAACGCAGGGGGGTCAGTAAGGGATTGTTGCAGAGGGGCGCGTAGCATGAGAGGGCCGGCCAGCTGAGCGAGAGGCCAAAGTAAAAGGGGACCGCACTGGACGGTCGACTTGCCGCCGCCGAGGATCGGCTTGGCCTTGGTCACCTTCTTCTTGCCGCTCTTTGCGTCGCGCTGCTCCTGCTGCTTGGTGTTGGCGAGGATTGAGAGGCCGGAAGCGGCCTTGCGGACCTCCGAGTCCTTGAGCGTCTCGCAGATCTCCTTGACGTGGTGCTCGACAAAGGACGAGAAGAGCGGGTTCGAGGTGTGACGCTCGATCAGAAGCGTGTAGAGCTGCGAGGAGAAGGCGGCAAAGTCCTCCTTGGTCTTGCACTTGATCTCAAGCAGCGAGCTGATTGACTTGTCTGCGGACCAATCAAGAGATGATCGGAAATTGAGCGCAAGTCAGCATACATCTCGAGCGGAGGCACTGGTCGGCAGCTCCTAGGTTTCGGCAACGGGAGGAGGACGCACCCTCGACCGAAGCGGCGCCGAGCAGGTCGGCCGCGTTGGCGAGGTCGGCCTCGATCTCCTGCTGCTTCTCGAGCCGCCGGCGCTCTTGGGGCGTGAGCTCGAGTCCGACGTCCTCGATCTTGCCGGCCAGAATCTGGGCAGACGGAAGACAGACAATTGACGAGAGGGGCGCGCAGCGAGATCCGGGCGTCAGCGAGGTTGGCGCTAAGCACTGGCCCGGCCCGGGAGCTCGTCGTAGCCCGCACACGCCGCTTATCAGCTGTGCCGATGCGGACGCAACAACGGCTCTGTGCGGGCCGACTTGACGAGAGGTTGGGTGGACGGGTACGCACGGCCTTCTTGCGCTCCTCCTCCTGGGCGGCCTTCTCGGCCAGCTTGGCCTTGAGGTTGCCCTTCTTGCGCGGGGCAGCAGCTGCAACGGCAGGGGTAGCAGAAGCCTTCTTGGTCGCCTCGTCGGCAGACGATGCATCCCAGTCGTCCTGAAGCGCGCGTGCGAGGGGCCCGGGATAGGTCAGTCTGCAGAGCACTGCGAGGCCGAGCACACGACCCTCCCTCCCCTCGCCGGGTTCAACCGGCCGAGCGCAAGCACCTCGCGCAGCCCGGTCATACGGCAAGGAGCGAGGGTCGAGCGAGTGAGCGAGCAACGGGGGACGTACATCAGAGTCAGCCTTCTGCTCGACGTCCTCGTCGGCGAAGCGGCTCTTGCGGGGGAGGACGACCGGCGCCGGCGTCGGGGCGACCTTGGTCGGCTCGTCGTCGCTTTGTTCTGAGCCGGCGCGAGAGGCGGCGAGGACAAGGCCAGAAGGGACGTCAGAACGACGAGCGACGTATGAGATCAAGGCGCCAAGACGCACCCCAATCAGACATGATGCAGAAGAGAAAGAGAAAGGAAAGTGAGAGGTTAGGAGTCGTGACGGATGGTAGACGAAGCTTGGGACGAACGACGGACGACGGACGACGACGACGACGAGGGCTGACCGCGCGCGAGCCCAAAAACGGGCGGGAGTCCAGATTTGGTGCATGGGAGCCCAGGAGAGGCGACGGCCGCCTGGCAAATGACCTCCTGGCTCGTGCTGCTCGCCGTCTCGCCCGAGCACAAGGCAGGCCGAGATGCTCGAAGAGATCTGCGATTCTGTCTCTGCTGCTCTGATAAAGTCGCTGATGGCGCGGTCAGGGCGGGCAGTCGCAGACTGGCAGAGATCAGCGTCGGCGGAGCCCGCCGCCATCGCCAGCCGTCGACACCAATCTCGGCTCCACCGGACGAGGCACCTCGTCGAGCCTGCAAACAGAGGACGACGTTTCCGCCAAAGGTCTTGGATTCGTTTTGAGCAAAGACATACAGCCTCGACGTCGAGCGAAGGAGCAAGGCAGGACAGCGCAGGCAGGGCGTCTGCTGCCGCTTCGCTCCGATGTTTCGGCCGAGCCTAGGCCTTTGCCCCTTTCTCAGCCTTGTTTATTTGCCCCGGAGGGCTTTTTGCTTGGCTGCGCCGCCCTTCCTCGCCGTCGAGAACCCTTGTTCGGCCCGCGCCGGCGGGGAGCGATGCCCTTTGATCCGACCTGTCGACGGGTCTTCAAAAGGGAAGCCGGACCAACTGACGGCTGACACCCGACCACGTACCCGTCTCTCTTCCTGTCGCTCGACCCATCCAAGTCCCTCGCTCGCAGCCCGCCTCGTTCGACCGGCCTCCCTTCACCCGCTCGCTCCCTCTGACGGCGCCCGCCCTGCCCCGCCGCAGCCACACACGCCTCCGCTCTCCTGTCCGTCGCACACTCCAGGGTGACCCTCCTGTCTTTTGCCAGCTCAGCCCCGATCCGGTCGCTCGTCACCCCTCCCCATCGTCGGCGCCCGTCCTCGCTCGTCCTCCAGCCCACGAGGCACGAGCAGCCCACGCCCTCGCTCGCACGCACCTCGACAGCTCAGCCGGTCGCTCCCCCTCTCCCTCCTCGTCCCCACTTCCTCGGTTTTCCGGAGCTTCCACGAGCGCTCAGGGGTTCTCTGCATCTCGCCCCACTAGCTCGGCCCACCCGCATAAAGGCCGACGGCTTCCTTGCCTTCCTTCTCTCTCGACCGCCACCCTTCCCCTCCGTCCTTTCCCCGTCGTATCGCCTCCCATCCGAAGCTCTCCCACCTTATAGCCCCCCTCGAGATGGCCACCGCCTCCTTCGACCATGACTCGACCGGCGCCGACTCAAGCCCGACCGAGTCGTCCTTCGCGCTCGCCAAAACGCCCCAAACGTTCATCGACATCCTGACCGTCCTCGGCCAGGCGAGCCAGGCCGTCCAGACGGGCGCCGACAAGCGCCAGACGACGGCCCTCCTCCAGCGGGCGATGGCGCTCGTCAGCTCGCTTAGCGTCGCTATCCTCGTTCCAGACGCCCCAGGTCCGTCCGTCGGCGGCCGGATCCATCCTTTCTGCTTGCCGACGCGCGCGATCGCTGACAGGGGGCTTCCCTCCGCCGACTCTGCTCTCTGCTGCTCCAGTCGGGGCGACGTACGACGACAACACCCTCCGTGGTCTCAACAAGCTCAGCCTCCGCGAGCAGGAGGATGGCGACGACTGTCCGTACGACGGCTCAAACGCCTTCCTCGCCATGCAACGGAGCTCGTCCGACGGTGCGTCTTCCCTCCTCTTCATCGGCACCACCCCTCTCTCGCGCCAGAAAACCCTTTTCGCCTCTTCACACGTCACAGACCGCTGATCCTCGCCTCCTCCTTTCCGACCGATCCCTTCCCCTCCCCGGCCCCTTTATGCCACTCGCCCCGCCTCTTCCCCGACCCCGCAGATGGCTCATCCTTTTCGACCACCCCGTCCTCACCTCCTCCACCGTCGCCGACCCTCTCTGGCGCCTCGGGCTCCAAGAAAACCCCGCAGGCTGTGCCGTCGTCCAAGCTGGCGATCCAGCGCGCCGTCCCGGGCACGCCGAAGCACGGCCTCCTCCCGCCTGGCTTCGCCTCGGCCCTCCTGACGCCGCCGAGCGAGACAAAGCTCGCCGCCGTCCATGCCGCCAAGCAGCTTAACATCCACGCCAAGCCGGTTGTCTTCCGGCAGGACCACAACGGCGGCGAGCTCGTCATCCCGAGCCAGCAGCTGACCGAGACGCCCCCGGGCTTCCGTGCGTCTGCTCCGTCAGTCTGGCCCCCTTCAAATTGCTTGCTGACTGTCGTCACCTCTCACACCCCTCGGCCCCTTCAGAGTCCTCGCTCGTGCCCTCGGTATCGGACGCTGACTTCCGCGCCCGCGCGACCTTCCACCGCATGCGCGGCCACGGCGTCCAGGAGGCCTACGACATTACGCTCGGCCTCCTCGGCGCGACGACGATCGACGGCGTCACCGTCAACTTCAAGGTGACCGACGGCTACTTCAATCCCGAGAGCTACAACTACAGCGAGAGCCTTCAGACGCCGAGCGGAGTGACCGGCTACCGCTACGACAACCGGTCGGTTCCCATGCCTCTCGCAACCTCCCCTGACCCTCCGTTCGCGATGACTGATGCCTGGTGCCTCTTCTCACAGCAACGGCTCGACCTACATTCGCTTTGACGAGCCGACCGGCCCGCGCACGCTCTTTGTCCGGCACGCCCACCCGCCCTTTGTCGTCAACGGACCCGGCGGCGGCGGCGCGAACCGCTCGCCTGCCATGCTCGGCTCGCCCTTTACCGGCGCACAGCACCAGCATCACACCTACCAGCACCACCCGCAGCCGTCGCATGGCTTCCTCGCCTCGGCCGCCCACCACTCGGCCCTCCTCTCGTCGCCGACGCCCAATAAGGGCCTTGGCTTCACCAACCTCCTGCCGACGCCCGAATCGTCATTCGTCGGCCACCAAGGCTCGCCCCTCCGCAACAGCGCCGGGCAATTCTCGGTCCACGACCTCTGGGCATGAGTGCCCTGCCGGCCGTCTGCCATCAAGCTCCCTCATGACTCTCGTCCCGCTCATCTCCTTGTGCTTCATCTCTCTCTCTCTCTCTCTCTCTCTTGCTCTGCTTCTCTCGACCCCTCGCTCCCGTCGCCTCCTTGCCTTCCGTAGCTTAGCAACCTCTCCTTTGAAACGTACAACTGCGCTCTCATCGAGAGTCGCCTGCCTCCGTCCCCCTCTCTTCTTTTCGTAACGTCGCGCACTCCCTTTTCGCTTATGTACCATCTTCTCCATCCCCAAGTGTCACCTCTCCTGCATAACGAACCAACCTTTTGCACTCTCACACACGCGCACTTCTCTCCCTCTCCTAGCCAGACATCCTTCCATTCTAGTAGCTCCCGCCACCCCTCAAAGTCGTTCGACTCGTTCTCGATATTCCCCTCCCGCCTCAGACCACGCGATGCATGATCTCCTCTCTCGAATCACTCGAAGGTCAGGAATTTAGACAGCGACGCTCCCTCCACTACGGGAGCGAGCGTGCACAGGTAGCGGCGTTACGGCGTCGACACGGCGCCAGCGAGTGCCATTGGCCGACTTTGCGCGTGCTACACCGAGCGGTTGCTGGGCTCGCTCTCGGTCACCGACGACGGCGTACCCGAATACGCAGCGTCTCAGCTAGGGCCACCGATCCCATCGTCGCACGCTCGCCTTTCCACCGGTCGAGTAAAGTCGGCAAACCACTCATAGCGCCACCCGACGTCGCCTTCGTTGACGAACGTCGACAGGCTGTCGGCACGCGCATTCGAGCTCGCACCTCGTCCGTTGCGGCGATCGGCCGTCCTCGCGCTCGGCCAATAGTCGGGAGGTCGCATTTATCCTTCGTGTCTGGGGCCAGCGGGTCGATGCAGCGGCATTCTCTCTACGTGGCGCGCACCGAGTGCGATCTGCTGCAGCTGTGCTACCAAAGGAAGCGTCGCTCGACTGCCCGTCGCCACTGTCAGGCCCCTTCAGATCGCGCGAGCGGCATCTTCGCCTCCCCTCGTAGCGAAGAGATCGATAGAGGAGGAGTGTATATTATCAACAGCCTCGGCAGGCGCGCGCCTCTCGCGCGTCCTTCTTTTGCTTCTCTTGCCCAGCCCCTGCGGCCTTGCTGCACTGGACTCAGTTGTAGATCTGGTGAAAGACGCAAAGGAGGAGTTCAGTCGCCGGCGTTGCGAGCAGGGGACAAGGATCGGGTCAACGCACGTTCCAGCTCCGACGCCAGCGGAGACCCCAATGCTCCTCAATGAAGCCGCTGATGCCGAACGAGACGCCCTTGAACCACCAAAAGACGCCGATGACGGCCAGGGCATAGGCGCCGAAGACGAGACGCTTGGCCCGGGTCGTCAGCCGGCTGTTGGCAAAGACAAAGTGGTCGAGCAGGTGTCCGAGCATGAGGACGGCGAACCAGAGCGGCGGCATGTAGTGGTGGAGATAGGTGACCCGGCCCATGATGAGGAACGGGATGTAGTGGAGCGCCCAGCCGCCAAAGGCGAGCTTGAAGCCGAAGATGAACTTCTCCCACTCGCCCGGGCCAAAGTCGTCGTATTTGCGCTGGCCGCGCATCAGGTAGCCGATCAGGACGGCGACGCCGACAAACAGGCTGATGCTCGACGAGTACCTGGGACAGAGCAAAGTTAAGGTCAGCGGCGAGGACGGCGGGAGCGAGCACGCTTTGGGCGCTGAGGGGAGGAATGCACCAGATGACGGGGTTGCCGATCAGGTAGTACTTGATGTTCTCGGCTGCCCAGCCGCACATGCGGAGGCCGAGGTAGAGGAATGGCCAGGCAAATGGCGGGGAGGCGAGGACGTCCTCCTTGTCGGGGTCGGGCACGAGCGCATTGTTGGACGTCATCATGGCAATGTTGAGGTGCCAGAAATCGCTGAAGAAGGGCGACTTGTAGAGCTTGGCGTCGCCCTTGGGGACTGGCAGAGGGGCAGGCGTCGCGGTCGGTCAGATGCGCTCTCGATGGCCAGCGTATGAGCCTCGCGCGCAGAGACGCACGCTTGTCGTTCCAGTGGCTCTCGATGTTCCAGTAAGTGTGGGCGTCGGACGGGTTGTTCTCCTTGTCGCACGAGACCTCAACCTGCTTGAAGCCCCACTGCGGGAGGATGACGTTGGCCGCCTTGAGGTAGCAGTTGAGGTTGACGTGCCGGAATCGGAGCCGGCTCGTCAGGCTGTGGATTCGCTGGCCGGGCTGCTTGCGCCCGCGGACGGCGTCGTCGACGACCTCGACCTGCCAGTAGTCGTTGGCGTCGCCGATCGTCAGGTTGCCGTAGCCAGCGACCTCGTAGTCCTGCTTGGTGACGGGCGCGATGATGGCGTGCGAGTGCAGGTTGCGCTGGGTCGACGTGTGCAGCAGCCGGATCATGTCGCCGTCCTGGAGGAAGCGCGGCTCGCCGTCGGGGTCAATCGGGTCGGCCTCCCACGTCGGCAGGATCGTCCAGTGGTTGTTGTCGTCCTTGTAGTGGTAGCACGTCACCTGCTGCTGGAACGAGCCGACCGGCATCGTCTGGACGTGCGAGTGCAGCAGGCCGCCGCCGTAGCCCATATTTTTGAGCGTCACTTTCGAGTGGTAGGCGGCCTCTGCAGAGCGCGTGGGAGCAAGGCAGCGAAGGAAGGAGGGTCAGCGCGCGGGCAGGAAGCCTCCTGATGGTCGGGAAGCGACGCACCGAGCGGGTTCTGCGCAAAGTCGTTGCCGTTGAGGTTGGCCTGGAAGAGCGAGCTCATCTGCGAGTCGCCCGTGCCCGAGTTGCGGAGGATGAGGAAGTGGAGCTTAAAGCTGAGCAAGTAGACCGACAGCGGAAGGACGATGAAGCCAAGGATGCGCGCAGCCCAGTGCTTGACGTAGGTCCGCTGCAGAGCCAAAGGGGGAGAGAGGGTCAGCGACAGCGAGCCTCGGTCACGCGCCTTCAGCTCGACTCACGAAGGGCATCGAGAGGTCGCCGAACTTGTGCCAGAGGTCCTCGATCGTGTAGAGGCCGACGAGGGCCGTCGCAAAGAAACCGACCCACTTGACGCTGATGACGCAGCCGATCGAGAGGCCGGTAAAGACGAGCCAGAGCCACCAGTCGTCCGAGAAGGGGCTGCGAGTTCGAGGAAGGAAGGACAGCGTCAGCGAGGATGCGACACGTCGGCCGTGCGAGCCCTCGGCAAGACTGACTCGTCCTGCATGTTGTGGAAGTTGACGAGGCCGAGCGCGGTCGTGAACGTGAAGAGGAGCAGCATTGAGTCGAGCAGGATGAAGCGCGAGATAGTCAACCAGCCGACGTCTGCAGAGCGCGAGAGGAAAGCAAGCGAGAGGGTCAGCGTTGCAACGGCGGACACACGTGGGAGTAGCCAGCCGGTCCAAGCGCACCAAAGAGGACCATCAAGGTGACGAGATGGCACGAGAGGTGGTTCCACTTGAGGCCCTTGCACGTGTACCAGGCGACGGGGACCATCAGGACGCCGTAGGTGGCCATGTAGAGCCGCCAGAGGCCATAGCGCATCTCGGGTGGGTAGACGGTGCCCGACTTGAACTCAAAGTTGCCGTCGTAGCCGGCGAGGAGGCCGGCGAGGCCGACGAGCATCTTGCCGAGCGGCGGGTGGACGTCAAAGTAGAACTCGCCCTTGATGTAGTGCGACCCAAACTTGCCAAAGTGGGCCTAGGCGGGCGAGAGACGGAAGGGGAGGGAGGTCAGCGACTGGTAAGGCACTGCTGCGGAGCGCAGGCAGGCAGTGCGAGGCGGGGCGCACCTCGTCCCAGACGACCGAGTTGCTCCAGCCGATCTTGTAGTAGCGCGTCAGCATCGAAACGACCGTGTATGCTGCCGGGATCAGGTGGTCGGCGTTGTTGACCGCCCACTCGCGCTTGATGGAGGTCCAGAAGGTCGCGAGGCAGGGTCGTCAGTCGAGCCTGTCTCAGCCCCCTCCGGGGGGTGCGATGGTCACCACCTCGCGACCTTCCCAGGGGTCGCCCAAGGTCAGGGCAGAGACGAGCACGCACCCAGGTCTTTGCCGGCGGCTTGTAGGCCGGCTTCTCACGCCGAGCGGGCGCCCTGCCGTTGCCGGTCAGCCCACGCTTCTCATCGCCATCGAGCCCGCCGTCGAGGTCGAGGCCGCCAGCCGTGTCAAAGCCGCTGCCGAAGGCGCCGTCCTTCGCCGCCTGGCCGCCAGCGACACCGCGTCGCCGGGGCGCGGCACCGTCGAGACCGCCGCCATGGAAGCTGCTGCTGCTGTCGGCGACTGCCGCCGCCTGGGCTGCGGCCGTGTTCATCGCGCGTGTGTTGAAGAGGGGGAGCGAGTCGAGCCGGTCGACGTGGTTCGGGTGCGGGGCGTCGTCGTCGGCGTCGTCCTCGACGGCGGCGTGGGAGAAGTCGAGCGCTGAACCCTGGCGGTGCGGGCCGGTCGGGCGAGAGGAGGAGGAGGAGGAGGGCGAGGGGCTCGTCGTCGGGAGGAAGGCGCTAGCAAAGTGAGTGGCGGCGGCGGGTGTCTGGCTAGAGGCGCCGGCGCGTTTCATCCGCGATGGCCGAAGCTTCTTGGACAAGGGCGGCGATGGGAGGAAAGGATGGGGTCGGACCGGCCGTGGGGACTACTCGGGAAGGAGCTCGAGCAGCAGAGAGGGAAAAGAGGCACGCTCGCTCGAAAAGGGCCAGAGAGGAAGGAGGTCGCTCCGTATGGGGTGGTGACAGCTCGAAGGGAGGGAGGGACGAGATGGCGGCGCCGCAGGGGCTGGAAAGGCAGCGGCGGCGCGACCGTTCTGCCCGCGTCTGCTGCTGGGCCCAGACTTCTACCTACTCTCTGCCGACTCTCTGCGCCCTCGGGCACTCCAGTCGCTCATCTCGCACACTTGTGCAGCTCGAGCAATTGTTGGGGGGCGTCAAGGGTGGTTTCATTGCAGTCGTCAAGGAGAGGCGGTCGTGTACAACGTGAGAGGAGGGGCAAGGCGAGGCGGCAGGGGCATGCAGGGTGTAGTGGATACAGGACGAGAGGGGAGGAGCAGAGAGGGAACGCCCTCAGTCGAAGACGGGCGCCTGCGTCTGGACGGCGCCCTCGATCAGGCCGAGGTAGTCGTCCTTGATGCTGCCGATCGCAAAAATCTCGGTCGCATCGACGCGGGTGCCGATCAGCTTGACACGGAGCTTGACGCCCTTGCGGATGCTCTCCTTGACGTCGGCCGCGTCCGTTTGCTTGGTGTAGGCCGGATCAGAGTCCTTGGGGTCGAACGTGAACTCGGCCGAGACATGCTAAGATTGCGGAAGGTGGAGGAGTAGGTCAGCGTCGCGTCGAAGGAGGAAAGGCAAGGGAAGGCAAAGCGGAGGACGTCGGAGTGGGGGAGATCAGCCTAGGGTCAGGTGTCTCCACCTGCCCTTTCCTGTACATAAATCAACAGTCCCCCCGAGAGGGGTTTAGTTGTCCCTATGCTAAAATGACATCATGTCGCCCCTGCTTGTTGCCGAGCGTGGCTCGGTCGAGACGCGAGGATGCCCTCGGCCTGTACCTCAGAACCGTGTCGCAGAGACCTCGCCCGCCGCGTGACCGAAAGCAGAAGAGAGAGAAGGAAAGGACGCACGTGGCTCGAGACAAAGACCGAGAGCGGGCCGACGTCGAGAAAGATGCCCATCTTTGAGACGTTGTTGACGACGCCGTCGACGACCTCGTTCTTGAACGGCTTGAAGACGATGGCTTGGTACTCAACCTTAAATTGGGCCTGGCCCGTGCCGGGGACGATGAGGCCAGAGCCGACGTCGAGGATGGCGAGGACGGAGATGATGTAGCTGGGAGGGCAGACGAAAGAAGAAGGTCAGTACGAGGACACAAGTGGTAAGGGGGCGTCGCGGCCAGGAGGAAGGATGTGGATAGGGAGGGGGGTCAGAAGAGAAGTTGTTCTCATTTCATTTAGGGCGTTACTCCTTGATACGAAGAGCTGAGTTTATTGGTTCGTGCAGAGCACTTGTTCATCACAGAGAGGAGGGTTGATGGTGATGGGTGGAGAGGGAAGGAGAGGGAAGGAGGAGGCGACGAGCGTCGGAGGGAGCAAGAAGAAGGACTGACCCCATGCGACCCGAGCAGGTGCCCTCGACGTCCTGGTGGAGCTTGGTCTTGAGGTACTCAATCATCGACGGCCCAAAGTAGGACGGATGAAGGAGGATCGTCTCCGTGAGTGTTTTCTGTCGGGTCGTCGGGAGCAGCAGTCGTCGGGTCAGCTTTCTACGCCATCGTCGCGACGAGTCGACGAGTTGATGGAAGACGCACGACGAAAAACATGGCTGGGTGAGCCTCAAGGAGGACGCCTGAGCGCTCTGCGGACCAGCGCGCGAGACCCCGTCGTGGGCAGAGGAGAGAGAGCGAGAGAGGGAGGCTGGGAGGGAAGGAAGGTCGTGGTTGGAGGCTGACCGAGGCAGCAGGCAGGGCCGCCCTCTCTTTTCCCGGTCGGAGGGCTTTCAAGCTCCGCCCCGCCTCGCCCGCCGAACGCGCGCGTGCCTGCTCGGTCGCTAGGGGTCAGTCACCACCCGTCGACGGTTGCTAAGGGCGAGGGCAAGGCGCCGTCGACCTCGCCTTCCGACCTGCCCGACTTCACTTCCCTTCCCACGACGCTCGACGCACACGACTCCTACTGCAGACGAGGATAGGTGCGGCTGCCTCGCTTTACTCTCCCACGTCTGAATAAGACCCGTTGACCCTCGGTGACGGCACCCATCCACCCATCTTCCCTCAGCCCACCCACCCGACTTAGCTCGCACTGCGCCCGGACCTCCCCCCCCTTGTCCAGCTTGAACGAGAGAACCTGTCCCTGTCCAGCTTCCATCGCCCCTCTGTATCTCGGGCAAAATGGCCGAGGCGCTCCCCAGCGTTCTCATCCTCGGGTGCGTGCTCTCCATCGCGACGGCAACCAAGCCAGGCGTTGACCGGGGGCGCCCGACCTGCCTTCCCCCCTTTCATCGCCGGCAGTGGCATCACGAGCTTTGCCTGCGACCTCGCCGCGCTCCTGCTCGCTTCGCCGCCAAAAATCTCGGTAAGTCGATCCTCCGAGAGCTCCTGTCTTGGTCCTGCTGCCTTGTGATGCTGACCCAGCCCAACTTGTCCGGCTCACGTCTGGCTCGGGGCGGTACGCGCAGCACCTCCGCATCGTCGACAAGGTCTCGGTCAGCCCGGCAACGACCTACATCCCGCCCGCCTTCTTCAGAGCCCTTGAGCAGCACAAGGATACGGTCGAGTACCGCCAGGCCAACCTAACGATTGCGAGCGTCGTCGCTGCGAGCTTCGACCCGCCGGAAGGCCGGGCGCCGTTCTCGGTCGTCTACGATCTGACGGGCGAGAAGGCGTTCGACAAGGCCCCGATCGTTCGTTCATTGTCTGCTGACCATCCCAGCGAACGGCTCGGCTGATCATCCTGATCTACCGCCGGCAGATTCACATGACCTCGACGCTCGCCGTCGCGATCCTCGTCGGCGCCGAGGCCGAGCGGCGGAACGTCCGGTCGTTCGTCCGCGTCTGCTACCCATGGTACGAGATGAAGGGATCCGAGAAGAACGGCTATAAGGAGAACGCCAAGCTTGTGCCGGACGGTGACCGCGGCAAGGTGCGTTGTGCGCTCCGAGACGAAGTCCTTGCAGATCCTCACGATGGGCCCTACCGTTTCTCCCAGTGGACACACGAGGCCTTGCGCGCACTGGCCGCCTTCCCCAAGTGAGCGGGCCCGTTATCTTTGACCATGGCGAACTGGACTGACCCGTCCACGAGTCGAACAATTAAAGACTCAACCTCGTTTTGCTGCGTATCGGAGCAGAGTACGGGCCAAACTGCCTGACGGGCGTCGTTACGCCGCGGATCGTCTGCGGCGAGATCTACCGGTACCTCAAAGAGGACATGAAGCTGCTCTGGGTGCGTCACCTTCTTCGCTCAGGCTCGTCGGCTGCTGGGGTATCCTTGCAGGCTGATCACCGCCCATCACCATTCGTCAGTCGGCCGACCTCAAGATCCACACGATCCATGTCGACGACATCTGCGCGGCGTGTGTGCTCGGCGCCGAGTGGATCGGCCAGACCGGTCGCGAAGCGGCAACACGCGAGCACGGCGTCGAGCTCGCCTTTAGCGGCGTCGACAAGGACAGCCTAGCCGACCTTCCCGGCGCCTGCGGGCTAAAGACGACACCTAAAGCGCCCCTGTTCAACATTGTCGATGACGACGGGACGACGCAGGACAAGATTGCTTCGGCCGTATCGAAGTACTTTGGCATCAAGCACGACTACTACGGCGCGGTCACGGCGCTGTTTGCCAAACTGTCGATGAAGAGCACGAGCTTCGAGGACATGGTTGACGACGCTAACGAGGTGCACCCCTCGCGAGTCGTGTCACGGAGGGACTGCCGGGCTGATGTCTCCTTCTGCCTCAGATGCACGTCGACGCTTGGGCCGAGATGGCGGCCAAGAACGCACCGCTGATCGAGAACTCGCCGCTGACACCGTACCTCGACGCGCACGAGTTCCAGAAGGTACCTCTTCCTTGCCTGCCCACCGCGACCGCTCATCGCGAAAGTTTGTGCTGAATGTCCGCCTCTTGCCATGCCCTCAGCTGGCCATCAACCTTGACGGCTCGCTCGCGCGCAATGTCCTCGGCTTCCGGCCCGCTCACAAGGGCATCACGCAGGACGAGGTCGGAGCTATCGTCCGCGGCTTCCGTGAGTATCGGCCTGCAGTTTACACGCGCGCGTCGTCCACTGACTCTTCCTCCGGGCGGCTTCGAACCTGCAGAGGACCACGGTCTCTGGCCGAGGATCGCCTAGTCCCTGCCATCCTCTTATGCCACTTGCCGTCGCATGCAGGCCATCCATCGAACGCCGGCGCTGGCGCCTCCCGGACCCTCCACCGCTCCCCCCTCGATGACGGCCCGGGCCGGCCGCGTTCTGGTTGCCGGCCGACCTTTCTCCGCACGACGCCCTTGAGCTTGTCTGTTGCTGCCCGCACCCACCCTCACATGCCTCGGCCCTACGCTACCTCCCATATACCCTCTGCTAGATGACCGTGGTATACCCTCTTGAGACGACCTGAGCTCTGGCCTTCTTGAGAGTCGTCCTTGGGCGGGCCGGCGCCGGCTGCTTGACTGCGCGCCGAGAAGTGGAGGAGGGGCAAGCATCGGCCTCCTGCGGGGTCGGCGGTCGCGGCGTGGTCATCAAAACGCCCCCCTCCCTTCTTCCCCTCTTAGCCAGCATCCCTGCCTGCCTGCCCATCAGCCCTACGACCTCGCACGACGGTTGTTCTCGCTCGAGATGGAGGCTTTCTCGCAGCCATTTGATCTGCTCTCTGGCCAGACGCTCTTTGCCCTCGCCCATCCGGCCGCGCTCAACGCCTCGTCCTCTTCCTCCCTCTCGGCCGCCTCCGCCGCCGCCTCTGTCTCTGCCCTCACGACAGCCGGCCGACCGCCGGCGCCGCCGTCCTTCCTCGTCGGTCTCTGCCGCCACCCGGACGGCTGGGGGCCCTATGCCGCCGGCAACGATTTCACGCCCTGTGCCGAGCAGGCTGTCCTCGTCACTGTCGAGGCCGCCTATCTCGCCCTCGCCCTTGTCTGGGCCGCGAGTCAGTGGCGCCGCCGGCGGGCTGCCGCCAGTCGGGTTCCTTCAGCCGGTGCTGGTGCGGGACTCGACGGCAAGAGCTCGATCGTCCTGCGGGGCAAGCTGGTGCGTAAAGCCTGCTCTAGGCCAGTCGCTGCGGCCTCGCTTCGAAGCTGACCCGCAGCCTCGCCCTTTCGCTCTCGCCAGGCCTTCTTCGCACTCGCCTCAGTCGCCGCCTTCGCGCACCTCGCCCTGCTCCTAAAGACGCACGCCATCTCGCTCGCCCGGCCATCAACGCTCTCTCTCCTCGCCTTCCTGCTCCCTGCCGTCACGCTCGCCTCGACCGCGCTCTCGCACTACGCTCACGTGCACACGTGCCGGTCGTCCGACCTCGTCCTCATCGGCTGGTCGGCTCTCTCCGTCCTCGCGATCCCTTACCTCCGGACTACCATCCGCGACGGCGCGCTGACGACACCGGCCGGCAACGCCATCTGGTCGGCCTTTGCTTCCGCCGTCATCTTCGGTGCCGTCGGGCTCGGGATCGAGCTCCTCGGCCCGCGCTGGACCTGGCGGGACGAGGGCAAGATCAAGCTCGAGGACGGCGCTCGGCCCGAACGCGGCGGGTCCGACAACCCCTTCCTGACGGCCAACTTCTTTGAGCGCCTCACCTTTTCATGGCTGACGCCGCTCATGAAGCTCGGCAGCAAGCGCTACATCGATGAGGACGACGTCTTCTCGCGTGAGTCCCGCCTCCCGCCTCCGGTCTCTATGTCTTGTGCCCGAAGCCTGACACTGACTTTCCACCGTCGACCTGAATCAGTCAACCCGACGGACGAGGCGGCGCACTTGCACGAGCAGCTCTCAAAGCACTATGCCGAGGGCTCGCGCAAAGCCCACGCCAAGGACAAGCAGCCGTCGCTCTTTGTCGCTCTCGCAAAGGCCTACGGCGGGCCCTACGCGACGGCGACCGTCCTCAAGCTATCAAACGACCTGCTCATGTTCCTCCAGCCGCAGCTGCTCCGGTCGCTGCTGCAGTGGGTCGCGAGCTACAAGACGGGGGTGCCCGAGCCGCCGATCAAGGGCTTCTGCATCGCCGCCCTCATGTTCCTCTGCGCCGTCGCTCAGACGTCGCTCCTCCACCAGTACTTTGACCGGGCCTTCACGACCGGCATGCGCGTCAAGAGCGGCATTGTCATGCTTCTCTACCGCAAGGCGCTCGTCCTCTCGAACGGCGAGAAGGCCGGTCGGACGACGGGCGACATCGTCAACCTCCAGAGCGTCGACGCGATGCGGATCGCCGATCTCATGCAGTACGGCCAGATGGTCCTGTCGGGCCCGTTCCAGGTGCGTGAGCTAGGCCCGTGCTATTGATCGCGAGGCGGCTCCTGATTTCGTCTCTCCGCCGCCATCAGATCATCCTCGCCTTCGTCAGCCTCTACAACCTGCTCGGCTGGTCGGCCTTCTGCGGTGTCGCCGTCATGCTCGTCTCGCTCCCGCTCAACGCGGCCATCGCTCGCTACCAGAAGCGACTCCAGGTCCGGCAGATGGCCATCAAGGACAAGCGGACGCGGCTGATGAACGAGATCTTGTCAAACATCAAGTCGATCAAGCTTTACTCGTGGGAGCGCGCGTTCCGCGACAAGGTTCTCGACGTCCGCAACAACGAGGAGCTGCCCATGATCCGACGCATCGGTGTCATCAATGTGCGATCCCCCCTTACTTCTGCCGCTTTGCGTCTTCCCTCGCGGCTGACCGACCCTCTGTCGCTTCTTGCAGGCGATCAGCGGCTTCTTTTGGGCGAGCACGCCGTTCATGGTCGCCTTTGCGACCTTTGCCGCCTACTCGCTCACCTCGCCTGAGCCCCTCACGTCCGACCGCATCTTCCCAGCCATCTCGCTCTTCTCGCTCCTGTCGTTCCCGCTCGCCGTCTTCTCCAACATCATCTCGTCCATCATCGAGTCGCTCGTCTCGGAGAAGCGGCTTGTCACCTTCCTCGAGGCTGGCGAGCTCGACCCCGACGCGCGCATCGTCCTACCGGTCGACCCTGACGGCGTCAAGCAGGGCGAGGACATGATCAAGCTGTCCAACGCGAGCTTCTCTTGGAGCGCTGAGTCAGACGCGCCTGCGACGCTCAAGGACGTCGACTTTGTTGCTAAGAGCGGCGAGCTCGTCGCTGTTCTCGGCCGCGTTGGTGACGGCAAGGTGCGCCTTTACGTTGCTCCGCTGTTGGATAGGCGAGCGCTGCCGCTGATCATCTCCTGCTTTGCCTTCTCAGACCTCGCTCCTGTCAGCGATCCTCGGAGAGATGACCCGCCGGTCGGGTAGCGTCACCGTCCGGGGCTCGATCGCCTACTTCTCGCAGTCGTCGTGGGTCCTGTCGGCCACGATCCGCGAGAACATTCTCTTCGGCCACTCGTTCGACCCGGTCTTCTACGAGCGCGTCTTGGAGGCCTGTGCACTCGGACCGGACCTCAAGCAGTTTGCCCAGGGCGACCAGACCGAGGTCGGTGAGAAGGGCATCGGCCTCTCGGGCGGCCAGCGCGCGCGCCTCGCCCTCGCACGAGCGGTCTACAGCCGAGCGGACGTCTACCTGCTCGACGACCCGCTCTGCGCCGTCGACAACCGTACGTCACATCTGATGCGAGGGGTTCTGTGCTGCGCCATTGACTGCTGACCGAGCGTGTCGTTCCCTTCCTCGCCTCGAACAGACGTTGCTGCTCGTGAGATCCGCCGGTGCCTGCGATGTTTTGGCCACGATCTAGGCTGACAGTGGTCCGCCCGCTCTCTGCAGACCTCTTCAAGCACGTCATTGGCCCAACCGGCCTACTCAAGGACAAGGCTCGCGTGCTCTGCACCAACAGCGTCGCATTCCTGGCCTCGACCGACCGGCTCTTGATGCTCCGCGCGGGCGAGATCGCCGAGCAGGCGACGTACGACGACGTCATGGAGGCCAAGGACTCGCCGCTCTACAAGCTGATTGCCGGTCTCGGCAAGCAGGGTGCCTCGGGTGCGACGACGCCTGGTCACTCGGACGACACGGCCGTCGACGACAAGGAGGTCGACCTCGACGAGGTCAGCGAGAAGGTCAACGGCGCACGCGACGTCATGGCCGCGGCCTCGTCCTACCTCATGTGAGCCCCCTCGCACGAGTCTGTTCCCTGCCCGCCCAGCGGCCTGCTGACTTATCTCCTTACGAACCATCCAGGTCTCCTGCTGAGAGCAAGCGGCTCGCGATCCGGGCGATGAAGGAGTCGACCAAGCCGAAGGAGAAGATGGAGCGCGGCTCGGTCAAGGGTCATGTCTACAAGCAGTACATTGCGGCGGCCTCGACGATTGGCGTCATCGCCTTCATCGCGATGAACATGGCCGCGCAGGCGTTCCAGATCGTCGGCAACCTCGTCCTTCGCTCTTGGGGTGACAAGAACCTCGAGGTCGGCACGACCGGTGCGTCCCGCCAATTCTCCTCGCACGCTCTTGCAGCTCAGACGAGCTGACCACCCATCTTCCCTCACCCTCCAGCCAACATCGGACTATATCTCTTTTTCTACGGCATGTCAGGCCTGCTCGCCTCGGCGCTCAACATGGCCTCGAGCCTGCTCATCTGGACCTACTGCGCCATCCGCTGCAGCCGGCAGCTCCACGACCACTCGTTCTCTGGTGCGTGCACTTTCGACCTCGACCGAGCCGCTCGCCTCTCGCTCACTGACGAAGGCCCCTCTCACCTTCTCCCTCAGCGCTCATGCGGAGCCCGATGTCCTTCTTCGAGACGACGCCTCAAGGCCGGATCCTCAACTTGTTCTCGCGCGACATCTACGTCATCGACGAGGTCCTGATCCGGACCTTCACCTCGTTCTTCCGCACGCTCGCCAGCGTCGGCGGCGTCATCTTCATCGTCGGCTTGGGCGCGCCGTGAGTGATAACATTGCTGCGTCTCCCTTCCGAACTCCGACCGTCTCGCTGACGTTAGCTTTAACCCCTCGACCTACAGAATCGTCCTCGTCGGCATCATCCCGACGGCCGTCGTCTACCGCAAGATCATGCTTTACTACCTCGCGACCTCGCGCGAGCTCAAGCGGCTCGACTCGACCAGCCGGGCGCCCATCTTCTCGTGGTTCGGCGAGAGTCTGACCGGCCTGAGCACGATCCGCGCCTTTGGCCAGACGGAGCGCTTCAGTGCCAATTCTGAGGGTGAGTCCTCATCTGGCGCGTCGTGTCGCAGCGCTCTCTACTGATCGTGCTCTGGCGCCGCCCTCTAGCTTTCCTCGACCGCAACAACCAGTGCTACCTACCCTCGGTTTCGGTGAACCGCTGGCTCGCCGTCCGGCTCGAATTCCTTGGCTCGCTCATCATGGGCGCCGCTGCTCTCGTCTCCATCTTCAGCCTGCTCTACTCGGGCGACATCGACCCCGGTCTAGTCGGCATTACGCTCAGCTACGTCATCACGTACGTCCGCGCGCTCCTCTTCCTGCAGCGGCGAGGCTGTCGCTGACGTCTCTGTTCTCGTCGACCGTTCCCAGCGTGACCGGTTCTCTTAACTGGGTCGTCCGTTCAGCCTCGGATGTCGAGACTAATATCGTCTCGGCTGAGCGTGTCATCGGCTACGGTGCGTCTGCCCCTAGCTGGCGGCCCCTATAGCAGCCTCAGCAGCTGACAATCCCTCTCTGGTCTCCAAGGCGAGCTGCCCTCTGAGGCAGCAGACGAAGTGCCCGAAAACGAGCCGCCGGTTGACTGGCCGCAGCAGGGCGCCGTCCGGTTTGAGAGCTACGTCACCCGCTACCGACCCGAGCTTCCGCCGTGTATTAAGGGCATTACGCTCGACATCCGGCCGGGCGAGAAGATCGGGGTCTGTGGCAGGTACGTGTGCTGCCTCGACGACAGAGCCAGCTGTGCGGACGCTATGCTGACCTCTTATCACTCGACGGCTCGCAGGACCGGTGCCGGCAAGTCGTCGCTGACGCTCGCCCTGCTCCGTGTGATTGAGGCGAGCGAGGGCTCGATCACGATTGACGGCGTCGATATCTCCACAATTGGCCTGCACGACCTGCGCTCGCGGATTTCAATCATCCCGCAGGACCCGCAGCTTTTTGAGGGCGACCTCCGGCAAAATATTGATCCCGTCGGCGACTACACGGACGATGCCATCTGGGAGGCGCTCACGCACTCGCACCTGCGGCCGTACGCCGAGGCCAACGGCGGCCTCGACGGCAAGGTGGCCGAGGGCGGCCAGAACCTGAGCTCTGGTCAGCGGCAGCTTCTGTGCTTCGCCCGCGCGCTTCTGTTCGTCCTCCGCCTCGCCTCTGGCCTCTGCTTTGGACCCACCGCTGACAACATTCCTACACTCTGTTACTCTGTCGCAGCCGCAAGTCAAAGATCCTGCTGCTCGACGAGGCGACGTCAGCTGTCGATCTCGAGACGGACGCCGCCGTCCAGGCGATTCTCCAAGGCCCCGACTTCGCGCAGACGACGATGATCACCGTCGCTCACGTGCGTCCCTCCGCGCTTCTGCACTCGCTCGCAACTCTCCATCGCTGACCTCGTTTCGAATCTGTGACGGCAGCGGCTCGACACCATCATTGCCTCGACCCGTGTGCTCGTCATGGAGCAGGGCGAGGTGGCCGAGTTCGACACGCCCGAGGCGCTGCTTGCCAAGAAGGACTCGGTCTTTTACTCGCTCGCGAGCGCCGCAGGCCTCGTCAACGTCGAGCTCTGATTCTTCATTTAGACTCGTCAGGAGACATTCTCTGGATCTTCATGCTTCTTCCTTTCGACCCTGCGTGCACTAACTTCGAGCCGCCGGTGCAGCGTCCTTGGCCCGGTCGAGGCGCCTTGATGAGAAGCAAGGGGACGACGCGCCCGCCGCCCCGTTGGTCTGAGGCGGCGTGGAGCGCCTTGATGCCGATGCCTTTGCCTCGCCTGATCGCCGTGCGCTGAACTCACGATGACTCCGTCGCGACGCCTGAACGCTCGGGCCGCTACCTCCTTGCAGCCTTGCTACTCCAATGTCTCTCTTTGAACTCCAACTTACTGGCGTAGGTCGTGCAAGTGACCTCGAGGGGCATATCTATCTGTGTGAAGCCGTTTTCGTTTGTAGGCCGACAAAGGGCTTAGAGACCCTTTGCCTCGCGCCAGTCGCGGATCATCTCGACGCTGATGCACTCGAGCTTGTGCTCCTTGGCAAACTTCAGGCAGTCGGCGAGCTGCGCCATGCGACCCGTCGGGTTGGGCTCGGGCGCGACGAGCTCGCAAAGCAGGCCGGCCGGAGGCAACGAGGTCAGCCGGCAGAGGTCTGCGGGGAATCAGGGCGTCAGATCTGTATCAGTTACCGCTTGCCAGCAATGCAACCGCCCAGGAGGGCAAGAGGACGTACCAAGCGACGCCTCGGTGTGGCCCATCCGCGCTAGCGTGCCGCCCTCGACGGCCCGCAGGGGGACCATGTGCCCCGGCCGGTTGAAGTCTTGTGCGGTCGACGCTGGGTCGGCCAGCTTGCGGGCCGTCAGCGCACGGTCGTGTGCCGAGATACCAGTCGTGGTGCCTAGGAGCAATACCGGTCGGGAAGAGGCGAGTAGCAGAAGGGGACGGTCAGCGAGCCCGCAACTGCAGCCACGGCCAAGTTCAGGTCGCCAGCTTTCATGCCTGCCTTCCCTGAGGGTATCTCCAAGGCCTCTCAGCCTGACGAGCCTGGTCCGACACTCAGCGCCTGAGCCTTCAAAGGCGGCTTTGCTGCCGGACCTCCCTCCGCCTCCGCAGACAGCCGAGGTTAAGACGCACCATGCCGGTAGTCGACCGTCACCGTGTATGCCGTCTGATTGGTCTCCTCATTTCGCTCGACCATCATCGGGATCTCGAGCTTGGCGAGCGTCTCCCCAGGAAGGGCGATGCAGATGTAGCCGCTGTACGACGAGTCAGACGACGAAGGCAGATCGGTCAGGTCAGCCCTACGCCCGGCAGCGGCGGCGGCGGCGACCTCCGACCGAGCGGGATGGGCCTCGGGGTCGGCACGCACGACGTGTGCTTGATAAACCAGGCCATCTTCTCGGTCGTACACTCGCTCGCGGCGATCAGCAGGTCGCCCTCGTTCTCGCGGCCCTCGTCGTCCATGACGACGACAAACTCGCCCCGGGCAAAGGCGGCGAGCGCGCGGTCCATTGGCGAGAAGGGCGAGCTTGGGGCGGCGGCGGCGGCCATGTCGAAGCTCGGTGAGTTAGTTGAAGGAGGGCGAAAGTCGGGCGAGGGTGCTTGTGAGTGTAGTAGAGCTAGAGAAGGTGTAGCGAGGGAAGGCGAGGTGGGAGAAGGAGAGGTGTCGCGCTGGTCGGTGTCGAGGGAGCAGGAAGCACGAGCTGACGGCGTCGGCGTCAGCGGGCCTGCCGAGGCGGTTCCCAAGCTCCCTCTCCGACCGGCCGGACAGCAAGAGGTGATGATTGATCCGTTCCCCTCGTCGGCCAGTCAGCACGGGTGGCTCTGTCGACGGAGCCCGACGCGCTCTACAACACTGAATCCAACAGCACTCGTGATCGAGAGGCCCCTGTAGGCGGATCAGGGCGTGCTGCCCGTCCTTCGGAGAGGCAGCGATCATGCTGCGGGCGAGCTGACGGCGCGAACGGGTTGAGCCGCCAGCAGCGCAGACCTTGTACGACTATTGCCTCTTGCTCACAACAGTAAGAATGAAGCGCACGAATGTCACTGGCCCTGCGGACGATGCGACCTGCAGTGGAGCCGAGATGCCTGCATCAAGCTGATCAAGGTAGCCCTCGGCTGGGGCTCAGTCGGCAGCCTGCTGCTACAGCCGCCGTCGGCGCCGGTCGCGTCGCTCGGGCGCGTCGACGAGCTGAGCTTGCTTCCCTGCCCGTCATCCGCCTCGCACCCTCCTCGTCTCGACTCCCTTCAACTTCTGCAGGCCCGGCAGGCAGACTGCTCAGCTCGTAGCACATAGCAATCAGTGCCATCGTAAAGACTTTCGCTTTCCGAAACGCGTCGCGAACAACCTTGCCGGTCGGACCCTCCAGCGCCTCTGCAGCCCCAGCAGCACGACCATGCCGCGCGAGATCATCACGCTACAGGTCCGTCGCCGCAGCGAGGTCCCTGTATCTCTTGGACATGCTGGCTGACCCTTGGCCGGCTCCCCTGACGACCCTCCTAGGCTGGCCAGTGCGGTAATCAAAGTGCGCCGCTTTGTCCCAAAAGCCGGCCGTGGCACGCAGCTCGCTGACCCTCCCGACTGCCCTTGCCCCGCTCTGTCGCCTCTCTGCAGTCGGTACCGAGGTGCGTGCTTGCTCTCGCGCTGCATCTGCTAGCTGCTCCCAAGCAGAGTCCTCAGCTAGGTATGCCAGATCTCCTTTTGCACGGAGAAAGCTGACCTCGGCTTCTCCGCCGCGCACGCGTCCGTCCGCCGCCGGCCGCTCCAGTTCTGGCAGCGTCTCTGTGCCGAGGTACGTGCTCGCTGCTACCACCTGCCTTCGCAACTTTGGTCGTCGCTCGGCTGCGTTTCTTAAGCTCGAGGAGTGTCGAGGTTGAGTGGCTGGGCTGTCGAGCTCAAGGCCGAGAGCGAGGCAGTCGAGAGCTTGCAAGCATACCCAGCGCGCCGCAGCGTCCTCCCCTCCTCGCGTTCAACATCACATGCTGATCTCTGCGCCCTTTGTCTTGAACGACCCGCAGCATGGCATCTCGCCTGACGGCATGATCGAGGACTTTGCCGCCGCCAACGAGGGCGGCGACCGCAAGGACGTCTTCTTCTATCAGGCCGATGACGACCACTACATCCCGCGCGCGATTCTCGTTGACTCCGAGCCGAGGGTACGCTCGCGAAGGAAGGGATTGCGTGGCACGAGTCAGCTGCGGAAGCTGATCTTTTCGCTGCCCGATGACCTTCCAGGTGCTCAACAACATCAAGCAGTCGGCGTTTGCCAACCTCTACAACCCAGAAAATATGTGGACGGCAGAGGGCGGCGGCGGTGCCGGCAACAACTGGGCGATGGGTCACTCGATCGGCGAGAAGAACTACGAGGAGATCTTTGACATGATCGACCGCGAGGCGGACGGTAGCGACTCGCTGGAGGTGCGTTCTCTGTTTCGACTGGCGTAGCACAGCCGAACACTGGCTGACGAACCTACGTCTGCCGCTGGGCTCAGGGCTTCATGATGATGCACTCGACTGCAGGCGGCACCGGTTCCGGTCTCGGCTCCTTCCTGCTCGAGCGGCTCAACGACCGTTTCCCGAAGAAGCTCATCCAGACGTACTCGGTATTCCCAAACGCCGAGTCGGGTGATGTTGTCGTCGCGCCCTACAACTCGCTGCTCTCGCTCAAGCGGCTGGCCAACCACGCCGACTCGGTCGTCGTGCTCGACAATGCCGCGCTCGCTCGTATTGCGGCCGACCGGCTCAACTTTGACAACCCGAGCTTTGCGCAGACGAACCAGCTCGTGCGTCTCGGTTCCCGTCGCCCGACGCAGGCCCTCGCTGATGGGCCCGTACTCGTCTGGGACAGGTCTCGACCGTCATGGCCGCCTCGACGCAGACGCTGCGTTACCCGGGCTACATGAACAACGATCTCGTCGGCATGATTGCGAGCCTCGTGCCGACACCGAGGTGCCACTTCCTCATGACGAGCTACACGCCCTTTACAAACGACTCGATCGCGAAGGTCAGTAGCTAGCTCTCTCAGGCAGTCCGCCAGCCGCTGTTCAGCTGACACGGATCTCCACCGCCCCCTGGCGGCCTCAGGCCAAGCCGATACGCAAGACGACCGTGCTCGACGTCATGCTCCGCCTGCTGCAGCCCAAGAATCGGATGGTGACGACGACGCCGACAAAGTCGAGCTGCTACGTCTCGAGCTTAGCTATCATTCAGGGCGAGGTCGACCCGACCGACGTACGTCGCAGCTCGAACGATCGTCGGCCTTCCAGACCGCGATGCTGAGCGTTTCCGTCCGCCTCCGGCCCTCTCGCAGGTCCACAAGTCGCTCCTGCGCATCCGCGAGCGGCATCTCGTCAACTTCATCCCCTGGGGCCCGGCCTCGATCCAGGTGGCGTTGACCAAGGGCTCGCCGCACCTGCAGCAGAGCCATCGCGTGAGCGGGCTCATGCTGGGTAATCACACCTCGATCTCGACCTACTTCAAAAAGACGCTCCACCAGTACGACATGATCCGCAAGCGTGGCGCCTTTATCGAGCAGTACAAGAAGGAGGACATGTTCCGCAACGGGCTCGAGGAGTTTGACGACGCGCGGTAAGCAGCTCATCCGGTCGCCCTTCCGCTCGCTCAGCGCCAGAGATCGACGACTCACGCCCTTGATGCCTTCCGCTTTGCAGGAACGTCGTCCAGGAGCTCATCGAGGAGTACAAGGCGTGCGAGACGCCGGTCAGTCCCATCCACTCGGCGGCAGAGCCGAATGAGCGCTGACGTCGCTTGCTCTTGGCCACCCCGTAGGAGTACGTCGACTATGGCACGCCCTCTGCCGGCGCCGACCACCGCGAGGCCGCCCGCGCCTGAGCCCACCACTCTCGACGACCTTTTCCCTCCCTTCCCTCACGATCATGATGACCCCGCTATACCCCGTCATGCAATAGGGTCCCGTATTTAGCAGACGTGTTCGAGCTTGCCGCCCTTGGCGACGCGCGGGCCGAGATCGCGACCGACCGTCCGCTCAAAAAGCTCCATCATGACGCCGAAGAGCGACCGCGTCAGCGCAGCGTCCCACCGGCCCTTGGACGACTCGTCCCGGATGAAGGCGTGCTGAGCCTGGACCTGCATCGTGGGGCAAGTAAGAACGTCAACCGAGGGCAAAGACGACGTCAGGCGAGCGATATTTCTGCAGACGACGAACCTCGTAGAACTAGCGTGCGGATGGCAGTCAAACCAGTGGGTCAGTCCTTTGCGCTGAGACGATCAGCGGACAGTCAGAAAAGAGAGGACGGACCGAGAAGAGAGAGCCGCCCCGCTCGAGGGTCTCGCGGATGAGCGTCCGGCCGGCGAGAGGGACGTGCGTGTCCTGCCGGCCAAAGACGAGGCCGACCTCAGCCTCGCCGAGGTCACCCTTTGCAATCCGCGCGAGCGAGTCGTCTGGCGCGTTGCCGAGCGTCGACGAGTGGACGTCGGTCGCGAACCAGCAGAAGCCAGCGAGAACGCGCGGGTCGAGCGCGCAGCGGAGGGCCTGCGGCGGCGGCGGAGGTATGTTCGGTCAGTATCCCAGTCGGTCGTTCGGTTGGGTGCGGCCGGGCAACGCACGAGGTGGCCGCCGAGGCACATGCCGGTCGTTGCGATCCGACCGGTGCAGTTCGGGAGCGAGACCAGGTGGTCGATCGCCAGCGTCGCATCCTCGTCGTAAGATGCCAGAGCCTTCTCGGCCTGTCGCAATTATGGTCCATAGGGGGCGCCTCGTCAGCGGGCCTGCGGCTACGGGGAGCAAGCACGCACGTCCAGGGACGCACCTTGTAGCGGTTGCCCTTATCCGTGCCCTCGACATCATACGGAAGCGCCTCGGGGCCTTCCCAGTTATGGAAACTCGACGGGCAGACGACGATATAGCCCTGGCTGGCGATGTTGGATGCGAACTGGTTGCGATGGCCACCCGGGGGGGGGGGGGGGGTGCGGACTAGGTCAGCACGGATCTGACCGGCGACGCAAGCTCAACGAGTCTGTAGGACGAACCCGCTCGACCGGCCCGGTCACCTGATAGATCTCGGAGAAGCAGACGACTCCCGGCCACTTGGCGTCTGCGAGAGAGTCAGCCAGCATCGGAGGAGAAGGTCAGCTGGGTCGGGTGCCTTGGGCAACCTCATGCGAGATAGGAGCTCCGGCTCGCGGCTTGCGACGGACGCACGCGGGTACTCGGGCAGGTTCGGCTCGTAGACAAAGAGGCGCATCGTCGTGCCGACGGCCGTCTTGACGTCCATGAAGCTCGTCTTGATGATCATCTTGAAGGGTCTGTAGTTTGGATTGGGGAGATGATGGCGGTCGGCGACAAGGAGCACGGCCTGGACGGAGTCGACCGACGAGGGCTGCCATGCCTTCCGACCGTCACCACCGAACCCCTTGCGACTCCTCAGTACCTCTCGGCTGTCTGCACCTGACTGCAGGAGACCAGCGGGTACGCTCAGGGCAGGCACTCGCCACTAGCTCCTCTTCGCTGGTCTGGATCCCAAGCCGCAAGTCGTTTGCGCAGCCGGACGCACCATGCCGCTCGCCCTCCCCTGGGCCCCGTCGTCGGGCGGCGGCTCGACGATAGGCCGGGGGTCGTCTACCGGCAGCGGAAGCTCGTCGACTGAAAGCTCCTCGAGCGCCGCCACCGCCTCCTCGACGGGCGGCAGCACCTTCTTTGCCTCGCTCTCGCGGACGGCGCTGTTTCTCTGGGGCATGATGCTCAAACGGCCTTCGAGGTACGTGCGGCAGCTCGTCCTCGACCGGGGAGCGTGCGTACTGACGTCCTGCGTCACCTGTCTCGCCTCTCACCAGGTTGTTCCGACCGTCACGCAGTTCGTTCAGTTGCGTTGTGGCGACTGCACCTTTTCGCAACATGTTGACCAAAGCGTCGGCCCACAGTCTCGTCGATTACCTTCCTCCGTGCACTCGCCAAACGGGACAACCTCTCGCTCAGCCCTCGGGGGCTCTACCGCCTGGCACGGACCTACGTACGTTGGTCTTCGCGTGTGTTCGCGAGAATACGAGCTGACTAACAATTGTGCTTTGTTTTGATGCAGGGGCCCTGGTCACTCATCTTGCCTCTAATCCCGCCCATCATCTTGAACACAACGCTCACGACGCTACTCTTCGCTTCGCACTCGGGCTTCGTTGCGCTATTTTCGCGATGCGACCCCTTCCGACCGACGCACCCGCTGCCGGTCCGCACTGCCGATGGAGAAGGCTCGCCGTTGGAGGAAGAGGACGAGGAGGAGCGCCGGTGGTGGCAGCGCAACCCGCACGCTGTCCGGCACCCGACGCTGCTCTCTGCGCTCGCTGGCTTCGGAGCCGGCGTCGTCCAGAGCACGCTCGCCATCCCCGTCGAGAAGGGCGTCAAGGTCGTCGGTCGACTCATCTCTGGCAGTAGCAATAGCCGACCGGGGTCGACATCGGCCAGCGCGGCCGCTCCACCGGCGTCTGGGAGCTCGAAGGCGTCCAGCGGTTCCTCTCGTGTCAGCACGCGGGGCAAGATCCGCAAGGATACGCTCGCCTGGCTCAAGGAGCTCCGGACGTCGGGCGTCGCGTCGTCGTTCTCGCTGACTGAGAACGGCGGCTGGCGGCGCATCTCGAAGCTCGGTTTTGAGGGTTGGCGCTGGGGCGCTGCGAAGGATGGCGTCGGTGCGTCGCTTTTTCCCTGTCTTGCTCCCGTTCACCACCTCTAGGCTGATACGCCATCTTCTGGCTCCGAACAGGCTACGCTGTCTTCTTTATGACGTTCGACACGTCTCGCAGGCTGGCCCTGCACGTCCGCTCGCTCGTCTCATCGCTCCAGTCGACGGCGGCCCTCAACCCGAAGCGGACGGCCGACCGACCGCGGGTACGGGCCTTTTTCGGGCTCGAGGATGCGCCTGGTGCGACGGGGATCGATGAGGACGAGGGTGGGCTTGGCTACGAGGGCTCGAAATGGGCTCGTACGAGTCAAGCCGTCGTCCTCGTCGCGGGTGGCATGCTTGCCGGTCAGCTGTGAGTGGCTCCAAAGCATGTTACGCCCCACCGTCTCGCACTGACCCGCCTCTTGACCCTCGCCTCCCAGCTTCCTCCTCTCGACACGGCCGTTCGACGCCGTCCTTCGACTACTATCCTCGCCAGCCCATCTGCCGAGCAGCGCCCCCGGCTCGCGGACCCTCACGCGGGCCTACATCCGCTCGCACCTCCGGCACCCGCTCACTCCGGCCCGGCGAAACCCCAAGTACCGGACGAGTACGCTCGCCGCGAGCGGCAAGCCGCTGCCGGCCCTGCCGCTCATCGTCCAGACGCTCCGCAGCAAGGAGGGGCTTGGCTTTTTCTTCAGGCCGGCCAAGGGCGAGGGCTCTGCGGGCGACCTTGCATTGCAAGCGGGAGGCAGCGGTCGGGTATGGAAGACTGGGAACGCGCTCCGGAGGCTCGGCTGGGGGGTCGTCAAGCTCGGCCCGTGGGGCGGGGCCTTCCTCGCCTTTGCTTGGGCGGGCGGCGAGGTATAGATGCGCTGTTTAGACGCTGAACTCGCTAACGGATCTAGATACAAGGAAGGGTGTCATGCCGCATCTTCCACCAGCGCGGCTACTCGTCGTCGCTCTCGCTGCCGTAGCCGCCCAGGGCGCCGGCGAGGCCGGACTTGGCCGGTGCTGCTGCTGACGGCGGCGGTGGCGGCGGAAGGTCGCTCGCCTGTGCCTGCTGCTCTGCCTCCTTGCGCCGCTCGAGCAGGTAGCGCATGCCCTCGAGCGCTTCGGACCCGAGCAATCCGCCGTCATCGGTCCGCGCGCGTTTGCTCGCCCCACCGGCGGCCTCCTCCTGCTCGGCCGAGGGCATGATGGCGTTGAGTCCGGCCTCGTCGCCGTTCTCGAGCGCCTGGACGACCGCAGCCGCCTCGAGTACCTCGCCATTCTTGACGTGGATGACCTTGCTCCGAAGCGCCTCATCCCCGATCCGCTCGATCCGGCGCTTCTCGCGCGAGATGGCCGACGGGTTGGGGTCCTCGGTCGCCCAGCGGACGTTGAGAATCTCCTCCTGGTCGAGCGACTGGTTCATCATGGCCTCCTTGGCGAACTGGGCCGCGTGCTCGTGCCGGTACGTTACAAAGGCGACGCCCCGGGTCGCGAGGATGTTGACTGTGCGCAAGCAAAGGGAGGGGGGGGGGGGGGTCGCGTCAGTAGACCATTCACGACGACAAGGCGGCGCGGGTGAGACTGACCGCGCG
>Ga0308160_10000816_pt1 | contig 51201 bp, 74 predicted proteins | sample PhyFR1_FD_201036 | JGI IMG/M metagenome (GOLD analysis project Ga0308160, IMG submission 201036) | Phyllosphere microbial communities from UC Gill Tract Community Farm, Albany, California, United States - DLSLF.R1 | ecosystem: Host-associated > Plants > Phyllosphere > Unclassified | place: USA...
AAACGTTTTTCGCCCAGGAACAGACGTTGACCGACAACATCTGGACGATGATTGCTTACATTCTAAACGGGATCATCTTCCTGTTGCTCGGTCTGACGTTACCGGAAGCGACACGCGAAATCTTTGCTGACGACGCCATCAATAACTGGCGGCTCATGCTCTACGTCATTGAAATCGGCAGTGTCATTCTATTGATCCGTTTGATTTGGACGATATTCTTCAACTGGTTCGACCATCGCTTCCTGAAAAAAGCGGATCACCGCAAACCGTCGTTTAAGCAGGATGTCATCACGACACTCGTCGGCGTCCGAGGAACGATCACGATGGTCGGGGTCTTGTCATTACCGTTCGTGACCGAATCAGGAGAAGGGTTCCCGGAACGGTCGCTGATCATTTTCCTCGCGGCGGGTGTCATCATCTTCACACTCGTTCTCGCGACAATCCTTTTACCGTTGCTCAACCGCGGTGAGGCCGATGCCCAGCCGGAACTCGATTTGAATTCGTATAAACAGCGGATGGTCAAACGGGCGATCACGGAAATCAAACAGGTCGTGCAGGAAGAAAACTCGACCGTCGCCTTTGATTTATTAAATGAATATCATGTCATGCTGCGCTTGTTACGGGCACAGGAGAAAAGTGAGGAAGAACTGACGCACTTCAACCAACAGTTGAAGAAACTGCGGCTTGAAGCGGTCCAGTGGGAACGTGATTTTACGAAACAATTCCTGCAGGAACATAAAACACCGGACCAGCTGAAAAAAGAAGTCTTCCGGTCGATTGATAACCGCCGTGAAGCCATCGACAAGGAAGCCCGCTTCCGTCTGTTGCAGCCGATCCGGAAAATTTTATGGAAACGGAAACGGTCAAACATGTCATCCGATCAATTGATTCACTTGACGCAAGTCGAGCATGAGCTGTACGAACAGGTCATGACAGGAGTCATCACCCGGCTCGAAGGATGCCGCGGCGATTATCCGGTCGATGTCGTTCAAAGCGTGCTCGAATTCTATAAACGGTTACGCTTTAAACACACGCGCTGGTCGTCACCGGTCGGTGGAAAAGCCGATGTCGATCAACAAAAAGAAGAACTCTGTCTGCGGGCAATTGAAGTCCAGCGTCAGGAAATCGCTTCGATGTCAAAAGAAGGCGATTTGTCGGGCGAGGAAGAAAAAGAATTGCGCCGCTTCATCCACTATATCGAGAGTGTCGTTCTCTATGAGTACGTCGAGTAAATGAAAATAAAGGAAGAGCCTCTGACGATCGAATTTATTTCGAAGTCAGAGGCTTTTTTTAGTTGATTGATTAACGTCCGTCAGGTTCTAAATCGGATGGACTAATCCAGATTTCTATCTAGTAGTAGACCGGTTTGATCGGCTATGACACGGGCTGTGACGGGCATTTCATTTTTAAACCACCACTCGACAGCACCCACCGTGGCGGAAGCGAAAAACTGAAGAACAAGTTCTTCATCCAATCCTTGGTTTTTACCAGTGGATGTAACGACTTCCGTCCGAAATTCTTCAATGACGAGATTACTGAATTGTTCGCGGAAAGAAGGCGCTCCCTTGCTGGCTAGCATAGTGGAGAAAAATAGTTGATTTTGTTCGAAATATTCATACCAGACGTAGTTTCCTTCTTGGAACGAAAGATCTGAGGCCGTTTGACAGAGCTCGCGAAGCTTGTTGATGTGCTCTTTTGTCATTTTGTCGAGTAAATCATACTTATCGGTGTAGTGCAGATAGATAGTTCCGCGGTTCACATCTGCTTGATCTGCAATATCCTGAATTGTAATATGATCAAACTTTTTTTTACCCATTAATTCAATCACTGCCTGTTTAATCGCTTTCTGACTTTTAGCGACCCGTCGATCCAGTTTAGGCATTTAATTCCCTCCCTAATTTTTAGAAAATAAACAGTTTATTAAAACCTGTTCGTTTATGAACAAATCGTATTTCTTTGACCATTGCATGTTACTTTTGACTAATTATAATTATAGACAGATGTTGATTAATGAATCTATATCGATTTCTGAAAGTTTTAGTTATCATCCAAAGTAACATTCAAAGGAGAGAAAAATATGTTCAACGAAACGTATGAATTACCGAATGGTATAAAAATTCCGAAGCTTGGCCTTGGAACCTGGATGCTTGATAATACGCAGGCAGCACAGGCAGTTCATGAGGCTGTTTCAATGGGATATCGTCATATCGATACTGCGCAGGCTTATTTGAATGAGACGGGTGTCGGTGTCGGAATACGTACCGCGGGTGTTGAAAGAGAAAATCTGTTCATCACAACAAAAGTAGCAGCAGAAGCTAAAACATACAAGGAAGTGACAGAATCGATTGAAGAATCATTGGCAAAATTGAAACTGGATTATATTGATCTTTTACTCGTTCATAGTCCGCAACCTTGGGACAAATTCCGGGACGAAGAACAACGATACTTTGAAGAAAATCGTCAGGTATGGTCAGCTATGGAAGCTGCTTATGAATCAGGGAAGGTAAAGGCAATCGGACTGTCAAACTTCCAACGAGATGATATTGAAAACATCCTTTCAACTTGTAACGTTAAACCAATGGTCAATCAGATTTTGGCGCATGTCAGTAATACACCGTTTGAACTCATAACTTTTTGTCAGACAAATGAAATTTTGGTGGAAGCCTATTCTCCGATTGCCCACGGAGCCATCCTGAAAAATGAGACCATCAAGAAAATTGCTGATAAATATGATGTAACGGTCGCCCAGCTTTGCTTACGTTACAATCTTCAGTTAGGACTTGTTGTCATCCCGAAGACGTCAAATCCGGATCATATGAAGAATAACGGAGATCTCGATTTTGTCATCAATGCAACTGACATGCACCTGTTAAAAACAATCGAAACGATTCAAAGCTACGGAGAAGATGGTTTCTTTCCCGTATTTGCAGGAAAATAATTCATTTGAAAACAAGTAGATAAGGATTCGAAGGAGGATAAAGAATGACCAAACATGACGAAGTCAAAAAAGGAATACTTTTCTCGATGGGAGAAAAGAACGTTGCCTTTTCACAGTTTTTTACAGGACAAAGCTACCTGCAATCACTTGTAATGGATCCTGATATCGCTGTCAACGTAGGGGTAGTGACGTTCGAACCGGGTTGTCGAAATAATTGGCACATCCACAGGGATGGTTATCAGATTTTGCTTGTGACGGGCGGAGAAGGTTGGTATCAGGAAGCAGGAAAAGTGGCACGATTCTTGACCCAGGGTGATGTAGTCGTAACACATGACGGAATAAAACACTGGCATGGTGCTACAACAGACAGCTGGTTTGAACATATTGCCATCACAGCTGGAAAACCGGAATGGTTAGATCGTGTAACGGATATGGAATATGATAACGTCAATCAAACAGCATGATTAATGAACGTACAATACGAAAAGCGATTGAACTCGGTAAAAAATCGAGTCCAATCGCTTTTTTGATCTGAAGTGAGTTTACTTTAGATTAACCGAGTGACAAGTATTTGACTTCGAGGTAATCCTCGATGCCGTAGACTCCGCCTTCACGACCGAGTCCACTTTCTTTATAACCGCCGAATGGTGCTTGAGCAGCGGATGGAGCACCGTCATTTAAGCCGACGATGCCGTACTCGAGTTTTTTACCGAGACGAAGCGCTTCGTCGATTTTTTCAGAGAACGCATATGCGGCAAGACCGTATGGTGTGTTGTTCGCGCGTTCGATGACCTCGTCGAGTGTTTCGAAGACAGAGATCGGAGCAAGCGGACCAAACGTTTCTTCCTGCATGCAGATCATGTCTTCCGTGACATTACCGAGGACGGTTGGTGTAACGAAGTAACCGACAGAGTCGTCAATTGTGCCGCCTGTTAAAATCGTTGCACCTTTTGCAACGGCATCGTCGATATGTGCTTTGACTTTGGCGACAGCCTTCGCATTGATCAATGGTCCGATCGTCGAATCCGCATCGAGCCCGTTGCCGACTTTCAACCGCTTGACTTCGGCGACGAATTTTTCAGTGAAGGCGTCGAGAACCGATGCCTGGACATAAAAGCGGTTCGTTGCGACACAGGCTTGTCCGCCGTTGCGGAATTTCGAGCGGATGGCGCCTTGAACGGCTTTATCGAGATCCGCATTTTCCGTGACGATGAACGGCGCGTGACCACCGAGTTCAAGTGATAATTTTTTCATTGTATCAGCCGCTTGACGCATGATTAATTTACCGACCGCTGTTGAGCCCGTGAACGTGATTTTCCGGACACGCGAATCCGCTTGCCAGACACCGCTGATCGTTGCTGCGTCACCCGTCAAGACGTTGATTGCGCCAGCCGGAATACCTGCTTCGATTGCCAGTTCGACGAGGCGAAGTGCCGTATACGGTGTTTCTTCCGACGGTTTCAGAACGACGGTACAGCCGGCAGCCAGTGCCGGAGCGAGTTTCCGTGTAATCATCGCTGCCGGGAAGTTCCATGGTGTGATTGCCGCGACGACACCAACCGGTTCTTTTTCGACGAAGAGGCGTTTCCCGGGAACAGATGCCGGAATCGTTTCGCCGTAAATCCGGCGCGCTTCTTCTGCGTACCAGCGGACATATTGATTGCCGTAGTCGATTTCGCCGCGTGCTTCGACGAACGGTTTCCCTTGTTCACGTGTCATGATGTCTGCCAGTTCATCACGGTGTTCCTGGATCAAGCGGTACCAGGCGTCGATTTTATCCGCGCGGTCGTCCGCAGTCCGTTCCGACCAGTCGACGAATGCTGTACTTGCAGCATCGACGGCACGTGCTGCATCTTCTGCTGTGCTGCTCGGGACGTGTCCGAGCAATTCTTTTGTTGCCGGGTTAAAGACCGGAATCGTTTCCTCTGTGTCATACCATACTCCATTGATTACGTTTTGTTCTATCATGTGTTGCACCTCCGTGTGTTTTCATTACGTCCCTTAATGTAACAAAATGAACAGGGGAGTCAAAGAATCCTGCTTATACCAATGGTTAAGACGCATTTGAGCCATGTGCTAAAAAGTAAATTGCACTCAAACTGCACATTTCATCAAAAAATCAGGCGTTTTTGTCCGCAAACATGTCGTCGAGTAGATTGCGTGCCCGGTCCTTCATCTCGTCCGTGACATGGAGATAATGCTCGACCGTCGTCGACAGACTTCGGTGTCCAAGTAAGTTCTGGATGCCGGTGAGTGGAAGACCTTGTTGAATCAGGAGCGTCGCATACGTGTGGCGAAGCGTGTGGAGCGTGATTTCCGGCAGGTCCGCCTGTCGTGTTAGCGCCCGGAACGGTCGAGTGCTCTTCCCGTCGTAGATATAGCGCCCGTCCAGCAAGGTGACGACGAGGTCTTGTTCGTTCTCTACGCCATGCGCATGGAGCCACGCCCGTTGTTCGAAACGCCACCGTTCGAGAATCTTGCGTAAGTGGTCGCTCATCGGGACGACACGCCCATGCCCGGACTTAAGCGTCGTCCATGTCTTGCGTCCTGCCTGCTTCGATTGTGCCGCCTGACGTTCGATGCGAATCAAGCCATTCTTGAAATCGATGTTCTCCCAACCGAGCGAACGGACCTCGTTGCTCCGCATCCCAGTATGGGCTACAATGATATACAACTTAGCGGTCGGTTCGTCCTTGTGGATGGTCTCGAAGCGACGGATGTCCTCGACGGTCCAGAGTGTCTTCTCGCGCTCCTTGTGTTCCCGTCGGATCTCGATGCGGACGTCCTTGTCATGAATGTACCCTTGCTCGTAGGCGTACTTGAGCAGGGCGTTGATGTGACGAGCGAAGGCGTTGCGGCTGTTCACCTTGAGTCCCTTCTCGCGCGCGATGCGGTCCGTCCATGCCGTCAATTCTTTTCGGGTCAACGTGTCGAACGATCGTCGCACGAAGGTGTCCGAAAACATCCGGAAGACGTACCGCCGATTGAGCAGCGTACTTTCCTTGAGGACGCCGTCCTGCGCTTCGAGATATTCCACTACGACCAGTTCGGCATGGTTGTCCTTCTTCCCGAGCAATCCGTCCTCGTTCTTGCGGATCATGTCCTGTGCCCAACGCTTCAGCTCTCGCTGTGTGTCCGCCGTCTTACTCGGTTGGTGCCGGTTGCCGTCCCGGTCCGTCAGCGACAGGCGGGTCCAATACTTGCCGTTGTCGAGTTTCTTGATCGTGTAGTGCATGATGTTCCTCCTTTTGCGTACATACGTTCTAATTTCGTTTGTAAGAAAAGGCACCTGAGTGCCTTCAGTATACTACGGAGATCCTTCTTCATCTGCATGACTCATGAAATAAGTGGAGTAAGCTTCAGTATCTGGACGAGTCAATCGCTTCATGTTGGCAAGCGTGTCTCTAATATCACTTGCTAACTTTTCAGCGTCCGGATAATCCTGTTTATCGATGCTGTAAAATTGTTGTTGGAGTTCCAAGTAAAGACGGTTTAATTCTGCTTGGTTGGTTACGAGTTGTTGAGTTGTTTCCTTTAATTCGGGTGGTGCTGCTGTCTGTTGCATCGTCGTGATTTCTTTGCCAGTCGCGTCAATCATTGATTTCAATTCAAACAAACTGGAGGATAACGGTGCGACAACTTTCCCCTTGTCTGTTCCTATCGATGCGTTTAAGTCATCAATTTTGAACATCATTTGATCGAACCCTGGAGAGATATTAAAAATGCTGGACAACAATGTTCCAGTATCATAAGACGTTTCAGACTGCTCAACATCTGCCTGTGTTTCTTCCACCGCGTCTTCCGTGACCGGTTCCGCGACGATTGGTTCTTCTTTCTTCACGGAGTCAGGTTGTTCCACCACATCATTTGTGGCATCGACGTTCATATCGTACCTGGAATCATCCATGTTCTTGAAGTTGATTGGAGAATTCAGCTTTTCAATCATGCCTTTTTTAAGACTGTTAAACAAACCGAGATGAATCCAATAGCCGCTCGCATTTTGGAAATAACGTTCCGTGTCCATCAGTACCATGTCTGAAAAATTATCGAGGTTCATTTCATCGAGCTTATCACGTGTATAGTAAGATTTAAGAACTGTCTTCAACTGTTCATTTCCGTTATCGTCCGTCATTACGGTAGGACGCTCGAAGGCGAACAGGTCAAAGTTTTTGTTTTTGTACAGTTGCTTCGTCAAACGAATGGAATCAAGAGCATACGAATCAAGTAATGTATTTTCGCTCCAAAATGCCGAATCCTTGTAGATCACGATTAATGTTTGGTTTCTGACTTTAGCGCCTTTGATGTCTTTACTGTATTTCCGGAGTTCGGCACTGATCGTCTTAGGTGTAGCATGCTCTAAATCTACCTCTTCCACGACTTCTTTTTTCTTCTTATCGGCAGCCTTTACTTCTTGCTTTGGTTCCGGTGTTTTCTCGGAATGGTCACTAAACATACTTCCGGCCGTCCCGATCACTACGACACCTAGAATCCCGAACAGCAATCCTTTCCCGCCAATTCCGGATGGGCGCCTATCCAAACGTCTTCTTCCGTTCATATTATATCCTCCTTTGTATTCAGTTGTTTATTCCGATACGTCCCAGTTCTGTTATACATATCCATACTTATTCTATACTAGATAAGTTCCCACCGGGACGCCAGTTTATGCGATAATGGTAAAAGAATTCGACAAAATCAAAGAAAAATGTCGAACGATTTTTAACATACGTTAGAAAATATTGTAATAGGTCTATTGTATTATTCTGCAAAATTATTTAATATGAGTAAAGAATCATAAAAACAAACGTTCGTATTATTTTAATTGAAACGGGGCGGTTTTGTGTTAGCAATTAAGAAAGAGGTTAAATCTCATCCTTCCGTTGAATCCATCCTGAATGCAGAGCGGATAAAACATGTACTCAATCCACTGACAGGCAAACTCGAAAAACGAAATTACCGACTCACTGACATGATGATCGAAGCGATAGCATATGAAAAGAGGACGACTGGTGAATGATCACCGTTCGTCCTCTTTTTTATTTAAATTATTATTTATATCACTTGTAGTATTTATTTTTCTTTCTTCCGCCGCTTCTTTTAATTGGAATCTATAAAAATTTAATAATGTATTTATACGATCTCTACCTAATATTTCTGCTTCAGATTCATTTACCCCTAATAACTTCAATAAAGTTTTTTCTTCAGCTTTTAAAATAAGTTCACTTTCACTTCTAGGTTTAGGATCATCCGATCTACCATATAAATAATCATAAGTTGTATCTAATTTTTCTACTAATAAAGGCATGATATCGGTAGGTGGGAATCGGTCGCCAGCTTCCCATGATGCATATGCTGATTGTGATTTCTCTAAACGCTTCGCCATTTCTAATTGTGTTATGCCTTTTTTTGTTCGAAGTTGCTTAATGCGGCTCGCCATCGTCTCAAGCCGTTGTTCCTCCGTCATGAATTGCACACCCTTTACAATAGTCTCCATCATACCGTCTCCTTCTATATAATGCGTCTGATCCTTCATAGATGAATGTACTACAAAAATATCGCTATATGACCATTTCAATGCCAATTGTACCCGAAATACGAATAATAACGCAAAATAAAGTAAAATAATCCCGTAATATAGGTTGACTTACCCGTTTTACAGGTATATAGTAATAAGTGTAAGACAGACACAACGAAGAAACGAGGTGACAAACATGCCAGAAGAAGTACGTCAGGCCCTTCGAATGAAACGCCTTTCAATCGGTATGACACAGATTTATATTGCCAAGTGTTTAGGGATGCGTCCTCAAACTTATAGCGACATCGAACGCGGCCGCCGTGGAATGCAAGTCGGATTAGCACTAGCGATCGCAGAAATCTTAGGGGTTTCCGCAGAAGAACTTTTTTTTGCTGAAAAGTACCCGATTTACAGGTAATTACTAATCATTATACCTGTTTTACAGGATTGGAGGAACAATCGAATGCAACAAATGAAACAAGTTGTCATGTTGTCCTTTACCCCGGAACAGCTCACGACACTCATCGATGAACGAATTGCCGAAGCACTGGCAAGCCAGTCGTCAAAGATGTGGCTGACGGAAAAGGAAGCACAAACCTACACCGGATTCTCGCACTACACCTTACACAACGCTCGGGCAGATGGAGAGTTGAAAGTGACGAAGTGCAATCGATTAATCCGCTATCACCGCGACGATCTCGATGCGTGGTTGATCAGCAAACAAAAATAGGTGGTGCCCCGAAACAGGGTGGCATCGAAGGAGGGAACGGAATGATCGATATTAACAATCATCACAACCAACTGATCGTTGCAGCATTAGCTGGAATGGTTGAGGACGAAGGGTTGACTCCAAGAGAAGCATTCATCCGCTTGGACGAAATCAAAAAAGACACGTACTCGGCTTTGATGGAAATTCACTCAGAAACAAAGGAGGAAAAACGATGAATCAACTCACGAAGGTATTCGAAGGAAATCAGATCCGCATCGCCGGCACAGAAAAAGCACCTTTCTTCATGGTGAAAGATGTGTGCGACGCATTGGGATTAACAAACCCATCAAAAGTATCAGGCCGTATCCGCGATAAATATAAGGCTAACTTTTCGTTAGGGTTATCCGGAAGCAATCCAGTGTTCGTTTCAGAAGCGGGACTTTATCAAATCATCATGCGAGCGGATCAGAACGAAGTCACGGAACGCTTCCAAGATTGGGTGTATGAAGACGTCCTTCCGTCGATTCGACAAACAGGCGGCTACCAACTCCCGCAGGAAATGCCATTCGCTGAATTGTTCCGAGCCACCGCCACATTGCTTGAACAGCAGCAGACACAAGAAGTCGCCGTCGCTGAACTTTCGCAAGACGTCAGCTATTTGAAAAACTCAATGCGAATCAACACATCGGAAGAATATCAAATCCGGAAGTCAGTCGGCACGCAAGTCATCAAAGCACTCGGCGGCCGTGACTCAAACGCTTACCAGGACAAATCAATCCGTTCGAAAGCCTATGCCCAGTTCTGGAGCGAGTTCAAGCGGCATTTCAAGATGGCCCGGTATGGAGATTTGGCGAAACGGAAACTCGACGATGCACTGGAGTTCATCACGGAATGGGCACCGGACACGGAATTGCGCCTGATGATCAAACATTCGAATCAACAACTCACGATTGACGAGGTCGGCTGATGGACAGCACCTTTTGGTTCTTCCTCAGCGTGTTCCAGTTCGTCACCTTCGTCCTATTCGCTGGCACCTGCTATATCGAACGAAACGACCGTGATCCATGGTTCTAATCATCGGCAGTCTCATCGCGAGTCTCGTCTTTCTCAGCAACATCGACGAACTCAAACGGCTTTACGGCAAATAAAAAAGCACGACACACAAGGCGTCATGCTCTCTGATTACTCAACATCTTCATTGTAGCATGCACCCTCACAAGGAGGAAACGATATGGTCACCATCCACAAATCAGATAAGACAATCGCACCGGTCATCCAAGCGACACCCGAGATGATCGCCCTGATCGCAAAGGGTCCGGTCAAGATTGACGCGATTCATGCCGCACTCGACGCAACGTACGCTCACTTCGCAAACATGGCATTGACACTCGACCCAGACCACCCGGCGCAGGAACACATCAAACTGGCGCACCAGGAGATGTACGGCATCGAAACGATCCTCGACGAGCAGAACAACCTGTTCCTCGGCGCGGAGGAATCGATTGACCCGAAGGTGGTGGCGTTATGACACTCCAAACCCTCGCAGAACGGGCAACGGAAGTCGCGGAGGCGCAACCTAAGCTTGTCACCCTGATTGAAACACTCACCGCCGAACACGCCGCCCTCAACTTGACGGACGAGCAACACGCGGTCTTGCAAGGACTCACCAATGAAGCGATGGAGATTCTCCGGGATCTCGGACGCTAAGGAGGAAACGACGATGAACATGGATTTAAAACGATTTGATGAAATCAGCGGACGCGAAGCCGCTAACAGATTGATCGACGGATTAGACGTTTATTCAAGTGGTGGTAACAGATACTACATCGAGGATCAAAAAGTTTGGATGGAATCAGGCAACCTCGCTGGAACTATCGGATTAACTATCTCCGAAACATTAAGAACATCATGGTACGTCAAAAAGCCGTTCGATGTCCGCGCAGAGATGTTGGCACGACCGAACGAATGGGTCGGGGCTTATCACGATCATAGTTCTAAATGGATTCAAGTAGGGTTCGATGCTGTTAATATGCGCACCAAAAAATCGTACTACGGATATACAGGTTCTGTTGAAGGGGCGAGTACTGAGTCCCCAACTGCATATGAGTTAGAGACTTGCATCCCAATCGAAGACGTCCCAGAGGAGGAACTCACATGACAACCCTATACCACCTATCCGCTCAGAAGCAGGCATTGCTCGACGCGCTCACGGGCTACGACCTCGAGGACATGGAAGGCGCGGATGTCATCGCCGACACCCTCGACGCACTCGACGAGGCGCTCGAAGTCAAAACAGAAAGCGTGCTCCACTTCCGGCAGAAGTTCTTGAACGACGCGGCGGCTTTGAAGGCAGAGGAACAGCGCCTCGCGGCCCGACGCAAAGTGTACGAGACGAAAGCAGAACGCTTGAAATCCTACGTTGACGAGTCCTTGCAGGCGCAGGGCATCAACAAGCTCGAAACGCCACTGTACACGGTGTCCTACCGCGCCAGTACGAGCGTCGAGATCACGAACGCCGAAGCACTCCCAATCGGACTCCTGCGCACGAAGACGGTGCAAGAGCCGGACAAGACGGCCATCGGCAAGCTGCTTAAAGCAGGGGAAGCCATCGACGGCGCCCGGCTGGTGACGAAGACGAACCTACAAATCAAATAAGGAGGAACGGACATGAGAGAAATCAAGTTTCGTGGGTACGCGGTACCTGCGATGGTCAATGGGCAATGGCGATATGGCTTCGGGGTTTCAGAATGCGAGTTCTCTGAAGAATACGCTGAACGTCTCGGAAGAAAAAGTGACTGGCTTTTACACAGTAATTCAATACCAATCGAAGTCCACGAAAAATCGATTGGGCAGTATGTCGGACTTCAAGACATCGAAGGAAAAGACATCTACGAAGGTGACATCGTCGAATACGGATACTGCGACAAAAGTTATTTAGTTATCTGGGAGGACTATCGGTTCAATCTCAAAGGATTCTATGAGGGTTATCTCGACTATCCGACTGAAGCATTTTCGGAATCGCTCCAATTCAAAGTCGTCGGTAACATTCACGAACATCCGCATCTGCTAAAGGAGGAACGGACATGAGTGATCAAAAGCCAATGAACTTGCAGCAGAAGCTCATCGAAGTACGCAAAGCCGTACCGTATCTGCAAAAGGCAGCAAGTGGACCGCAGTATCAATACGTCGGGAGTAGCCAAACCCTCTCATCTGTCATGGAGAAGATGAACGAACTCGGCATCCTGCTCAAGCAAGAAATCATCTCACAACGTGTCACGCAGTTCCACACAGCAAAAGGAGCGCTCCAGTTCATGACCGATGCAGATATGCGGTTCACCTGGATCAATGCAGACGACCCGACAGATCGCGAGGAAGCGTTATGGCAAGGGCAAGGCGTTGACAACGGAGAGAAAGGCATCGGGAAGCTCGCTACCTACGCGGAAAAGTACTTCATCTTGAAGTCGTTCAACATCGCAACAGATAAAGACGATCCGGATTCATTCCAGCAAAAAGCCGAATCGTACAAACCGAAAGCGACACCCGAAATGATGTCCACGCTGCGAACATTAGTAATGACGTTGTCCGAAAAGACCGGTGAAACGCCAAAAGCGATTTCAAGCACTTATGGTTTAAGCGCCGACGTCACACTGGAGAACGCTAAGAAAGCCACTGATTCAATCCGCAAGGCCATCGAACGTGCTGAAAAAAATGATCCGCAACACGAACCGGAACCGGAAGCGAAGGAGGAATCGGCATGAAGCTCATGGACGAATACGAGGAACTCGAAAGCTGTTCCCGCTGCCAACAGATGATTCCTTTCGGCGGGGGCCGCGACGTGTTCGGTGAACTCGTTTGCAACGTCTGCCTCGAAGAAGAACGCGAGAACGCCCTGCAACACCAAGACTACGAAAAGAGCGTCCGCTAAGGGCGCTCGGGAGGAGGAAAGCATGACACAACAACAGCTCGTGACTTTACTGGTCAACGCTCCGAACGTCACTGGGTTCGAATGGATCAATACAAATGATTTCGGATTCTCTCGCGAGTGTGAATTCCATGTAAGAGGCGCACGGTACGAGGTTCGGTGGTACAGCAACACCTGCTATTTAAAAATAGGTGAAGCGGAAATTTGCTTTGACCAACTCGAAGTGGCTGGAACATGGCCAAACAATTTTAAAACAAATCTTCAGTTTTACCAAAAACGATACGACGAGGAGCCAAGCATCGTCGCGATCATCCCAATTGAAGAATATCCAACACAAACACAGGAGGCAACATCATGAATACATCAGCACTCACCGGCGTCAACCAACGCGTCGAGGTCAAGACGACGAACGCAGGCAAAACTTGGGTCACTGGCACGATCCGTGTCCGCAACAAAATGAAGAACAACGACACTGGCAAGTACGATAGCAGCTTCTTCGATTACAAGGTCCTCGGTGCCCGCGCTGAAACATTCGCCAAGTATCACGGTACGGAAGGCGGCCCGCTCAACATCACCGGCGATCTCGTCCAAGAAAAGTGGGAATCGAACGGCGACAAACGCTCGAAGGTGGTCATCATGGTGCAAGACTTCGACCTCCCGCCATTCGACGACAGCAAGCCAGCGGCAACGAACAATCAAAGCAACTCAGCACCGGCAAGCGGTTTCGGCTCAGACCCATTCGCAAGCAAGGCAGCAGGCATTGACCTTTCAAGTGATGATTTACCGTTTTAAAGGAGTGAAGTGACATGAAGACGACCGGAAGCAAAGCGGTGGATGCGTTGATCGATTACCGTCCACCTTCGGTCGCCATTCCTCACATGTGGTTCCAGACCATCGTGTACAAGAATGGTAAACCGAATATGAACGCCATCATCATCCTGGCAGAAATCGTGTACTGGTATCGCCCATCGGTTGAAAAGAACGAGTCGACCGGGGAGTTCATCGGCTATAAGAAACGTTTCAAAGCGGACTTGCTGCAGAAGAATCGAAGTGGCTTCTCGAAAACGTTCGGTCTGACGAAAGACCAAGTCTATACGGCGCTCAAGACGCTCGAGGAAATGGGGATCATCACGAATCACTTACGACAAATCGAGTTGATGGACACGACGCTCAACAATGTTCGCTTCATCGAACTGCATGCCGAGCAACTGAAATCCATCACGTACCCTGTCGTACAGGAACGAGACCCTATCGTACAGGAACGAGAGCCCTCTCGTATAGAAACGATACCCCTATCGTATAGGAACGAGACATATACAAGTACTACTGGTACAGAGATTACTTCTCCACAGACTACGCAATCAAACCCTATTGTCGAGCAAGCCTCGACGACCCATCACGACATCATTGACTATCTCAATTCGAAGACAGGCAAAAAATATAAAACATCGACGAAAAGTACACGAACTCACATCAATGCTCGTATCACAGATGGTTTTACCCTCGACGACTTCAAACGGGTCATCGACAACAAGATCCGCGACTGGTCGAACGATCCGAAGATGAGCAAGTTCATCCGGCCGGAAACCTTGTTCGGCACGAAGTTTGAAAGTTACCTGAACGAGACACACGTCGAGCGGAAGTTCTCGACACCGGACCACAGCGCGTACGACCCCACATTTGGGAAGGAACTTCCCTTCTAAGGAGGCGACACCATGCAATCGATCACACGCATCACCCAAGCGGACCTCACGCAAGAAATCCTCGCCCAGCGCACCTGTCAGGGATGCGGGCAGGACATCGAGGTCGTCCGCCAACAATATGCCTTCGGGCCGAAAGCCGGGGAATACTTCGAAGCCGTCAAGGGATGCAAATGCGAGGACCTGGCGATCGCTCGGCAAGCCGTCGAGAACGAGGAACGTATGATTCGGCGCAAGCTCGAGGACACGTTTTCTTCCGGCTCGACGATCAACGACAAACTGCTGCACGCGACGTTCGACGGGTATGAGGCAACGACTCCGGAACTGGCAGAAGCGAAGGCACGATTCAAACGATTCGCCCACGACCTCACAGGGACGTTACTGGTGTCCGGAAGCTACGGCACCGGCAAGAGTCATCTGAGTATGGCGACGGTCAACGCGGTCAAGGAGAAAGGGGAGAGCGCGGTCTTTATCTCGCTTCCTCGCTTGCTGACGAAAATCAAAGGGACGTTCGGCAACGAAGGGTCGCAGGACGACATCATCACGCGTCTCGCAGACGTCACGCTTCTCGTCCTCGACGACATCGGGGCAGAGCAAGTCAAGTACACGGATGGCAACAAGACGACGATCGACACGGACACGTTTAGCAACGACGTCCTGTTCCAAGTCCTCGATGCCCGGATGGGCAAACCGACCATCTACACGACGAACCTGACCGGTAAGGACCTGCGGGCGCGGATCGGACAACGGAACTGGTCCCGGATGCTCGACGATGCCGACATCGTGAAGATGTATGGGGACGACTACCGACTGGCGAAATTCAACTTTTAAGGGGGAGAAAGGATGCGCGAGTTGTTGAATCAAAAGACCTACCAATGCGAGTTTTGTGATAAGCGATTTATCACCAAGAGAGGCGCGCACTTGCATGAAGAAAAGTATTGTTGGAAGTCGCCAATTCCAAAAGCGAACAAGGCGATTGAAATAATGTCCTGCGAACACGATTTTCAAATGGAGTACACATATATAGCTGGTGAAGCAATTCAAGAGCCGAGTCATAAAGAGTGCATCAAATGCGGCGTTGAAGAACGTGAATTTGAACGAATGAAAGCAGAACAGGAGGACCCATCATGACACGTGAGCTGATCCTCAAACGCTACGAACGGGGCATGAAGCCGGCAGAAATTGCCGCCGTTGACAACTTAACACTGGCGCATGTGGAGGAAGTCATTTCCTCCAGTGACGTGCAGCCGGTCGAACGGAAGAGACTTGAAGCGAATAACGCCCTCATCACGGACGACGAACTCAAGCGCCGCCTCGAAGCAGGAGAGACCCGTTACGCCATCGAGAAGGACTTCAACCTCACGACAGGTTCGCTCATGAACCGGGTCAACCGCATCCTCGCTGAGCAAGACGGGCAGGACGAGCCGAAGGTGAGAGGACGCAAGCCGAAAGTTACGGACGCGCATCTGATCGAATACGTTGAATCCGGCAAGACCTGCATGGAAATCGCGCGGATCATGAAGACCTCGCACTCCAATTTGAAGAAACGCCTCGTTCGCCTTGAAATATTCGAACAGGCCGAAGCCAATAAGCAAGCCCAGTCAGAACTCGCCGCCCAGGAAACCGCCGTCACGACCGAATGTGACGGGTTCGCTGAAAACTTTACCATCGCCGCACTCATGAAGGAGGAAGAAGAGATGACAGAAGCCATCGCAGAAGTGAAGCAGGAGACGCAAGCGCGGGACGTCCGCAACGACAAGTGGGTCCATTTCGTCGCCAATCAGATTGAGCACGCCAAGGTCAAGACAAAGTTCGACGTCGTCCAAGAAGGCAAGAAGTTCATCAAGCGCACGGAAGTCCGGTTCGTGATCGAGGAAGTCCTATGAACCCATCGCCACGTGAACTGAAACGCCGTCGGCGCACGGCACTGACGCTCTACATGGACAAACGCCCACTCGCCTATATCGCCAAAGCACTCGGCATGACGGAGGCAGGTGTGTACGAACTGCTCGAACAAGCGGGTGCGAAGAACATCCAGTACGAGGGAGCCGGCACGCCTGACCCATTACTGGAGGCACCGATGATGCCAAAAAAGTTGAAGACGTACGAGGAGTTGCTGATCGAGAACGTGCAACTGCGGAGCGAGAACTTGCGGCTGCGTCATCGTCTCATCGAAGACAAGCATCACCGGATAACCGAAGACGTGACACGAGCAAAAAGGGACATAAACCAAATCCTCGTTCGAAGCTGACGCCGTCAATTGGTGAACGAACTTCCAGACGCGCAACGGGTGAAAGACGACGGGATCTCGTAATTAAAGATTTCACCGGTCGCGGATGGTCACTCATCGCGATCTATGAACACGACTTACCCTACACGACGATGTACTCGCTCATATTCGAATACCAAGGAGGTTCGGGTCTATGAAGATGACGAAGGTCAAGCAGTTCAACCAGTTGATGGATTACCTGGATGAGTACGGCGGACGGATCGTACTCCAGCGGGGCGACCTGCAGCTGTCCCTCGCCAGCAAGCTGGACGTCTACAACATGCGAAAGGGGACACACCGGCAGTTGACGCACCGGGATGCACTCAATTACTACCGACTCGAAGGATGGACGCCTGTCATCAGCACACTGGAATGTCGGGAGACGCAGACACGGCGCTACGTGGGGGCGCCATGAAGCGGACGCACCTGTTGAGAGGCAAGACCTTATACAAGGCAGAACGGCGCAAGGACGGCACGATGGAACGGGTTTGGCAATACGGGGATTTCATCGCCTACGAATACGAGGAACTACGAAAGGTCGGGTGGCAGGAATGGCGCGGATATCGCAACAAGCAGGTAAGCAATTCGAAATGATGATCGAACAGGCAAATCAGGTGTACAAGCTGCAAGGCAAGGCGCTCGTGTTCAAGAGTGAGCCAAGTGTGAAGACGATTCGCGGGCAGGCCGGCAAAATCGTCAAGACCATCTACGCCGAAGCGAACGGACTGGACTACTTCGGGACACTCGCAGGCGGCAAAGGCATCTTCTTCGAAGCCAAGCAGACGAAAGGCAAGAGCTTTCCGCTCAAGAACATCAAGCCGCACCAAGTAGAGACGATGCGGACGCTCGACAAGCTCCAAACGACCACCTTCCTGCTCGTTCGATTCAGCGATGTAGGCAAGATGTACCTGCTTCCGCCGGGCGCCTTCCTGCAAGCGTGGGACGGCTGGACGAAATACAGCAACCGGGCGAGCATTCCGCTGGCGACGTTCGAGGCACACGGGACGGAGATCGCGGCGACGAACGGCTGCGCGGTGGATTGGTTGGACGCGGTGCAAACGCAGTGAGGAAGCTCTAAAGTTAATCGAAATTACTCTAAAGCTAAGAAGGAGATGAGGATATGTATTTGAAATCACTTCATCATTACAATTTCAGACACGGAGAAGAAAACCCAAAAGTGTTGTCGATTCTTCAATATAAACCGGAGAATCTCGAGTCGAGACTGTGCTTCAAAGTGCAGTACGAAAGCGACGGAATGATTGACTATGTGCCGATTAAAGCCGCCGCGAACGGAGAATGGGAATTCACTGAATCGCTTGACTAAATAAACGTTAGCCCATCACCCCGTCAATCAGCTAGATAACTAGAAAGGAGTAGCGGCATCATGTTTAACCAACACCTCGAAGTCTTGCCTCCAAGTGAAGATGAGTTGTACACCCAGTACATTTTGGAGGGGAAGAAGCAACGGGATTTAGCGGATCACTACGGTGTCAGCGTCAAACAACTGCGCAAGTGGTTGAGTGATGCGGAAATCAAGAAGAAAACGGATATCCCGCCCGACTTTGTTGAGAAATATTCGTACCAAGGATATAGCCAAAAGGAATTGGCCCGACATTATGACGTGAAACTTTCGCAGATCGAGAGTTGGAAGATGAGAGCAGGCGCTCTAAAGCGACAACCCACCGAGATTGAACGGTTGAAGAAAAGAATGCGACAAGGTCAATCTGTTTAACGAATAAATCCCACACATAGAAGGAGTTTTGAATCCATGACGTACCAAGAACCGCAACCCCTGATCGTATCGTTCGCCACCCTCCAAGACATCTGTGCCAAGCAAGTCGTCCTTGACCGCCACATCTGCGAAGACAAGGGCATCACGCCGCACGAGTTCCAATATGATCTGCACACGAAGCGCGAAGTCTCCCTCCTTGTCGAAGCCGGCGAGATGATCAACGAGACAAAGACGTTCAAGTATTGGTCGAACAAGCGCATGGATCCGGAGAAGGTGCTCGAAGAAGCGATTGACTGGCTCCACTTTTACTGCTCGCTGCTGATGACGGACTACAAGGAAAGCCAACACTATCACCAGTACGATCTTGCCGTGTACGACCGGCAGTCCTACGAACGCAACGACGAGACGCTCGACGCCCTCTACCTGCAAATGTTCCAAGGGCAACGCAAACACAACATGCTCGCGGCGTGGTCGCTGATCTTGGAGCGACTGGGCTACACGGAGACGGACATCATCGGCATGTATGAACAGAAAAACGCTGAAAATTATAAACGAATCTTGGAGGCGTACTGATGCAGGAGCGGCTATTCGAGACACGACTGGATAAGGGGCAACGCAAGGCAGCCGGGAAGCATTTGAAGGAGTATTTCACGCTTCCGAGCCGCATCGAGAGCAAACGGGCGATGGCAGAGATGGCGGCGACGAAGATGACGCCAGGGTACGTGCCGAGCGAGGTCCAAACGCACCAAGCACCGTCGAGCAAGGTGGAACGGTATGCGATCACGATGGACGAGGTGGACATCCTTGAGAAGCGGTACGCCATCCTGTCGCGGATTTACGACACGCTGATCGATGACCAGCAACGCGAGCTGTGGGACCTGCTGTATGATCCACGCTATTTCCGGTCGGACGACGCCGTCATGCAACAGATGCGGATCAGCTCGACGCGGACATACTACGGCATCAAGAACAAGCTACTCGGCATCATTCACGACCATTTCGGAGACGGGTACTGAGGGGCATTCGCTCCTCGGCGCTTGTCGGGATAAGGGGGGATTCACCTTGATTAAAATATTGGAGTTGTTCGGCGGTATCGGGGCACCACGGAAAGCATTGATCAATCTCGGTATCGATCACAAGTCGATTGATTACGTTGAGATTCAAGAAAATCGGGTGAGGGCGTACAATGCCCTCTACGATCACCGGCACAAACCGCAATCGGTCATTGGGTGGGACTTACGACCGGACGTCTTGGTTCACGGCAGTCCATGCCAAGATAACTCACGCGCCCAGTTCAGCAGCCGGATTGACGCGTCACTTAAACAACGGGGTGCAGGCAAGGAAAGTGGGACACGCAGTTCCCTGATGCACGAAACGATTAAGATCATCCGCAATATGGGTGAATGGAAACCGAAAACGGTCATTTGGGAGAATGTCGTCGGTGTACTCGACAAACGGACCATTCCGGCATTCAACGAATACCTGCGGGACATGACGGAACTTGGCTACACGAACACCTTTGATGTCATCGATGCTCGGGATTATGGCGTACCACAAGCGAGAGAGCGTGTCTTTTGCGTCTCAACACTCGGAGAAGCCTTCCAGTTCCACCAGATGACGAAGCGTCCCATGCAACCCATCTCGCAGTATTTGGAGAAGGATGTCACGGATCCACAATACATGATCACGATTCCTTCGATGCTCAACAAGATCGAGGAGTTCAACCCGGTACAACGAGGGGATGCCTACAAACGCAGGCTCGGCGTCATCGATGAGTTCTGTTGGACCATCACCGAACGGCAGGACCGATGCCCGAACGCAGGAATCATTCGTCTCGACGACCAACCGGCGTACCGTTATCTGACTGAACGGGAAGTCTGGCGACTGATGGGATTTGATGATGCAGACTTCGACCTTATGCTGCACCAGTTCCCGATGAAGCCGGGTAAGCGGAATGCCACGCTGTATGCACTGGCAGGCAACAGCATCGTCGTCCCGGTATTGGAAGCGATATTCGAAGTCCTGTTGCTGAATCAGACGAGTAGCGAACCTGTCTTGCAAGAATGCTTATTTTAGGAGGGAGACCATGACGGTTTACGAAGTGCCACCGAAAAAGGAACTGTACGACCACTATATCGATGCCAACATGACGATTAAGTGGCTTGCCAGTCATTATCACGTTAGCGAACGGGTCGTCAAACGTTGGTTGAAGCTACACGGATTGAAGAAGCTGGGCAGAACGGACCTCGTCACCCGTGCCATGTACACACTGTTGTCGCATGGGTTCTCAGGGAGGGACGTCGCCATCCTGTTTGACACGACGCACACAGCGGTGTTTAAGGCAAAGAGCGTGTATGAGAAGAAGCTGAGGGAGGGAACGGAATAATCGTGTAGAATGAAATCAAGAGGAGGCGATTGCAATGGATGAACAAACAGGACTTAATGCAAAAATCGGACGTCCGCTACTGGAACACGTGGAACTGGCAGGGGATAAGGAGACGTTTAGTAGCGAGTCACCGACCTGGCGTTTACATTGTTTCACAAATGCGGAAGATGACATCAACTTTATCGAGCGTGAACTGGACGTACTTTATAACTGGAGCGAACAGCACGAACTCCTCGTCGCAAAGACAGAAGAGGAAAAAGCATACGACCGGAAAGTTCAGCAAGCACTCATCGAACGGTATCGAGATTTACGGAAATAAGCAGGCGTCCTTCGGGGCGTCTTTTTTGTGAGGTAAAGGATAAGTAAAGGAAACGGCAAGGGATAGCACGTTTATTCAGGGTATGCTTGTACTGTACCAATTCGGTTTTGTTTCTCCTCTTCCGGGGCGGTACACAACGGATAAGCGCCGGGTCATCCATCCCTTGCATGACGTGACGTTTATCCCTTGCCAACAGCGCATGACGCAGCCACACACATAGCAAAGACTTCCGAGTCGTCTCAGTCGGGCGGAGTGGTCGTGCGTTGTTTGCAGGAAATGAGGTGAAAACGATGGTGGAAGAAAAGAGTTGGAAAGCTTTTAAAGATTCCGGATTGTTTTGGTGGATCAATACGTTACTTCATACATTTGGGTGGGCGTTAGTTATCGAAATGGATAAGGAGACTAGCGAAATCATTCGTGCTTATCCTGCCAGGGTGAAGTACAGAGGATTTGATGAAGAATCGAATAGCGAAGGGTACAAGAAGGTTTCTCGATTTATGAAAGAAAATGCCGAGGAGCTTGAAGAAGAAGCAAAGTCATAAGCATCCTCCGGGGTGCTTTTTTCGTGTCTTGCAACCAGTGGGTACCGCCCGTTGCTTGGAGTACACGAAAGGAGCAAGGCACATGTCCAAACTGAAACTGCATGACCGCGTGAAGACGACGTACAAAAATTCGCCGAACCGTAGTGGTGTGATCACCACGTTGTTGTCAGAAACAGCGACCATTCGAGTAAGGGATTGCGATGGGCAGTACAAAAGTGAGATTCACATGTTGTACCGGTTGACGTTGGACAGGGGCGAGCCTCCTGGAGTGAAGGAATAAGAGGGGGAACTAAGGTGGCGGCTTATCGAGGTGTGTGGCTTAGGAATAGGTACTTTATCGATGAACATGGAGAGAATTACTCTATAAAAGAACTGATTAATGATAATACGTTTGATTTAGATGAAAAGGAATATACATTGATTTTTCATGATGAAAGTAAAGTTGAACTGAGGTGGACGGAAGGTTCAGAAAGTGTGGCGAAACACGGATGGTACACGGATCGCGAAGGAAATCATCATCGTGTGGTTGACGTCACTTCTGAGCGAATCGGGATTATTGATGAACCCACTACTGTGATGAAAGTAACAACTATTCACCTGAGTAGCGGCGGGACCGTCTGCGTAAGTTCTAATTTGTCATTACAATGATTTGTGAATGATTAACCAAGGCGCCCTAACCGGCGTCTTCTGGATTGTTAAGAGGAGGAATTAACATGTTGCATATTTTAACGGTAGTATTCATCGTGCTGAAATTGACCGGGGTGATTGCCTGGTCGTGGTGGACAGTATTACTTCCATCTATTTTGATGCTATTACCCGTACTGTTGATGATAGTAATTGGTCTAGGAGCGCATATTCTTGCGGCAATCAATAAGTGGAATGAGAAGTATGACTAAGGCGCCCTAACCGGCGTCTTTTTTTATGCCTTGCAACGAGCCGATGGGGATAGCCCTAGTCGGTTGGCTGGAGAGCATAAGAGAGAGGGGGTGAGGAAGTGGAAAAGCTAACGCGGAAACAACAACTATTCTGTGACGAGTATCTGATTGATCTAAACGCGACACAGGCGGCAATACGGGCAGGATACAAGGTAAAGAACATTGAAACAGCAGAGTCGATTGGAAGAGAGAACCTCGGAAAACCTCGGGTCAAAGCTTATATAGACGAACGGATGAAAAACAAGACCACTGCCCTCATCGCCTCGCAAGATGAAGTCCTGGAGTATCTCACGGGCGTCCTGCGCGGTGAAGAAAAGGGAACCGTCCTCGTTGGACAGGGACAAGGCTTCCAAATCGTGTCGAAAGAGACACCGACGGTATCGGAACGCACGAAAGCCGCTGAACTGCTCGGGAAGCGATACCGCTTGTTCACGGACGTCACGGAGTTAGAGGTCAAGACACCGACGTTTGTCGAGGATGTGCCTGAGAATGATTGAGGGTCCAGTCGTCAGCATCAAAGACTTAATCGGAGGCGGGTACAACCGCTTCTGGCATGACAAATCGTTTTACCGTGTCGTCAAGGGATCGCGGGGGTCGAAGAAATCCAAGACCGCTGCCATCAACTTCGTCGAACGGATCATGAAGCACCCGTGGGCGAACCTGCTCGTCGTGCGCCGCTTCTCGAACACGCTCAAGCAATCGACGTACACCGACTTGAAATGGGCCATCGCCCGTTTGGGCGTCAAACACCTGTGGAAGACGAACGAGTCCCTGCCGGAACTGACGTACAAACCGACGGGGCAGAAGATCCTCTTCCGTGGGCTGGACGACCCGCTCAAGATCACGTCGATCACCGTCGAGCACGGCATGCTCTGTTGGGCATGGTTCGAGGAAGCGTTCGAGATCGAGACGGAGCACAAGTTTTCTACGGTCGTGGAATCGATTCGGGGGAGTCATGAGTCAGAGGACTTCTTCAAACAGGTGACGATCACGTTTAATCCATGGAGTGAGCGGCATTGGCTCAAGAAGGTGTTCTTCGATGAGCAGACACGCCGGAGCAACACGTTTAGCACGACGACGACGTTCCGCGTCAATGAATGGCTCGATGAAGTGGATAGAGCGCGGTACGAAGACTTGTATCACACGAACCCACGCCGGGCGAAGATCGTTTGCGATGGCGAGTGGGGGATTGCGGATGGACTGGTGTTCGAACGGTTCCGCGTCGAGGAGTTTACACGACGGGATGACCTGCCGAACTATGCCGGGCTTGACTTCGGGTTCTCGACCGACCCGACCGCGTTCATCGATATCCAGGTGGATGAAGAAAACAAGAAGCTCTACGTCTGTGATGAACATTATCAGACGGGCATGCTCAACAGCGAGATTGCATCGATGCTCAAGTACAAGCAGGTCCACAAACGCCATATCGTCGCTGACAGCGCGGAACCGAAGACGATTGAAGAATTGCGTCGCTCCGGTATCACCCGCGTCACAGGGGCACGCAAAGGCAAGGACAGCGTCATGCACGGGATCACCCGCTTGCAGGAGTATGAGATCATCATCCATCCGCGCTGTTCGAACTTCATCATCGAGATCAACAACTATGTGTGGGATAAGGACCGCTTGAGTGGCGAGTCCATCAACAAGCCGATTGACGATTATAACCACTTGATGGATGCCTTGCGGTACGCCGTCGAGTATCTCCACGTTAAGCCGAAAAAGCGGCGTGAGGGAAGAAAATTGAGTTTCTAGGAGGTGGATGAATGAAAACGCATTTGATCAAGAGTGCAGGCAGTGTGACTTTGCCGGTCACGAAGTCGATTCTCACCGAATCAGAAAGTGGATCGTGGGTGGCGCCGCCGTATGAGCGGGCTTCGTTGCGTTTGATGGTGGAACAGTCGACGATCTTGCGGCAGGCCATCGATGCTTATGCCCACAACATTGCCGGTTATGGATTTATGCCGGAATACGTCGAGGAAACATCTGATGATGCCGCTAAAGAAAAGGAATGGAACCAATTGCAGGAAGCACTCGACTGGATGGGATTCGACGAGCCACTCACGAAGGTATTCAAGCAGCTGGTCAACGACCGGGAGACCATCGGAGAAGCGTTTATCGAAGTCTTGCGTGATCCGAAGGGCGAAGTCATTGAACTGGTCCGTGTCAATCCGGATGATATTCAGGTCAGCAAGCCGGGCAGTCCTGTCGAGGTGACGATTGAACGCATGGGCATCAAGAAGAAAGCACAGCGGGCGTTCCGTCGTTTCCGGCGTGGGCAGAAACAATTCTTCAAACAATTCAATGACCCGCGACAGATGGACCGCTTGACGGGTGATTACTTACCGGATGGCTCAGTCGGAACCGCAACGGAAATCGTCCATTGGAAGCTCGGAGAAGCGGATTACGGCATTCCCCGATGGATTGGGCACGTTCCGTCACTCGCAGGAGCGCGGAAAGCGGAAGAACTGAACTACCGCTACTTCACACAAGGACGTCACCTACCTGCCGCAATCATCGTTTCGAATGGTCAATTGTCAGAGGCGAGTGAAACACAACTAAGCCAATATGCGAACGATGTCGGGACTGAAAATTCTCAGCATAAGATCCTCGTCATTGAACTCGATGGAATTGATGAGGACCCGACAGGCGAAAGTAAGCAGGCACCAAAGGTTGAACTCAAATCGATGACCGACATGCTCCAAAAGGATGCCTTATTCCTCGAATACGACGACAAATCACGGGATAAACTCCTGTCGGTCTTTCGCTTGCCTCCGGTCTATGTTGGCTTATCCAGTGACTACAACCGCGCGACCGTCGAAGAAGCCCGCCGTATTGCAGAGGAACAGGTCTTCCAACCCGAGCGGATGGAGATTGAAATGATGTTCAACCGCTTGTTGCTGCCATCATACGGATTCAAACATGTAAAAGTGGCACTCGGAGCACCGGAACTGACCGACGGAGAGTTGATTATTGCCGCTGTCGAGAAAGCTGGGGCTTCATTATCCGTCAATGAGAAGCGTGCCGTCATTGGTCCGCTCCTCGGAAAAGAGTTGGAGCCGCTCCCGGACGAACAGTACGACCTCCCTTCGGGTGACAACGTCGTTTCTCCTACGCAACAGCTCGCTCAAGCGACGGGAGAAGCATTAGCCAAGTCAGAGGGTGGCGTCATCAAAGACGTGCTTAAAGACGTGCGGGACGGTCTCGACGAACTGAAAGATGTCGTCGGCGGTTGGAAGGGTGAGGGCGATGTGTGACATCTCCTTCATCACGAAAGCGGACGACGATGAATTGCGCGGCCTACTGAAAGACTTTCCGGAAGTCGAATACCTGATTGAACGGATCAACGGACTGGAAGCGGTCTTAGCCAAGCTCCTGCGGGAGCATCGGAAAGATTACATCAAGGCAATCGAGCTGTTTTACGCTGAAGTCGGTCAAACGATGGGCTTTGCGTTTCAGATGGGTTTACCGGGCGTTCTCGCATCCGTCACGATGGCGCCTGCCGTGTCCCTGGCACTGATGCCACACTTGCAGGAGGTTGCGTCTCATATTGCGAGCACGACGATGGCACGGATTGACAAGGACGTCGTATTCAGTGCGATCAGTCCAAGCCGCATCCGCTTCATGCAGGCGTATTCGGATGAGTTGGGGAAGGTCCTCGACCAAAATACCGCTAACAAAGTGACGAAAGTCATCACAAACACCTTAGAACAGCGCGGGAGTGTCCATGATGTCATTCAAGCGCTCAAAGATGAACCGGACTTCGACCGGGCACGCGCACGACGGGTTGCCATCACGGAAACGCTGACCGCTGCCAGTGTCGGGGATGATGAAGCGTACCGGCAGTCACCGGCTGTCATTGGTGTCGAGTGGTTGCACAGCGGAGGACGCAAGAACAAGCCCCGTCCGTCGCACGTCGCATTGAGCGGTACGCAGAAGGGGCTGAATGATTTCTTCGATGTCGAGGGTGAGATTGCCAAGTATCCGCGGGATACCTCATTGTCGGCCAAGCAACGGATCAACTGCCATTGCACGACGGTTCCTGTCGTCGATCAGAATATCTTAGGTTTATCCGCTGAGGAAAAGAACGCCATCCGACAGGGCGCCATTGATCAATTTGAATAGGAGGGCACTTATGCCACGTGAAATCAAAAACTTAGTTGTATCCCACGTCTCCATCGTGGACAAGGCCGCCAATAAGCGGTCTTTTTTGTTGACCAAAAGCGAGGAGCAACCGAACGTTTCCCGCGACATGAACATTCTCAAGCAGGATGAATCACAGCAAATTGCTTACGGCGTTGTGTATGAACCGCTCGTCAAGGATGCACACGACGACTACATGACTGCAGATGAAATCGAGAAGGCGGCGCATATCTTCCTCAAGGATTACCGCCAAATCGATAAGCAGCATGACTTCACGTCACAGGTTGGGGATGTCATCGAGTCCTATATTGCACCGGCTGACTTTGAACTCGGTGGCGAAACCGTCACCAAAGGCACATGGGTGATGGCCGTCAAGGTAGCGGACGAGGTCTGGACCGGCATTCAAAAGGGTGAATATACCGGATTCTCGCTCGCTGGCATGGGTGAAGTCATCGAAAAGTCAGAGGACCACAAGTCGTTCCTTGCCAAGGTGAAAGATTCCGTCGCGGAAGTCCTCAAAGACATGGGGCTTCTACCGGACGAACAGGGAGAGGAGGTGACAGACATGACACAGGAACAATTGCAGAAAGAACTCGATTCGTTCAAGACCGAAATGATGGACTTCTTGAAATCCGCTCTCCCCGTTGCGAAAGCAGAGGAGCCGGAACAAGCCGCCGCTCTAGAAGGTGATCAGCCGGAAGAACCGGACGCAAAGCCTGCTGAACCAGAAGCATCTGAACTGGAGAAAGCGCAAGCAAAGATCGCAGAACTCGAAAAACAGCTATCTGTCCGACCGCTCCCAGGATCACACCAAGAAGTCGAAAAGGCAGCAACACCAGATAAACCTTCATACAACAAATACTTTGGCTAATAGAGAGGATGACACCGATTGACTATCACAAACACTGAAATTCTCCAAAAACAGATGGAGAGCATCAAGAAATCGAACAATGTCACATTACCGGCGGATGAAGGTCGTGCTTACATGCAAGACGTCGTCGCTTCTGGCGAAACGCTCCGGAAACTCAACTACTACCCTGCGAAATCAGCAACAGGGAAAATCGAAATGCTTGGCGTCAAGAAACGCCGCTTGAAAGAGCACCAAGGCATCAATACGACACCAGATGGGACGGATCACGTGGAAGAGCGGAGCGTCCCATTTGCTTTGACTCCGGTCTACACAGACGCATGGTTCGAAAACGACAACGTCTACTACACAGCTCGCTCACGTGGTCAAAACGTAGAGGATATCGTCGCTTCGATGATTCAGCAGCAGTTCAGCGCTGACTTGCAAGACCTTGCGTTCAACGGCGACACGGCTTCTGCTGACACGTTCGTTAAACTCGACGATGGTTTCCTCAAACTTGCGAAAACGAACGCTGACACGATCAAACACGACGTCACAGGCGATATCGAAATCGCGGATCTCCAAGCGGTACCGGTCAAAGTCAAACCAGAACAGCTCCGCGTCGGGAAATACGTCTGGATCATGGGCTCAGGTACACACACGAAACTGCAAGCGGAAGTCATCGCACGCCCAACAGCACTCGGGGATGCGGTTCTTATCAATGGTCTCTTAGCGAAGCTTCACGGCTACGACATCGAGATCGTCGACCACATCACAGACGATAAAGTCCTGTTCACGCCGCTTGAAAACTTGACAGTCGTCACTGGATTCGACGTGCAGTACTCACGTACTGGTGAAGGTCCAGAAGCAATGGCGAAACAAGCAACATACCACTTCGTCTTGTCTTCAATCGACTTCATCATCCGTACGCCGAAAGCGCTCGTCTACATCGGTGCTGACGCCGTAACACCCTGAGCCGGCTCCGTTCGCACTAACGTATGACCAGGTCGAGACCTACGGCATCTATCAAATGATGGAGGAACTCGGCCTGACGTACGATGAACTGCTGACGCAGGAGCCTTACACGATGCGTGACGTGCTGGAAAGCATGACGAAAACGGATCTGACGTCGCTCGCCGCGGAACTCGAGATCGTGGGCCGTTCGAGCATGACGAAAGCACAACTGATTGACGCGATTCTTATGACGCAGGAAGGAGGGGTCTGATGCCGGTTATCACACCAGTGGAACTTCGTGCCTATACCAGTTTTGATTCGGTCAAGGCGCGGAGTGACCAACAACTGACCGACGACATCATTCAAGCGGAAGCCGACATCTTTGATTATGTGCATCACGAGTTTCCAACGAATGAGTATCCGACCGTTCCTGTCCGCGTCAAACTGGCGTGCAAGAAGCTTGCGGAATACTATGCCCTGTCTGCCCTCGACGAGAGCGCGGTGAAGGGCTATAAGAGCGAAAAGATTGGCGATTACAGCTACACGATGGCAGACGGCAGTGGTCTCCGTGGGAAACCCGAGATCACGGCGTTGCTTGAAGCCTACGTCAAGCCGGTCTTCACTGAAACACCGAAGGTTAGGATGCGGTACCTATGAGTTACGACAAGCTACTCTCCGACCGCGCCGACATCTATCATCTCGACACAATGTCTTCCGGCGGGGGCTTCGGTCTCCCGTCAGAGGACGCTTTTTCATATCCGAGTACGCCGGACCTCACGAACGTACCTTGTTACCTCGTCAGAGGACGCGGAACGCTCATTCAGACCGACACCATGCAAGTCTCGTCTTCGGATGACATGGCTCATTTCAAGTATGCGACCGACCTCCGGGAAGGGGACAAGGTCGTCATCGATGGGTCTGTCTACAAGGCAGGTAAGCCGCACAAGGTCAAACAGCATCATATCGAGTGCCCGCTTCAACGGGAGAGTGCGTTATGAATGGGTTTGATGAGTTTGCGAAGGATATGGAACGCATCAAGAAGGACCTCATCGAAGACATGCCGTTGATCATCGAGGCAACGAGTGCAGAGTTACTGGCGGAAACACGGAAAGAAATCGTGCGGCAACAGCTCGTTGACACCCGCGACATGTTGAACAGCTTTTCACTGGGTAACAGCTTCAACGTGTTCGAGAAACGCAACGGTGGCTACGAGGTCGAGGTCGGTACATCAAATCCATACGCTGGCTATGTTAATGACGGCCACTGGACGGTCGGACGCAAGTCGTTCGTCGAGCCGACGCACTTCTTCGACATCGCTCAATCGATTGCTGAGCAGTATATGGCAGTCGGCATCATGAAACGCATTGATGGCACGATTAAACGGCGGTTAGGAGGCTGACATGGCGATTCAGAAACAAAGCTCATTCCTCGCCTTCTGTCGCGCGGAATCGGGCATCACGAAATCATACACGGATCAAGTCCCGGCGACGTTCACTGAGCGTTGCCTGTTCTTGTCCACTCCTTTATCACGGGCAGCACCTTCCGCATCGGGCATCTCCCGGCGTTTGGTCATGGCGACGGTGACGTTCTTCGCTCCGAAACGCACGACGGCACAGGCAGACGCCGAGAAAGTCCTGCTGGCACTCGAACAGCGTCGGAACCATATCCCGCTCTATGCGGCGAACAATTCCATCATCGGTAGGTTCGAGTTACAGGAAGCCAACATCCGTGCCATCGAGAACCCGGTCGATTCGGTCGGTGCCGTCACCTTGACGGTGTCTTGGATGGAGGATACAGCACATATCATCTCACGCGGTCCGGTTGTCAATCGGGTCGCTACTTTTTTGGAATAAGGAAGGAGCACGTACATGGCATATTGGGACAAGAATGGTCCGGATCAGGTCTTACCTGGTCTTTACATGGTCATTGAGAAGATGCAAGAAGCCGCCATCCGTCCAGGACAGCGGGGCGTCATCGGGATGGTCACGAACGGTCTTGCCGCAAGTAAAGGGAAGGTCGTCACACTCCGGAACGTCGGGGAAGCGCTCGTCGCACTGGGCGTCTCGAACTACAAGTTTGCGAAACGGGCATTCGAAGGCGGGGCGCGTCAAATCGTCGCTTACGTCTTGGAGGATGCAGAAGAACTCGAAAGCGGGTTGACGAAACTCGACCCGTATTACTTCGATGTCTTCACACTTGGTCGCGACCTAGCGACAGGAGACGCGGAAGACCTCAAATCATGGCGCATCCGCAACGAACTCGACGGTAAGAACTACGTCGGCGTCATCGGTGGTCCAGCAGGACTCGCAGACAACACCGCGATCAAAGGGGCATATGCTTCCGGGAAACACGGCGACCTCATGTATATCGGCATGGGTGGCGTGGATCTCGACGGCAACGTCATCTCACCGGGCGAACTCGCGGCATGGCTCGCAGGCGCGCAGGGTGGCAAAGGGATGTCACAAGGCTCGCTTACACGCAAAATCATTGGCTTCTTATCGGATGTGGAGCGTCGTTTGACGAAATCCGAGCGGGAAGACCTGTTCTTGGCAGGCGTTGCGGTTCCGATTCACAACGGGCAGGAAGTTGTCTTAGACGCTGCCATCACGTCGAGCAAGGTCGTCGAAGGGACAAACCCATCGAAACCTCACCACGCGAACGGCAAGCTTCGGATCGCTTACAATGCGGCCGTCTTCCAAACGACCATCAACGAGGCAATCGAAAGCTCGTTCATCGGCAAGATCAACAACGATTTACCGGGACAAGAGATCCTCACGTCGGCACTGGAAACATTCATCGATACGTTGGTGGATGAGGGCGTCGTCGCTCCGGGCACGGTCGTTTCGATTCATCCGGATTACCCATCGGTCGGCGATCAAATCTTCTTGTTGATTCAAGGCTATTTCATCGACGCGGCAGAACGGTTCTACATCGACTTCCAAGTCGGTAGCGTACCGACAACAGCAGCAACAGGAGGTGCGTAAGCATGGCAGTAGAAGGCGATAAGTTAATGTCCGGTACGGGCATGATGGTGTACTGGGAATCCGGCAAACCGGTCACGTACATCGACCGAATCAACGTCAAGGTGGAGCACGAATACGACGAAGTGAAGTTACCGCGTAAGAAAATCGTCCAGTACAAACACAAAAGCACGAAAATCACGGGTACGATCGGCGCGTTCGAATACTCGCAGTATTTGCAACGGATCCTGCTCAGTGGTTCCGCGTTCCGCGGTCAAGACAATCTCGCGATCTTAGCGGAGCTTGAAGACGGCGAGTCGGGCGAACGTTTCTCTTACGCTTTAAAGAACATCAAGCTAACGACGGGCGACTTGGCGAACTACCAGGTCGGTGAAACCGTCAAGAAGGAATACGCGTTCGTGGCAACAGGCGTCAAGATCAAGAACGGTGACAATCGATGACGGAGGGCGGGCAACCGCTCTCTTTTTTACTTAATCCAAGAGGAGGCACAACATAAATGACAAATCAAACCTTACTTGAAAAGCTACTCAAACGCCAAGAGGAAGAAACGAAGATTGAGGTCGAATTAAAAGGGCTCGCGGATACGCCGTTCTTCGTCAAACTCACATCGGAACAATACAAGGACATCATCAAAGAAGCGGAACGTCCTGCTAAACGGAATGGAAAAGAAGTACCTGTGAGTGATGCGGTTCGTTCAGAACGGATTGATGCTCTTTGTATCGTGCGAAGTCTACATGATCACAACGAGAATCCGGTCTTCAACGGAGACTTGTATGAAGCGTTGGGACTCGGGACGACGTTCGATGCCGTCGAAGCAGTCAAGCGGACCATCAAATTTGCAGAAGAGCGTGTCATCGAAGCGGCCATTATGGAGTGCCTTGGATATATTCCACGAAGCAAACTGGAGCAGGAAGACGATGAACTAAAAAACTAATGCGAGGGTTGCGTGCGGACGGGGATATCCGGAATGACAATGAACCGGTCACAGAAGCGTTCATGATCCACCACTTATTCCGTTTGCACGGCATCCCTCCACATGAAATCTACAACTGGACGGAAGGGCAAAAGCGCGTGGCATATAGCTCACTGGAAGTCCAATTAGAAGAAGAGCAAGAACGACTCAAACATGGAATCGGGAGGGTAATGTAAATGGCAGAAAAACGCTATACGGTCATCTTTGACGCAAAGGACATGGCGTCCTCACGTTTGAGCGACCTTGAAAGAAATGCACACAGAACCTCCCGAAGCATGGATGAACTACGCAATGACACACGCCGGGTAGGGGAACAAACCGATCGGACAGAGCGTTCTTATCGTCAGTTCAATTCACGTTTGTCAGACTCGACTAGCCGTTTTTCACGAATCAGTGATTGGTTGCGTCGAAACAATTCGGATATGGACCGCTCCGGCAGTCTTATATCTCGTATGGGTGCTGGCTTTAGACGAATGGGGAGCGAAGCCGGTAGTTCAATCAGTCGACTGGCAGGTGGTCTTTCTCGTGTAGTTGGTGTCATTGGTGGTATCACGACGGCCGCTCTCGGGGCGGGAACAGCCATCGCGGGAATCGCAATTAAAGGTACATGGGACAACATCATCAAGCCGGCAATGGATGTCGAATCAACGAAATTGCAAATCAACGCCTTATCCGGTTCTCCGGAGAAGGGGAGCGATATTTACAAGATGTCGAAAGACTTCGGGATGCAGTCTGTTTATGACAATGAAGAAATCATGGGCGGAACGTTTTCCTTCATGCAGAACACGAAAGATACGGATCAGTTGAAAGAAATGTTGAAGATCGCACAACGATTAGCAACGCTCAATAAAGAAGAAGGATTCAAAGGCGCTTCTTTCTCGCTCAAAGAGGCCATGGCTGGAGATATTCAGTCCATTGCAGAAGTATTCAACGTATCCAAGAAAGATTTACGTGATAACGGATTTGACGGAAAAGCAGACTGGCAGACTAACCTTCAAGCGGTCGATACGACGCTGAATAACATCGGAATTGATGACAAGTTCGTCGAAGAAATCGGCAAGTCGACGCCTGCTCAGTTAGCTAAAATGCAAAAGAATGTGAAGTCAACATTCTCCGCAATGGGCATGGGGATGTTGGATGAACTGAATCCGGCATTTCAGAAGGTCAACGCGTTGTTCGCAGACGAAAAGGGACTCACGAAATTCACATCCACGATGAGTACCAAGTTCCAAGAAGCACTCCAAGATGTGTTCGGATTTGGCGAAGGGGTCAATGTTACATGGAAAGACATCACAGAATGGTCCATTCAAACGTTTGATGGCGTCAAAAGCATCATCACCTCGTTAGGAGACACATTCACCGCAACGATGGAATTGTTCTCAGGCGAGGATCTATCTGGACCAAAAGAAGCATTCCAGTCATTCGGAAAAGTATTGTCCGGCATTGCCTCCACCATTGACACGATCAACGAAGGCATCCGGTCGATGAAGAAAGTGGATGACGCAAGTGATTCGTGGTTCGGCGGCATCGATAAAATGAACGAAAGTTTTTCCGGAGATAAGAAGTATGGGCTCTTGAACGCTTGGACGAAGCCTTTAATGGATCAATTCGTGTACAACGACGGTTCACACGCTAATGGACTCTCCTACGTCCCGAAAGACAATTACAAAGCGAACCTGCATGAAGGGGAACGTGTCTTAACACGGCAAGAGAACATCAATTACTCAAAACTACTCGGTCAACCGCAGGCGGATGGTTCGCATGCTAACGGAATCTCCTATGTGCCGAAGAACGATTACATGGCGAATCTACATGAGGGAGAACGAGTCCTCACGCGCCAAGAGAATCGCGATTATCCGAGTAACAGCAATACACAAAGCAAAGGCGGAGTTGTCATCACAGGGAACACATTTAACGTCCGCAGTGATTCGGACATCGATACCATTGGGGAAAAAATCCTCATGCGACTACAAGCAGCGGGGGTGGTCTGATGGCGAAGATGATTCAAATTAAGTTCACCCATTACTACAAAGGGAAGACGACGAAAAACGTCAAGGTGAAAGAACGAAGCAAGGTCAATGGGAAATGGGTCACGCGGTATGTCACGAAGAAGAAAACGGTCTATACGAATCGAAGTCGGACCGTCACGATTCCTGTCACACCGGAATCACTCCCGAGTACCCGGACGGCAAACTATGATGATGTCGCCACCATCCGGAAACGGACGCATACACGACGCGGTGCGGTCTCCAGTCGCTCGATGACCTGGACATCGTTCTTCCCGGCCATCGATTACGGGTTTCTACAAGTCAATCAAGTAGAAGATCCGGTCAAGCTCGCGCGTTGGTTCGATGAACGTCTGTTCCACGATTCCCGACTCCGGGTGCGGATTCCAGCACTTTCGATTGATAACTATTACGACATCCGGTCGTTCGAGTGGGACGTCGAGGGCGGCACGCATGACATCTTGTACACGATCACGATTGCCGAACAATATAATCCGACCATTAAGACGAAGACGATCAAATAAGGAGGCGAGCGCATGGGATGGGTCGATGACTTCAATAATCATATTCAAAAGCAAGGCAAGAACACAGATGTCCGTCTCTTCATCGGCGTGATCGCTTCCTTGACACCTCTCAGCGTCGCAGTCAATGACGGGACGGTCGGGGCAGCGGAATGGGTGACGACAGCGGCGGATGATGCCGCAGTAGGGAACCGGGTCGTGTTGATTCAAGATATGGCAACGCGGACCTTCATCGTGCTCGGGAGGCTCACGTCATGAGCTATATCGTGTACTATTACCATCGCAAAAAGAAGAAACGGTATGACGTCAGTTCGATTACACAAAACATCAACTGGACGGGATCGGTCGACCGCCTGCACCGGACGGCGACCGTAACGCTATCCAGTCACGCTAATATCCCGTTCGATACCGGAGAAAAGGTGCGAATCTACAAAGATGACTTTCTCTTGTTTTCCGGCCGCATGTTTAAACGGCAACGATCCGGAACGGGCGATATGATTCTGACCTGCCACGATGATGCCTATTATCTCTATCGTTCCGAGACGAGTTTCAGTCGTTCGAAAATCACACTGTCCGAAGTGTTCGAGATGTGTTGCGAGCGGGTCGGGTTAAAACCGGGATATGTCAAGAAGACGAAAACGGTGTACAGCAACCTTGAGTTCGTCGGGGAAACACTTCAGACCATCCTGTTCACGGTGATGGGGATGGAACGTCAACGGACAGGGCGGAGTTATTACGTCCGAGCCTACAAAGGCAAGCTCGAACTACGGGAACGCGGTGCCTTGACCGGTATCAAGATGGACGCGGCGGCTGTTGCAAGCATCGATACGACAAAGTCTGCCGAGAACACGTTCACGAAGATTAAATATGACGTCACGATTGACGCTAACACGGGCAGTTCCTCACCAGGCGCACCCGGAAGCAAGGCAGTCGTCGGAAACCTCAGTTCTGATAATTACAAAGGAGCCGATACGATTGCCGGTCGTTCTGGATTCATTACGAACCTCAAAGGTACTGATAAGTGGAATGATTTGATGATCAAGGTCGGAAAAGAAAAGAACATCGATCCGTTATTCCTGAAAATCATCATGGCGATTGAGTCCGGTGGGGATGCAGAAGCGCTAGGACCATGGTTGCCAAATAGTGACCGGGCGCGTGGTCTTTTCCAAATTGTTCCCTCGAAAGTTGGGACATCAATTGACTGGAATCGATTACTCGAAGGTGAGTACAACATGCGGAAATCAGCAGAAATCTTTCTCGTTGAGAAAGGGAACATCGCAAAACGACTCGGCAAGAAAATGAGTGTCGCGGAAATGGCGCGGTTTTGGGTCGGATATTCAGAAACAGATTACTCCTATACCTATCAAAAATGGGCGATTGCTTTGTATGCCGGGTTCGGTGGAGATCCGGACAGTCTGATTACATCGAGCAAAAACGGAACGGCTGCCGGTGCTAATGCAAGCAAACCGGTCAAAATCGATATTGAAAAACGATACACCTTGACCTCACCACTCGAAGAAAAACTTGGCATCTTGATTTCACATCGAAAAGGGACGTTCACGTCGCAGAAAGAGTTCAACGATACGCAGAAACGTTTGGCTAAAGAATTACTTCGTGAAGAAAACACGGTATCCGTCAGACAAATCGGCAGCATCTTCGGAGTGGCAGGTCGGAAAGTTGACTTCGACTATTACATCCACGGGGCAGGCGGCGTGTGGTACGTCCAATCGGACGATCATGTCATCGATCAGTACGGGCACCAAATGACTTTGAACCTGTCTGATACGAACGAGCAACCGGAACCCGAGTACACACCGCCTAAAGCACCAAAGGATAGCAACACAAGCGGCGGGAAGGACGGGGGAGACGTGGCGACAGGAACAGCAGGTGACGTCGTGGCAGAGGCCCGGAAATGGGTCGGCAAGCTCCGGTATGTCTTCGGTGGGAAGTCCATCGTCAACGGCACGGGTGACTGCTCCGGCTTTACAAAATACGTCTATTTGAAGGCGGCTAACTTAAATATTGGAGACGGGACGAGTAACCAGTTGACGAAAGGCAAAAAGATTGACTTTGCCGACGCACGACCTGGGGACATCGTCTTTTTTGCGGGCACGTATCGGGCTGGCGTCTCTCACGTCGGGATTGTCACGACGAAGGGATGGATGGTCAACCTGCAAAGTTACGGCTGTAAAGAAGAACGGTATGACTCTGGTTACTGGAAGAACTATTTACTCGAAGTCCGCCGGGTGCTGTGAGGTGAGGAAATGGACGCAGAACAACTGATCAATGAAATGCTAGACGAGGCAGAAACGCCACAAGAAGAAGAAAACATTTTGAACGGGGCGGCTATGACTGACCCGGTCCGCTCTGGAAGCTATGGAGTCAACTATCGCACCGGACGTTTCATCGGCAAGGTGACGGAAGAACAGGCGGTCATCCATCGGGTGATCAAATACCTTATGACGCCGCGTGGAGAAGTGCCGGTCTATCCCGGAAGTGAGACGGAAGACATGGAGGATAACGTGTACGGTTCCTACATCTTTAGTTTAGTGGGCGAAGTATATCCGTCAGACGAAGACATCATGTTGGCTTTACAAGGTGTTTGTGACCTGGCATTGAAGGAACTGGACGATGTCGAAAGTCTGACCGTGACCGAAGCGACCATTCTGCAAGAACGTGTTGACGCAAAGATTATCATACAACTCCCGGATGGGATTGAAACGGAGGTGGAAGTGAATGGCATTGGAATTTGAGACCGAGTTTTTACCGGCGATCGTTCCGAAAGAAACGGAAGACATCCATGCCGAGATGTTGCAAGTCGTCGTCGACAATGACGCCAAGACCGACATCCGGATTGGTGAACCAGTTTGGGATGCGACGCGCCCGACAGCGGTTGTTGCAGCCGGTATGTCAACGGAGATCGTAGACGGGATTCGGGCCGCTATCCCGCAACTCTCATTCGGAGATTATTTGGACGAGCACGCCAAGGATGTGTTGGTGGATGGACGAAAGCCGGGTATCCGGGCGGTATTGCCCGTTACCTTGAGTTCGAACATTAGTGTCACCGTACCCCAAGGGACGTTGTTACTGACGAGTAACGATTTAAGTTATGTCTTGGAAACGAGCGTTGAAATCAACCCGCCAGAAGAACAACCGGATCCAGACTATCCGATTCCTGGAGAAGCGACAGCGACTGCCATCGCAAGCGACATCGGCATCATCTATAACGTCGTCGAAGGGGCAATCAACCTCGTTGATGGCGATTATAAGGACATTGTCAGTGTCAGTAATGGTGAAGCTGTCGTGCAAGGGGTCGACCAAGAATCAGATGATGACCTCAAAGCCCGGATGCGGCTCGTCGCCCGAAACCTTTCCGGTGCCGGCAACCTCGACGATTACGAAGCGTGGGCCCTTGAAGCGACGGGCATCACGAAGGCGAAAGTCTTCCGAGCGGATCCAACGCCGGGTAGCGTCACGGTCCTCGTGGCGTCGAAAGAAGGCATGCCGACAGCGGAGCAGGTCGCGGAAGCACAAGCCAAGGTCAGTGCCAAGGGAGCGTTGATTGCGAACAACATCGTCCTCGCGCCGACTGCCTTGCCGATCTCCATCGAGGCCAACATCACGATCGAGACGGACGCTGTGTTTGCGGATGTCGAAGTCGCGTTCGAACAGGCATTGCAAGACTACCTCGCGGCACTCGCTTTCTCGGGTGATGTCATCCGGTACGCTCAGCTGTTTAACCTGCTGATTGACCAACCGGGCATGGTCGACGTCGAGAACCTGCTCGTCAATGGCGGGACGGCGAACATTACGCCGGGCACGAAGGAAATCGCGACACTCGGGACGGTGACGTTGACATGATCGAAGTCTCCCCACTCGCGTATGACATGCAGCAGGAATTCCTCGACATGAGCGCCGACTACTGGCGGGAACACCTCGACATGCAGGGGATTTTCCTCGCCGGGGCGAACGCGCTCAGTCAACAACAGGAAACGATTGACCGGTACCTCTATTCGGAGCTGCTCATTGAGACAGCGACGGATTGGGGTCTTTCTTTGAAGGAAGACTTTTATGGTCTCCGGGACGGCATTGCCCGTTCTTTGGACGCCCGACGTTCGCGCTTACGGGCGACGATGCGGGGCGGTAAAGCCTTGACCATCGATGACCTTGAAGCACTCGCAGGCGTCTTCACGGGTGGTCTCGTCGACATCACGATCGATTACGACCAGTTCATTTACACGGTCGAGTTTCGCGATACCTACGGCATACCGGAACGGATTGAGGACGTGCAACTGGTCCTCGCCCGGAACATCCCAGCGTATTATGCCATCGTCTACAAATTCAAGTTCACGACGTATCACACAGTCAAGAACTACTTCGATGATTACGCCGAACTCAAAGCGGCGAACCTCACGTACAAGCAACTGCTCGTCCGCAAGCTCGATTACGACACGTATGACGAGGCAGAAGCGCGCTACACGACATATGATGCCCTCGAAGCGAGTGGGCTGACGTATGAACAACTCACACGCAAGGAGGACAAGACATGAGCAAAACGCCCAACTATCAATTAACGAAGCTCGATGACTCACTACCGGCTGATGTCGTTGGCGATCATAACCGACTGGCGGACGAACTCGATGCCAAGCTGACAGAAGAGTTCGAGAAGACCGAACGCAAGTCAAGACGGAATCAACCAAATGGCTACGCGGGACTCGGCTCAGACGGCAAGGTGTCGAAGGCGCAATTACCCGACTTCAAGATTGGGGACAAGGAAGTCCTGATCGCGAACTTGCAGGATAACGACACGCTTAAATATGACAGCATTCAACAGAAGTGGCGAAATGTGCAAACGAATATCGACCGGACGCCTCCTGGCAACGTCGCAGGACTCGCGGCAGATACAGCCAGCGGAGCAGTCACCGTTAAATGGACGGATCCGGTGGATTCTGACTGGTTCGCGACGCGAGTCGTCCGCAAACTCTACAGCTATCCGACCAACCCGGATGACGGCACGACCGTCGTCACCTCGACCGTCCGGGATCAGTACAAAACGAACGGCTACGTCGATGCCGGATTGACGAACGGGGCGGAATACTTCTATCAACTGTTCCCGATGGATGCTGCACTCAATGTCAATACCAATGTGAAGAACCAAGTCAAGGCGACACCGCAAGCGGTCCTGTCCTTCGGGCTCGCCTGGAATAAGACGACAGGTCAAGTCACGCGCCTCGGTGATGCTGTTGGGCGCAATGTCTCAACGGCAGAAGGTATCAAGACGAGCGACTTCTCGAACGTCTATCCATGGGGCGGCATGCGTCGTTGTAACCTCGCGGCAAATGGAACAGTCACATCCTATCAAGGCGATCCAACGTTCGCACACGACGGGACGAAAGGCAACGTCATGGTCGAGATTCCGAAGTTTTGGACGAAGAAAGTCCCGACAGCGGACGGCTACGAGTTTTGGATTGCCAACGGTCCGACGGCAGGGTTCACGATCCACCCCGCTTTTTATCGCGATCGTGGCACAGGTAAGGCAGACGAGGTTGAAAAACGCTACGTCGGTGCCTTCCTCGGTTCAAAGGTTGGGAGTAAGTTGTTCAGCTATTCCAATGTTGTAGCGGCGAACTACACCGACATCGGGACGTTCCGGGAAATGGCACAATCGCACGGTGCTGGGTGGGGTATCGAAGACTTCCACCTCGTCAGCGCAATCCAACTGCTGTACCTGGTCGAGTTCGCGAATTTCAACTCCCAGGCGGCCATCGGCGTGGGCGACACCAAAAACTCGTACAGCGAATACAAACTATTGACGGTCGGGGCGACTGCTATTCACGGCAATAACACATACGGCAAGACCGTCGCGGACCGGTTCGTCCGAGCGGACGTCGTCGTCAGTTATCGTGGCATCGAGGACGTGTATGGTGCTATGAGTCGTTACGTCGACGGCATCTTCATCACGACGGGCAGTGCCTACCTGATTGGTAATCGTGCCTTTAACAACACGGGGCAAGGCTACACGACGACAGTTCAAACAGCATTCGACGGCAGTGATGTCACGGGACAGATTTCCGACATCTTCGGGGACGGGGCGGCTGGCTTTCTACCGAAGACGCTCGAAGGGACATCCAATTCCGGCTTGTACGATTACGCGACGTTTGCTGGCAGTTCGAACGTTCACACAGGTGGCGACAGCTCAGATGATTACGCCGCCGGTATCTTCCGGATGAACACCGCAACGACCTGGTTCAGTGTCGGGCAATACCCACGGGTCAGTGCTCGTCTTGCGTATTAAGAAAGGGAGTGGATGAATGAAAGTCAGAGGGAATGCGTCACCGGAACCTGTGTGGATCCGTTGCGTCGAGAACGGGGAGGCGAAGGTTCGTCTCCGTCAGAACGTCGTCCTGAAAGCGGATGACGAGGAGCATCTCGAACGTACCTATTACGAGTGGGATGAGGTCGAACTGTCGATCGTCGACCGGGAGAACCTGCTCGGGTACGTGCAAGAGAACTTCGACGCCTTGTTTGAACACGGACTCGCGGAAGAAGCGAAGCCGAAGCCGAAGACAGCGAAGGAATTGCGGGATGAACAGATTAAGGCGCTCAAGGACGAGAACCTGATGTTGCTCGACATGCTCGTGACGCTATACGAAATGAACGGAGTGGTGTGAATGGAAGAGTTGAACGCCTTCGAAGTGAAATTGATTGATGCGTACGTCAAATTGATTCACGCCAACATGCGGACGCTAGAGAGCGTACCGGAGAAAATACGCCCTTACGTGGCGGCACGACTGGAGGCGGAGTGATGGGCACGAGTGCATATGGATTGCCATTAATCAGCGGACAAGCAAGTGTTAAAATACCGCGTGACTTTAACGCGTTAAGCAATGCTCTTGATTTAATTATGAATCAAGAATTCTCCACTCTAAAAGAAAGCAATGTATATCTTTCGAATCAATTAATATTAGCGAGATCGGAAGTCGTGCCTTCTTACCGACTGAATGACAATAGCATTTCAGCTCGTAAATTAAGCACGTCCCTCGATGCAGATCGTATCAAGTTGTCTCACCTATCTGACGAAGTTTTACAAGCCTTAGCCGGGACGACGCCAATCAACGCTACGCCAGCGGTGAATAGTGTGACGACGGAAAAAGTCGCGGATGGCGCTATTGAATATCAAAAGTTGAGCGATGGCACGCGGAATGCGATTGATGAAAAAATCAGCGGGCACGCATTGGTCTATAATTACCTCGCGGATGTCAATAATATCGGTTTGTGGGAACAGGGAACACTTAATGCTACTGGTGATAATGCTTCTTCGACAGGAACACTGCAACCATATCGCATCCGAACCAAAACATTCTTGCCGTCTGCTGTCGAAAAGTTAATCGCTGAAACACTTTACCAAATCATTATCTACCGTTACACATTAGCGGGTGTGTATGTTGATATGACTGGGTGGCTTTCGGACTACGGACCACTGGACCATACAGCATACAAGTACCGTGTCATTGTTTCCCTCAAATCAAATCCGAACGCAGGCGCGGTGAATCCGACGAATGCCAAGAGTGTTTACTTCCTGTCTATTCCTGATACGATTTTGCCGAAAAAGGTCGATGTGGCATCAGCACGTTTGGGATACACGTCGAATGTAGTCGATAAGTCATTATGGGAGCAGGGGCATTTGAGCGCGACAGGAGGGAACGGCGACACGTCTTCTTCTTTTTATGGTAAGCGAATTCGAACGAAAGTGATGCTGCCCGCGACTATCGAAAAACTGATTGCAAAGGCTGGATATCAGCTTTATGTCTATGTGTTTTCGCAGTCTGATGTGTATGAATCAAATTCGGGTTGGGTTTCTTCTTATGTTATCAACCCTGCTAAAAAACACCGGATCCAGTTACGCAAATCAGATGATAGTACACTAACGCTCGAAACATATGATCAGGTATTGATGCTCAAAGATAGCATTGCTTCAACTGCTACCATTCAAACGTTTCAAAAATTCTTAGATTTCGGTTCCGCCCCTGTTGGCTGGTACGAAGGACAACAGACGGATTATACGGCGTTCAATGCTGATACACTTTCTGGCACTTACTTTTCTGCGTTGAATACATTAGTTGCGGGATATTCGGACTATGTGACCGTGACGAATTTAGGGAAAGATGCCACGAATACGTTACCAATCTATCAGTATGATTTAAAACCATTGCAAGATCCACATACGCTGATTACCGATAAGATTCCCAAGTTTCTCATTGTAGGAGCGCAACATGGTTTCGAAAAGAGTAGCAGTTACGGAATCTACTATTTTATCAAGGACTTGCTCGAAAACTGGGATAAAAATCCGATTTTGGAGTACCTGCGATTTAACGTTCGCATCATTACGATTCCGATTGCCAATCCGTACGGCTTCGACAATAAGATTTACAAAAACGGTCAAGGAGTTAACCTGAATCGAAACTACGACTGCCCTCAATGGACATTATTTGCTGACCCGACATCGGAATACTACGGCGGCCCGTCACCATTCAGTGAAATCGAGACGCAATATATCAAAAACATGATTGACGCTCATCCCGATGCTTTATACCTATGTGACTACCACACCAATGGGCAAGGGAGCGTTGATGCATACAGCAAAATCAATTGGCACTCCATCATTTCTGTTGGGAACGATTACTACAATAAGTTGTTTTACGCATCACGTTATCACATTCGCAATATCACTTCTCGTTTCAAAAAACAATATAACCTACCATTTACTAATCAACTATGCGGTTATATTGATGCAGGAAACACAACACCGTCTGTCGATAAGTATGCTGCCGCTAGAAATGTCATGTCAACGACGTTCGAAGGATTTAACGGATTCCCGTCCCAAGCCGCATATACGCCAGACGCTAAGAAAGCAAATGCGGAATTATTCGGGAATTGGTTAATGACGGTCATAAATCAATACAAATAACTCCGCCCCTCACCGGGCGTTTTTCTTTTGCCTCACATCCAACTCAATCACACTAGGGGGTCATTATTTGGTTTTAGTATACATGTGGCGTGTCATTTTGACAGATTGGAAATTAAGAAACGTACCAGAAGCTTATCAATCTCGCGTTTGGGCGGAACTCAAAAAACGGAATTACGATTCCGATGGAAACCGTTAAGAGGTGCTGAGGATTGGAGGGAGATAATTTGGATGCTTTACGCAGCTCGGTACAAGAAATCGAAGTCGTCCAGAAAGATCATGACCGCCGGATCACCGCCCTCGAAAAGAACGACGTAGCAATGGAAGGGCGCCAAGCAAACGCGGAAGCGAGATTGAAGACGATGGAAGAAGCGTTACTAGAAGTCAAGACGACGGTCATCACGGAATCCCAAAAGATGCGTGAAGGATACGAAAAAACGACAGAGCGGGTTTTCTCGCTCGTCGAGCAACAAGGCTCATATAAAGAGGCATCAGCGGCAAGAGGACACGCAGAAGTAACGCAACAAAACGAATACAGAAAGGTTCGCTTCGAAAGAGTGGCGGAATTACTTGGTAAATTCGGACTCGCCGGCGGCATTCTTTACGTGTTCATCGACGCGTTGATTGCATCATTCATGAAATAAGGGGGAAACAACATGTCTTATAAAATCGTACAAAGTTGGTTACCGACTTCGAAATATCCAATTAAAGCACCGTATGCTCTGAAACCAGAGTTCATCACGATTCATAACACAGCAAACGACGCGGCAGCACAAGGCGAAGCGAACTACATGAAGTCGAACAACAACCAGGTTTCCTACCACGTGGCCATCGATGATAAGGAAGCCGTCGAAATCATTCCGTTCAACCGAAGTGCTTGGCATGCAGGTGATGGGAACGGGCAGGGGAACCGGGCATCGATCGGTATTGAAATTTGCTACTCGAAGAGTGGTGGAGCACGTTACAAGGCGGCTGAAGCGAATGCGATTGAATATGCGGCGCAGGCTTTGATCCAACTCGGGCTTGAACCAAACGACGTGAAGTTCCACCAAGAGTGGTCCGGTAAGAACTGCCCGCACCGTATTTTGGATGAGGGACGTGGCGATGCGTTTAAGGCAGCCATCGCGAAGCGGTACAACGAAATCAAGAAGGGTGACAAGGCTCCGGTGAAAGCGGAAGTGAAACCAAAGCCGAAACCGGCACCGGCGAAACCCGCAGCTGACGACATGTACCGTGTGAAAATTGACGGGAAACAGGTCGGAGCATACGGGTCAGACAAGAACGTACTGGAGCAAGTCGAAAAAGCACTCAAGGGTGATAAAAAGAAAATCGAGGTGGAACGCGTATGACAGGCATCCTCTTACTCGCATCAATCATTGCTCCGGTGACGCTCGGCGTGATCGAAGTCATCAAGCAAGCGTTCAACGTGAAGAAGAACATCCTTCCGTTGCTCGGCATCATCGTCGGTCTCGCCATCGGCTTCTTGGCTGCACCGATCAGCGACATCGATCTGTATCTCCGTTTGTGGGCAGGTGGTCTCTCGGGACTGTCTGCGTCCGGCTTGTATGAGCTGACAAGCAAGCGAGAAGGTACAACCAAAGAATGACTAACGCCTACCCTCGCGGGTGGGCTTTTTTATCGTTGGGCTTTATTTTTGTAAAGTCTAGCCAATATTCTTCGCGATCGAAATTAGGATTTGGTTTATGTTTAAGCAATTCTACTCTGTAAGAGTCTCTATGTTTCTCATGATACTCATCTTCATATTCAATATTCAGTCGCAACTTAGGTTTTGCTTTTTGATGCTTATCTAGGTAAAGATTGTTCAAAACTATGAAGTAAAAAGGAAGTCTAATTTGTTCGGTCTCGCCACTTTTTATTATGGACACACGAAAGTTAGAAGGGGTTACCACGAAATTATTATCTATAGAATCGCCTTTAGGAGACCAATTTTTTTGTTCTTTGAGATCGAACGAGAAAACGTCAGTCTCTAATTGTTTAAGTTTAGGATTCGTAATAATAAGTGCAACGGTTTCATTTTCCATTTCTTCCACTGCATCTATACCGTTTTCTAAAAAATAAGTAATGTCTACTTTAACTGCGAGTGACTTTCCGGCATTAACGATAGGGAAGCTAAAACCGCTGAAGAAATCGGATTTTTTAGTATAAGTGTGCTTGTCGTGAGGTGACAATTTCCAATCGTATGCAAGGTGCATATCAACGAATTCTTCAGTTTTATTTAAATATACATCTTCATTTAAAGGAACCAAACGTGGTCGTTCCTGCTCCTTTTGACGATTAGTTTGATTCTTAAATTGACTTCTGCTTATTAAAGCTGACCACGCTGCCGCAACAGCTGCAAAAGCAGTGAAAAACGCAGTTCCCCATTCGACAATTCCCATGATGTCCGCTCCTCTCTAAAAAGAGAGTGCCCGTTAGGACACTCCCAATTGCATACGTAATTGTTCCTCGAAGCGTTCCCGCTTCTCTTTGCTTTGCGTGACGTCGAGCTTCATCAGCGTTTCCGTCTGCTTCAGCACATCGACCTGCAAGCCTTTCGTCAGACGTTCGAGTGCGGCGAGGATCTCAGGTACCTCTCCCGACAGCACGATCTGCGTCTTGTTTACCAGCATCACTTTCATAATGCCCTCCCTTGTGTAAACAGTGCGACGGTCAATGCTTATTGATACCCCTTGTGGGTATGATTGAAACGGCACCGCATCTGCACACAAGATGCACACTGCACAGTGAATTGCACATTTATTTATCTTCTTATTGAAATCCAATCGGTTAGAAAAAAGCCTATACTCTTCATTTTCTACTACTGAATACTTTCACTTAAATCGTAACAGCAATACGTCCCTTATTAAACACCCATCCGACCGGTTTGTGTACTTCCGCTTTGGATGGGGGGCATAACGAATTGGAATGTCCCGGCAAAATAGTTAATCGATTGAATAATCGGGAATATGAATAGCATGCAGAGTGGAGCGTCGTTCGTCGGAGAAAGGGTGGGATTCACATGAATCAAAAATGGATCGGAGTCAGTCTTGCCGGAATCGTGCTGATCAGTGGATGCGGTCAACAGTCGGCTGCATCGGAAACGAAAACGAAGCAGGTGCAGCGTCAAGCGACAGACACAAGCTACATACGTCAGGAATTAAAACGCGCCGCGTTCATTGCCGCCCAGTATGATTACGCCCGGGCAATTCGAATTGTCGACCGCCTGAAGACGACGGAAGCGAAACAAAAGCGGAAGGAATATGCGGCGAAACTGACGAATCTCGGAACGATCAAAGCTGGGACATCCGTGCCGCACTTGTTTTTCCACTCCTTGATCGCCGAGCCGAAACGTGCCTTTGACGGGGACCGGAAACAGCAGGGCTACGATGATTATATGGTGACGCAAGGGGAGTTCGAACGGATTTTGACTGCCTTGTATCAGCGGAACTACGTCCTTGTCCGGCCGACGGATCTCGCGGTGTGGAAAGACGGACGGATGACGGAAAAGGGGCTTCCTTTTCCAAAGGGCAAAAAGCCGCTTGTCCTGTCGCAGGATGACGTCAACTACTATGAATACATGACGGGAGACGGTTTTGCGACGACGTTGAAAGTGAAAAACGGGCGGATCACCAATTCGATGACCGGAAAACCGGACGGTGCTTATGATCTCGTACCGATTGTGGATGCGTTCGTCAACCGCCATCCGGACTTCTCTTACCATGGTGCGAAAGGATTGCTTGGTATCACCGGCTACAACGGTGTCCTCGGGTACCGGTCGTCGTATGCGCAGTACGGTTCATCGACTAAAGTCGAGCAGGCGCGTCAACAGGCGAAAACAACTGCGACGGCCTTGAAGAAGGACGGCTGGCAGTTTGCCAGCCACACGTATGGTCACATCGCGATCGGAAAAGTCAGTCTGGCAACGATTCAAGCCGATACCGCCCGCTACAAACGTGATGTCGCCCCATTGATCGGAACGACCCGTCAGTTGATTTATCCGTTCGGCAGTGATATTCAGAATTGGCATGGGTATACGGGGGACAAATACCGCTACTTGACGCAACAAGGGTTCCATTATTTTTATAACGTCGATGCGTCGCAGCATGCGTGGAAACAGTTAGGCAAAGACTATTACCGCCAGGCGCGGATTAATGTCGACGGAATCCGGCTTCGCCAGGCGATTGCCGGGAAGACCAAAGTCTTGAATCCGTTTTTCGATTCAAAAGCCATCTTTGATCCGATGCGACCGGTTTTTAAGAAATAAGTCCTGTTGCACTGAATTGGAATAAGGTTTACAGGAAAAGGCACAAAACGCTGTTGAACAAGCGTTCGTGCCTTTTTGAATTATCTTCAAATGTTCATTAAATATTTTAAGTTTTTTAGAAGTTCATATTTATCCAAATTGGTTTCTTGAATCTTATAGTATTGTATATAACCTATCGGTTCGTTTTAGTACTCTACAATACAAGATGTGACACGGTGTTCACCCTTAATTCTAGGACCATATGTATGTACTACTTCATCTAGATTTGAAAGTGGTTCTTCATAGAACTCTAATACCTTCTGATTATTTAACCACCTTACCATTAAATAAAAATCCTGAGAGGTCATCGCTCGAATATGTATGTCACAATCCCGTATCATATGGATTCTCGCCACTCATTTTTTAAGACTACGCTTTGAACTTACTCATTAAAATAGCAATCACGCGTATAGTGATGCATCATAATTGCGATAACTACAAAAAAATATTATAAGAGAAAATTTTCTATTCTCTGTTCGTTACCTTTTCTAAAAGCCATTTTTTATTTTCTTTGTCTTTTACGATGATAAATTTTTCTGTTCCTTTAACAGAATAGATTTTCGATCCGACCGGAAAGTAATTCGATTGATTATTTCCTTTAGGCATTTCATGAGCTTTTGTTTTCTTGATTATTTTGCTAATTGCTTTCCCAAGTTGTTTGGTTGTATCCAATTGAGCTTCTGTTCCGTTATATTCTTTGTTATTAACCACTACAATCATCGCGTAACTACCAGTGCTCTCTGGATTAGCCTGACTGCATCCACCCAAAACAAGTAAAATTCCGCTTGATAAAATGATGAATATTCTTTTCATGTACACTCCCCTAAAAGCATTATTTGTATAATTATAACATATAATAAAATATTTACCTATAATATAGAAAACTTATAAGAGGTAAACGTCTTATGGTAACTGAGGGAAATCCTACTCAAACTGGTACTTCTAATCAATTTCTTGCATGTAGGACACAAACCTACTATTTGATGAATCCTCTCAGGGTTGATTTTCCGTATCGCTTACGTGTTTTACGTTTGCGCGTATTCTTTCTTAAAAATGCAGCAGAAAACTTGAATATCAAAAACGAATTGACCCATTTAATGATTCACGACTTTCTAAGTTACATTAAATGGGTATTATTTGTATAGAGGAGAAAGTGGAGACGTCAGGATGTGACGGTTGCCGGACCCTCAATACAGTTTGCGTGGAGAGGGTTAAAAGACATGTCCATCGGAAATAAATTATGGATTGGTTTCATCGTTGCCGGCAGTACATTCGCCTTCAGTGAAGCGGCGTCTGCTCAGGCGGACAACTTCAAAATCGCTTCGACGAGCTACAGTCAACCGTTGACGCAAGTCGAAAGTGTGATCGGCGGGAAAAAAGTCGAGACGGTACGTTATGCATTAGGCAGTGTCGACCGTCTGCATGACGGCTTATTATATAGCTCCTACGGTGATCAGGTGATTAATCTGAAAAACAGCAAAACGACACTAAAAAAAGTCGCCGACTCGCCACTGCGGATTACGAAGTATAAAAATGCCTACTATGTCTTAACTATATCTGCACTCAATGAATTTTCACTGACGAAATATACGTCTGATTTTAAGAAAATCGGCCAAACGAAACGATTTGACGGTCATGGACGGGACATGATCGTAACCGGAGATAAAGTGTATGTTCTCGCAAATAACATGAAGACGAAAACGAATTCGGTTGAAGTACATACATTTGATACTACACATTTTACGACTCTCCATCTTGAGAAAATCAAGCCAATGGTTTTTGCGTTTCATTTCCGCCATGCCGGAAACGAGTTAAAAGTGTACGGGAATAAAACGGAAGCAGGGGAAGAGCTGTCGATTGCGTCGTATGACTTGAAAAAGCAACAGGGTAAAATCGTTTTGACGTCCAAGCAACCCGTCATGTGGGTCAACGAAACAAAAGCCTTGTCGCCGACAAAAGATTTAGTCTTCAATATGTATTCCATGCTTGAAGTTGATCAAAAGATGAAACAGGTCCGGGTTCTGTACAGCAGTAAACAGGCATTGATTGACTATACGTATGACAGTAAAACAAAAACGTATCACGTTCTCGAAGGAAACTTCGAAACTAAATCTTTCCGGGTCAAGACGCTGAACAGCCACTTTATACCGGTTGCCGATTATAAGTTTCAGTCAACCGGCCGTTTGATGCCGTTTCAGGTGCTGTGAAAAATTCAGGGAGGGGTGTAACTTATGCAAAAAGCTTATAAGCTGCTGATGGCAGCAACAGTTGTCAGTATGACTGTTGGATTTAATCACGCTGTAGCGGCGCAAAAAGATACGTATCAAGTCGTATCAACAAGTTATGAACAGCCGCTCACGACATTCGAGACTTATATCGGCAATAAAAAGATTGAAACGGTGCGCTATGCGCTGAAAGGCGCTGATCGTCTGCATGACGGACTGTTGTACAGCTCGTATCATAACCGTGTCATCAATTTGAAAAATAGCAAGACGACCATCAAGCAAGTTGAGCCGGCACCGATGCGGATTAAGAAATACAAAAATG
>Ga0308160_10000817_pt1 | contig 51123 bp, 37 predicted proteins | sample PhyFR1_FD_201036 | JGI IMG/M metagenome (GOLD analysis project Ga0308160, IMG submission 201036) | Phyllosphere microbial communities from UC Gill Tract Community Farm, Albany, California, United States - DLSLF.R1 | ecosystem: Host-associated > Plants > Phyllosphere > Unclassified | place: USA...
TATATCGATTATTATAACAACAAGAGGATAAAACTCAATTTAAACGGAATGAGCCCGATGGAATATCGAGCTCATTATTATAACAAATCTAATAACTAAATTTGTCTAAACTTTTGGGGGCACTCTAATAATTCAACGGCCCTTTTTATGATATTATACAGTCCAAGTTTTCGTCGCTGTGACTAAACAGTGGTTTGGGGTGTCGCTAGTATGATTCCTCTGTTAGGTATAGCGTACCCTTATGCATTTATCGTTGCCAAAAAGTCTTTGCTTTCCAGTTCAGAATAGCCCATGAGATATTCGTCTACTTTACGGGCACATTCACGTCCTTCGGAGATCGCCCAAACAACCAATGATTGGCCTTTGCGGCAGTCACCTGCTGTGAAGATGTTTTCTACTGAAGTTTGGAAATCTTTCTCATTCGCCAAGATATTTCCTTTCTCATCTACGCGCACACCAAGTTGTTCTAATAGTCTTTGCTCGGTATGTTTGTATCCGATAGCCAATAAAACAAGATCTGCAGGAATTTCCCGAACCTCGGACTCGCCTAGTCTTGTGCGACGTCCGAATTCATCGACTTCGTATTGAACTTCTTTAATTTTTACCGCTTTGATATGGCCATTTTCGTCGTGAATGAACTCTTGGGTTTCCGTTGCCCAAAGTCTTTCGCACCCTTCTTCCTGAGAAGAGGAGGTCCCGAATGTTACTTTATCCATCGGCCAAGGATTGTTTTTTAAACGCTCTTGTGCTGGAGTTGGTTTGCGGGCAATTTGTGTAATACTTTTAGCGCCATGGCGGTTGGAAGTACCTATACAATCTGAACCTGTATCACCGTCGCCAATAATGACTACATGTTTATCTGTCGCTAAAATGCGTTCTTGATCCATGCTGATGCCACTTACTTCTTTGTTTTGCTGTTTCAAAAAGTCCATGGCAAAATGTATACCTTTGGCTTCATGTCCAGGCAATTGCATATGCCAAGGGACCGTTGAGCCTGTTGCCAATACGACAGCGTCATAAGCTTTTAATTCATAAAAGCTGATGTCTTGGCCGACTTCTGTGTTGACCTTGAATTCTATTCCCGATTCTTTCATTAGATTGACACGACGATCGATCACCGATTTTTCTAATTTAAAATCTGGAATACCGTAGCGGAGTAAGCCACCGACCTGATCGTCACGTTCGAATACGACCACATCGTGTCCCGCTTTATTGAGTTGTGCAGCAGCAGCGAGTCCGGCAGGGCCGGAGCCGACAACAGCGACGCGTTTGCCCGTTTTTAAATAACTTTTTTGCGCTTTGACATAACCCTTTTTGAAAGCAATCTCAATGATATGTTTCTCAATCTCTTCAATTGTAATTGGCGTGCTATGTATGCCGAGCACACATGCAGACTCGCAAGGTGCCGGACATATTCTGCCGGTAAATTCAGGAAAATTGTTGGTGGAGGACAAGATTTGATAAGCCTCTTCCCATTTTCCATCGTATACAGCATCGTTGAATTCAGGGATAACATTGCCTAGTGGGCAACCTGAATGGCAAAATGGAATACCGCAATCCATACAACGTGCGGCCTGTTTATTCAGCTCGTTCTCAGAATACCCTTTATTGAATTCCTTAAAGTGCTGTACCCGTGCTTCCACAGCTTCTTTTGTTGGAAGCACGCGCTCAAATTCTTTAAAACCTGTAATTTTTCCCATGATCTGTGCTTCCTATATTATGCTTCAACTAATTTTTGACGAATGACATTTTTGTATTCCCTTGGGAATACCTTAATGAATTTATTTTTTTCCCTTGACCAGTTCTGTAGGATAAAATCTGCTCTACGGCTATTGGTAAGTAAAATATGACGTTTCAACAAGGCGATAATAGCGGTTTCGTCTTCACTTTCCAATGGATCTAGATCGACCATTTCTTGATTACAGTTTTCGCGGAAATCTTCGTTAATGTCGTAAATCCATGCAATACCACCGCTCATTCCGGCAGCGAAGTTGCGGCCTGTTGCGCCTAAGATCAATGCACGGCCCCCCGTCATGTATTCGCAACCATGGTCGCCAACACCTTCGACAACAGCTGTTGCCCCGGAGTTACGCACGGCAAAACGTTCACCTGCCTGTCCGTTGACGAATAGATGGCCTGATGTTGCGCCAAATAGGGCAACGTTACCAATAATAATATTGTCCTCGGGTACGAGCACGCTTTCGGCAACTGGATAGATAGCTAATTGGGCACCCGATAAACCTTTTCCAACATAATCATTAGCCTCACCTTGCAACTCAAATGAAAGGCCTTTAGTTGAAAATGCGCCGAAACTTTGTCCGGCAGAACCTTCAAATTTGAAATTGATGGTATTGTCGGGTAGACCTTCTGAACCATAAAGCTTTGAGATCTCGTTAGATAACATCGTTCCGATAGTACGGTCTGTATTTTTTACCTTAAAGGTGCCGAATACAGGGGTTTTGCTTTCTAAAGCCAATTTAGACTGTTTTAATAAGCCCCAATCCAAAATCATAGCCATACCATGATCTTGTTCTTCGGTATTGTATAACGATTGTCCGGGCTCGTTGCGTTCCACATGCAAGATGTCCGTAAAGTCGATTTTTTTTGCTTTCCAATGGTCAATATTCTCACGTTTTTTCAAAAACTGAGCCCGTCCTACCATTTCGTTGATGGTACGGAAGCCTAGATAAGCCATTGTTTCACGGACTTCTTCAGCTAAGAATGTAAATAAGTTGACAATATCTTCCGGTTTTCCAGAAAACAGCTTACGTAATTCCGGATCTTGGGTTGCTACTCCTACAGGACATGTATTCAGGTGGCATTTGCGCATCATGATACAGCCACCAGCAACTAAGGCCGCAGTGGATACACCCCATTCTTCAGCACCCAATAGTGTGGCAATTATAATATCACGGCCTGTTTTTACTTGGCCATCAGCTTGCAGCACTACACGGCTGCGCAATTTGTTTTTAACAAGCGTCTGATGTGCTTCTGCCAGTCCCAATTCCCAAGGTAATCCGGCATGTTTGATTGAACTTATTGGAGATGCGCCTGTTCCTCCATCAAAGCCTGCGATAAGGATCACATCGGCATGGGCTTTGGCAACTCCGGCAGCTATTGTACCGACACCTGCTTTAGACACCAATTTTACGTTAATTCTCGCTTGGCGGTTAGCATTTTTTAAGTCAAAGATCAGCTGTGCTAAATCTTCGATAGAGTAAATGTCATGATGCGGTGGCGGAGAGATCAGCCCGACACCTGGAGTAGAATGTCGTGTTTTGGCAATCCAAGCATCTACTTTAGGGCCGGGTAATTGTCCCCCCTCGCCTGGTTTTGCTCCTTGAGCCATTTTAATCTGCAGCTCGTCTGCTTGTGTCAGGTAATTGGATGTTACACCGAAACGGGCAGAAGCAACCTGCTTGATTGCTGAGCGCATGGAATCCCCATTTGGAAGCGGTTGATAACGAAGTTCGTCTTCTCCGCCTTCGCCGGTATTGGATTTTGCTCCAATGCGGTTCATTGCTATAGCAAGCGTACTATGGGCTTCGTGAGAAATGGATCCGAAAGACATGGCACCGGTAGCGAAACGCTTTAGGATTTCACTCGCGGGCTCTACTTGCTCTAAGGGGATGGAATTGCGATGTTTTGCAAAATCCAACAAGCCGCGGAGCGTAAACATATGCTCCTTCTGCTCATTGATTTTCTGTGCATATTTTTTATAAGTTGCATAGTCACCGGTACGACAGGCTTGTTGTAATAGGTGAATGGTATCGGGATTCCATAGGTGACCTTCGCCGCGACGTTTCCATTGATAAATACCGCCTTCGGGTAATAGATTTTGTGGTGTACGGCTTTTTTCAAATCCACGCCAGTGTTTAGATAGAGCTTCTTTAGCAAGGTCATCTAAGGTCATGCCTCCGATGCGTGACACGGCGCCACAGAAAAATTTATCGACAACAGATTTGTCAATGCCGAGTACCTCGAAGATTTGCGCTCCGTGGTAGGATTGCAATGTTGAGATCCCCATTTTGGAGAAAATTTTCAACAAGCCATTATTGACGGCTTTAACATAGTTTTTGGACAATTCTGGCCAGGTCAGCTCGGTATCTAAGGTGTTTTGTTCCTTCATGGTACGGATGCTTGCTAATGCCATATAAGGGTTGATAGCTGTAGCACCGAATGCCAATAAGCAAGCGAAATGGTGTACTTCCCATGCATCGCCAGCCTCGACGACCAGACCGACGGCACCACGATTTCCGGTTTTTATTAGATGGTGGTGAACAGCAGATACAGCCAGTAGCGATGGGATTGCGGCATGTTTGGAGTCGATAGCACGATCTGAAAGAATCAATACTTCAAAACCATCTCGTACGGCATCATCAGCATATCTGCACAAACGCTCTAGACCTGCTTCCAATGATCCCGGTTTGCCATCTGAACGGAAATAGGATTGAATGGTTTTTGACTGGAATAATCCTGTATCGATCGAGCGCAATTTCTCGAGTTCTTTGGAGGTCAAGATCGGATGTGGCAAAGTCACACAGTGACAGAATTTCTTGTCTTCGATTAGGATATTCCCGGCATTACCAATGAATGTCGCTAAACTCATGACCAACCTTTCACGAATAGGGTCGATTGGTGGATTGGTTACTTGGGCAAAGAATTGCTTAAAGTAGCTGGAGATATGCTGTGGTTGATCGGAAAGAATTGCTAGTGGAACATCGGAACCCATTGAACCAGTTGGTTCGTATCCTGTCAGTGCCATTGGGGTCAGAATAGTTTCCAGGTCTTCCCGAGAGAAACCAAATGTTTTTTGATATTTGAAAACGGATTCTTTGGAAAGGTAAGTATAAGTAACACGAGGTTCTTCTAGTTCTTCCAGCTTGATTTTGTAATTGTCCAACCAATCACTGTAAGGTTGCTGGTTGATCAGCTGATCTTTTACCTCATTGTCTGTGAGTATACGTCCTTGTTCCATATCGACAAGAAAAATCTTGCCTGCTTGTTGACGCCCTTTTTTGATGATTGTAGATTCGTCGATAGGAAGTGCACCTGCTTCAGAGGCAACGACCACGCGATTGTCAGAAGTTACAGCATAACGTAGTGGACGTAAGCCGTTGCGGTCTAACGTAGCGCCAATATGCTTGCCATCGGTGAAACAAAGGGCTGCGGGACCATCCCAAGGCTCCATTAAAGTTGCGTGATATTCGTAGAAAGCACGCTTTAAAGGGTCCATCTGTGTATTGCCATCCCAAGCTTCAGGGACCAACATCAACATGACATGAGTTAAGCTACGTCCGCTATGTAGAAGAAGTTCGGCAACATTGTCAAGGCATGCTGAATCGGATTGACCACGATCGACAATTGGAAGTAAGATTTCCATCTCTTCTTCCGTAAAATAGGGAGATGATAATGCGCGCATACCTGCATAAAACCAATTCAGATTACCCGTCAAGGTATTGATCTCACCATTGTGCGCCAACATGCGGAATGGTTGAGCAAGGGACCATGAAGGGAAGGTATTGGTAGAGAAACGCGAGTGAACTAAACCAAAAGCAGATACAACACGAGGATCGCGTAAATCGAGATAATAAGTTCCGACTTGATATGTTGTTAATTGACCTTTGTAAATAATTGTTTTGCAAGAAAGCGATGCAAAGTAAAGTGGGAGAGGATATTCTTGTTGTTGCTTAACTTTTTGGATGATCAGGCGACGTAGGACAAAAAGTTTGCGTTCAAATTCTTCAGTGTTTGAAACTCCGTCCGGTCTGCTTACAAAAAATTGGACAATTTCGGGTTCTGCACTGAGGGCTGTTGGTCCAATACCTTCACGATTGACTGGTACTGGACGGTAGCCAAGGAATTTCATTCCTCTTTCTACGGTCGCTTCCTCAATCAAATCCCGACATATTTTGTTCATAGCCTCTTCTTTAGGAAGAAAAACCATACCTGTGCCATAATAACCTGGCTCTTCCAGTTGTATACCCAAGTTGATACATTCTTCCCATAAAAATTCATGGGGAAGTTGGATCATGATACCTGCTCCATCACCACTTTCTGGGTCACAGCCGCAAGCACCGCGGTGCTCCATATTTTCCAACATGGTTAATGCATCTTTTACTTGTGCGTGTGATTTATTCCCTTTGATATGGGCAACAAAGCCTACCCCACAGGCGTCATGCTCAAAATTAGGGTCGTAAAGGCCCTCCGTTTTCGGTCTCTGTTCGATCATCTTTCCTTTTCAAATAATTATGATTGCTAATATACGAATAAAAAACGTAAATATTGTGAATATTATAATGATAATATATAAATATTGATTTTATTGTTTGTTTTAGCATGTTTTGTTGTGGATATTGTATTGTTGATGATTTGTTGTAATCGTTATCTATTGACTAATTAATAACTATGCTTTTTGTTAGGAGAATAGTTAAGCTAAATGGATTGAGGGGATATGTTTTAGTAATAGTAGGGTAGTAGATTTATTATAATTTTCGTTAACTTTCTCACATGAAGATCACCGAAATAGAAATTTATCGATTGAGTATTCCAATGGAACCTTTTGTCATTGCGACGGGTACAATGGACTATGCACAAAATACGTTTATACGTCTAAATACCGATGCTAATATATATGGTGTGGGCGAATGCTCTGCCTTTCCAATGATCGTAGGAGAGACTCAAGATACTTGTTTGGTTCTGGCAAGGGATTTTGCAAAGATCTGGAAGGGACGCGATCCTTTAGCTATTGAAGAACGTTTGGCTGAGCTAGACCTGTATATTGCTGGTAACAAAACAATCAAATCAGCCTTTGATATGGCATTGCATGATTTAGCCGCTAAACATGCTGGTCTGCCACTTTATCAATTCTTAAAGGGGGCGAAGCGAGAGATTACGACAGATATCACATTAGGCATTGCTTCTCCAGAAGAGATGGCGCTGAAAGCAAAGCGTTTACAGGATGAGGGTGCAGTCATGTTGAAAGTTAAGCTGGGTAAGGATCCAAAAACGGATATTGCCCGTATTCGTGAAATACGTAAGGCTGTTGGATTCGAAATGCCTATTCGCGTTGATGCAAACCAAGGCTGGTCTTATGCGGGCGCAATAGAAGCATTGCAGGGGTTGGAACCTTTTAAGATACAGTTTTGTGAACAGCCAATGCGTACATGGGATGACGAATATTTACCGCAATTACGTACAGAAACCATCGTTCCGTTGATGGCAGATGAATCGGTTTATTCTCATCATGATGCGGAGCGCCTCTGTAAAGCCGATGCTTGCGATTATATCAATATTAAGTTTTCGAAATCAGGAGGTATCCAAGAAGCCTTAAAAATAAATCATATTGCTGCGGAATACGGCATTACTTGTATGATTGGGGGCATGTTGGAATCTCGCTTGGCTCTGGCTGCTAAAGTTCATTTCGCTTATGCTGCCCCGAATGTCAAGTTTTTTGATCTGGACACTTGTATGGTTGGTCATCTGGAGGATCCTGTTATCGGTGGTATTCAATATGAGGGATACAAAATACATATCTCAGACCAAATTGGAATCGGAGCAGATATAGACCAAGCATTTTTAGATCGATGCGAGAAATGGATCATTTAAATTTGAAAAAAAGTTATGAATAGTATGAATTGGGGAATAGGGATGCAAGAGATTGTTGTCCTGATTATTATCGTTATCTTTTTGGTTGCTGCCTATTTATTTTTCTCTAAGCTGCTGAAAAAGTAGGTTTTAATCTATTTTTTTTGATCGATCTTCTTCTTTAAACTTGTTTCTCGGTTTTATAACTTATTTTTAAGTTGTAAAACTGATGAATAAGTTATAGCTTTACGTTATTATAAATAATGTATTCAATTATGGAAGAATTAACAAAAAAAGAAGAGGAGGTCATGCAGGTAATTTGGAAACTCAAAGAAGTCTTTGTTAAAGATATTATAGAGTATTTAGATCCGAGTAGTTCAATACCTTACAATACAATCTCCTCGATTGTACGGATATTGGAAAAGAAAGGGTATGTAGGTTATAAGGCCTTCGGAAAAACCTATCAGTATTATCCTTTGATTTCGAAGATGCAATACCGAAAACTATCATTCTCCAGAGTGCTCGATAATTATTTTGATGATTCGGTCGAGAATCTACTTTCTTTTATGGTAAAAGAAAAGAAGCTTTCCGTTGAAGATATTCAGAAAATAGAACAACTCATCAAAAAACACGAAGATCATGAATAGCTTACTTTATTATTTATTTGAAGCTAACTGCAGTCTGGTAATCGGGGCAGTTCTTTATTTTCTGGTATTCAGGCAGCTTTCATTTTTTCAATGGAACCGTTATTTTATACTTGGTTTATGTTTTTTGAGCCTACTCTTACCATTTGGAACAGTACGTTTGGGCGAACTATTTCTTTCGTCGACAAGTCCAATTCTCGCTTTTGAACAATCGAATATAGGCGCTCAATTGATAAAAACGAAAGGTGATCTGGTAGCTGAAGTAGAAATGGCGGAATCTTTTTGGTATTCGTTTTCGATTGGATATGGCATTGCTTATGGTTATCTGTTTGTATCTTTTGTTTTACTGTGCCGGTTTGCGTTACGCTATATCCGCTTATATCGTCAAATTGGACAGCTGAATCAGTATAAATTTGAAGGATTTACAATGGTTGCTCCCTTTGGGAATTATGCAAATTGTTCTGTTCAGGATGTAATTGTTATGGAAGAAGATCAGCTTGATACAGCAGATGGAAAATTAATTTTTGAGCATGAGAGCCAGCATATTGTTTTTAAACATCGCTGGGATAAATGGTTTATTGAAATTTTTCGTTGCCTTTTTTGGCTAAATCCATTTGTTTATTGGATGCGTAGGCAGCTGTATTTGGTGCATGAGTATCAGGTGGACGAGGTACTGGCCAATCGATATGGTAGCAGTGGCTATTCCCGTTTTCTACTGGCCTTAAGCCAGCAATCATGCCCTGCTGGGTTGCAGAGTAGTTTGTTTAATAATAAACACGAATTGGTCGAACGGGTTCAGGTCATGATGTCACAACCTTCCTCCAAAAGAGCAAGATGGCAATACCTTTTAACCGTCCCTTTATTAGGTCTTTCACTACTATTTTATTCTTTTATTAATCCACCGAAGAGTTCTTGGTTTTCCGCTTCTTTAAGCGAAAAAAATCATCGATCTAAAACGATCATCCTTGACCCCGGACATGGTGGAAAAGATACGGGGGGTATTTCATCTTTCGGATTGGTAGAAAAATCATTGACATGGGAAACCTGTTCGCTTTTGAAACAGGAGCTGGAGCGCAAGGGGTATAAAGTATTGTTGTCAAGGGCTGCTGATGAATATAAATTACTCAGAGACCGGTCTAACTTTGAAGGGGATTTATTGCTATCGATCCATTTCGATAATGTAAAAGATAAACAATCTCTTCCTATTCGAATATTATATCAGTCAGGGATTAATGATAACCCACTCGAAGAGCTTAACCACAAATTTGCGTTTAGTCTGGGACAAACGCTGAAACGGAATGGACTGGCTGTGAGTGCTCCAGAGGTAAATACAAAGCTAGCGATTTTACGTAGTGCTAAAATACCGGCACTTCTCCTCGAGCTGGATAATATCAATGCGATTGATAAAAACGTGAAACCTGATTTTGTCAATAAACTAGCCGATGCTATAGATCAAAGTTTCGATCACTAAGCGCTAATTTTCGTATATAACATGAAGTTTAGGATATTCTTTTGGTTATCCCTGGCATTGCCATGGCTGTTATCGGCACAAATTACCCCGAAAAATAAACAGCAACTACTTGATAGTACGATGCTGAAAAATGCTAATCCCAATTCACTGAGGATAGATACCATACTTGTGCAGCGATCAGGGCCTCTGCAACAGCAACTTTTGGATCGGGTCCGTATCCAACCGAGCAATAATCCTGTTTTTTTTAATGGGAACACTTTTGATGTCTTAAATGCCATTCCGAGTGTGGAGGTGGATGAATTGGGTAACTTGTCGTTACAGGGTAAAATGGGTGTATTGGTTACCATCAATGGCAAGCAGGCTTATCTAACAGGGGCTTCCCTGGTTAGCTATTTGAAATCTATACCGGTCAGCTCTTTAGAGCGCATTGATCTCATGACGATACCACCTGCAAAATGGAGTGCTGAAGGGTATGGTGGTGTAATTGATATTCGTATAAAAAAGGATGTACTGAAAGGTTTAAAAGGAAATGTTTTTTTGGGGGGATCAAAAGGTAGGCTTTGGAAGTATAACAATGGAATGAACCTGCAATATGGAATGAAAAAATGGACCTTAAATTCCGGTTTTTCGGTTGCACGCTCTTCGAATTATTTTGATGTTGACCGGACACGCAAACTTGCAGGGGAAAATGGGCGTTATGTGATTGGACAGCTGAATAAGGAAACGAATAGCACGCAGGAATTAAATGGACGTTTGGGTATGAATTATCAGATTGACAAGCTGTCTTCGGTTGAATTGAGCTGGAATTATCTTCAAAATAATTATAGGGAACTCGGTGCTTATCAAAATGATTTTTCAATCGATGGAACATTGCAGCAATCTACTTCTTCAAATAGTAACCTGAGGAATCCATTACATAGAAATAGTTTGAATCTTCATTATGATTTTACTGAGGAAAATAAAGATAAAGCGTTGCAGTTAGATCTTGATTATTTGCGATACAGCAGTAGCAGGAAGCAGGACTTGAATACGAGAACTTTTTTTTCTGAGCAGCAAGAGCAGCAGCAATTTTTGCGCTCAAATAATCCCTTCTCTGTTGATCTCTTTGGCTTTAGGGGTGACTTTCAACGGAAGCTTGGTGGGTCTTTCTCTCTGGAGGCAGGCTTTCAGACAAATCGGTCTCAACGTAAATCGTATGGTCATTATCAAAATGGGGTTACAGAATCTTCGATGACCGACAATGATAGCTTAGAAAATACTTTTAAGCAAGTTGAATATCTTGAAGCGATTTATATGGATTTTCAATTGAAACTGACAAAATGGGAGCTTAAATTGGGTTTGCGAGGTGAATACACACAATTTCGGACTAAAATTAGCTATATAGGTCGGGCTGTTGATGAAAAAAAGCAGATGCTTAACGTCTTTCCGACTTTATTTGGTATTTATCGTATAAATAAGAATAATGGTCAAGCGGTTCAGGTAGCGTATGGAAGAAGAATATCACGGCCTAATTATCAAGATCTAAATCCTTCAATTTTCTTTTTCGATCCAAGTACAAGCTATCGCGGTAATGCGCAGCTTTCCGCTCAATTGTCGGACAATATTGAGCTCAAATATATTCATGGACAAAAATGGAATATTGGGCTTTCTTTGGTCAATCATCGAAATTACATCTCCATGGTCCATCAGCTTAGTGCCCAAAATTATACGCAAACCTATCAGAATATTGCCGGTGTTAAGAGTGCTGCCATCTCGATGAATATGGGAAAGGCCATTGCTAAAAATTTGATGCTCTATGGTTTTGGTCAGGTTCAGTATATACATTATAAAAATACACCGATAGCATTGAATAGTCTTCCGATCAATAGGGGGCTTTGGTCCTTTCAGAGTAATTTAATGATGCAGTTAAATCTACCTTATCAAATGACGATAAATTGGACAAACTCATATCGAACTAATGTGCTTTATGCACAGACGATTATAAAACCCTTATATCAAATGCATTTGGCTGTCAATAAGCAGTTTTCGAATAATCTAAGTCTTGCACTGACCGCACGGGATCTGTTCCATAGTAATATTCTAAAACGGGAAATTTCGGGTGAAGGATTCAATATAGATTCTAAAACAGTGGTCGATTCAAGAATTATTGGAATAAATTTTAATTATTCATTTGGCCTATATAAAAAGCAAAAGGCAAAACAGACTTCGATTGAAGGAGAAGTGTCACGGTTATAATTGTAGATTTGGAATCCCATTCTTTTTACATTTGTTAAAAAAATGTGGTCTATACTCGTTTTGAATGTCAATTGGAACTAAAATAGATTATATTCAGTACCTTTGCGGTACTTATTATTTTATAAAAGTTAGAAAATATCATGAGTACTCAAAAAGGACCTATTTCTCAATTTATTGAGCATAATTACCGTCACTTTAACGCAGCGGCATTAGTAGATGCTGCAAAAGGTTACGAGGAACATCTGTTGGATGGTGGAAAAATGTTGATCTCTTTAGGAGGGGCAATGTCTACTGCTGAATTGGGTGTTTCTTTGGCAGAAATGATCCGTCAAGATAAAGTACACTTTATTTCTTGTACTGGTGCTAATTTGGAAGAGGATGTGATGAACCTTGTCGCACACTCACACTACAAAAGAATCCCTAATTATAGAGATTTGACAGCTGAGCAAGAAAGAGAGCTATTGGATAATCACTATAACCGTGTTACAGATACTTGTATCCCAGAAGAGGAAGCTTTCCGTCGTTTGCAGAAACACCTTGAAGATGTTTGGCATGCTGCTGAGGCAAAAGGTGAACGTTACTTACCACACGAATTTCTGTACCAGGTAGTTAACTCCGGTGTATTGGAACAATATTATGAAATCGATCCAAAAGATTCTTGGATTGTTGCAGCAGCTGAGAAAAATTTACCGATTGTATGTCCAGGATGGGAAGATTCAACCACAGGTAATATCTTCGCATCGAATGTGATTAAAGGTAAATTAAAAGCGAGTACAGTCAAATCGGGTATCGAGTATATGATTTACTTAACAGAATGGTACCGTCATAATTCAGCAGGTAAAGGTGTTGGATTTTTCCAAATTGCAGGTGGTATTTCTGGTGACTTCCCAATTTGTGTGGTTCCGATGATGTATCAAGACCTTGAATGGGAAGAAGTACCTTTCTGGGCTTATTTCTGTCAGATCTCTGATTCAACAACTTCGTATGGTTCTTACTCAGGTGCTGTTCCAAACGAGAAAATCACTTGGGGTAAATTAGATATTGATACACCTAAATTTATCGTAGAATCTGACGCGACGATCGTTGCGCCATTGATCTTCTCGTATATCTTAGGTCATTAATCTTTATTGACATACAAAAAGGAGCGATTCTTCGCTCCTTTTTCTTTTCTATTTTTCTTCTTTATCTTTATTGTCTAATATTTCTTTTCCCGATGAGCAATCTTACAACAGATAATCCCGTTGCACTTCAGTCTTTAATGGATGAAACAATCTTTGGAAATGGTTTTGATTTTCAATCGGATCTGCCGATATATCCGATGCAGGAGGAGAGCCGTGCTCATGTGCAAGCTGTTGGACTTGCATCATCGGAAACGAAAGACACCTCCTATGTGGCTGTGGGGATCGGGGAAGTCCAACAAGCGATCCCTAGCCCTAGTCAGTTAGCAAGCGGAAGTCATGCTGTTAACGATCTTGAGGTATTGGGTGGTGAGTTTATCTACCAGGGAAATAAGGAGCAAGGAATACTTTTTATTTTGCGATATGAGCAATATCCTTACTTTTCTCCCGCAGCACTTGATGCTTTCGAGAAAACTATTGGTGCTTTAAAATTGACGAAAGAAACTGTTGCGGTACTCAATTTGGCAAATCCCCATAATCCGAATGATTTTAAGCGTATCATGCAATTTTTCCAGCCGACTAAGATTATTTTGTTGGGAGTGGAACCGGCCTCTTTGAAACTACCTTTTATTGAACATAATTCCTATATGAAAGGCCGTATTGCTACGGTTTTTAATACGTTCAGTTTTGAAGAGATGTTTGTTGATGTGAATAAAAAGAAACTATTTTGGAACGAATTTAAGACCTTTATTGTTTCTTAATTTTATAGAATATAATAGAATGATGTTACTAAGTTATCTCAGATTTAGTCGAATCGGTAATGTATAAGCAATACGTACCGGTTCTCCGCGAAGTGTTCCCGGAATCCATTTTTTTGACTTTTTGATCACTTCAACTCCTGCAGCACCCGTTCCGTATCCCAGATCTTTTTGGATCTTAATATTGGATAGGTTACCATCTTTCTCTACGATAAAACTGATGTGGACGATTCCATTCACACCATTTTTCATTGCATCAATTGGATATTGATAATTCTCGGCGATGAAGCGCATAAAGCTGTCCATTCCCTCTGAATAGATTGGGTTTGTTTGATAGTTGGTAGAGTCGTAAAAGATAATTTTACCATTGTTCTTTATTTTCTCGCCTCGTATTAAGTGACCTTTTTCATAATATTCCTTAAACGTATAAGGCTTTTTGGGAGAATCGCTTGATTTTCCAATCCATTTTCCTTCACGTTTATTGGAAACCAGGACCCCTTCTTCATAATCTTTATTCTCAAGATTAGTTAGGCGAAGAAATCCATTTCCATGTTCTAATCTTTTTATTCCCAAGGAGTCATAATAGAGAATATACTGCGTTGTTGATGTGTTGTATTTGGAAAACTGTTCTTCGCGCCCATTATTATGAGTTTTTAAATAGAGTGTTCCTGAGGGATAGTAGTAATAAGCCGTGTCAATCAATAGTGCTCTATCTGAAAAAGTTTCTGTGCTTTTGAGCTTTCCATTTGGGTAGTAGGTTTCCTTTTTTCCTACAAACGCATATGGCGCTTTATCGGTTAATGATACACCTTTTGTTTTGATCTGATCATTGTTTGCAAATTTTTCTAGGAAAACATATTGCCTTCTTCCATCTTTAAATTCAGGGGTAACTTTTCTGGAGTAATAGGCCTTTTTCATATCTGTGGTAAGATCTCCCGATTTATCCAAATAATATTGAGCTTTCAAATTATTCAGGCCTAATAAGATTAATGTGAGGAGTAATTGGAATACACTTTTCATAACTTGTATTAAGTTATGAAAAAGTAAGCAATTTCTAAAATGTAGGTACCGGAATGTTAATATGGATAAGAATGCATATTTTTGATGGGATATCAAAATAAATAGAAAATGCTAGAACTTGTGTTTGCAACCAATAATGCCCATAAACTGGAAGAGGTCCAAGCGATCGTGGGGAATGCTTTTGTCATTAAGAGTTTAAACGATATTGACTGTCAGGATGATATTCCGGAAACAGGCATAACATTTGAGGAAAATGCACAACAGAAAACAGATTATTTGGTTAATAAATATGGCCTTTACTGCTTTGGTGATGATTCCGGATTGGAGATAGACGCATTAAATGGCGAGCCAGGAGTTTATTCAGCACGTTATTCCGGATCAAGGGATATGGCAAAGAATATTGATCTTGTTTTAGAAAAATTAGGTGATACCCCTAACCGCACAGCGAGATTCAAAACAGTTATTTCATTGTATCTGAACGAGCAGCAGCACTTTTTTGAAGGAAGTATTGAAGGGAAAATTATTGAAGACCGTAGAGGTGTTGATGGTTTTGGTTATGATCCCATCTTTATCCCAAATGGCTATGACAAAACTTTTGCGGAGATGACTGCCGAGGAAAAAAACAGCATAAGTCATCGTGCGATTGCTGTCGGTAAACTTGCTGCATATTTAAAAACCAAGTAGGTTAATTACTATCTCATTTGAGTTGTAAATAGAAATTTCCATTTATCTAAGGTAAGGAATGAGCGCATCTGAAAGGATCAGTAGATAGCCTTGGATCAAAAAAGCAGCGCAAAACAATTTGTTTTACGCTGCTTTTTTGTGCGACTTAGTTGGCGGTTATTTAGCTTTTACTTTTGTCTTTATATTATCTTGTGCCGGTATGATTGCCGATTTATTAGTTGCTGAGTCGGACTTTGCTGTTACTTTGTCAGTTGTAGTCTTTACGTTCGTTTTTGTAATGTTGGCTTTATCTGTTGTTTCAGATGGCTTAGCTGTTTTTGTTACAGCTGTTGTTTTATCACTTACGGCATCTACATCTTTTACTTTATTGGTACTTCCATTTATATTCACTTTCTTGGTAGCTCCCTTTTGAGGGTTCGTAGATTTATCGCCTTTGTTAATAGACTTCATTGTTCCTGATTCTTCACCTTCGGGTGCAGTAGGGGCGGTAAATGAAGCTTTTGAAAGATCTCTTTTTCGATTTAATAAATCATCTTTTGATTTAGGTCGATCTTCAGGTCGCCAAGTGAAATTCGGAAGAAACTCCTTATCGGCCGTGACCTCAGCAATAGGGTAGACTTTGCCGTCCACTTTCCGAATAGATACATATTCCTTCAATTTATTGTCTTCCATCAAGATCTTAAAACGACTGCTTCTATCATGGATAAGCTCCGTGGTTACGTTGGTCTTTTCATCAATATTGTAGAAAATGTTTTCCGCATTTCCGTCTACAAAAAGGCGTTCCATACGGTTATTGGTGAAAAAGCTGGTAATTTTCCGTCCTTTGATCTGATTAAACTTCAACGAATCACTTGTCGCATTTACCATAAAAGCATTGCCTACTAGTAGTGAATTGTCCAGCTTTTGGTTCTTTACTTGCAGGAATATGGTATCTCCTGAGATCTGGGAGTTTTCGGCCCACATCATTGGTTTTCCCATTAGTCTGAACATGGAGTCTTGCATACCATAATACATGGAATCGGCTACAGCTTGTAAATCAGATTTAAATAACCGAGCATTATAGTAGGCCTTTATAATTCTTGTTTTGGCCGTATCTTGGGAAAGAGAATCGCGTGTTCCCTCTTGGGCATTTTTTAATGCTGCCCCCATAAGCTTTTCAGATTCACCACCTTTCGGGATGATAGCTTTTTTTCGTAAGACACTATCAGCCTTCAGGTTTTTCTCAATTTCTATCTTATTTTGATCACCGACTATGACAGGAGCTTTCTTCGGAGCAATGGGCCTCTTAGTAGTAACAGTATCTTGTACTTTTTTTATGTTTTTTTCCAGTATGGGTTTCCTGGTATCTTTTTTATGTAGACTATCTGCAACGGTTTTTAATGTACCCGTAGAATCAATCTGTGTTGATGTCGAGTCCTGATCGCCGTAATCGACCTCATTATCATCTTCAATAGCTCCGCCTTCGCGATCTAGTTTGAAATCTTTGGGGATATAGTCTCTTCGGAATATCATTTGTGAGAACAGCGTATCGGCGGTCATAAAGACAGAATCTACTTGTGCATCAGACTTGATTTGTTCGTTCTTGCCGCTTTTGATACTTTTACCCGGATTTTTCTTTTCTTCTACAATAATATCCGATGCAGTCTTATTTGAATTAACATTATCTTTCTGTTCCTCTTTTTCTATCTTCTTTAATTCTTTAGCTTCTTTTTTGAGCTCTTTCTCCGATTTTTGTTGGGTAGGCGATAAAGACGATACAGAATCTTTTTGTGTTGAATCTTTTTTGACAACCGAAATGATCAATGGTTTGTCTGTCATTGTAATGGATTCGTTTCTCCCATTGTATAAGCCAAAGCCACCATAGGCGTAAAATTTATCCAATGTGTCAACAAAGACTACGTTTTTTACGGCTTTACCTATTCCTACTTGCCTATCGTAGAATAAGCTATCTCCCTTGAGAAACTTTGTTCCTTCCGTATAGAGGTTATTTTTTGAAAAATAGGCCTGACCTGTTGCCATATGGTATCGGCCTTTCTCAGTATATAAGTTTTCCCCCTTGTTTCCTTTGATATTAGTAGGGCCATAGAATTCGGTAATCCGTGTATTACCATTGTATTTCATAGAGTCTGTGTAGACTTTGACATTGGTCGATCTGACCACAACTTTTTGATTGAAATAAGATTCGCCTGTATTTTCGAAATAAGTTGCCCGCTGGCTGGTAATTGTATCACTTCCTGATAGAATACGTCCACCGCTGTAGTAATTACCTATTTTACTGCGCATATTATAGACAAGGTGATCCGTTGTCAATATAGATCCGCTGGTACTGACCATACGAACAGCGCCAGTAAGTGTGGCGAGCTGCATTGCAGCTTCATAGTGTAATTTATTGGAAAAAATTTGGGTACCATCAGGTTGGGTGATGATGACATTTCCATAAGCTTCGAAATATTGTCGGCCAATTTTATCATCGTGTAAATAACCGCTATCTGAAGACAGTGTTGAGCCCACATGTTCGTATACTGGGCGATAAAACAAGATATTGCCATCTTTTCCAGTAATAATATGGGACGATGAAAGGAGCTTTAGCTCATCCTTCTTCTGTGCTTGGACCGACAAGACAGTTAAAATAAATACAATAAGTGTATAAATGTATTGTTTCACAAGGGCAAAAATATGGATTTTAATTGCTACTTCACTGGATTTCACAAATTTTAAGACTTGAATTTATCATTCGCATAAAATATACCGTAACTTTGTTATATGAATGTGCTGGAAAGATTAATGGGCTATATTGAAAAGGAGCATTTGTTGATGCCTCATGATAAAATATTGCTTACGGTGAGTGGGGGTAAGGACTCGATGTTAATGGCACATTTGTTTGCAAAAGCGGGGTATAACATTGCTATTGCACATTGTAATTTTCAATTACGGGGGGAAGATTCTGATCAGGACGAAGCTTTAGTTAGAAAATTCGCAGCGGAAAATAGTATTCCAATTTTTGTAAAACATTTTGACACGAAAGTTTATGCAAAGGAGCACCAGATTTCCATTCAAATGGCTGCTCGCGAATTGCGTTATGCCTGGTTTGAAAAATTGAGAGACGAACTGGAATTCGACCGAATTGCGGTGGCGCAGCATCTGAATGACCATATTGAAACAGTACTTCTTAACCTTTCACGCGGAACCGGTCTTCAAGGTCTCCAGGGAATTTTTCCTATTCGGGAACGCATTATCAGACCACTTCTTTTTTTGAAGGCTAGCGAAATTGAACATTTTGTTAAAATGTATGCTATTGCCTATCGAGATGATCAATCCAATTTTTCAACAAAATATGCACGTAATAAGATAAGAATTGACATCATCCCTCATTTCAAAAAACTTCAGCCAGATTTTGAGATGATATTTGAACAGAATATCAATCATTTTAAAGAATCCTACCAGCTGTTGCAGCAATTTGTGGAGCCTATTCGAAAAAAGCTTTTTTATTCTACAGATGAGGGGTGGAGAGTTCGGAAGGAGGATTTGGAACCTCATCTTGATAATTTGCCTTTGCTTTATGAATTATTTTCGGCATTTAATTTCTCGAAAGCAGTACTGAGTGATCTCCAACAATCTTGGACTAAAGAATCGGGGCGTATTTTTCAATCCGATTGTTACCATATGTTATTGGATAGAAATGAACTTTTTATTAGAGAAAAGGAATTTATTTCTCCAGATGAGGCTATAATAACTTCTGAGACTTCCACCGTTGAATGGAAGCAGTATTGTTTTCACGCAGATGTTTCAGCGGATTTGGCTATTGTCAGAACAAATCAGGTTGCAAAGCTGGATTATGATTTATTAATATTTCCCTTAACAATTAGATCCTGGAAAGTCGGAGATAGTTTTTATCCTTTAGGTATGGAAGGGCGTAAGAAGCTAAGTGATTTTTTTATCAATAAAAAGATCAGCCTATTTGAAAAAGAAAATATTCCTTTGGTGGTAAATGGGAACGGCGATATACTGTGGATAGCCAATTATCGGATGGACAATCGTTATAAAATTACCTCCAATACAAAAAAAGTCCTTACTTTAGTTTGCAGAACTGATTAGTGAGAAAAAATGCTAATCATGTATATGAAGAGAAAAACATATCACGGATGATAATTCAATGTGTTTCGATCAACATGTAGGTTGCTCTTGGTATGGCGCAAATTCTATTGAAACAAAACGATATTATTGGAGAGCTCAAATGTGGGATGTGATGCGTATTAGGTCTCCAAAGTAAAATCTAAATCTCAAGTAAATGAAAGAAGGTGTACTCTATTCGGAAAATCAATATTTAGGACGTGATCGTGTTTGGATCAGTGTACGTTTGGTGCTCGTGCTTTTTTGCTTTACGGCATTTTATCTCAATTTAGATCATTTGATATCGAGCCAATTGTTCTTTATTGTAGGAGTAGGTATAATTATTACATCTATAGTCATGATGTACATGGTGTTATTTCGTATAGAAGTATTTCAAGACCATATTCTTATTAGTGGACTCTGGTCTACCCGTGTTGTAAAAATTGATCTTGCGTCTATCAATAAAATAGAAAAAGCACCTTATAGCACATTCTTTTTCAATAACCCGGTTTACAATCTGCATACAAAAGGAAAAATCAAATTTTTTGCGGGTGGCAAAAATGCAGTTTTTTTGACAGATAAAGATGGCCTTACCTATGTGTTGGGTACTCAGCGGCAGGAAGAGTTGTATCGCATTATCGTAGAAACGAAAGGGAAATTAGGAAAGTCTTAAAATTTGTTAATAATTTCTTATCTGACAATTTAAAGACAACAGTTTATAGAGTTATTGGTTAAATTTGAGAAAATAGCAACGAATTAACTATGGCATTTTTAAAATTTATACTTATTACATTCGCTGTTTACTTTGTAGTAAGATTTTTATTTAGATTATTTTTACCATTTGCAATGCGCAAAGCAGCTGAAAAGTTGATGAAAAAAGCACAACAGCAAGGGGGAGCATACAATAGCCAAGGGCAAGGCGGGACCTTCTATTATGAATTTAATGGACAAAGCAAGCAAGAAAACAAAAGATCACAGCCTGAAGGTAATGTTCATGTCGATTACATCCCACCAAAAGAAACTCCTGAACGTAAAGGAACAGAAACTGCTGGTGAGTTTGTCGATTTTGAGGAAATAAAATAGCTTTTAGCGATCCAAATAGCGTATCTTTGTGCTATGTGGCTGAAGCAACTTTCTGTTCTAAATTTCAAGAATTATTCGGAATCATCTTTGGAATTTCTTCCTGAGGTAAACGCTTTTACAGGTAATAATGGTGTTGGTAAAACCAATCTTTTGGATGCGATTCACTATTTATCACTTTGTAAAAGTTATTTTAATCCGATTGATTCACAACATATCAAATCTGGTAATGATTGGTTTATGGTGCAGGGAGAGTTTGATAAGGAATCATCCAGTGATTTTGTCTCTTGCAGCCTAAAAAAAAATCAAAAGAAACAGTTTAAAAAGAATAAGAAGGATTATCCCCGATTGGCTGATCATATTGGACTATTTCCTTTGGTCATGATATCGCCAAATGATAGTATCATTGTAACGGATGGTAGTGAAGAGCGTAGGAAATTTGTTGACAACGTTATTTCCCAGACAGATAATAAATATTTAGATACACTAATTATTTATAACAAGTTTTTAGCACAGCGTAATAGCCTTCTTAAATACGCCCGTCAAACGAGCGTATTAGATCTTGGTCTGATTGAAATTCTTAATTTTCAGCTCGAAGAAGTAGGGAATATTATTTTTCAGAAAAGAAGGTCTTTTATGGAAGAATTTCAACCTGAATTCGAACGGCATTATCAGTTTCTCACCGACGATGCCGAATCTGTTCAGTTGCAATATGAATCGCCTTTAATGGCTGATTCTTTCCTCAATATTTTAGAGAAGAATTTGGAACGAGACCGTATACTGGAACGCACAACTCAGGGTATACATAAGGATGATCTGATATTTACGATCCATGGGGGAATGCCTTTGAAAAAGTTTGGTTCTCAAGGCCAACAAAAATCTTTTTTAATCGCCTTGAAACTTGCGCAGTATTCTTATTTACAGCAGAAGAAAGGGTTTAAACCTTTACTTCTTTTGGACGATATCTTTGATAAACTTGATGATCGCCGAACACATAAATTGATGCATATGGTTTCCGAAGATGATTTTGGACAGATTTTTCTAACGGACACGGATTCGACAAGAATTCAACGAATATTTGACGAAATCAACCGTCCTGTTCGTATATTTGATATTGAAGGAGGGCAAGTAAATGTATAAGAAGCAAACTAAGAAAAGTCTGGAATTTATTCGTTCGAGTGACGATATGACGATCAAGGAGGGGGTTGAACGTCTCCTTGAGGCATATAAACTGCGCAGGAAATTTGATGAAACATCGATCGCTTCTGTTTGGCCCCAGTTGATCGGAAAAGCAATCGCAAATCGTACACAACAACTATATGTTCGGGATAAAAAACTGTTTGTACGTGTAGAGTCTGCAGTCATTAAAAATGAATTGGCGCTAATGAGAAGGCAAATACTAGGAAGGGTAAATGAATATGTAGGTCACGTCATTATTGAAGAAGTCGTGATTTTGTAAACTTTCTTTCATGTTTGACCAATTAGTTAAAGACCTATTTCCTCTACCCGAAACTGTCAGCGTAAAACTTTTTTCAAATTTTGAACGTATCGAATTAAAACGCGGTGACTATCTAATTAGGGAAACTGATTATTCTTCCAGCTTGTTTGTAATAGATTCTGGATTGATTCGTCAATATGCCTGGTCTAAAAAAGGTGAATTTACACAATGGATCGGTACTGCGAATCATTTCGTGACTGATCTTGCATCTTTTATTTTTGACACTCCTTCCAAATGGAATTTCCAATGCATTAGCGACTGTGTTTTATATCGTTTGTCAAAGTCCGAATATCGAAGGCTGGAATCAGAAATTGTGGAATGGAATACATTTGAAAAGATGTTTTTAGCTAAATGCTTTGGTGCCATGGAACAACGAATTTCAGATTTTATTTGCCTGACAGCCGAAGAAAGATATCTACAATATTTTGAACAATACAAATCACTGTTCCTCCAAGTTCCCCTTCAATACATTGCTTCAGTGCTCGGTATGAGCCCAGAAACTTTAAGTCGTATCCGAACAAAAATAAATTCTTGATAAAAGTCAAGAATTCCCTTTCTATCTTATCCTAGTTTTGTCTTATCTCCATTAACGGGCTGATTCTTATTATAAGGGATCAAATTTATGTACTAGGAAGGTGTTTGCCAAGAAGGGCATACCTCATCTACAAATAGCCTCTTTTTGGGGATTAAATATAACTTAAGATGAAACTAAGTTGCCGGCTATTTGGCAATGCCTGCATGATACTCCATATCGCTTAATAAGATATGTGAAAGAATATAGCGCGCATGATAAAGAGCTTGCTTCTTGTTTTATCGATCAAAAAGATAGCGATGAAAAAGATTGAAACAAGCATCCTTATTGATGCAACAGCGGAAGATGTTTGGCAGGTGTTAAGCGAATTTGAGGCCTACTCCATATGGAGCCCAACAATTAAGCAGTTTGAACGGCAGCCGGTCGTCGGAGAGCGTTGCAAAGTCCTACTAGAACAACCAAACGGATTTAAGATCAAAATGAATCCAAGGTTCCTGTCTATTGAACAGAATAGAGAACTGCGATGGAAAGGTAATTTATTCTTTTCTGGTATTTTTGATGGCGAGCATTATTTTAGATTGGAACAGGTGGGTATTATGCAGGTTAGGTTTGTTCAGGGCGAGCTATTTTCTGGTTTGTTAGTCCCTTTTCTGGGAAAACTGCTTATCGAAACAAGAAAGGGGTTTGATCTTTTCAATAGGGCTATCAAAACACGTGTTGAGAGGAATTCTTAACTTTTAACATTCTGATGTTAAAAGTGGTTTTTTATACACATTATATTTCTTAGTTGTTATAGTAATATGAGGGTTATTCACATTTTTGTGTGAATAACCCATTAGTTTTGCACATTTTACACTTCCACCTGTGTTTTGTTTATTGTGTTTTAAACATTTCGGTGTTTATAAGTGATGGTTTGTTCATATTTCTATCAAGCAAAAGAATGCGTTGTGCTACTTATTAACATTTTCGGTGTTAATAAGTAGCTGTATTTGTTGAAAAGTCTTTACTGAATTCAGAGAATGAAATCTTATGCACAAATTGCCAACAGTTTTAATTTAGGTGATTTAGCGGTCTTGTGAATGTGCGACTGTTCCTATTTGTATTTAGATATTATAGATACTGTTCGAGATCGCCTTTGCCTTCACGAATAACATCGAAAGTTCCTTCTGTTAGGTCTACTACTGTTGATGCCACATTGTCTCCATAACCGCCGTCTATCACTGCGTCAACTAGGTCCTCATATTTTTCGTGGATTAATTCTGGATCTGTAGAATATTCGATGATTTCGTCTTCATCATGGATGGATGTAGTCACAATAGGGTGGCCTAGTTGTTTGACGATTTCGCGAACGATATTATTGTCAGGAACACGGATACCAACAGTTTTCTTTTTTGAACTTAGTAATTTGGGCACTTTAGTCGTTGCATTAAAGATAAATGTAAAAGGTCCGGGTAGTGCTTTTTTTAATACACGGAAAACGGAGGTATCAAAAGATTTGGTATACTGTGATATATCCGTTAAATCATAGCAGATAAATGATAGATTCGCCTTTTCTGGTTTTAAACCTCTAATTTCACATACACGTTCGATGGCCTTTTGTTGGGTAATATCACAGCCGATGCCATACACAGTATCTGTGGGGTAGATGATCACACCACCGCGACGAAGAATATCAACGGCCTGTTCTATAGCCTTAGGATTGGGGTTGTCGTTAAATATCTTAATAAGCATTATTTATATCGTTAAGTGTCTGAACTTGGCCTGATCTCAAGTCTCTCCGATATTGTCGATAGGCATAGGTTATCATCTGGATCCACATACGTTCTGTATAAAGAACAACAGCCAAAATATTTTGTTTTGGCTGTTGTTCTTTATATTAAAATTCTGCGTTTTTCGGTGTACGCGGGAATGGAATCACATCGCGAATATTTGTCATCCCAGTGGTGAATAGAACTAGACGTTCGAAACCTACGCCAAATCCCGAGTGGGGTACTGAACCAAAACGGCGGGTATCCAAAAACCACTCCATTTCTTCAGCCGGAATACCTACTTCAGCCATGCGATCCAACAAACGTTCAAGGTTTTCTTCACGTTGGGAACCACCGACCATCTCACCGATACCTGGGAAAAGAATATCCATCGCCCGGACAGTATTTCTTCCTTGTGCATCGGGCTCATTTTGCTTCATATAGAAGGATTTAATCTCCCGCGGGTAGTCCGTTAAGATAACCGGTTTTTTGAAGTGCTTCTCTACGAGATAACGCTCGTGTTCCGATTGAAGATCTGCCCCCCAATCGTCAATTAAATATTTGAATTGTTTCTTTTGGTTTGGCTTGCTACGTTTTAATATCTCAACGGCATCAGTATAGGTAACACGTTCAAAATCGTTTGCTAAGACAAAGTTTAATTTTTCAATAAGATTTAATTCGGAGCGCTCTGCTGTAGGTTTTGACTTTTCTTCTTCCAATAAACGATTTTTTAAGAACTCAATTTCTTCTGGACAAGTTTCCAAAGCATATTTGATTACATATTTCAACAAAGCTTCGGCCAAATCCATATTGTCTTCAAGTTCGTAAAAAGCCATTTCAGGCTCGATCATCCAGAACTCAGCTAAGTGACGTGTTGTATTTGAATTTTCAGCCCTAAATGTTGGACCGAAAGTATAGATATTTCCAAATGCCATTGCACCAAGTTCTCCTTCCAATTGACCTGATACAGTTAGGTTTGTTGATTTTCCAAAGAAATCCTCTTTGAAATCGATATCCCCATTTTCTTTGCGTGGCGGATTCTTTAAATCCAAGGTTGTAACCTGAAACATCTCTCCAGCGCCTTCTGCATCCGAACCAGTGATGATTGGCGTATGCATGTAGACAAAGTCGTTTTCCTGAAAAAACTTGTGTACAGCAAATGCCAAAGCATTACGCACTTTGAATACAGCATTGAATGTCCCTGTACGGAAACGCAAATGTGCAATTTCACGTAAAAACTCTAAGCTATGCTTTTTAGGTTGTAAAGGGTACTTCTCAGGATCAGAGTCACCGATAATACTTACTTCAGTAGCTTTAACCTCAACTTTTTGACCCTTACCCAATGATTCTATCAATTGACCTTTTACGCGAACTGCAGCTCCAGTAGTGATACGTTTTAAGATATCTTCAGGTGTATTTTCAAAATCGACAACTGCTTGAATATTATTGATTGACGAACCGTCATTGATTGCTATAAACTGATTGTTACGGAAAGTTCTTACCCAACCTTTAACAACGACCTCTTTGCCAAATTCTGTGGCATTCAATAGTTCCTTTATTCTTGTGTGTTCCATCTTAATTTTTGGAGATTGACTTGTAAAAGATGCTTTGTTAAAAAAGCAATACAAAAATACGCTATTCTGTTGGTTTATTGGCTATAAATGTTGATTTAATTCACTTGATGATGGTTCATAAGCCCAGAAAGGAAAATATATTATGAAGTGACGATAGGCTGAAACAGAAAGTTGGAGAGACGAGATATGCCCGGCTTTGACATGGACTAGAGTATTGATAAGTATAGGTCTTTTAATTGGAATTGGCCAGGGAAATAGGGGCAAAGAAACAAAAAGCGCGAATTAAAAATTAATCCGCGCTTTTTGTTATGATGATTAAAGGAATTAACCTTTCAATACTTTCGTTACCAATTCAGCCGCTTCTTTCAATAAGATTGCTGAATAAACTTGTAAACCAGATTCATCAATTAATTTTTTCGCTTCTTCAGCATTAGTACCTTGAAGACGAACGATGATAGGAACAGGGATGTTACCGATTTCGCTGTAAGCATCGATTACACCTTGAGCAACGCGATCACAACGAACAATACCACCGAAGATATTAATTAAGATAGCTTTTACGTTAGGGTCTTTTAAAATGATGTTGAAACCAGCTTTTACAGTTTCAGCATTTGCAGTACCACCGACGTCTAAGAAATTCGCAGGTTCACCACCAGCCAATTTGATGATATCCATTGTAGCCATTGCTAAACCAGCACCATTGACCATACAACCTACGTTACCATCTAATTTAACGTAGTTAAGGTTTGACTCACCAGCTTCGACTTCTGTCGGATCTTCCTCAGTCACGTCACGCATTGCTGCGTAATCTGGGTGACGGTATAATGCGTTCTCGTCAAGATTTACTTTCGCATCAACTGCTAAGATCTTATCGTCTGAAGTTTTCAATACTGGATTGATCTCAAACATGGAAGAGTCTGTAGAATCGTATGCTTTGTAAAGAGCGGCAACAAATTTTACCATTTCTTTGTGTGCAGCACCAGAAAGACCTAAGTTGAAAGCAATTTTACGTGCTTGAAATCCTTGTAAGCCTACTTTTGGATCGATTTCTTCTTTGAAAATCAAGTGTGGTGTTTTTTCTGCAACTTCTTCGATATCCATACCACCTTCAGTAGAGTACATAACAATGTTACGTCCTGTAGCACGGTCTAATAATACAGACATGTAGAATTCTTTTGTTTCGCTTTCGCCTGGATAGTAAACGTCTTGAGCGATCAAAACTTTGTTTACTTTTTTACCTTCAGGTCCAGTTTGAGGCGTTACTAATTGCATACCAATGATGTCAGTTGCTCGTTGCTTGACTTCATCTAAGTTCTTAGCCAACTTGACACCACCACCTTTACCACGGCCACCAGCGTGAATTTGAGCTTTGACAACAACCCAATCGGAATTGTAGTCTTCTTTCAGTTTTTTAGCCGCTTCCACAGCCTGCTCTGGAGTATCTGCTACGATACCTTCCTGTACGCGCACACCAAAGCTCTTTAGTATTTGTTTTCCTTGATATTCGTGAATGTTCATTTGCAAAAATATTTGGCGTAAAAATATAATTTTTTGGGGGATAAGACAAGGGTTAAATTGCTCTTTTATCTATTTTTTGACATTTAGGTAAAATAAAATGGCCGAAATAGAGAAATAACTGCTTATTTATTCAAACACGTGGTATCGTAAATTTATTTATCTTTGTGCTATGATGTTACATGCCCAAGGAATTCACAAAGCTTATGGATCATTGCCAATTTTGAAAGGTGTTGATATCGCTGTTGAAAAAGGTGAAATCGTGAGTATTGTCGGCGCCTCAGGAGCTGGTAAAAGTACATTGCTGCATATCATTGGTACTTTGGATAAACCTGATCAGGGTGCTATTTTCATCAATGGTGTGGATGTTCAAAAATTGAATGCTAAAAAGTTGAGTGCCTTCCGAAATGAACATATCGGTTTTGTATTTCAATTCCACCATTTGTTGCCTGAGTTTACCGCGCTGGAAAATGTATGTATTCCCGCTTTTATACAAGGGAAGGGAAGGTCTGAAGCGGAAGCTAAAGCAAAGGAATTGCTGGAGTTACTAGGGGTTTCGCATCGGATTGACCACAAGCCTGCTGAAATGTCTGGCGGCGAACAACAACGTGTTTCTGTGGCTCGTGCCTTGATCAATGATCCTTCCATTATTTTGGCTGATGAACCCTCCGGTAATCTCGACTCTGAGAATGCAGCAGCTTTGCATCAATTGTTTTTTGATCTTAGAAACAAATTTCAGCAGACATTTATTATTGTTACCCATAATGAGGAGCTTGCTCGAATTTCTGATCGAACGATTCATATGCGGGATGGACTTGTTGTGTAACTCATCTAAAAGACCCTAAAATTAAGGGATCATAACTATATTTTTAATGAAGAAAATACTCATAACGTTCGGAACCAGACCTTTGGCGATGCGCATTGCTAAAAGACTAGGGGCTGATTTCGAAATAGTATATGCAAGCTCGGAAGACATTCCAGAATTGCTTTTAAAATCAGGAAACTACACTAAAATTCCGAAAGGACTTCTACCTACTTTTGCACACGAGGTGCTTAAATTAAGTTTAGACCAACAGGTTGATTATGTGTTGCCCTTAGGCGGTTTTGAGCTGAAACCGCTGTCCGAAGCCAAAGTTTTATTTGAGGAATATCAGATTTCAGTTCTCGTCCCAGATAAAGATCTGCTTGAAACTATTCCTGTGATGGAAAATCCACCTGCTGACCTGCCATATAGGCTCCTTTCAAAGGGCAACAATTTATTGGATTCGACGACTTTTGAAAGGTCATTGGATGGATTGTTTGCCGCTTCAGATTCAGGCGAGGATTTGGCCCTAATCTGTGTGTCCAAATAGAATATGTCTTTTATGATGAATGCGACAATCGTTCCAACTAAATTCGCTAAGTCCTTAATTTTAAGCTTTTACTTGTCATGATGTTTCCAGAAGAAAAAAAAGTATATGTCTTTGAATTAGATGATGTTGTTTTTCCTAAAAAGGATTATTTGCTTCAGGTGTATTATCTTTTCGCTAATTTTATAGAATTTACGGAAACTGTCCCGCCCCAAGCAGATTTGGTTCAATTTATGAAAAATCATCTGGAGTGCCAAGGTGAGAATTTATTATTTGAACATGCACAGGAAACGTTTGGATTTGATCAAAAATATAAGGAGAATTTTGATCGGCTTCATGTGAATGCTATCCTGCCGCTACGTTTACATTTGTTTGATCACATTAACACGTTATTTACGCAGTTAAAAGCCGAAGGGAAGCACATTTGTATCTTGACTAAAGGAAATCCGCTTGAACAACTCAACAAAGTAAAGTTTGTGGACTGGGGTGAATATGGGGCTGAGATAAAAGTTTACTTTAAGGACGAGCTCATTTTTAGGGGAATTGAACCAGTGGAGTTTCTTGCAAATGAGTTTGCTGTGGAGACTATCGCAATTGAATTTGTAGACTAAGTTTACAGTAAGTATCTTTGTTTAATCTACCAGCAATAATTGTCATTAATATCGTCATCAATATTGTTGAGAAAAAATTATGATTAGGGATATAAAAGCCCTATTTTTATATAAAGCCCTTGGATTTATGAATAAAGTGAACAAGCCTGCCACGATTAAGGAAATTGCCAAGAAGCTGAAAATCAGTCCTTCGACAGTTTCTAGAGCATTGAATGATCATCCAAGTATTGGGTTGGTAACAACAATGCGCGTTAAAAAGATGGCCGAAGAATTGAATTATGAACCCAATCAGACGGCTATATTCTTCAAGCAACGTAAAACATTTACTATTGCTGTTATTTTACCGAGTTTGTCAGAACCATTTTTTTCTTTCGCTATTAGTGAAATCGAAAATGTTGCATCGGAGCACCGATATACTGTTCTGATGGGGCAATCTTTGGATGACCCGGATCGTGAAGAACAGATCTTAAAAACATTTAAAAACCATCGGGTGGATGGGATCTTGATGTCTATAGGTAAAAAGACGACCAATTTGGAATTTATCGAGAAACTGGAAGCATCTGGTATTCCGATTGTCTTCTTTGACTGCGTACCTAGTTTACCTAATATCAATAAAGTACAGAGTGATCTTTCTACCGGTATGAATGAGGCTGTTGATGCTTTCGTAGCCCGTGGGCATAAAGTCATCGCACTTGTAAATGGACCGAAAACATTACCTGCCAGTGAAGATCGAAAAGTAGCTTATCTATCCGCTATGAAAAGGAATGGCATGGATATTCTTGAGAAAAATATCATCGAAACAGATTTGAGTACAGAAGAAAATGAGAAAGCTATGGATAGCATTTTCGCGATGTCTGAGCGACCTTCTGCCATTATATCTTTTAATGACTTTGTTACACTTGATCTGATGAAAGCGGCCCGACAAAAAGGTCTTGTATTGAATCAAGATATTTTCTTTATTAGTTATGCCAACTATCCACTATGGCAATACATGGAAAATCCACCAATGGGACGCATTGAACAATTTCCTGGGATGCAGGCACGCAAAGCGGCTGAAATTCTATTTGATCGAATTGATGATACAGAAATTGTAGACCAACAGATTGTCTTTAAGTCTAGATTGGTTATGTAATTTTATTGATCTGTTAAGGGATAAAACTAAAAAGGGAAAATCAAACGATTTTCCCTTTTTAGTTTTATTTGTCTGTCTAAGACTATAAGTGGATTACTTCACCGTAAGCATCAGCACAAGCTTCCATAATCGCTTCACTCATGGTTGGGTGAGGATGGATAGTTTTAATCATTTCATGGCCTGTAGTTTCCAATTTGCGGGCAACCACAACCTCTGCAATCATTTCTGTCACATTGGCTCCGATAAGGTGTGCTCCTAGGAACTCGCCGTATTTAGCGTCAAAGATCACTTTAACAAAGCCATCTTTCGCACCAGCAGCTGAAGCTTTTCCTGAAGCTGAGAATGGGAATTTACCAACTTTGATTTCATAACCCGCTTCTTTTGCAGCTTTTTCGGTGTAACCTACAGAAGCAATTTCTGGGGAGCAATAAGTACAGCCAGGGATATTGTTGTAATCAATGGGTTCAACGTGCAATCCTTTGATTTTCTCGACACAAGTGATACCTTCTGCTGATGCAACGTGAGCAAGGGCTTGGCCTTTAACAATATCACCGATAGCATATACGCCTTCGATATTTGTTTTATAGAAATCATCTACAATAACACGTCCGCGATCAGTTTTTACACCAACCTCTTCAAGACCGATATTCTCGATATTTGGAGCGATACCAACAGCAGATAATACAACTTCCGCTTCGATAACTTCAATACCTTTTTCTGTTTTGATTGAAACTTTGCTCAACTCACCTGTTGTATCAACGGATTGAACTTCAGATTTCGTTAGAATGTTAATACCTTGTTTCTTTAAGCTTTTCTCTAATTGTTTTGAAATTTCTTCATCTTCAACAGGAACGATTCTATCCATAAATTCAACGATAGTTACTTTTGTTCCTATTGCATTGTAGAAATAAGCGAATTCAACACCGATAGCACCAGATCCTACAACAACTAAAGATTTTGGTTGTTTAGGAAGTGTCATTGCCTGACGGTAACCGATGATTTTTTTACCATCTTGAGGTAAATTAGGCAATTCACGAGAACGTGCACCAGTCGCTAGGATGGTATGTTGTGCCGAATATTCTTTAGTAGAACCGTCTGCGCCTTTAACATCGATTTTACCACCTTTTTTAATTTTTGCAGTTCCATTGATGACGTCGATTTTATTCTTTTTCATCAAGAACTGAATACCTTTACTCATTCCTTCAGCAACCCCGCGACTTCTTTTGACGATAGCTTCAAAATCAGCCTCACCACCTTGAACATTGATGCCGTAATCAGCGGCATGGTTTAAATATTCAAATACCTGAGCACTTTTCAATAATGCTTTTGTAGGGATACAGCCCCAGTTTAGACAGATTCCGCCTAATGATTCGCGTTCAATAATAGCTGTTTTGAACCCTAACTGAGCGGCTCTAATGGCAGCAACATACCCGCCTGGACCACTACCGATTACAATGATGTCGTAATTCATATAAATAAATATTCTGTAGTTGAGTGTTATAGCTTCAAATACCTAGATATAGGAAGCATATATTCATTCAAAAGTACGCATTTTTTCTGATGAATCTGAACTATTTATTGTAAAAATGGCGGGTTCTGATAAAACACTGTCCTTGTTTCTGGGCTAATGTCACATCTGGGTAAAAGGGGGAAAAATAATAGTTAAACCATTTTTAGAGTCTTATTTTTGAAATTCACAAAACACAGTTTATCATTATGTTAAGAATATTCAGACAGATCGCCTTGTGGGAAGCAATCTCGACAATTTGCTTGTTTTTTATTGCTATGCCTTTGAAATATTTCGCAGGAATACCCGAAGCAGTCAAAATCGCGGGATCCATTCATGGTTTCTTTGTCGTCATATTCGTTGTTATGCTGATTATGTCAACCGTAGAATATAAGTGGCCGATTCTAAAAGCTATAAAATATTTTCTAGCTTCTTTAGTACCTATTTTGGGTTTTTGGGTGGAACTGGACCTTAAAAAGGAAATTGAAGGAAAAAGACAGAAATATTAATAGCTGGAGATCTTTCAAATATCCCTTATGTTGTCTTTTTTTTGCAAGAAAGAAAGTCAACTATAAAATACAGGCAAAGTGCTCGTTCAATATAAATAACGGTACCTTTCATAAGAGATTCTAATTAAATAAGGAAAGGACAGGAGGAGATGGTTAATCATCTCGACCTGTCTTTTCAATACCCATATAAGCATAGGTAATGCTGTCTTTTCCATGAGGAGCAGGGTTACCCTCTTCATCTAGATTAACGAATACCAACTTATCAATAGAGAGGATCGTTTTTCTGGATATTTTATTTCTTACTTCGCAGCGCATAGTTAAGGAGCTTGTTCCAAAGTTTATTGCTTCAATACCAAGCTCAAGGATATCTCCCTGTTTGGCTGAACTTACAAAGTTTATTTCCGAAATAAATTTTGTAACCACTTTGGGGTTTCCAAGTTGAACAATTGCATAAATTACTGCCTCTTCATCGATCCAACGTAGTAATGTCCCGCCAAATAATGTTCCATTAGGGTTTAGGTCTTCGGGTTTAACCCACTTTCTTGTGTAAAAATTCATCGTGTATCGCTATTTATGACAAAGGGGAAAAGTTTCCTTTTCCCCTTGAATATGCTGTGTTTACCGCCTAAGCGTGTATTGCTCTATTTGCTGTAGCTGCTAGCGCTGCTTCTCGGAGTGCTTCAGTATAGGTTGGGTGTGCATGGCAAATGCGTGCGATATCTTCTGCAGATGCACGGTATTCCATAGCTACGGTAGCCTCACCAATCATATCTGCCGCACGAGGGCCGATCATATGTACACCTAACACTTCGTCGGTCGTTGCGTCAGCTAATACTTTTACAAACCCATCTGTATCGCCTGATGCTTTTGCACGGCCGGAAGCCTTGAAAGAAAATGATCCAGCTTTATATTTCACGCCAGCTTCTTTAAGTTGCTCTTCAGTCTTTCCAACAGAAGCAACTTCAGGCCACGTATAAACGACACCAGGGATCAAATTATAATCAATATGTGGTTTTTGGCCTGCAATATATTCTGCAACATAGACACCTTCGTCTTCAGCTTTGTGTGCCAACATCGCACCAGTGATGACATCACCAATGGCAAAGACACCTTGTACCGGTGTTTCAAGGTGCGCGTTAACTGGAATTTTTTTCCCTCTTTCTTCTAAAGTAATGCCAATGTTTTCTAATCCTAAGCCTTCAGAATAAGCGGTACGCCCTACGGCTACAATACAATAATCTCCTTCTAATGTAATTTCTTGTCCTTTTGGATCCTCAGCAGTTACTTTTACGACTTTACCTTTAGCCGAAGCTCCAGTCACTTTATGGCCCAAAAAGAATTCCATGCCCAATGATTTTTTCAAAACACGTTGCAATTCTTTTCCTAAGCCGCCATCCATTGTACCGATGATAGATTTCGCGAATTCAACAACAGAAACTTTTGAACCCAGACGAGCATAAACGGAACCTAATTCTAAACCAATAACACCGCCACCAATGACAATAAGATGTTTAGGGATCTCTTTTAGGTTAAGCGCCTCAGTTGAAGTAATGATTCTTTTTTTGTCAACAGGCAAGAAAGGCAATGAAGTTGGTTTCGAGCCCGTTGCAATGATCACATTTTTAGCAGTTACTTGTTCAGTGGAACCATCTGCCTTTGTTATTTTGATGGTGTTTTTATCCACAAATGAACCTACACCTTGAAAACTGTCGATTTTATTCTTTTTGAATAAGAAAGTGATACCTGCAGTATTTTGGGCAATGACATCGTCTTTACGAGCAATCATCTTTGCCATATCTACTTTCAGGTCTTTCAAGCTAATGCCAAATGCATCAAAATTGTGGGCAGCATTGTGGTAATGCTCCGATGAATCCAAAAGTGCTTTTGAAGGAATACATCCAACGTTAAGACAAGTACCACCAAATGTGCTATATTTTTCAATAACAGCTGTTTTTAATCCTAATTGGGCGCAACGGATAGCTCCTACATATCCGCCTGGACCACTTCCGATTACAATTACGTCGTATTGCATTGATTACGTTTTATTTTTTGTACCACAAATTTAATGATTATTAATGGGATAGGAAATCAAAACTTACGATTTGTGACCAAAGAGCTTTACTTTACATTTTTTTGATAAAAGAACGAGAATTATGCGCTTCGCGGAGAAATAATTCGGACGCTTGGGAAGGTAAATAGGTGTGAAAAAGGATATTCAACTACTTGAATATCCTTTTTATGCTTGTTTTTATTCTGCAACGATTTTTCCCTGCATGACACCATAGTGGCCAGGAAAACTACAGATAAAGGTATAAACGCCTTTTTCCAGCGTGAAAGTGATTTTGTCAGTTTCTCCAGGTCCCAATAATTTTGTATGTGAAACGATAGAGGATAAAGCTGATTTTGGAATATATTCATCTGCAGCAGCTGCAGCGGCCTCAGCACCGAAAGTTGGCAGGTCAACACCTGGTTTTAGGATGACAACATTGTGTCCCATCGATTCTTTTGGCATAGTACCCGCATTTTTGAAAGATAATTCCACAGGCTCGCCAGCTTTTACACGGAACAAATCCTTATCGTATTTCATCTGATCGTTACCTTCTAAAGATAAGCTGTTGGAAATTGCTACGTTCTCAATGCCAGGCACTGTTTCTGTTGCTTGGGTTTCTGTTGAAGGCGCTGCTTCTGTACCAGTCGATTTTGCAGACTTGTCACTGTTTCCACCACAAGAAGCAATTGATAAAGCAACTGCAACTGCTGGTATCATAAAAAGTTTTTTCATTAGAATGATTGTTTGTTTATCTTTTATTTATTTTAGGCATTTACGCTGCCCTCAGCGGTTGGGGGATGGGGTTATCACAGATGATTTTTTCCTTTTCGGATTCGATTCTACGACAAACCACATCAATAAGTTTTGTTAATGTTCTAAAATTAATGATTTCATTGATAAATTGAAACTATCATTTCAATTTTGACAATAAAGTATCAATTGTTTTATATAATTTGATAGGATCGAATGGCTTTCCAACAACTTCATTGGCTCCAGCATCCAGCGCTTCCTGTTGTTCGGCCTGCAGTACAGAAGCTGAAATGGAAATAATAGGCATGCTTGCAATAATTGGATTAGCGTTTCGACGTATTTCTTTGATTGCCTCAAAACCACTCATGAGTGGCATATGGGCATCCATAAACACCAGATCAATTTTTTTCTTATTGATTTCTTCTAATGCAATGAGCCCGTTGGTTGCCAACGTGATATCACAATTCCAACTTTTAAGAATATTTGCCAGCATAAAACTGTTTAATTCATTGTCTTCCGCAATTAGTATCATTGGAAAATTAAACTTTGGTAATTCCGTATAGAGTACCTGCGTTTCCTTTTCCACTGGTTTGTCTTTGATTTTGTCGAAAGTACATTCAAAGGAAAATGTACTACCCTTACCATATTCACTCGACGCAAAAACCCGACCGTTGAGCAACGCTGCAATTCGTTTTACGATTGCAAGACCTAATCCTGTTCCACCGAATTTTTTTGTAATACTGTCCTCACCTTGTTCAAATGCTATAAATATTTTTTCTAATGCATCTTCCACGATACCGATTCCTGTATCTATAACTTGAAATCGTAAACAAATAGTATGGTTATCTTCTGTTAGAAGTTGAATTTTTAGAACAACAGAACCTTCAGCAGTGAATTTGAAACTATTGGAAATAAAGTTGGTCAATATTTGTTTCAGTCGTAATGGATCTGTTAAGAAATAACTCGTTATCCTGTCGTCAACATCAATTGAAAAATCTAACCCTTTGTAGTTGGCCTTATCGATAAAGAGATTGTTTAGATCGTCAGTGATATCATGTACAGAGGTGGACTCCATATTAAGTTTCATCATCCCCGAATCAACTTTCGATAGGTCCAGTATATCGTTGATAATAGTCAGCAGATTTTGTGATGCCGAGTCCAATTTATTGATCCAATTTTCCTGTTCTATGGTGAGCTGGGAGTTTTTTAGCATTTGGGTAATCCCCATAATGCCGTTAATAGGGGTGCGAATCTCATGGCTCATATTGGCCAAAAAGGTCTCCTTGGATTTTCTGGCAAGGTCGGCTTCTTCTTTAGCTTTGAGAATAGCTTGCTTTGACTCTTCTAAAGCAATATTTTTCTCTTTAATTTCTTGCTGTATCAGTAATTGCTGAACAAAAGATTTGACTTTAGCGATGGTTGCTTCTGGATTGAGAGGTTTATATAGATAATCCACAGCACCGCTATTAAGTCCCTGAATGAGGTACTTGTCTTCTTTTGAAATCGCTGTCACCATAATGGGGATAATATGGTTTGTTTTTGGATTCTTTTTCAGAAAGGAAACAAATTCAAAACCATTGATTTCTGGCATCTGCACGTCAACAAGTGCTAAATCAATATCCTCCTTCCAACAGATTTTTAAAGCTTCGTTGGGATCTGTGCTCGTCACTATATTTATATTTTCGATATCTTCCAGCAATGCTGTTAGACTGATAATATTTTCAATTTTATCATCGACAATCAATATATTTATCTTCTTCATTATAGCAAATCTAAATACAATTTTAAGTCAATTGCTTGATGTAATCTTTTATTTCCTGAACGCTCAAAATGCCCGCATGCGCATTGAGTTGGATAGCTGCTTCGGGCATAATAGGAACTTCAGCGGTCGCAGGGTCTTGTACAAATGTCTTTCCTCCGTATTTTTTTATCATGAGTAATCCTTGCGCACCATCTTGATTCGCTCCAGAGAATAAGATAGCTGTGCAATTTTCTTTATATATTTCGGCTACAGATTCAAAAGTCACGTCAATTGAAGGTCTTGAATATTGCACAGGTTCGGAGATGTCCAAAGAAAAACTATAGTCTGGTTCAACCAGAAGATGATAGCCTGCAGGAGCAAAGTAAATCGTTCCATCTTCTATCGTTTCCTTATCGTCTGCGGTTTTTATTTTCTGAACAAGCGCTTTGGAAAGTGTGTCTTCAATACTGGAAGCATATTTGGGATTTCTGTGTACAATGACAATAACGGGTATAAGGATCGGTCGTTCCAGTGACTTTAGGATATTTAGAATCACACTAAACCCACCCGCAGATCCGGCTAACAAAAGAATTTTTCTTTCCATCACGTACTACCCAATTTTTTGGTAAATATTCTGTTTTTTGTTTATGATCTTAAATTTAGTAGCGTCTTTATAGTTGATTAAAGATTCTTTTGCACCTAGACATAGGAATCCCAAATGGCAAAGTGAATGATAGAATAAATCTAATACTTTACTTTGCAATTCAGTGTCAAAATAGATCAGTACATTGCGGCAGGTAATCATTTGAAATTCATTAAAGACACCGTCTGAGACCAAGCTGTGCATGGAAAAAAGAATGTTTTTTTTAAGACTATTATTAATGGTAGCGGCGTTATACATTGCTGTATAATAATCAGACAATGAGCTTTGGGGTTCTGTTTTAATGAAATTTTCTGAGTATTCCTTGGCTTTTGCGAGAGAATAAATACCGCGCTTTGCCTTTTCCAGCACTTTGCCATTAATATCGGTACCATAAATAAATGCACGTTGGTAGAGATTGGCTTCTTCTAGCAAGATGGCCAAAGAATATACTTCTTCACCGGTTGAACATCCTGCACTCCAAAGTTTAATATGTGGATAAGTTGCGAGATAGGGGAATACATCCGTTTTTACAGCTTTATAAAATTCTGGATCCCTAAACATTTCAGTGACATTGACAGTGATTTCCTGTAGAAAATGGGTGCTGAATCCCGGCTGATTGATCAAATTGGACTTCAACTCCTGTAGACTAAGCTTATTGAGTTCCATAATTCTGGTTACACGTCTTTTTAGGGAAGCTCTCGTATAGCCAGACACATCATAACCGTGGAGATTTTTGACTATATCAATAATTTCTTCCAACTCTTCAAAACTTATCATCGCTACTATTTTATCGGTTAACTCAGCCATACACGCATTAGGGATATTAATTTGTCAACATCAACCGGTTTACTAATATAATCGTTTGCTCCAACAGCAATTGTTTTCTCCCTATCACCTTTCATTGCTTTCGCCGTCACAGCAATAATAGGGAGGTTTGCAAATTTTTTGTTTGCCCTTATTTTTTCAATAGCCTCATAACCATCCATAACAGGCATCATGATATCCATTAGAACAAGATCAATCTGTTCATTTCGTTCGAGAATATCTAATGCTTCCTGGCCATTGTTGGCTATCTCGATGTTCATATCATAACTTTCAAATGCCGTGCTAAGGGCAAAAATATTCCGCATATCGTCATCTGCTAGTAACACCGTCTTGGAAGCTAAATTGTTTTCAGCAATTACAGAAGCACTGCTGTTATTGAACATGTTGTATTCGTGCTTGTTGCTACGAATTTTATTTAAGAATAAATTAACTTCATCAATCAGGCGATTATTTGATTTGGCGGACTTCAGAACCATGGCCTGACTATGATGCAAAATTTCAGAAGTTTGTTCTGGACTGAGCTCCATCGCTGTGTTGATGATAATCGGTAAATCCTTAAATTGGTTATTCGATTTGATTTCATTGAGGAGTTCAATGCCTGATTTGTCTGGAAGGTTCAGGTCCATAATGATACAGTCAAATAATTTTTCTTGATCCAATAGATCGAGCGCTTGTCTCGCATTGAAAGCCTGAAATATCTGAATGTGCTGTTCTTCCAAAGATTGCTTGATAAAATCGCTTTGGATTTCCTGATCTTCCACCAGCAGAATTTTTTTCAATGGATGGCTAGTCGACGCTTTTATTTTTAAGAACGTTTCAGCTAAGGACTCTTCTGATACGGGTTTCGCCATAAAGCCGATTGCACCCGCAGAAATAGGTTCATCATGTAAAAATGTCCCTGCCGACATCATGTGCACAGGAATCTCCTTGGTGTTATCTCCTTTTTTAAGGTTACGAAGAACTTCCCAACCGTCCATTTTTGGTAACATAATGTCCAATATGATGGCAGCAGGGAGTAAATTTTGTGCTTTTTGTAAACCGTCTTGCCCATCATAGCTGATGTAGACCTCGTATCCATTTTGTTCGGCGTAGTCTTTTAGAATATCAGCAAAAATAAAATCATCCTCAATAATCAGAAGTTTATTGTTTTTTCCATCGGTGTCGATCGACTTAGTTTTTTCAACTATAGGATTTTCTTTCGGAATTTGTTGCAAGGGATTACTTTCTTCTTCGATAGATTTTACTTTTGGCGTTGAAATCTGAATTTCATGTTCTAGTGGGATACTGAAGGTGAAGATACTGCCCTCACTCACCTTACTGGATAAGGTAATTTTTCCTTTTAATAAACTGGCAATTTCCCGGCATATCGATAAGCCTAAACCAGTGCCACCATATTTGCGACTAGTTGAACCATCTTCCTGTTTAAAAGCATCAAAGATAAGTTCTTGTTTTTCAGGGGCGATACCAATGCCGTTATCTTTGACAGTAAAAAAGATGCGTTCTGCTTCAGCTTTTATGTTTAGGGAAACTTCGCCCTGTTCAGCGGTGAATTTAAACGCATTTGATAATAAGTTCTTGAGGACCTGTTGTATGCGATGTTCATCGCCAATAAATTCCTGCGGTGTATTTATATCAACATCGAGTAGGAAGTGGATACTTTTTGAAGCTGCGGTGTCGCTGAAAAAATCCTTAATATAATTGACAAGGTAGTTGGTGTTAATGCGTTCTTTCTGGACGTCAACCTTGCCGGATTCAATTTTTGCCAGATCCAACAATTCGTTAATTAAGTGTAGTAGATCTGAGCCCGCGCTATGAATAACAGATGCGTATTTTATTTGATCCTCGCTGAGGTTTTTCTTTTTGTTATCCTGAAGTAATTTGGCAAGAATAAGAATACTATTAAGGGGTGTTCGCAATTCATGGCTCATATTGGCCATAAATTCGGATTTATATTTGCTAGACAGCTCTACTTCCTCTATTTTTTGAGCGATGGATTGACGCGCTTTTTCTAGATCTTCATTTTGTGCAAAGAGCAATTTTGCTTTCTCATCCAGTTCATTATTTGTTTGGATAAGTTCCTCCTGCTGTACGCGAAGCTCTTCTTCAGAAGCTTCCAACAAATGTGTTTTATGAATCAACTCCTCATTCGTCGTTCTCAATTCTTCCTGTTGGGCTTCTAATTCTTCGGTCTGTTGTTGAAGTTCTTCATAAAGGTCGGCAAGCTTTCCATGGGTTTGGGCCACTTTGATGATAACGGCAATGTTATCTTTTGCCTTATTCAAGAAATCAAATCGTAGTTGCTCATCCTTCTCGTTGATAATAGGGCAACAGATCTCCATGATACCTACACAATGATTTTCATACGAGAAAGGTACTAGATAGATCTCTGTTTCTAACCGGTCTGCCAATGAGGTTTCTAAGTTAAGATGCTTGTGATCAATATCTTTAATTTTAACAACCTCATGATTGTTTGCGACTTCGCCCAAAATACCATCGTTTTCCTTAAATGTTCGTTTGATACGTTGTGTCGAGGAAATGCCAACTTTGTGGCAGAGCTGGTATTCCTGATAGTTCTCATCGAAAATATAAACAGTTCCGCCTAAAGCTTTTGTGGAGGAAGTGATAGCATGTAGGCTTATCTCCGCAATTTTCTTGTCCGTATAATCACCACGTAACTGCTCATCGATGCGATTAATAGCATTCAAAATCCAGTTGTCATTGTTGGTCTGGTCCTGCAATAGTTGGAGCCGATCATTAGATTCCTGCTGGCTTTTTACAGTAGATCTCAGAAATCTAGAGATAGATGAAATTTTAGCAAGGATATAGAAGAAACCACTCAGCCCAATGGCAATGAACAGGTAGGTAATATATTGGGCTAGTTGCAGTTCATTTCTGGATTTTTCTAGGAGCCTTGCACGTTGATCCAATAAGTCTCTTGACATGAGATCGATCTCACCTAATATGGAAGCCTTTTGTTCGTGAATATGATGGGATATAGGTTGAATTTCTTTCGTATCTGCGACATCTTTGTCAAAATCATAAAACGCAGCAACATCTTTGCGAATGCTTTCAATGCTATTAGGCAGCGCATGATAAAAATCATCTTTTAGACTTAAAGAGCGTAGCAGTTCATCCGTTTTTCTTAATTCCAATTTATAGGGAATAAACAGCGAAGCGTCTTTCTTATTGAGGTAATCAAGTTTGGTGTCGTTTACTTCGTCTACGCTTGATTTAATTTCATTAATAATATTGAATCTATTTTCGGCAATTCGAACAATAGCTCGCTCGTTATTTAAGTTATGATGCAGCGATATGAAAAAATATAGGGCTGAAAGGAAGATAAGCGAAAAAGAAATGATCACTCCTATGGTAATTTGCTTTCTATAATTTTTTCGATCCATGTGAGAATGAGTTTATCGTTTTACTTTTCTGTAGGTATTGTTTTTCGATGGTACCCGGGGAAAAAGATATATGTAAAATAACAAAAAAACTTGCTATTCCTAAAATAATCAAAAGTCAGCATACAAACAAACCTATATAACAGTCAGGAGCATCGCAAAACAGCCTATTACCGCACCATAGCAATTTTTTGTTACGTAAGCGAAGCTTATACTCTTTTTTCTCTTTTAATTTTTAGTTGCAGCAAATTAGGATCAGATAGTGATCAGATTCGGCTTTTACACAGTGCTTGTTCAGTGATCGTTCAGTGTCAACTGAATAACCAGTGACTTATAACTGTCTAAACATTGGTTAAAAATTGTTATTAGGTATAAGCTGATATGAAGATGTATCAGTTCTAATGATAGTCTTGATTATTTATAATCAGATAATTATGTTAATTGCCAAGAAGTCAAATCTATAAAATAGAAGAAGAAAAAATACTTATAAAAACAAAACCCTGATGATGGGCACCAGGGTTCGTTACTAACCAATTATAAACCTAAATTATGAAAAGACTCTTTAAGGGCTTCTAAACTAAATTAGTTGCCGTGTTGTGCCGTGAAAACTAAAAATGATTGTTTTATAAATCTTATGCAAGCTCCAAGAAAATAACTTGTTTGATTGCTTGCTGTTAGTGTTTCATAGCCAGATAACCTTTAATTATCTTCTACAAAGATACGGTAAATATACAGTAGCATCCAAATATTTTTGAGAATAAGTTGCTAATACAACTATGTTGTGACATGCAAATGATATTTTGGCAAATCTGAATAATTATCTGACAATCTTATTTAATTTAGATCGATATCGTTACTCAAATAATTACTCGAAATGCCTTACTTTTACAAAAATATATTTCAATGGTATTGACCGAATTTAAATCAATAAAGGCATTTGTGCTGGATGTCGATGGTGTATTGACCGATGGTACAGTGCAGGTGAACGAAGAGGGACATCAGTTACGTACATTTAATATTAAGGATGGTTATGCTATGCAATTAGCTATCAAGAAAGGTTATCCTATTTTTATTATAACAGGTGGGGGATCGATTGGTGTAGAGCTGCGTATGAAAGGGTTGGGCATCAAAGAAGTACATTCAAAGGTTGTCGATAAACTTTCGAAAATGAAAGAACTTGCGCGTAATTACGAGCTAGAGCTGAGGCAGTTAATGTACATCGGCGACGATATTCCTGATTTTAGTTGTATGAAATCTGTGGGCGTAGCTGTTTGTCCTGCGGATGCAGTCGAAGACATCAAGAAAATTTCACATTATGTGTCTGGTTTTGGTGGTGGAAAGGGGGTTGTGCGTGAATTGATCGAAAAGGTAATGAAAGTGCAGGGCAATTGGTATGAGGATGAAACAGTAAAAAGTATATAAAGATGTTGGAAAATCTAAAAAATAGAACAATTATACTGGGATCTCAATCTCCAAGGAGAAAACAGCTATTAGCAGGGCTAGGGTTGACGTTCGAAGTCGAGGTAAGGGAAACTGAAGAGTATGTGGATCCAAATTTGTCCGCTGCTGAGGTTGTTCGTCAAATTGCTATTTGTAAGGCACAGGCATTTGAGGATAAGAGTGATAGTTTGGTTATCTGTGCGGATACGATTGTTGTGTCAGAAAAGGGAGAAATCTTGGGTAAACCCAAAGATGAAGAAGAAGCTAAACTAACTTTAACTCATTTGTCCGGAAAAAAACATTTAGTGTTGACTGCCGTAGCGATGTGTTGGAAAGACGAGATAAGCACTTTTGTCGAGACTACAGCAGTTTATTTTTATGAGTTAAATCCGGATGAAATCGATCATTATGTCACCACATTTTCCCCATTAGATAAGGCGGGTTCTTACGGGATACAGGAGTGGATTGGCTTGATCGCAATAGAAAAAATAGAAGGAGAATATAATAATGTTGTAGGGCTACCTACAGCAAAGCTTTATCAAGAATTGAAAAAGTTAAAATAAAAAAGCGGCTTTTGCCGCTTTTTTATTTTAATTATTGTCATTTGACGCTCTTCACTTGGCTGTTATTTGATGAAATAGCGAATACCTGTGTAGAACATACGCCCTGTCAAAGGCCCCCAAAGCATCGAAGTATCGAAGTAATTCCCAAAGGGTTGATCCGCAGCAAGGATTGGCATTTTTTGGAAATAATTTGATAAGTTTTCTCCGCCGACATAGACCGTGAAGTTTTTCTCTTTTCCAAAAGTCTTGCTGATTTGAGCGTTCATTGTAGCATACGCTTTTGATGTTGTCGGCATTTGATATTCGACAGGATTTTCCGCAGTCGACGGAATGCGTTTTTGCCCAACAACATTCAATGTATAATCTAGACTCCAGCCAGAATGATGATTATAAGCCAAATTAACAAAACCTCGATGCTTAGCTAATAAAGGTTTGGTCTTTCTTCCATTTTCAAAGTCTGTCTGTACATCAAGTAATCGATAAGCTAATCTTGTCTCAAAATGAGGTGCTGGCATAAAGCGAAATTCTGTCTGTAAACTATTGGAGAAAGATTTCCCTGTCAAGTTATAAAAATTAATTTCTCTCGGGTTTTCATAATCTACTACGACCTGATTGGAAAAGCTGTTGTGAAAAAATTCAACAGATGCCGAAGCCTCACGTCCAAAGATTCTCATACTTTGATCTACCGCAAGCCCACTATTCCATGACACTTCTGGTTGTAGGCCATAAGCTTTATCATATATATCAGGTGATTGAATAATCAATTTTCTACTACTAGCCAATACCGCCGTATTTTCTGCAAATATATTTGCCGTACGCTGACCTCGGCCTGAACTCGCCCGAATTGTCGTTCCTGAAATGGGGGCATAACGTAAATGGATTCGTGGTGTTGTAAACCATCCATACAGCGAGTTGTAGTCTTGACGGAGGCCAATGATGGCATCGAATTTTTCCGAAGGACTATAGGTATATTCTGCAAATGCCCCAGAGACCACTTCTTTACGTTTGAAATTTTGATCTTTTAAATACCATTCGTTGTAATTATCATAATTTACCGAAGCTCCGACACGATATTTATGGGCGACAGTGCCTATAATATCTTGAAATAAGAGGTTGGCATAGCCATTTTGTTGCTCCGAATCATAGTTATTGAGTCCAAAATAGCTTTTTTGATTGTAGTTTGATCCAGCGAGCTGAAGACCGATACTACGGTGCTTGTTTTCAGGAAACACATAGCCAATTTTGGCGAAACCTTCCACACGTTCAATATCAAAGCCTAAACCATAACGATTGGTCGTCCCCTTATCTGTCTTTTTATTAAAATCAATCTGTCCACCTGTACGGTCGTCATTGAGATATTTTACCCCAAATTGTACCATAAGTCCTTTGCCGTTTTCATAAAACCAGCGGTTCACGCCGGAGAATAGATTACCGACCGGTACATCTCTAAACCCGTTGTGGCTAAAGTTCATGGATTTATTGTACATAAAATTATCGTGCAATAAAACCGCTGTCGACCAATGTTGACCAATTTTTTGTGAAAGGTTTAGGTTGACGTCAGTACGTCCCATGTTATTGGCATAGGCATTAAAAAACAACCTCTCTGAATTTTGAGGTTTTTTCAACTCGACGTTGATCTGTCCGGCCATGTTTTCGAATCCGTTGGCTACAGAGCCTATACCTTTCGCGATTTGAATTGATTCTATCCATGTTCCTGCGATAGAATTTAGACCTAAAGGAGAGGATAATCCGCGTGGACCTGGTAAATTTTCAACAGTTAGCTGTGTATAGATACCGCTAAGACCTAACATTTGAATCTGTTTGCTTCCTGTTACTGCATCAGCGCTGACAACATCGACGGAGGCGTTGGTTTCAAAGCTCTCGCTTAAATCACAGCATGCAGCTTTGAATAATTCTTTTCCGGTTAGGACTTCCAATCGTGCAGGTGTCATCCGATCAATGTAACTTGAGCGTCGTGTCCCTTTAACTTCAACTTCCATCAAAACATTGCCTTTTGCAGTAATCATAATGACTTCATGAAGGTCTTTGATTGTTATTGTATCTGATTTCATGCCAACATAGCTCACCACTAGTTTGTTAAATCCTTCCTTATGGTCCAATTTAAAAACACCATTTTCGTTTGTCCTTGTATTTTTCGTGGGCAGGTTGGCCCAATGTAAATTAGCTCCAATAATAGGTTTAAGATCTCCCTTCTCATTTTCTTCAACTACAACGCCGGTAACTGTATGTGGATGATCATGGTTATCAGTTGTCAAAGCTTTCTTTTCTGGAATTTTTCCATTTTCCAACCGTGGATACATACAACATTCATGGAGTTTAGCATAGGACTCTTCACTGGCCACCAGATTATCTACATCATGGCCAACTTGAGCAATATTTTTCTTGATGGACTCCAGTTGAACTTTCTGAGGATTGTATTTGATCTGTAATAAGTTGTCGTCAGCATTCCAAATGGCGGTTTCTACACCATGCATTTTCGCAGCAGTTTCAATTCGTTTTTTACACATGGCGCAATTTCCGGCCACCGTAAGAGTCCTCGTACTGTCGATTTGTGCTTGTACAAATGCCAGAAAAAACAAGGATAGAATGGTTGTCGTATATATTTTTTTTAAAATTTGATTCATCGTTTTATTTAAGAGTATTCGCTTCAACTAGCATTTAATTTTTACTTTCATGAGGTCGCGCAACCATATTCATCGGTTACGGATCTATTTCCATTTTACTAAATTTTGTGCTGAATGATATAAAAGCCCTTGTTTTTTATTCTGTTATAAGATACACAAAGACCAATGCTGGGAATGACAGCTGGCATTCGTACGAAATATAAAAACTATACTGGACTTAAATCAATTCAAGAAAATGAACTGTGATCAGTGAAAATAGGGGGGTATTAAATTCTAAAATTTTGATTGAGAATGAAAACAGGGGGGCTCTGTGTATGTGTACTCACCCAATCGGTATTCTTCAGATTGGAACAATTGTCTTCCTCGGCAGAAAAATGATAATAATTAAGTATCCAATGAAGCGTAATTATGGCAGGGGAGAGACTATTAAAATCAAGATTTTGCGTTATTCGGCTAAACTGATCAACCTTTTTTGCTTCGATCTTAACATCTTTGCAGCTTCCAGCTTCATGACAGTGTTTTTGATGTTTTTTTGTAGACTTGGCACAAAGGGGGCAGTCTGCATTAGGGCTTTGAGATAAAGACACGCTTTTTGTTTCTCCTTTGCAAAAATGAAGATGTAGCGAAGCACCACTTGCGGCGAGCAAATAGAAAAATAGGCCGATAAATAGTGCAATTTTCTTCATCGAAGCAAAAATAGAGAAAATATGTAATTTTTTTTTGTAATATTTTGGATAAATGTTATAACTTGTAGTAACAAATGAAAAACCAAAAATTACCAGAGTTATGTATTTATTATTTATCAATCCGGTCAGCTCGTATTTGTTAGCTATCTTTTTGATTGTGGGGGCAGTTTTGTTGTACAAGGGATTCTATCATCTCGTTCGTCGTATACAGGAATAAAACAGTAGTTCGAGCTTATTTCCGTTTACTCTTAGGAACTTGAATGTGTTGCTTTCTCAAGATAGCAGAATATACTGGCTAGTTAATGAATCAATTAGTCAGGGAGGTCGCTATAAGAATGGGAACATTTATTTAGATGCTCCCATTCAATTTGTTTATCGGCTTAATAGAGGATCGCTTTTTCCTACATTTCCAATTTCTAAACGGCCTGCATATTGTTCCTCGAAGCTTGGAAAACCAGCGCAAGTGAGGCGAAAGTCATACCAAAAGTGTTGTTTCGCTAAATCAAAATGTATCATTATGTTTTGTCCGCCTTTAAGTTGAATACTCTTTTTTTCTTGCCCATAGCTAACATCTTCAAAGGTAAGTTGTTGATGTGTTTTTCCATTGTTCGTACAAGAAAAAGATAAACGGCCAGTAAATGCTGAATCATTTTTGCTTTTTTCATAAGTACAGCGAATTTTTAAATGCGGATTATTCATGTCACCTTTAAATTCTCGGTAAAATCCATTCGGGCCATGGATTTCGAGATGGTACCTGCTGTTGTCAAAGGCGTCTAACGGCCAGTGGTCTGTTACACTGTCTCCTGGAGAAATAGCATAATTTCTTGAAGTTCCAACTTCTCCTTTATAAGGTGCAGCATGGTAGGCCGTAAAAGGTGAGCCTGCCGAATGTTTGCCAAAGATTTTATTTGACGCCTCAAATGTAACCAAATAATCCCCTTTAGGATGATATTCTCCATGGACATAAAGCTCATAAGGAAGGGTACAAGAATCACGGAGTCCTTTTTCCTGCTTAGGGAAATAGGGCGAACTACCAGGATCTTGCTCTATTTTTTTGACCTCCATTGCGCTGAGAGCTTTGAAACCCATAGGAAGTCCCTTGAATTTCGCTTGGTGAATTTCTTGGATAAAGGATTCTCGTTGTAGCACAATAGGCTTGTTAATGGTTTCACCATGATATGGCCTGAATGCTGAAGTCAAGTCTCCGCATACCGTGCGTCGCCAACTGCTGATGTTGGTTTCTTTGATATCTTTCTTGATTTTGTGGTTAATAAACTTTTCTAGGAATTGTAAACTGGAGGTATGGTCAAATACTTGTGAATTGACCATGCCTCCTCTGGTCCAAGGAGAGGCAATGATCATGGGTACTCGATACCCAAGACCTATATTGCTTTCTCTTCCGCTTTCTGGATAATATTGCTCATCACGGCGCACAAATTCCACATCGGGATTTATTCCTTCGGATACTTTGCCGCTGTCTGTTTCATTAGGGTTTGGTGCTGTAAAGGGTGCAAAATGATCAAAATACCCATCATTCTCATCGTATGTAAGAATAAAAATGGTCTTTTTCCAAATTTCAGGATTCTGCGTTAGGATATCCATGATTTCGCTGACATACCAGGCCCCAAACCATGGAGAATCAGGATGGTCAGAAAAAAGTTGTGGCGGAGCTAGCCAAGATACTGTTGGTAGTTTACCTTCCTCGACATCTTTTCGGAATTGAAATAGTACATCCCCTTTTGGGATCTGCAATTCGCGCTGCTGATCACCTTCCTGATATTGCATTGTTTCCAATTCCATATAATCGGGCTGTGCACTGTTGTTAACAAAAGCGCGTCGATGAATGTCTTTTGTACGTTCATCGAGCTTTTCGAAGTTCTCGGCCGTATATAGCTGTAGTTCTTCTTGAATATGTTTGAGATCTTTATTTAATTTTTCAAGCGCTTCGACAGCTGTTGTTTCTGTAATTTTGCGTTCGAGATCTTCTTTTTTTAATTTAAGGAGTTGACGATAGCGTGGATGATATTTGACCTGATATTGCGGAAAGTACTCCATTGGATTACATCCAAAATTAGCTAGCCAGCTATTTGCCTCACCGCTATATCCTGCACTGCTCGAAGAAATTTCATTTTGATAGATTTTCCAGTTTACACCCAATTCGGAAAGGCGTTCGGGAAAGGTTGTCCATGTTGCCTTGCCGCTAAACTCGGAGTCGCCATTCCAAACTAAGGCCTTTCCAGTAAGATTTTCGCGGATATTGGCTGTCCAAAAATAGAGCCTATTCGGATTCGTGCCGGTGATGCTCGAACAAAAATGCTGGTCACAGATTGTGAAAGAGTCTGCGAGCGAATAGTAAAACGGTATATCTTCACGGTTATAATGTCCCATCGTCAGCGGTAGATTCGCAAATTCCTTAAATCCGGAATGCTTTACATCCAACCATTTGTCCATTTTACCTTTATTGCGGGCGTCAGTCTGGTCAGTCCAGTTGTGTGGAAGACAGCCCATCCAGGTGATTTTTGAATCTTTGATGTCCAATCGGAAGGGAGCAAATGTTTCACCTGATTTTTGAGTCTGAAACCAGACCTTATTACGGTTTGGTTGACGGATAGCTCTGGGATCATTAAAACCTCTTACACCACGTAGTGTTCCAAATGCATGGTCAAATGAACGGTTTTCTTGCATTAACAAGACAATGTGTTCGGCATCGTAAAACGTACTGCCCAACGCTGGATTAATGGCCATTGCTTTGGCAATAGCGGATGGAATAGCATGGGAGAAGGAAGCTCCCCCAGCGAGCATAGCCGCTTTTTTTAAAAAATCTCTTCGAGTGTCCATGGTTCTATCAGTATTGATTTGACTGGCCGCCGGTAGCTTGGTTAATCAGGGCAGCAAAGTTATTATCTATGAAAAAGTACATTTTCAAAAACTGTCCTAAAAATAAGAGTTCGATCCAAGAAAAAAGACTTTAGATCGAACTCTTATTAAAAAATTAATGCTGTGCTAATTCGTAGCCTGGATATTAATCTTTGATGGACGAGATAAATACAGGAATTTGGTCCAGATAGTCCTGCTCTTTTAATTTTTTGACAAATGCAGTACCTATGATGGCGCCTGCAGTATGCTGGCTTGCCTTTTGAAAGGTAGCTTTGTCGGAAATACCGAAGCCAACGATTAATGGATTTTTTAATTGAAGGTCATGTATCCGCTTGAAGTAAGCTGCGGTATTGTCTCCAACATCGAGTGTTTTACCAGTCGTTGCATTGGAAGAAAGTAAATAAATAAAACTGTTAGAAAGGCTATCTATTTTTCTGATTCGTTCTTCTGAAGTCTGCGGTGTTACAATGAATATATTAGCGATTCCATTTTTCTCGAATGTTTCTTTGTAAAGTTCTTCATACTCGTCCATCGGTAGGTCGGGAATAATGACACCATTCACGCCGACATTTTTACATTCTTCACAGAATCTTTCAACCCCAAATTGAAGCACAGGATTAAAGTAGCCCATCAGAAAGACGGGGATGCTGACATGTTTACGGAGATCGACCAATTGATCGAACAACTTCCTTACGATCATACCATTTGCGAGGGCAACTTCCGAACTGTGCTGAATGACAGGTCCATCTGCGACAGGATCAGAATAAGGAAAACCTATTTCTAAAAAATCCGCACCAGCTTCTTCCAATTTCTTGGCAATACT